>PDWJ01000452.1_pt2 | contig 78534 bp, 69 predicted proteins | sample 1430881 | NCBI WGS metagenome assembly PDWJ01 (sample SAMN01162460, study PRJNA174530) | Oral metagenome, whole genome shotgun sequencing project. | biome: Marine environment; feature: Marine mammal; material: Swab sample of the gingival sulcus; isolation source: swab sample of gingival sulcus...
TATTGTCAAGCCCTGCCACCTGGGCAATAATGTAATCATATTTAAGAACGCTTTGCCCCAAACCGCATGTTTCTATCTAAAGACGGGCGGAATTGGGCAGCCCTTCCGGCTGGCTCTTGCCAGGTAAGCTCCACCGGAGCTTCCCTAGTTGTCAAGCCCTGCCACCTGGGCAATAATGTAAATACAGTTAAGAACGCTTTGCCCCAAACCGCATGTTTTTATCTAAAGACGGGCGGAATTGGGCAGCCCTTCCGGCTGGCTCTTGCCAGGTAAGCTCCACCGGAGCTTCCCTTGTTGTCAAGCCCTGCCGGCGCCGTGCGAAGGTAATGCTTTTCCCCTTAAACGGCAAGCCCCCGGAAAGCTTGTCAATGGCATGTTCTTAAAATATTTTTTTGGAAGCGAGCAATAGCTATTTTTGTGTAGCATTAGTTAAGGCTAAATCATATTACTATGGAAAAAGCATACAAGGAAAAAGTGATTGCGGTTCTAAACCGATTAGGTATCCAGAATGTAAACCCCGGAGCCACTACGGGTCAGGTCTGGCTCGATACAACAGGAGATGTGACCAGCTCGGTTTCTCCGATCGATGGTGAGGTAATTGCTCAGGTGACCAATGCCACTTCCTCCGAGTATGAGCAGGTGATCTCCACTGCTGCCGAGGCTTTTAATACCTGGAAAACGGTTCCTGCCCCCGCACGTGGCGAGCTTGTCAGGCAGATCGGGAATGCCCTGCGCGAGGCCAAGGAAGACCTCGGTTTTCTCGTTAGTCTTGAGATGGGCAAGGTTTACCAGGAAGGGCTGGGTGAAGTGCAGGAGATGATCGACATCTGCGATTTTGCCGTTGGACAATCCAGGATGCTTTATGGATTTACCATGCAGAGCGAACGCCCCCAGCACCGAATGTACGATCAGTATCATCCCCTGGGAATCGTTGGCCTGGTTACGGCCTTTAATTTCCCTGTGGCTGTATGGGCCTGGAATGCCATGATCGCTGCTGTGGCTGGTGACGTAGTCGTATGGAAGCCAAGTTCCAAAACCCCTTTGACGGCCGTTGCTATTCAGCGGATTATCGCCGATGTTCTGCAGAAGAACGAGGTTCCCGAGGGTGTCTTTAATTTGGTTGTTGCCCGCTCTTCCGTGATGGGCGATAACTTTGCGGAGGACAAGCGCATTCCGCTGTTCTCGGTTACCGGATCTACACGTGTAGGCATGCACATATCGGGCATTGTCGGAAAGCGTTTGGGCAATACCATCATGGAACTTGGCGGAAACAACGCGCTGATCGTTTCGGACCAGGCCGATCTCGATATGGCCATCCCGGCCATTGTTTTCGGAGCAGTTGGAACGGCCGGACAGCGTTGCACCTCCACCCGCAGGGTCATTATTCAGGCAGGTGTTTATGAGGAGGTTGTAGAGCGCCTTAAGAGTGCTTACGAGCAGGTTTCCAAAAGAATAGGGAATCCGCTCGATGAGAACTACCTGGTTGGTCCCCTGGTGGATACCGATGCTGTTCAGATGTACAGGGACGCAATTGCCCAGGTTGAGAAAGAAGGTGGCCGTATTGTTTTTGGCGGGGATGTGCTGAAGGGCGAGGGCTATGAGTCCGGAACCTATGTCGTTCCTGCATTAGCAGAAGTCGAGAACCACTACCAGATTGTCCAGGATGAGACTTTTGCTCCCTTGCTCTATCTCCTGAAGTATGATACGATTGAGGATGCTATCGCTATGAACAATGATGTGCCTCAGGGGCTTTCTTCAGCCATTTTTACCCTGAACATGAGGGAAGCTGAATGCTTCCTCTCCGGCATTGGCTCCGATTGCGGGATCGCCAATGTAAATATCGGAACCTCTGGTGCAGAGATTGGCGGTGCCTTTGGTGGTGAGAAGGAAACAGGAGGCGGACGTGAGTCTGGTTCCGATGCCTGGAAGGCGTATATGCGCCGCCAGACCAATACCATCAACTATAGCACAGAGCTGCCCCTTGCGCAGGGCATTAAGTTTGATATCTGATGAAGGCTAGGATTGAATAAACGCAAAAACCCGGATCAGTGAAGGTCCGGGTTTTTTTACAGGGTTTTCCTTCCCCGGGCCCGGGAGTTCTGGGGCTAAATGGCGCAGGTGTAGATTTTTGAAAGAACCAGGTTTCGTGCCGACCGGGCAATGCCTTCTGCATCGAATCCGCAGTCGTGCCAGAGCTGTTCCTGGCTGCCCTGCTCAATAAACTTATCCGGGATGCCCAGACGAACGACCCGGGCCTGGTAGTTGTTATCGACCATGTATTCCAGGATCGCACTGCCCAGCCCACCGGCAATAGAGCCGTCTTCAACTGTAATAAGCTTGTCGAAGCGCGTGAAAACCTGATCTAAAAGTTTGCGGTCGAGGGGTTTCAGGAAGCGCATATCGTAGTGCGCAGCACTGATGTTTTCTTTTTCCAATACAGCCTGGGCCTTGCTCACTTCGGCACCAATGGGTCCGATTGAGAGGATGGCCAGGTCCTTGCCATCAGTCATCTGCCGGCCCCTTCCAATTTCTATGCGCTGAAAAGGCTTTTTCCAGTCCACCGTTACACCCCGTCCTCGGGGATAGCGGATGGCAAAGGGGCCTTTGGGGTCCTGTTGAGCTGTATACATGAGGTTTCTGAGTTCAATCTCATTCAGCGGCGATGCGATGGTCATATTCGGAATGCAGCGAAGGTAGGACATGTCGAAGGCCCCGTGGTGGGTTGCTCCGTCCGAACCTACCAGGCCGGCCCGGTCGAGGCAAAATACAACCGGCAGATTCTGGATGGCTACATCGTGAATCAGCTGGTCGTAGCCCCTTTGCATGAAGGTAGAATAGATATTGCAGAAGGGAATCATGCCCGTGGTGGCGAGCCCTGCCGAGAATGTAACCGCATGCTGTTCTGCAATGCCCACATCGTAAGTGCGCTCGGGCATGGCATCCATCATCGTCTTCAGGGATGAACCCGTAGGCATGGCCGGGGTAATCCCGACAATCTTTTTATTGCGGCGGGCCAGTTCGAGCAACGTATCCCCAAATACATCCTGGTAGAGAGGGGCTTCCGGTCCGTCGGGGGTTTTTCTCAGGATCTCACCCGTGTGCATATTGAATTTTCCGGGCGAGTGATAGGTCGTCTGGTATTTCTCAGCCATGTCAAAGCCCTTGCCTTTTTGTGTGATCACATGCAGGAGCTTCGGGCCCGGGATGTTCTTCATGTCCTGTAAAACGGTGGTCAGGTGGAGAACATCGTGCCCATCAACCGGTCCAAAATACCGGAAATTCAAGGATTCAAAGAGGTTGCTTTGCTTGAGAATGATGGACTTTATGGCATTCTCTATTTTCTGGGCATAATTTCTGGCATTCGGCGTTAGCTTGTTCAGTGAGCCCAGCAGGTTCCAGACATCATTCTTTACATTGTTGTAGATTCTGGAGGTGGTGATGTCGAGCAGATATTCCTTCATGGCACCCACATTCGGATCGATGGCCATGTTGTTGTCATTCAGGATCACCAGCATGTTCTTGCGGGCGTGTCCGGCGTGGTTCAGGGCCTCATAGGCCATGCCTCCGGTAAGTGCGCCATCGCCGATTACGGCCACAACCTGTCTGTCTCCCTCTTCGTTGTACTCGTTGCCCGCACTCATCCCGAGCGCAGCCGAAACGGAGGTGGAGGAATGCCCTACTCCAAAAGCGTCATAGGGGCTTTCGCTACGTTTTGGAAAGCCACTGATGCCCTTGTATTTTCGGTTGGTATGGAAGATGTCTCTACGGCCGGTAAGAATCTTGTGCCCATAGGCCTGGTGGCCAACATCCCAGATAATCTGGTCGTAGGGTGCATTGAAAACATGGTGGAGGGCTACACTAAGTTCAACCACGCCCAGGCTGGCTCCAAAATGGCCGGGATTGGAAGAGACCACCTCAATAATGTATTGACGTAACTCATCGCTGAGCTGTCTCAACTCTTCCGGGCCTAGTGATTTCATGTCCCCCGGACCCTCAATGGTACTCAGAAGGGGGTATGCCTGTGTATGTTCCTCCATACTAGAAAAATCTGCAGCAAAGGTACGAATAATAATTAATGTTGATATCTCGGGGCCGTATTGTGAAAAACAGCTCGGAAAGGACTTCCCCTTTTGTGTATTTTGCAGAGATAGTAGCCTTAAGAAGATATGAAGCGAACGATAGCCATTGTTTTTGGAGGGATCCTGCTGGCAGTATCCTGTGTGCCCTCGAGTGAATTTACCGCCCTTTCGAATAAGAGCGATGATTTACAGACCGAGCGAGACGAGCTCATGGCCGAAAATGAATACCTCACCGTACAGAACCGGGAAATGATGGCCACCATTGATCAGGTTGAGGCCAACAGGGAACAGCTTGTCAGGGACAGCATCCGGATCTATGGGAAGCTGGCCTCACTGGAGAAGGAAAAAGCTGAGCTCCAGCGGCAATTCAACGACCTCGAATCGACTCATGAGTCACTGTTGAGAGGGAATGCCAGGGAAACACGTCGCCTTTTGAATGAGCTTCAGACCACCCAGGAGGATCTGGCCCGTAAACAGGCTTTGCTTAAGGAATTGGAAAACAGTGTAACAGGTCAGCGCCAGGATGTCAAGCGCCTGCAGGCCGAGCTGGAGGTACGTAATGCCAGGTTGCTGGAGATGGAGGAGATGCTTCATCAAAAAGACCGTGTCCTGGACGATCTCCGGAACAAAGTGGCCGAAGCCCTGACCGGCTTTGAGGGACAGGGTCTGCGTGTCACCCGGAAGGATGGCAAGGTCTATGTTTCGCTCGACGAAAAGCTGCTTTTTAAGTCGGGGAGTACGGTTGTGGATCCCAAGGGGGTAAAGGCCCTCCAGCAATTGTCGCAGGTGCTGGCACGGAATCCCGAGATCGACATTATGATTGAAGGGCACACCGATGATGTTCCATTCCGGAAGGGTTCATCGATCAAAGACAACTGGGATTTGAGTGTGATGCGGGCCACCTCCATTGTTCGTATTCTGCTGGATGGTTCAGGGATAGACCCAATCAGGATTACTGTTGCGGGGCGGGGCGAATTCCTCCCTGTAGACAGTGCAGATACACCCGAAGCCAGGCGTAAGAACAGGCGTACAGAAATCATCCTCTCGCCCGATTTGTCGGAGGTCTTTAAGATTCTTGATATGTAAAAGGGAGGAGTGCTGTGCTTAGATGGTCATGATGTCCGTTTCCTTGGCTTCAACGACCTTGTCGATCTTCTCACTAAAATCGTCGGTCAGTTTCTGAATTTTTTCCTCAGCCTTTTTTGCTTCATCTTCAGACAGGCCATCCTTCTGCATCTGCTTGTATTCTTCATTCGCATCCCTGCGGCTCGACCGGATGCTGACGCGGGCGTTCTCGCCCTCACTTTTTACCTGCTTAACCAGTTCACGACGCCTTTCCTCGGTAAGTGGCGGAATGGCCAGGCGGACAACCTCTCCGTTGTTGACCGGTGTAATCCCAACGTTTGAATTCATCAAAGCCTTTTCTATGGGGTCGATCATGCTTTTTTCCCAGGGTTGGATCATGATGGTTTTGGCATCCGGTGTACTGATGTTAGATACCTGGTTCAGGGGTGTAGGGGAGCCATAGTAGTCCACCATTACGCCATCCAGGATGTGAACGTTGGCTTTCCCTGCTCTGATTCGCATCAATTCGTTGTCAAGGTGCTCAAGGGCCTTTTCCATGCGTTCCTTGCACATCTCATATACCAGTTGTACTTCTTCGTTCATGATCCTTTTGACTGTGTTATGCGAGCCTAAATTATTTAATTTTTAACTAAAGTACCAACTTTTTCGCCCGAAATGAGTTTGTAGAGGCTCCCTTTCTCATTCATATTGAAGACGATAATGGGGAGCTTGTTTTCCTTGCACATGGCAAATGCCGTAAGGTCGAGAATTTTTAATTCCTTTTGCAAGGCTTCATCAAAACTCAGCGCCTCGTATTTAACAGCCTTGGGGTCTTTCTCGGGGTCGCTGGTATAAACACCATCCACCCTGGTGCCCTTGAGCATGACATCGGCTTCTATTTCAACTGCCCGTAGGGTTGAGGCTGTGTCTGTGGTGAAATAAGGATTTCCGGTGCCTCCTGAAAAGATGACAATTTCGCCTGCATTGAGTGCTTCCATAACCCGTGGTTTGTAGTAGAACTCTGCGACCGGTTCCATTCGGATAGCGGTAAACAGCCTGGCTTTTGCGCCCTTCGATTCAAAGGCCGATTGCAATGCGAGTCCATTGATAACTGTGGCCATCATGCCCATGTAATCGCCCTTTACGCGATCGAAACCTTCTGCAACACCCGACATACCCCGGAAGATATTTCCGCCTCCGATTACCAGGGCCACCTGGGTGCCACCCTTTACCACAGCAATGATTTCTTCGATGTAGGTATTGAGCCTTTCTGGATCTATTCCGTGACTGCGTTCAGCCATCAGGGCCTCTCCACTCAGTTTCAGCAAAACGCGCTTGTATTCCGACATTTTTTATTTTAAAAGTATAAAAAAAAGCTGCCCCTTGAGGAGCAGCTTCCTTTATTTTAAAACACGGTTCCCGGACCGGATTTATTACTTCACGGAGAAACGCTTGAATTCAGTAACAGCAAGGTCCTTGTCGGCTTCCTTGATGTACTGGGCAACCGTTTTCTTAGAATCTTTGGTGAATTCCTGGTTCATCAGGGTGTTTTCCTTCAGGAATTTCTTGACCATGCCTTCTGCAATGCGATCCACGATGTTTTCGGGTTTGCCTTCCTGCAGTGCCTTTTCACGGCCAATCTCTTTTTCCTTGGCAATGACCTCGGCGGGAACGCCACTTTCGTCAACGGCAATCGGTGACATTGCAGCAATCTGCATGGCTACATCTTTAGCTACCTGTTCAGCTACTTCTGCTTTATTGAAGCCAACCAGGGTAGCCAGGTTGTTGCCGGGGTGATTGTATGCCTGGATCATGTCGGCTTTGACAAAGTCGTAGTAGCCAATCTCCAGTTTCTCGCCAATGGTTCCGGTCTGGTCGGTCAGCACTTCTGTCAGCACTTTTCCATCAAGCTTCAGGGCTTTCAGGGCTTCCAGGTCGGCGGGCTTCTCTGCGAGAGCAAGATCGGCAATGCGTGTGGCAAACTTTATGAAATCTTCGTTCTTGGCAACAAAGTCGGTTTCACAATTCAGGGAAACAAGTACGCCAAAACCGTCTTCAACCTTGGCCAGGACATGGCCTTCACTGGCTTCACGGTCGGCACGCTTACTGGCGATTGCCTGTCCTTTTTTACGGATGATCTCTACGGCTTTATCGAAATCGCCTTCGGCTTCCTGCAGGGCCTTTTTACAGTCCATCATGCCTGCGCCGGTGGCTTTTCTAAGTTTTTGTACGTCTGCAGCTTTAATATCAGCCATTGTAGTATGCTTTAAGAATATGATTAATCGTTTGGAACTTATTCAGCTGCGGGTTTTTCTGCTGAAGGGGCCGCTTTTTCCCCGGCATTTTCAGCCTTTTTGGGCTCTGCCTTTTCGGCTTTCTTCAATTCAACCTTCTCAGCCTTTTTTGCAGCTTCTTTTTCCTTCTTCACTTTTGCTTCCCTGGCTTCCTTGTCCTTCTCGAGTTTACGTTCGTTCAGGCCTTCTGCAACTGCAGCAGCTACAAAGTCGATGATGAGCGAAATGGATTTGGAGGCATCGTCGTTTGCAGGAATGGGGAAGTCAATATTGCGGGGATCGGAATTGGTGTCCACCATGGCGAATACCGGAATATTCAGGCGATTAGCTTCACGGACAGCAATGTATTCCTTGCTCACGTCAACTACAAACATGGCGGCGGGCAGACGGGTCAGGTCGGCGATACTGCCAAGGTTCTTCTCGAGCTTGGCACGCTGCCTGGTAATTTGAAGCTTTTCCCGCTTTGAAAGGGTGTCGAAAGTGCCATCAGTACCCATCTTGTCGATGGCTGACATTTTCTTTACTGCTTTACGGATGGTGGGGAAGTTGGTCAGCATACCACCGGGCCAGCGCTCGGTAACGTAGGGCATGTTGATTTCTTTCACCTTTTCAGCAACAATTTCCTTCGCCTGCTTCTTTGTGGCAACAAACAGGATTTTACGGCCGCTTTTCGCGATTTGCTTCATGGCATTGGCCGCATCGTTAAGCTTGGCTTCGGTTTTGTTGAGATCAATGATATGAATCCCGTTCTTTTCCATGAAAATATAGGGGGCCATGGCGGGGTTCCACTTTCTTTTCAGGTGTCCAAAGTGTACACCTGCATCCAACAGTTCTTTAAAACTAGTTTCTGGCATTTTCTTAGTTTTTGCTGGTCAACCCACAGGTAGCCCCGAAAGGGAGTCCTGCAGATTTCGCTTAGAATAAATAGATATGTTTTTCCTTTTGATTAACGCTTGGAGAACTGGAAACGCTTCCGGGCTTTTGGCTGGCCGGGCTTCTTTCTTTCAACAACACGGGGGTCTCTGGTAACAAACCCTTCAGCACGAAGGGCTGCCTTGTGCTCGGGGTTAACCTTGATGAGAGCCCTTGAAATAGCCAGCCTGAGGGCTTCTGCCTGGCCCGTCACTCCACCACCGTCAAGGTTGACCTTGATGTCGTAGTTTCCGGCAACCTCAAGGAGGTTCAGGGGCTGCTCCACTACATAATGAAGCTGTTTATTGGGAAAATAATCTTTGTAGTCCCTGTTGTTTACGATAATTTGCCCTTTGCCTTCGCTCATATAAACCCTGGCAACTGCGGCTTTCCTTCTACCTATCGTGCTGATGACTTCCATGCTTGTTATTTAATGGTATTTAGATCCAGTTTCTTTGGTTGTTGAGCCTCATGTGGGTGAGAATCACCACTGAATACATAGAGGTTCCTGAAAATCTCGCTTCCCAGACGGTTCTTGGGTAGCATGCCTTTTACCGCTTTTTCTACAATCGCTTCCGGCTTTTTAGCCAAAAGATCCTGAGGGGTTTCGATACGCTGTCCGCCGGGATAGCCTGTGTGACGGACATATTGCTTTTCGGTCATTTTGTTACCGGTAAGCTTAACTTTCTCGGCATTGATCACGATTACATTGTCTCCACAGTCTACGTGAGGTGTGTAGCTGGGCTTGTGTTTTCCCCTGAGAACCAGGGCAACTTTTGAGGCGAGGCGTCCAAGCACTTCGTCCTGTGCGTCAACAACAAACCATTCTTTCCGGACGGTTTCTTTATTTGCTGAAACTGTTTTGTAACTTTGTGTATTCACTGTTATCCTGTTTTGTGCCTAATTTTGTGGTTCGCAAAAATACAACTAATTTTTGTAAAACAAGAAGATATCAACAATTTCTTTGGGTAAATCCTAAAAAGCACAAAATCAGTGCTATAGATTCGATTTTATCGTGAAAAACAGGAGCTATTCAATACAATCCATTCACCTTATAGACACATCAAAAGCCAGGTGATTGCTGCGAGGGTAAATATACATCGATGGATTTATCTTGCCAGCCTGGCGGGAATTGCCTTCAGTCTGCCCCTGTCTGTGTTTACATGCAGCCTCTTTCAATTTCTGCTTTTTCTGAACTATCTGTTTGAGGGACAATATCATCTGAAGTGGGAGCGGATCCGGGGGAATCGGGCTTTCCTCATTTTTACCCTGTTCTATCTGCTTCATCTCCTCGGGGGATTGTGGTCGACAGACCTGGCCTACTGGCTGAAAGACCTTTGGATTAAAATCCCGCTGTTGGTGATTCCCTTAGTGGTGTCCAGCTCCGGTACCATTGGCAGAAGAGAACAGCGCTACATTCTCCTGGCCTTTGTCGGTGGAGTTTTTGTTTCCTCCCTGGCTTCAGCCGGAGCGATGGCTGGGCTATATGCTACAGACCTGAACGGGTTTAGAAGCTATTCGCTCTTCATCAGTCACATTCGTTTTTCCCTGATGATCGTCCTGGCGATCTTTCTGGCTGCCTGGATTTTGATCGATGATGCCAATAACCTGCCCCGGTCGTGGAAGCTCTTTTACGGGCTCTGCCTGCTCTGGTTTCCGGTTTTTCTGCTCATGCTGAAGGCACTCACAGGGATTGTGATTGCTTTAGCTGTGGCCCTCTTTTTTGGTTTTCGCTTTGCCCTCAGGCTCAGGGATCAGGTCTATCGCTACATGCTTACGGCAATCATCTTTCTCATTCCTCTGCTATCGCTCCTTTATCTGAGCTCTGCAATCAAAACCTATTTTACGAAAGACGAAATAGTGGAGGAAGAGATCGACCGTTATACCCGTCTCGGGAATCCCTATACCAATCATCCCCGGTCAACAGTAACCGAAAATGGGCATTATGTTTGGATGTATGTATGCGATCTTGAACTCGACTCTGCATGGAACAGCGTGAGTGAAATCGATTTTCGGGGGGAAACCCTGAACGGGAACCCCCTCCGGAGCACGCTCATTCGCTTTCTGGCTTCAAAAAATCTGCGAAAGGATGCCTACGGTCTGAGCCAGCTCAGTGCCGACGAGATCAGGGCCATTGAACATGGGACGGCCAATTGCCTTTATATGAAGCGGCTGAGCCTCTATTCCAGGTTGTATGAACTCATTTGGGAGATCGACCATTACAGGAACGGAAGCAGTCCAAATGAGAAGTCCATTGTGCAGCGGTACTATTACCTCAGGGCTGGCTGCCACATTGCGCGTGAACACTGGCTCACCGGTGTGGGGAACGGGGATGTTCAGGCTGCTTTTGAAGCCCATTATGAGAGGGTCGGCTCACCCCTGAGCCAAAAATGGCGAAGGCGTGCGCACAACCAGTATCTGACCCTCTTCATCTCTTTCGGGGTGTTTGGCTTTATCATCTGCATGGGAGCCCTGCTTTTGCCTGTGAGCTTCAGCGGAAGAGGCAGGCAGGTACAGGTCATGGCCTTCATGCTTATTTTCCTGCTTTCCATGCTCAACGAAGATACCCTTGAGACCTCTGTTGGTGCTGCATTCATCGCCTTTTTCTATGCCTTTTTCCTGCTGCTTCCGCGGGAGTCAGAGGATACCGCCTGATTTGTACTATATTTGCGTACCTTTTGGTCAATCTAAGCACTATTCAATGGACAAATTCCGCCTGTATAATCTGACAATGGGATGGGGGGTCTTCCTCCTGTCTCTGGTTGTCTATCTCCTTACCATGGAACCTACGGCTTCTTTCTGGGACTGTGGTGAGTTTATCGCGACTGCCTTTAAACTGGAAGTGGGCCATCCTCCGGGGGCTCCCTTTTTCATGTTGTTGGGACGCTTCTTCACCCTATTCGCCGGTGGAGACCTGAGTAAGGTTGCTGTGATGATGAACACCCTTTCGGCCACAGCCAGTGCCTTTACCATTCTCTTCCTGTTCTGGACCCTGACCCACCTGATAAAGAAGTTTTTTGCCCGGGAAGAACTTGAGAAACCGCTGGCTATGCTTACGATCTTCGGATCGGCTCTGGTGGGAGCCCTGGCCTATACTTTCTCCGATTCATTCTGGTTCTCGGCTGTAGAGGCAGAGGTGTATTCCACATCTTCGCTTTTTACGGCCATCGTTTTCTGGGCCATGTTGAAATGGGAAAACGTGGCAGATGAGCCCGGGGCGAACCGCTGGATTGTCCTGATCGCCTATCTGATGGGGCTGTCCATTGGAGTACACCTGCTTAACCTGCTCGCCATTCCGGCCCTCATCATGGTGTACTATTTCAGAAAATACAATCCGACAGTCAGGGGAGTTGTTGCAGCTATGGGAATTTCCGTTGGCATTCTGGGGATCGTGAATTACATCCTGATTCCCGGTCTGACCGCCATCGCGGGTAGTTTTGAACTGGCCTTTGTAAACGGCTTGGGCCTGCCCTTTAACTCGGGTGTTATTGTATATGCGATACTTCTGACCGGTGGATTGTTATTTGGAATTTTCTTTACCCACAAGCGGGGCAAGGTACTCTGGAACACCATTCTTTTGAGCCTCTTCGTGATAGTGATTGGATATTCTTCTTATGCCATTATCGTGATCAGGTCGGCAGCCAATACGCCACTGGACGAGAGCAATCCGGATACTGTGTTTTCATTGCTTAGTTACTTAAATCGGGATCAATATGGCGACAATCCCTTGATTTACGGAGCCTTTTTCAATTCCCGACCCACAGGTATGGAGGAAGGTAAACCTGCATACTACAAAGGGGAAAAGGAGTATTTTCCGGTCGAGAAAAGCCGGGAGTATATTTACGAGCCCGATGCCAAGGGCTTTTTCCCGAGGATGTGGAGCCATGAAGACAAGCATGCCGGTGAATACATGTACTGGGCAAAGATCAATGAGGCTGATCTCTATGATTTGAGGCGAGACGAAGCGGGCAAACCTGTGATGAATCAGTTTGGGGAATACAGCTATGACCGTTCAAGCCCGGTGGGAATTCCCAGTTTTGGTCAGAATATGCGTTTCTTCTTCCGCTATCAGATTGGTTACATGTATTTCCGCTATTTTATGTGGAACTTTGCCGGCCGGCAGAACGATATCCAGGGCCATGGCGAGCTTACCAAGGGGAACTGGATCAGCGGGATCAACTTCATCGATAATGCAAGGCTGGGTCCCCAGGATCAGATGCCTGCTTCCATGGCCAATAACAAGGGCCATAACCGCTATTATATGTTGCCCTTTTTACTTGGCCTGGCTGGTGCTTTTTTCCATTACCGCAGGTACAACCGCGATTTCTGGGTGGTCCTGTTGCTCTTCCTGCTCACCGGACTGGCCATCGTGGTTTACCTGAATCAGTATCCCCTTCAACCAAGGGAGCGGGACTATGCCTATGCGGGTTCCTTTTACGCCTTTGCGATCTGGATTGGCATTGGTGTGGCAGGTCTTATTGAATGGGCGGGGAAGTGGAAGCGCTCGGTCATTATTTCCGGACTGATTGTCGGGCTTTCCCTGCTTCTGGTGCCGGGCATCATGGCCAAAGAGAACTGGGACGATCACGACCGCTCGGGCCGTTATACTGCTCCTGCCTTTGCCAGAAACTTTCTGAATTCCTGTTTACCCGGGGGCATTATGTTTACCAATGGCGATAACGACACCTTTCCCTTGTGGTACCTTCAAGAGGTCGAAGGAGAACGTACCGATGTCAGAATTGTGAACCTGAGCTACCTTACGGCCGACTGGTACATCGAACAGATGAAACAAGCTTTTTACGATTCGAAAGCCCTGCCCATTGGAATGGAAAAGGAAGCGTTTATCCAGGGGAAAAGGGACTACGCTTATCTGGTTGCTACGGCCAGCGCGCTGATTAGGGAGAAGTATGAGTCGAACAGGGCGAAATACGAACCCAAAGCCATGCTTATTTATCAAAAGGCCATGGCCCTGCTCAATGCCTCTCTTCTTTCACAGAACCATGCGAAGGACTACCAGGCCATTGTTAAGCTGGCAGATCAAATGGATCCTCTGCGGTTTTATGGTTATCTGCGGACCTTCAGCTCGGAGGATGTGGCGAAACGTATTTCGCTCGACAAAGCTGCTGTTGAAGATCTTACCCTGGAGATGGAGGAACTGATTCGCCAGATCGATGCAGATGCTGTGCCCCTGAAAGTGGCCATGGATTTTCTGGCAAGCGATGATCCGCGCTTTAAGCAGGGCCAGTATTTCATTCCTGCGCGGGAATTCATCATTCCTTACGATTCTGCATCTGCGCCTTCATGGGTGGTTCCTGAAAGCTTTAAGGATAAAAGTGTAGATGAATTGCGCTTCAGCCTTTCAGAGACGGTGCTGTATAAGAATTTACTTACTGTTATGGACCTGCTGGGCCACAATGATTGGGAACGTCCCATCTACTTCTCTACCACGGTTTCTTCTGCCAACTACCTGAATCTGGAGGACTATTTCATCAGGGAGGGGCTGGCTCTTCGTGTTGCACCGGTTTTCAATCCATCGAGCAATTACCTGGGTGGGGTCGATACCGATGAAATGTACAGGAAGCTGATGGAGGAGTTTGACTGGGGTGGACTGGATCAGCCCGGACTCTATCTCGACGAGAACAATCTGCGAATGACTATTCATTATCGCTATGCCTTTGCCGTATTGGCCGGTGCACTTGCCGAAGAGGGTAAGCCCGGGAAGGCTAAAGAGGTCCTTGACGAGTGCATGAGGCGCATGCCCCGCGAAAACGTTCCTTACAATGCGGGGGTCATCCCACTCATTCAGGGCTATTACAGCGTGGCAGACACTGCAACAGCCAACGGGCTCGTGGAAGCTTATTCCCAGAACCTGGAAGAGGAGCTGGCGTATTTCAACATGCTTTCGATGGGCGCAAAAAGCAGATTTGATAAGAGTTCCAATGATTATATCGCAGACCTAAGAGACATTAACACGCTCAGAAGCGTCTGTTTGGGCTACGGAGAAACCGAGCTTGCCAAAGGCCTTGAGGAAATGATATCGACCTACGGGCAAGATTATGAGCGTTTGTTCCGTTAATAAGAGATATGGTAATTGTAAGACCTCCTGCCTTGTTGACCCGTGTATTGCACAGGGTCATCTGGAGTATGCCGGAAGAGGGGCGGGAGGTTTATCTGACTTTTGATGATGGGCCTACGCCCGAAGTGACTTCCTGGGTGCTCGACCGACTCGATGATGCGGGCGCAGAAGCGACCTTCTTCTGTCTTGGCAGGAACGTTGATAAATACCCCGATTTATACCGTGAAATCCAGACCAGGGGACATTCAACCGGCAATCACAGTTACAGCCATTTGAAAGGCTTTCGCAGCAGCAAGAAGCGCTACATGGACGATATAGATCTGGCTGCCAACCTCATCGAATCCAAGCTCTTTCGACCACCCTACGGGCGGATTCTTCCCAGCCAGGTTAATGTAGTCTTGGAGTCCTACGACATCATTATGTGGAATGTGCTGAGCAATGATTACAACAGGAATCTTGATGGGGAGCGGGTCATGCAAAACGTAATCCGGAATGTTGCTCCGGGCTCAATCATCGTTTTTCACGATTCGGAAAAGGCTTCGGGGAATTTGTATCAGGCTCTGCCCGGGACCCTGGATTTCTTGCAGAAAGAGGGCTATCGCATGAAAAAATTACCCAGCCAGGGCCTCCCCAAATCCTTCACTTCGCCCGCTTAGGGCTGTGCGGCAATTTGAAGGAAGACCAGCAAACCAGTCAGCATCCAGAGCATGAGTTCGTGAACCCAATGGTTCTTTCGTCGGTGAAAGTAGTTCGCCAGTAGAAAACTGACAGGGAAAGCGATGTACAATAGCCCCTGGGGAGAGCGTTCGCTGGCAAAGACGAAGAAAAGGACAGCCCCAATAAACACAAAGAAAAAAACCTGGTAGATATTCTGTACCATGGTTTTTCGGGTCTGGAAGCCTTCAATCATGAAGAGACTTCCCAGGCCAATCAGAAGGAGGCAAAACAGGAAATACAGGATACTCCCGATGTGTAAAACGACCTGGTTTCCATTTCTAAGGAGGTTACGGCCCAGAATGCCCCATAGGGATTCAAGATCGTTTTTAAGTCCCCAGTACCAGCTCACCAGGAAAACGGCCAGAAGGACATAGGCCGTCAGGGGATAGATCCATTCCCTCCAGGTCGATTTGTGCAGGGTAGCGATGCTGACCCAAATCAGGGGGATAAAACAGATCAGGGGCAGGTAGAACAGGCTTCCCAGGGCCATGGCCAAAGAGGCCCTGAATACCAGGAGCTCATCTTTTTCAGCTTCGGGCAGGCCCATGAGGATGAGGTAGGCCCAGAGAAAGAATAAAAAGCCGATGAGTGAAGGACTCAGTTGTCGGGCCGAGGGCAATGCAAAGGCGAGCAACAGAAAGAACAGGGATGGCATCAGCGACCGGTTCTCGAGGAGTTGGTAGCGAAAGCTTATGCGGGATAGCATATAGGCGATGATCCAGTAGTGGAGCAGGGCCAGTAAGCGATTCAGGACGGCATAATTCTGGATCTTCCCAAAGAGCAGATTGTAGAGCGGCATCCCCTCGAAGGGTGTCGGGGTGCCGGCCTGCATCACAGACACAAGGAAGAGCGCCACAGAGGCCAGCCCGGTAAACAGGAGCCCGGCAGTCCGGTTGTTCTTAAAAAGCCGCAGCAGGAGCATCAGAGATCGAATCCAATGTCCCTGCGGAAGTAAGCCCCCTCGAAGCTGATTTGCCCCGCTCCGGCATAGGAACGCTCAAGGGCTTCTTTCATGTCCTTGCCGAAAGCACTGATGGCCATTACCCTGCCTCCTGATGTAAGGACCTTCCCATCTTTGGAGGAAGTGCCGGCATGGAAAACCACATAGTCGCCGGGTGCTTCATAACCGGAAATGGCTTTGCCTTTTTCATAAGCACCGGGATAGCCACCGGAAACCATCATTACCGTGCTAACCGTCCTGGGGTCGATATCGAGGGCAATTTTTGAGAGCCTCTGTTCAGCAGTTGCACGCAGCAGCTCCACAAAATCGGTTCGAATCCGGGGCAGGACCACTTCTGATTCCGGGTCACCCATCCTTACATTGTATTCTATCACATAGGGCTCTCCATCCCGGTTCATCAGTCCAATGAAGATAAAGCCCCTGTAATCGATTCCGGCTTTTTGCAGTCCTGCGATCGTGGGCTTAATGATCCGGTCCTCTACCTTTGACATAAAACCTGCATCAGCAAAAGGAACCGGTGAAACAGCCCCCATGCCTCCGGTATTCAGTCCACTGTCGCCCTCGCCAATGCGCTTGTAGTCTTTGGCTTCCGGAAGGACTACATAGTCCTTGCCGTCGGTGAGCACAAAGACAGACAATTCAATGCCCTCTAAAAATTCTTCGATGACCACCTTTTCCGAAGCCTTTCCAAATTTTCCGTCAAGCATCTGGCTTAGTTCATCCCTGGCCGATTCGAGGGTATCGGGGATCACCACCCCTTTTCCGGCTGCCAGCCCGTCTGCTTTCAGCACGTAGGGCGGAGAACTTTGTTCCAGAAAGCGTAGTGCTTCTTCTTTTGAGCTTTGGTCAAAGGTGCCAAAGGCTGCAGTGGGGATGCCATTTTCCTGCATAAACTTCTTGGCAAAGTCCTTGCTGCCCTCCAGGGCGGCCCCCTGTTGAGAGGGGCCGATTAGTGCGATTTCAGCCAGAGCAGCATCGGACGCAAAGAAATCCTTAATCCCCTCTACCAGCGGAGCTTCAGGGCCCACCACCACCAGATTGATGTCCTCCCTGAGGACCAGGTCCTTTATGCCCTGGAAATCGTCCACGGCCAGGGCCACGTTTGTTCCCAGCGATGCAGTCCCGGCATTTCCGGGTGCAATGAACAATTTTTTTAGTTTAGGGCTTTGTGCAATCTTCCAGGCAAGGGCGTGTTCTCTTCCACCGGCACCAATGACAAGTATCCTCATCTATTTTATTCTTTTCGATCCATCCTACTAGTGGAGCACAAGGCCCGATCTCAGCATTTTGTTGTCGATCCTGAGCATGTACATCCCCCGGGCCAGGTGTGAGAGTTCCAGCTCGGTATGCAGCAGGCCTCCATTGGCTGCCCTTTCCTGTTGCATGACAACCTGTCCCTGCATGCTCAGCACCTCGATTCGGCAGCGCGATCCTTCCACCGGCATTTCTATGGTAATCCGGTTGCTCGCAGGATTCGGATAGACAGAGGCTTCGGGAAAACTATAGCCAGCAATGCCGGTAGCATCCACAATGGTGATTGAGTCGGTTTTCACCGGGCCACACAAATTGGCGTCATCAATTTGGACCAAATAAGTTCCAAGCTCATCGGCATCAAAGTTGAAGGTTCCGCTCTCCTGCTCCGTGGAATCAGGTAGAATGGTATAAACGTAAGGTGCTGTGCCTCCGCTTACCACCACTTCAATAGATCCGGCCATTCCATCTTTGAAATTCTCTGTTGCGACACTCACAAGCACAAGGCTGTCCGGTTCGGTCAGCATGGTGTCTATGGGCATCGAGAGGCAGAGGCTGTCATCGCTCACCCGGATCAGATATTGGCCGCCCGGAAGGCTCTCATAGATGGTGTCCTTGCTGAAGGCGGGTGTTTCAGTAATGGAATAGCTATAGCCCCCATAGCCCCCTGTTGCACCCATGAATTCAATGCTGCCCGAGTCTCCATGGCATGGCGGTTGGACCACCGTATAGTTCACCAGAATCTCTCCCGGGCTGTAAATACTGCTGTCGGTGGTGGCCGATGTACATCCATTGTCGTCGGTAATGAGCAGGCTGTAATCCCCGGCCGTAAGCTTGAGGAAGAAGGTGTCGGCCTGGTAGTCAGTTCCGCCATTGATCGAGTACATGTAGCTGCCCGATCCGCCGGTGACATTCTTTATGTGAAATTCTGCAATGGAATCTCCGTAGCAGCGCAGGCTGTCGTTCACGACCTCAAATTCGTAAAGGATGTCTTCCGGGGACTCCAGGGTGGTATCAACGGCCATGGTCGTACAGCCATTGATGTCTTTAATCACTATGCTGTAGCTCCCTGCAGCCAGCTCGTTAAAGGTCCGGCCGGGTTCAAAGTCCAGCCCTCCGTTAATGGAATACTTGAAGGGGGTGACCCCTCCTGTGGGCGCATCAATCGTAATTGACCCGGTAAGGGCATCATAGCAATCGGGGTGAACCACGGCATAGCTGTATTGAATCGAGTCCGGCTCGCTTATCGATTCCGTGGAGCTGCCAATGAGTTGGCTGGCATTGTCATGTACTGTGATAAGATAGTCGCCGGCCGGCAGGCCACCAATGGTTCCGGGGCTCTCCCTTAGTTTTACATGCCTCACCGAATCGCCGTTGTCAAGCATTACCTCGTACATATACCCATAGTACATGTCGGTAAAGCCACCGCTGGCATTGATGACCAGCTCACCGCTGAAGTCCTTGTTGCACTGCAGGTCCTTAGCCGAGGTACTCAGGGCACCATCCTTTTTCTCACCAAAGGTGGCGATGAAGATATTAAAGGCTGCCGTATCTGGGTGGCTGTCCTGAATGTCTTCAAAGTTGATGATTTCTGAGCTAAAGGTTCCCGCTACCACGACATTCCCTTCAGGATCTTCGGAAAGGCGGAAACCCTGATCCTCTCCGTGAGTCGGTTCAGAGTGCGCGACCCGGGCATGAATGATTTCGCCATCGAGATCGTATTCGATTACGGCCACTTCCTCGGAGTTGGGATTAAGGATGGTATCGTTTTTGAAATAGAAATCTCCACTCAATAAGCCTGTAACCATCAGATGGTCGTCCTGTATGATCAGATCGTAATAAACATCTTTTCGGAACGATCCGTCGATGCTGTACCAATTGAGGTCCCCGGTGCTGTTGCCGTAATTGAACACAAAGCCTTCATCACCGCCTGAGACACGTATGACATTAACTGCTTCTGTTTCTGTTGAGTCGATGGCCATGTCCCAACTGCCGGTTTTCCCTGCGACATAAATGTTGTCTGCACCGTCAAAACGCACCGAATAAGGAATGTTTTCTCCTTCGAGTGTGCTGCTTGTACGTCGCAACCATTGCCCCTCCAGGTCCTGGTTTACCTTGAACAAAAAGATGTCCGTATTTGTGCCCGAGCTCGGACTGTGAATCGAGCCAATATCCAGGAAAACCGAGTCCCTGAAATCACCAGCCATTACCCAGCCATCCGTGGTTCCGGCCACTGCCCTGGGGAAACACCAGTTTTTGAATCCAATGGTTGTATTGTCTATAAAATTTCCATTCAGATCGAAGGTGGCGATATGGGTGAAGCGGCCACTGTAACTCTGGCTGTAGTTATCGGAATCCGGGTTGTAAATGACATTGTTCACGGCCATGCCGGAAACAAAGATCCGGTCATTATTCCTGCCCATGACCTCAATGCGCTGGTTGCCCGGCCCGCCTGCAGCCGTCTTTACCCAGTTTCGGGTGCCGTCGGGATTGTAGTTGGCTAAAAAGCCATCGGCTCTATTTGTGCTAAAGGTACTGTCGTCGAAAACAACACTGCCACCGTCCTGAACTCCGTTTAGGGTACCTGAAATGTAGATGGTTTGGTCGGGCCCGATCTCTACTCCCCCGGGGAGGTCTACCATCTTCCCGCCAAATTTCTTCAGCCAGGCATGGGTCCCGTCCGCATTAATCTTAAGGAAAAAGATGTCGTAAAATCCATTGCAGGTGATGGATCCTGAAGCCGAGATGATGTTGGTGTCGAACCAGCCAATGAGGTAGGCATCTCCGTTGCTGTCAATCTCCATATCGGTAATCAAGAGGTTTCCATTTCCAACAAGACTGGTGGCATCAAGCCAGCTTCCCTGTCCGTAAAGCACGGCCCCCGAGAGCATAGCGAGGACGAAAACAAAGCGTAACAACTTTTTCATATGAATAAGATTTTGATTAGCTAAATTTATGAAAAATAAACCATCCCTGAAGGCAGGTCAGTAAATAGTATACTCTGATAGTTCTAAAAAGGTTTCAATAGGCTTATGACACAGACACCATATCTGGCTGGTTTTGGTTCGAATCTGCAGCCTTTTTCCGGTGCGGAAAGGGCCGGGACCGATGATGAACCGAGTACCACCTCTTCGGGTTTTGTGCATGAGGGGCTGTTTTATCTCTCAGATAAACAGCTAATGGTATTTAAGGATAGGGAAGGCATCCTCCTGCTCGACGGGATCATTTATGAATATGAGCAGCGTCCCTTCTCGGAGTGCCGGGCGCGGATTCTGGCCGATCATTTCAGGCGGAACGGCAGTACCGTCTTTCGCGAATTGCGCGGAGAATTCAGCCTTTGTTTTATTGATATTCGCGAAAAACGATGCCTGATTGGGCTTAGCGAATCGGGTGCTGCAGCCCTTTTCTACAGGCTTGATAATCAGGTCTTGCATTTTGGAAACCATCTGGCCGGATTTGCCGGGGCCTGCCGATCGGGGCCGGATTTGCATCGCATTTATGAATTGATCAGCGGGATAGGCCTGGGGTCGGGCCGGACCGCTTACAGGGGGGTCAGCCGTCTGCTGCCTGGTCACTACCTTGAGTTTCGGCAGGGGGTGCTAAAAAGGGACTGTTACAGCCCGCTCTATATGTCGGTTCGCCGCCCCTGGCAAGGGGATGCCTATGCCGCTTTCAGACAAACCTTCGAAGAATCGGTCAGGCGACGTCTCGATCCTGCTTCAACCGGTATTGCTCTTTCCTCCGGCCTCGACTCTACTGCGGTAAGTGCAGTTGCTGCCTGTGTCGCGGATTCGGATCGGGCCATCCATGGTTTCAGCTACCAACCCAAGGCGTTTTCAGCCGAGCTGAGAAGGCCTCCCTACGATGAAACCCTCCTATTGAAGCATTTTTATGCGCAACATCCCAGGCTTAAGGCCCATGTTGTGGATGCTGCCGGGCAGACGGTGCTGGAGAGTCTGCGCAGCACTGTAAAGATTTATGGGGAACCTGTTTATGGTGCATCCAACCAGTTTTGGGTGCAGGCCATGCATAGCGCTATGGTCGAAAGCGGTTGCGGAACCATGTTTACCGGTCAGGGTGGAAATTTTGGGCTTTCATGGCCTCCGCCTGAATGGGCCGGAAAGGATTTGCCCGGCCGGCTCAGACTGATCAGGCGTATGTCCCGAAAGCAAAAGTACGAACTGGCCTATCTTACACCCGCCTTTATGGAGGGGATCGTCCCGGACTTTCAATTGATCGATACATGGCGGCCCGCTTTACATGCCATGCAGCCATCCCTGCTTCGAAACAGCATCGCTTATACCGGATTCTTGCAAAAGCAGGCTTCCCTCTTTCATGGGCTTCAGGTAACGGATCCTACGGTCGACAGAGACCTGCTCGAGCTCTACCTGTCGCTGCCATGGCGGGCCTATCATCGTCCCGATGGTTCCCGCCTCCTGGTGCGCCAGGGCCTGGGGGACTTGCTCCCCCCTGCAGTGCTGAATGCGGTCAGGAGGGGGGTGCAAGCAGCTGATATTCAATATAGGGTTGCACAGGAGAAGAAGGCTTTTATAGAGCTGCTTGGGTTTTTTAATAAAAATAAATTGGTTACATTTGTGTTCGAAGTTGACAGGTTGAGGAAGGAGTGGAAGTCGATGAACTTCCTGAGTATGAAGAGGAAAGACCTGAACCATCTTCTGAGGATTGTCCTTTGTGGGATATTCCTTTCTGATTTTACCGACTAGACCAAACAATGGCCAAGCGAAAGAAAAAGCAAAGCTGGCAAAAGCCTAAGGTACTCTTTGAATTACCCTTTGAAAGAACCGCTTCGGGGAACCCGGGAGGGGGTGACGACTACATTACTTTTGGTTTCAGCGAGTCCTGATCACTTCCTTGTATTCCCCTGAGTGCCCCCCAATTACATTTCTGTCTTCCACCTCAAGCCAGGCATGGGCTCTGGCTGTATTCATGTCTTTGTGGACACCCAGGTGAAGCCGGCAGGGAATGTCCCTGCTTCTGAGTACATAGAGGGCAATCATGCTTTGCAACAGGCAGCGGTGGCGTTTCAGGATCAGGGGGGTCAGTCGCAGGGTGAGCCTGATTACCTTTCTTACCATGCGCCAATCTTCGGGATTTAGAGAATGGCATTGCCCTGCCGTTTTAGCTCCTGCCGGGGGAGCGAGCAATTTCTCCAGGTAGGAGGAAGGCCTTCGGAAGCGAATCAGCCAGCTCGACCTGATCCAGTTCAGGGAGACGGCCAGGGCCAGTCTGGCAGTATCAGCTTTCATGGTCTGTGTTCACGACGATGAGCGATTTCGTCTCCAGATCGGCCAGGAAAGCCAGCACCTCTCCCCGGATGATCTCCCTGGGCGCATCGAATTCCATTTCCAGTTGATCGATAATCTCGACGATACGAAGGGGATGGTCGATGAGTTCCCAGATACGTGTGCCGGTTTCATTGAGACCAATGTACTGGCCACTTTCTATGCCCAGAATCACCGCCTCTTTATCGACTGTTGAGTCCATGACCCTTTCTGCTTTGCTTACTATATCGCTTTCTTTCATTATATAACCGGATATGCATACTGTTCCATCATCGGGCCATGGGCATCCAACACCTTCCTGATTTGCGCCTTGTTTAAGTGCGCCCCGAAATCACCGCTTTTTCCTTTTCTGAAAAAAGAGGCGGCCTGAAGGGGTTTCTCCCTGAAACCGTAGCGCTGCTCTTTTTCCCTGAGCCTGTCGAAAGCGGTGGCCCTGAGGGCCTCTTCAAAGATATCTTTTTCACAGGGAATGGCAGCGGCATTGAGCATCGTCCTGAAGCAGGCAGCCGGATCGCCGAGAAGGTCTTCGAAGCGGAGAATGTGTACATCGATTTCCGATTGCCGGGTCCAGGATTCGACGTGTTGCGTCCAACTCCCGAGCTTCTGACGAACCTGGGCCCGGAGTCCCGTCTTGCTCCCGGAGATGGTGAAGCCGGGATCGTTGAGCTGTGCAATGATCCGGTCGAAACTCTTGCCCGAATGAAAGGCGTAGGATACCACCAGGTCGAGGGGGTTGCGAAGGATGTAGATGACCTTGCGGGAAACCTCGGCCGGGAAAAGTGCTTCTCCCTTGGGGCTTAAGTGATAGCTGTCGTGAACCTTGATGACCCGGGTTTCATCGCCCTTTTTGGCCATCTCCCGGTAGACACCGGGCCTGAGATTCTCAATTTCATCTTCTGCCAGGTTTCCGCTCCGGATTCCGAGCATATCGTCGATGAGTTTCCGGTTGCTGGCAATGGGAATGGCCGAGGGGGAGGGGAAGCCATCGGGCGAGGGGTCGCCGTAAAGGACGTGTTGCAGAAAGAGGCGTACCCAGGTGTTTCCCGATTTTGGATAGGAGGCGAGCCATATCAGGTTTTTTCCGTGCATCAGCTGTCCTGTCGTATCATTTGTAGTACCTCATCTCTGAGGGCTTCTGTTTCCAGGGGAACAGATGGCCGCTCGACGGTGTAGAGTTCGACCTGTGCAGCAAGCCGGGCAAGCAGACCAAAATGGTGCTCCTGCAGCCCCATTCCCTTCAGGAGCTGATCCCGGAAGATGTGTTCGCGCATCAGGGGAAATTTCATTGCACCCCTGATGCGGCTTAGTGCTATGCCCGGGGTGTTCTTGGTGCTTAAACTAAGCATGCGGGTAATTGGCAACACCTCAGTGCTTCTCAGCTTTCCGGATACCGGAACATTGAATTTTTCCAGCAAGGGCCTGACCCGTTTAAAGCTATGCCCGGGATAGAGGGCATCCCGGCTATCCTTCCAGAGCTTCATCCAGGGCAGGCCGGGATGGACAATGAGCCTGCCCCTGTTGTCGAGCGAGACTGCCGAAAGATCGTCGGATACCAGGGGAAAACCCGCCTTGTTCAGGGCTGCAGCCAGGGTTGATTTCCCGGCTGCTGAGTGCCCGGTGATCAGAAGTGCGCCGGAGCCGGTCTGAATGGCGCTGGCATGCATGGGCAGGAAGCCCCGTTGATGCAAAATGGCACCCAGGACCGATCCCAGGACGAAAACCAGGAGTTCGTCCCGGCTTGTTCCGGGTTCAGCTTCGAGGCTGATATGCTTTCCTTCGGAAGCCAGGAACTTTCCCACGCCCGGAAGCCTGAGCAGAAATTCTTCGTGGGTCGATTCGAACAGGACACCCTCCGACAGGGGATGATCGAGCTTTTCCTTTACCTTCCCGTATTCGATTTCAAGCTCGGGCACGCAGGGCTTACAAGCGGCAAGTCCGGGAATTTCGAGTTCGGAGGCCAGCCCGAGACCGAACAGGCGATAATAGTATCTGGGCTCATCAGTCATGATCCGGTATAAAGATAAATTGTTCTACATTTATTCCATATATTCCCCGGCATGTCTGTATTCGATTGCATTCTTAAGATGATGAGGCAACCAGCATCTGTGGCTGCGGAGTCCCTTCAATCCGGGGAATTCAGGATGCTTGTACAAAGGCACAGGCTATTGCCTCAGTTTGCGAAGGCCCTGGAAGCCAAAGGGCTGGAAGTCGATCAGGAATTACGTGGACAGTTGCGCAGGCATGCGATGAAGAGTATGGCAATCACGGCCGAATCTGTGGCCTTGTTTTCCCGGATGAAACACCTGGACGGGGACTTGATGGTTCTCAAAGGGCCGGTGCTGTCGTGTATGCTCTATGGATCTCCGGATCAACGTCAGTACAACGATTTGGATGTGTATGTTAAACCGGATGCCTTTGGCGAGGTACTGGCCGATCTTCAGCAGGCGGGCTACCGGGTAAGCTATCCCGATATGTCGAAGGCCTTTTCGCTGGAGTATTACTTCCGGTATAAACACGATATTGGTTTGCGGCATCCCGAAACAGGGGTATATATCGAGCTTCACCGGGGGATCAATAGCAGGCAATTACTGCCCGTCGGTGAAGAAGATGCGCTTTTCGCCTGTCAGATCCGGGTTCCGCTTCCGGGAGGGACCGTTGCAAGCCTCGACTATACGGCCCAGTTCATTTTTCTTTGCATCCATGGGGCCAGGCATATGTTCAAGCGCCTGATATGGCTGCAGGACCTTGCCGGATTTCTTCCCCTTGCGGCGGAAAGAGCCGATGAGCTGCCCGGTCTGGTCCGGCGTTTCAAATTGCAGCGGATTACCGGGCTCTGTCTTGTGCTGCTCGACGAGCTGCTGGAGGTCCCCACACCGGAGGAATGGGCTGTGTTCAGGTCGGTAAGGGGCGTGTCGGTTTTACGAAAGCTATGTGTTTCAGGCATCGCAGGGCCGGAGGAAGAAGAGCTTTCGGCAAAATGGAAGAGGAACCTCTATTTCTTCCTCCTGAAGCCCGGTTGGTCCTTCGGGCTGCATCAGCTGGGCAGTTATTTTCACCGCCGAAGGATCAGACGGCAGTTTGGCGGGCACTGAGGTGGAGGCTTCCCCGCTTATTTTGAAACGTGCGACATGATGCCGATGGTTTCCCCGGCTTTCCCATCTTTAAAGCTGATGGTAATCAGATACTGCCCGGTTTTACGGCACATAAAATTGATGGGGTTGTAGTCCTTGCCGGATTCCTGATCGAAGGAGCTGACCAGCATGCTGGAATTGTCATAGACCCGGATTACGGCCTTTCCTTTTTCATCGCATAGATTGAAGCGATAGATGTTGTTTCCGCGCAGGATCACCGCCTGTCTGTAGATGGGAGGGCGTTCTCCTTTAACGGCCTTGGGCAGGTTGACTACAAATTCCTTCAGATAGATGGCTCCCTTACCTGCTTTGGAAGCACAGTCCTGCACACGTGTTTTCCTGTCTCCCTGAACCATGGCCATCATGCTTAGTGCCATTGCCAGGGCTATGATGATTCTCAGCGTTTTCATTTTTTCTTGCTTTGGCGGCAGTTTTTCAGTTCATTGATTGGCCTCAGGCCGGATTCGCGTCGGACAGATTCACATGCAGGTTTCTGACCATTTCGGTGACCAGTATGATTTGTTGCAGGGTGTCGTCTGTGAGATCCACATGTGAAGATTCGCTCTGGACGACCATGAGCATGCCATCTTTTTCAATGGTTTGTGGCTCTCCGACCTCGTAATAAATCTTTACATTGTCGAAGGCTTCCTTGATTATTTTGAGATCGGCAACATAAGCCTGAATAGCCGTTTCGTTGCTGTAACGATCCAGCACGAGGAGGAGGTCATTCAGAATCAGCTTTTGTTCCCCAATCATGGATCTTAGTTTTTCGTTCTTGTTTTCCAGTGCAACCTGGGTCGAGATGTAGAGGCCTTCGAGCCATACCCCGGCAATCATCAGGGCACTGAGCTTGCTCCTGTTGCTCTCCCTCAGATAGTTGTCCATGTTGTTAAAACTGTTGATTGAGATGAAAAGGAGGGAATCCAGATCGGAGCTGGTGGTGGCGAGTCGTTTGATTGTGTTGAAATCAAAAAACTGACCAATCTGCAGGGCATCCGCAAGGCGGTTGATGCTGCTCAGGTGGTTGATCGCACCACCGGTTTTCGCATACATATTCAGGTAGCCCAGATCGGCACTTAGGACACCCAGGGTGAAGGCCGTCTCTGTGCTGGTTGTGTTCAATGAGAGCTTGTCCGGATCGGCCAGATAGCTTGTCGAAAAGGGAATGTTGAGGGAAGAGATCAGCGAGGCTGCCTCAATGGGAGAGGCAATGTTGGAGATGATGTCATCCATGGTCTCGGCGGATATTTGCAATGTTCCGACTTCCACATCGTCCGTGTTTACCTGAAGGTTCTCGGCCGGCTTCTGTCCGCAGGCAACCAGCAAAAGCAGGGCGGTGAGTGCTGTGAATAGTTTGTTGATCATGGTGGTCATTTTTCTGTCGTTGCTTCGTCAACAATGTCTGATAAATGTAAGCAATCTGTTTTAATTCGTTCGCGCTCTTTTCTTTCTGAATAAGAAACCGGGATGCTTCTGTCCGAAAGACCGATCGAAACAGAGTGCAGGATACGCCAGGTCGCAAAGGAACCGGATAAGGCTGATATTGAAGCAGGTTATCTGTGCAATGATTTGTCAGCCAACGATATGCAAAACCGAGTCTTCATTTCACAGGGCTTCCTTGATGTAAAAGGGTGCATTGTTTACATAGCGATCTCTGAAGGGACCCGTGATGGATTCATGAACCCCAAGAAGCAGGGCACCTTTTGGCTTCAGGTTTTTGTGGTAGAGATCGAATACCCGGTTCTGAAGCAGCGGGTTAAAATAGATGATCACATTTCTGCAGACGATGAGGTCAAATTCCGTTCCGAAGAGATTCTGGTCCCGGACCAGGTCCAGGGTGCGGAACCTGGGTTTGTGTCGCAAAAAGTCCTTCATCTGAATCCGGTCCCGGGCTTTATCTATGTCGAAATAGCTTCTCCAGGCACCTTTATGCTCCCGGCCCGCTTTTCCCCTGAACAGGACCTGGTCACAGTTCTCCGGATAGTTCTGATTGAAGCGGTAAGGGTAGCTTCCCCGCTTTGCCTTTTGCAGTGCGGATGCACTCAGGTCGCTGGCATAGATTTGTGCTTTGTCCCAAAGCCCCGCCGAATGCAGGAGCATCATCATGGAATAGACCTCCTGGCCGGTCGAGCATCCGGAATGCCAGATCTTAATTTCATCCTGCTTCCGAAACGAGGGGAACAACTGCTCCTGGATGCTTTTCCAGATCTCGGGGTCTCTGAAGAGTTCGGTCGTATGTACGGTCATCTTCCCTATGATCTTTTGCATAAAACCCGGGTCGCTCTGCATGGCTTTGGACATCTGAACCATGTCCATATTCAATTCCATCATGATGCGGGCCAGGCGCCTGCGCAGGGAGGTGGGGGAATAGTCGTCGAAATTATAACGGGTATGTTCCCGGACAGTTTTCTGAAAAAGGCTTATTTCGGTTGCTTTAACCTTCATCTTTTGGGTTGAATCTCACAGGGCTCTTCAGTTGTAAAACTAGCGATTTAATACTTAGCTTCAAATTTGTTCAAAATCCATTTGTGCTTATCTTTGGTACCTGTGTCCGTTGTACAATGACCACCGGTATTATGATATTTCCCGGCGCTCACGGTGACAAGGAACTGACCCGTGTGCTGGAACAGGTCTACAACCTGAAGGTCCGGCCTGTTTGGAACGGCGAAACCAGCCTTGAGGGCATCGACCTTCTGTTTATCCCCGGTGGCTTTCCCTGCAAGGCTTCTTCTGCCGGTACGATGTGCATTGAACAATCCCCGGTGATTGATGCCATCCTGGAGTATGCCGAAAAGGGGAAAGTGCTGGTTGGCATTGGAAATGGTTTCAGGCTCCTGTGCGATACCGATTTGCTTCCCGGCTCGCTTAGAATGAACCGTTCGCGACGTTATATCTGCAGGTCCGTCTTTGTCAAGCCCGATAATGACCAGACCCTGCTTACCCTTAAGCTTTCCTGTGACAGGGCCTGTCAGCTTCCCATTGCCACCGGATACGGCCGATATGCAGCCAGGGATGAAGTGCTTGTTGACCTGCGTTATCAGGATCAGATTCTGTTCAGGTTTTGCGATGGTTTCGGACGTATTTCAGAAGAAAATAATGTGACCGGATCGGTCGACAATATTGCGGGGCTGTGCAATGCCCGGAAGAATGTCTTTGGCATTGTTCCCCAACCCGAGCGGGCCGTATTTACGAATGGCCGGGGTGGCGATGGCCGGCTCATCTTCGATTCCTTGCTGAATCATCTCTGATCCTCGCTCAGACTGAAAAGACAGCGGCTGCCTTCCTGTATCATTTCCACCACATTAAAACGAACCAATTTTGTCAGGTCGACGATTAAATCCCGGCGTTTGATGCCCGTATCCTTTGCGATCCGGCCGAGTTCCTGTCCGGGATGTCGTTTAAGATGTTCGAGCAGGATTCCCTGTATTCTGTCATACACCAGGGTTTCCCCTAGCGGCTCATTGGCCTGCTCCCAGACGCTGAGTTGGACGATGTTGGCCAGATGGTTCTCATCGGCAACACGAATGTACGCCATCCAGCGATTGTTGTCGTCCTTTGCAAAGACGGGTTTATCGCTGCATTCGGGAATATAAATCTCCAGCACCTGCTTACTCTCAATACGGTGCTGCCTGCTTTCAAAGCGAATTTCGGGTTTGCAATAGCGTGAGGCGGCACTTTCAACCATGTAGAATTCCTCTTCGGATCGTATCCCGCTGATGCGGCCGTTGTCCTTTACCCCGATTAACAGGCGGCCGCCCGATGTGTTGGAAAAGGCCGAGAGGCTACGTGCGATTTTTCGGGCATCATTGATTTCGAATTTGAAATCCTGGTACTGGTTTTCGCCGAGCTTAATTCGATTCAGCAGCTCTTTTGTTTCGGAAAGGGACATGCTTGCAAAGATAGAAAGGGGGAGCTATTAGTCCTTGTACCAGGGCAGGATCTTTCCGGTTTCATCCTTCTGAGGGTTGGGGGGGGTGGGTGGTCGGGGGTTCAGGTTCTCTCCATTCAGGACCTTTTCGTAGAGCCTGAGGTAATTTCGGGTCATATGGATGGAGGCGAAATGGTCACAGACATATTCATGGCAGCGCTTCCGGTCGTAGCTTCCTGTCTCCTGCATGGCTTCGGCCAGTTCAGAAAGCCGGTTCGACAGAAAACCAAATTCGGGGCCGACCAATTCGGGGAGAGCGCCATAAGGTGTTCCGAATACCGGACAGCCAAAATAGAGGCTTTCGACAATGGCCAGGCCCATTGGTTCGTGCCAGAGAACCGGGAAAAGCAGGGCCCGGGAACCGTTGATCAACTTGTTTTTACGCTCACCACCCACCATGCCTTCAAAGCGGATTCGGGGATCCGGGGTGAAGCGTATGCCCATCTTCAGGTTGAAGCGATATCCGCCCAGCACCCTCAGCTGTTGTTTCGTTGTGCGGGCCAGATCCATCGCACCCTTCAGATTTTTCACGCTCCAGGCTGCTTTACCAAGGAAATGCACATAGTTTCTCGGCCGCCCAAAGTCGGGCTTTCCATATTCTTCCAGTCCCAGCCCGTTGTACACATAGACCTCGCTTCCATGGCGGGAGGCATGGTTCTTTGAGACGAAGGTGGCGTTGATGTCTATCTCTGCCTTGCTTCGGGTATTCCCGTGAATGGTGCATAAATGAGGTTTGGACAGGGCTTCTTTTAACGGGATATGGACGTGTACCAGGTCAACGTCATCCGGAATTTGCGCTTCCAGGGGGCGTTTCGGATCAAGGGTAAGTATGCTGGCAAAAGGACAGCTGGAGCCTTTGCCTACTAAAAAACTAAGCCTGTGGCCCATGGTCTTAAGCTCCTTGCCCAGGTGCCAGACCACCCTGGAGGTTCCTCCGTATTTAGGGGTGGGAATACGTCCGTTGTAGACCAAGAGGATGTGCAGCTTTTCCATTTCAGTCCTTTTTTTCCGGTAAACGGCTCAACACAGAAAGAAATAGGGGGATGTCGTTTGCCCCGACCGTGGCCATTCGCTCCATAATGCGATGGTAGAGTGCCGAGCCCTTGTGGATGCCGGCCGACCCGAGCGTAAACTCGCTTAGTTCTTTAAGCCTGGCAAAGCCCTCTCCGGATTTGTGCTGTATTTCTCCCGGCTTGTTTAGTGCGTTAAGGGGGGCGAGTTCATAGGCCACCACCATCACAGCCTGGGCCAGGTTCAGGGAAGGATAGTTTCCGGCCATGGGGATGCTCACTGCCAAATCTGCACGGAGGACCAAGTCATTTGGAAGTCCGCTTTCTTCGGTGCCAAACAGTATGCATGCTTCCCGGAGTCGCCCGCCCTTTTCCTGCAGCAGTTTACGCAGTTCCCGGCTCGAGTGGTAATCGTGTTTGGCTGTGCGCGATTTAGCGGTGGTGGCTATGATAAATTCCCTGCCTTTAAGTGCTTCCTCAAAATTGCTATAAACCCTGGCCTGCTCCAGTACATCGTTGGCGCCATGCGCAAGCATCCGGGCCTCGGCGCCAAGGTGGTTGCAGGGAGCGATGAGTTCGAGTTTTCCAAAGCCCATCGTCTTCAGCGCCCGGGCTGCTGCGCCAACATTGCCCCCCACTGCAGGTTTATAGAGCATAAACGAGATCTCCGGCATGCCTTGCTTTTGCGTAAAAATAGGAAAAAGAAAGGGATCAGTTCTTCTTCAGCTGTTTCAGGATGCGCCTGGCCCTCGATTTGTAGCCCGCAGTATTGTTTTCCATCTGGTCCTCCAGGATGGTCTTCAATTCCCGGCCCAATTCCGGATAGAGCAGGCTGTGCTGATAGATGATTTGCATGGCATGAGCCTTTACGGCAATGGGAGCAGCTTCTGAAACAAGGCTGGAAAAGCAAATGTCGAGTAAGATACCCTGCTCATCTTCCGGGATTTCATAGCGGCTCAGCATGCGAAGCAGACACCTCATCGATCCCGATGATTTCAGTCCGGGCAGGGCCTGCACAATTTCAGGTATGAAACCCCTGGCAAACGCTTCCTGCTCGTCGGCAGCATCAAAGATCCATGCTGCACGCCAGGCCAGGGGATCCTTGTCCCGAAGCGCCAGCCTGAGCAGGCTTTGCCTGCAGGCCGGTTCTTCCAGGATCCGCTTCGTCAGGTCGTTTTTTTCGGTTCCCGACGGAAATTTCTGTAACAGGGACCTGAAGTCCAAGGCCGGCTTAGAATTTCATTCCCACCACCTCGTAGCCATAGGTGGATATCTTGTGGGTGCGGTTGAGGTCTATCTCGGTGACCCTCATAATGGTCTGCTCTCCGCTGTCATTGTCCCTCAGATCGTATTCGAGGACAACCCCTTTTACCATAGCGGCATGGTAGAAGACATTGCCAAAGGTTCGCTGGTCGTTGAGCATTTCCTTGCTGATCTTTTTGCCCAACTGCTCGGATGCCCATATATGAGCTTCATCTTCCTCATCCCTGATCAGGTATTCATGGCAGAGGTAGCCCTCAATTCTTTTGGTTTTCCCGGTTCTGTAGATGGCGTAGGGCTCAACTTCTTCCTCTTCATCATAGGCATATTCTTCCGTCAGATCCTCGATGGTTTCTTCATCGACATTCATGACAAAGCCGGTTTTTTCGCCATCTTCTTCTGCCAGAAAGAGCATGGCCGCGTTTTTAGCATCCAAAATGATGGTCGAGGAGGATTTTCCGTCGGTAAAGACCATGGCATAATCGGCCCGCTTTTCCGCCAGGTAAGTGTTGTAATAGATTTGTTCGTCGATCTTTCCTTTCTTATCGTAGCCGGTGATTTCCATTTTGAGGAAGGCATCGTAGTTGTACTCGGTTTCGTAATCGACATTTCCCGAAATGCCAAGTGCGTCGAGATAGACCCTTTCCAGGGTGGTGTTGGGCGAGGGATCGGGTTTGCGACCTTCTTCAACGGCTCTCGCACTGTCTCTCTTTGCCTGGGCTTCGAGGTTGTCCTCCAGGATTTTTTGCTTGATGAGCGAACGAAGGCTTTGAGCTTCTGCCTGCTGGAGCCCGCTGGCGGCAATCACTATGGTCAGCAGAAATAGGATTTTTTTCATGTTCTTGTCTTTTCGATTGAATGGGTTCGCGAATATACGAAAGAATGGCCCATGGCTGTACGCCTGAACTGGCCTATTTGACCACCGCGCAAAAAATGATTGTAAATTGAAAGCAGTCGGCCATGGATGCCAGTGCCCTGTGAGTCGCAAAGCTGGCCAAAAGCCTCTGTTTGTCATTCCCTCGTGTTGTTTGGAGCATATCGCATTGCGACCCGGGATCGATGGAGGCCTGTTTATAGCCGATTCCTGCATCCAGGCCGTTTTGCGGTTTTCATCACAGAAGCATTTCACTTAACTTTGAAAAAGCCTTACTTTGCGGCTGCTCAATTCAAGGGAAATGAATACGCAACTCGAATGCTTACCCTGTGCCCTGGGTTCAACCCTGCGACTGGTCAGGACCGACATCGTGCCCCCGCACATGCGGGTACAACTGATGCGCCGGATCTCGGCCTTTTTAGCAGAGGCCGATTACAGCCTTTCGCCTCCTGCACTGGGACGCGAGATTCACAGGTTGATTCGTGCAGAATTGGGCAATCCCGATCCCTACCGGGAAATTAAAGCCCATTTTAACGGGCTCATGCTCGACCATGAAGCCGGCTTTAGGGAATTGCTCACTTCTTCATCCGATCCCTTCGATACTGCGATGCGTCTCGCCATCGGCGGAAATGTGATTGATTTTGGGGCCAGGTACCAGTTCGATGTCATGGAGACCATTCGTGGTGCCCTTGATGTGGAACTTGCCCTTGATGATTCCCCTTCGCTTAGGGAGGCTCTTGAGGCTGCCCGGAGCCTGCTTTACATTGGCGATAATTGCGGAGAAATTGTGATGGACAAGCTTTTTTTGGGGCAGATGGCGGTTCCGGAAAGGCGATTTGTGGTAAGGGGTGGCCCCATAATCAATGATGTCACCATCGGCGATGCCCTGGCGATTGGCATCGATGAGCTTGCCGAGATTGTGACTACAGGGGATGATTCACCGGGGGTTGTATGGGAGAACAGTTCGGAGGATTTTCGTCGACAATTCCACCGGGCCGATGTGGTGATCTCCAAGGGCCAGGGCAACTTTGAAGGGCTCATGGATGTAGCTCATCCAAACCTCTACTTTTTGCTGATGACCAAGTGTGACCTGGTTGCCGCTTCAATAGGGACGGAGAAGGGCTCTTATGTGGTAAAGAAGGGTAAAAGCGCTGAAGATGTATAAGCACTTGTTTGGCCCGGTGCCCTCAAGACGCCTGGGCATGTCGCTTGGGGTCGATCTGATCCCGCATAAGATCTGTAGCCTGGATTGCGTCTATTGTGAATGCGGGCCGGGTACCCTTGTAACCCTCGATCGTAAGGAGTATGTTCCCACCGATGAGGTGGTTCGTGAGCTGGAGGACTACTTCAGGTCCCACCCCGATCCCGACTACATCACCTTTTCCGGTGCCGGAGAGCCCACCCTGCACATTCATTTCGGCAAAGTGCTGGCCAGGGTAAAGGAATTAAGGCCTGCCGTTCCGGTGGCCGTCCTTACCAATGGAACGCTGTTGTCCGACCCTAAGCTACGTGGCGAACTGATGCAGGCCGATCTGGTACTGCCCTCTCTTGATGCCGTTACCAGCTCCTCTTTAAAAAAGATAAACCGGCCGCATGCTGCGATCGACCCAGAGGAGTATGTGAATGGTCTCAGGAAATTTGGGGAGGAGTTTGGCGGCAGAATCTGGTTGGAAATCTTTATTTTACCAGGCTTCAACGATGATGAAAAAAACCTGCTTGCCCTGCAGGATGCCATTGCCTTGATCAAGCCCGACCGGGTGCAACTGAACACCCTCGATCGTCCCGGTGCGGTAAAGGGGCTTTATCCGGCAAGCATCGGGCAGCTTGAAGCCATCCGGGCCCGTTTTGGCGGCGACAACGTGGAAATCATTGCCCCACCCGAAGACCGTAACAAGGCAATGGCTTACCGCAATGACACCGAAGCTGTTATTCTCGAAACCATAAGCCGTCGTCCCTGTACGCTGAACGACCTCCACCACATCCTTGGCCTTCACGTAAACGAAATCAACAAATATCTTGGCGTGCTTGAGGCCGGCCAACGAATCGAAACCGTGGAGGAAGAGCGCGGATTGTTCTACCAGATCAGATCCCGGGCTTCGTCCGCACCTTCTACTCGGTCAACGGATTCCCGGGATTCCGCTTCCAAAGGATGAGGTTTGTGCCCAGCGAAATGTTTATTCCCCGGCTGTCTCTCGGATTCCAGAAGGTGTTCAGGTTGTCACTTGCGAAATAGATTTCTATCCAGTCCGACCGCAGTATAAGCGCCAGCCCAAGATTGTTCCACCAGTAGTTGCTGTAGGAGAAGGATCCGCTCAGCGATATGGCTTTAAGCGGAGTCCAGCTGGCACTGAAGGTGCCTTGCCTGAGGGTGGCATGTGCGTAGTGACGGGCGTGGTAGAGGGCATGGATCGAGAGTTTTCGGCTTAGTTTGCAGGAGCTGCCGAGGTAAACACGGGTATTGAGTGGGGTGCTGAAGCTCTTGCTTTCTGCCTCTGGAATAATGGTCGTAAGGATGGTATCGGCATATCGTTGAAGGTAGTCATCAAATTTAAATTCTTCGTCGGTCAGGGTGTAGGGCGAAAACTGCAGCCCCTCGTACAGATACTCACCCTTTGAGACCAATTGCTGTGGATCCTTTCGCCAGTGGATGTAACCCAGGTCGTTGATGGCTCCTTCCAGGCTCCAGATTCTTCCGGGCCTCCAGCTAAATCCGAAGTCGAGTGCTAAACCGGTGTTTCTGTTCGATACGGCGTCTTTGCCCAGGAAAAAGTCGCTGAAGGCCGTGACCGGCCGGAAAACTTTCCTTATTCGGTCGGTTTCGAAGAGGGTACCGGACACATTCATGGAGATGTCGGTTTTAAGCAGGGAAGATGAAAAATCGTCGGAGGTTTCAATGGTAGCCAGGAATGTGTTGGTTACGATGGCCGAGAGCCCCATTAGCGCCTTTGCGCGCAGGCCCATCCGCAGGTCGGGATTGGGTTTTATTACTGTCCCAAAGCTGTAGGAGGCATAGCTCAGTTCGTTCAGATCGTAATGATTCAGATCGATGGTCCTGGGCTCCTCCGTTTCTACATCGGCGTTTCCGTAGCGAAGTTCAGCAATGCTTCCCGGAAACAGAAAGAGGGAACTGTTGACGATGGAGGCTGAGAAATTCAGGTACCAGGCATTGTTGATCCGGAGACCCAGATAGAGCGGAGTGGAACCAGCACCGAATTTCAGGTAATTCTGTTCCCGGAGCCTGGCATCAATGGCTTCGAAGTCCCAGTAAAGAGTCGTGTGGCCATTTTCCGTTCTGCTGCTGAGCAGATCGTTGATTGTGAGAGAGGAGTTTTCGAAACAGGCAAAAGCCGATGCGCTCAGAATCAGTTGCGTGTAGTCTTCCTGCAATGCCGGATTCAGCCGGTTGGCCTGGGGCATTATACCGGTGTAAAAGAGTGTGCCGTGCTGTGCCTGTAACAGATGTTCAGTGCCTGACCCTATGAGGATGCTGAACAGCAACGCTATGAATGGCCCGATCTTCACACTTAGATGCTCAGCTTTGCAAAGAAGGTAAGTTTGATGTTGAGTGCCTGTTCCTCCAGGAAGCTGACGATCTTCTCCTCATCTGCTTCAGAGGTTTTGAACCGGGCAATGGTCCTGGTCTTTTTCGTGTTAAAAAGTCGTTCAAGGGCTTCTCTATCCTTGTACATGTAAAAGGTGGCTACAGTAAATCCGCCCTCATCCCCGGGCCCGGTAATGTCGACAGCCCTGCTGAATAAGCTGTCTATAACTGCACCTGCGTCATCGTAGAAGTAGGACTGCAGGTGCAGATCCATGGGGAAGCCGTTTTCGATGTCGATCTTCATCTTCAGCTTCTCAATACGGTAGGAGGAATTGTCGAGTTGCCTGAAATCGACCTTCCAGGTACTGTCCTCAAGAACAATCTCCGATACGCGCATGCTGAAAGGAATGTCCAGATCGAGCTGAACCGAAAGGGAATCCTTGTCGGTCAGATAGTTCTTGTGCTCCGGTTCGTATGGATTCGTCCAGAGTTCACCTTCTATCAGCAGCAGATCCGGCCCCTCAGACATCAGGATGTCGAAGTTCGTAGAAGGATCTAAAGCAAAACTGGAGGAGATGTATTCGTCCGGAGCACTTGCATCCGGAGCGCCGATGTAAATGCTGTCGGGGATTCCGGTGACCTCCTCGAAGCGTCCGTCAGGAAGTCGCATCAGGAAGCTGTTGATGTCGTAACGGAAGGGAAGGGCAAAGCTGTTCAGGGTATTGAAACTGATTTGAGGATTTTCAAAATCAATGGAAACCTCCTGGTTTTCGAACTGCGGACCCGGCATTGGGACTTCCAGATCCCTGATCCCCGGAATGGTGTCATAACCGAGCGAACCGTAGGCGTAATCCAGGTCCATATCACTTAGGATTACCCTAATTTCGGGCTCCTGCGGGCTGTCCTCTTCCAATCCTTCGATGAAGTAATCCAGATCGATCGTAAAGTACTCTTTTTCATTCCTTTTAGTTAGCTTGATGGTATGGTTCGAGAGATCGAATTCGAGTTCTTTATGCTTGGCCGAAGGAATGAAATCCAGTACCTGCAGTTCTGCATTGTTTGCATCGACAATACCGGGAAACCGAATCGAAAACTTCGAGTTAAACTGTTCATAGGTGTTGAATTGCAGATTCAGTCTGCCCCGGTCAAGTCTGATGGAATCAATTGTTTTGCCTGTTAGAAATTGACTGTCAAATGTGCTCAGCTGGAAACCGAACAAGGTCTTCCCCTCTATGAAAAAGCCATTCAGCGCCGGGAAACCGATGGTGTCTGTAAATACAGTGCCTTCCAATGTAAGGAAACTATCGAGTCTGAAGGGAGGCAGATTCTGCTGGATATGTAAACGCAAAACCCCATCCTCACCGGGAGCCAACTCGATGACCGGTGCAGACATCCCGTCAAAGAGCGAATCGATCTCGATATTCAGCGTACTATCGATATAAAAACTCAGATCGGCAACGTGCAGGCCAATCTCCGTACTCAAATCCACTTCCGCATTTTCAATGTCATCAAAGAGCCGGTTGCAGGAAAAGACCCCTGCAAGCAACACCATGCCAATCACCACCGGCCACTTCTTCATCGCTGATCACATCAGTTAGACAATACTCCAGCCAAATATACTGAAATTCAATGGCCCGCCAACTTTATGGCGCATATCAGCATTGAGATGCGGGGCTCCCGGCTCCCCGGAACATCCTCGCCTGGGATATCCATTAACGGGATGAGCCAATGAGATTTTTACTAAATTTAGACCAATAGGCCTTGGGGCCCGTTTTTTTGCACTTGTTTAGCGAAAAACGCTGCAGTTGTAATCTCCATATACAGAACCACTATGATAATCAATGATTTTAGGCAGTTCAGAGGGCAGCATTGTGAAACCACCGCAACGGGAAGTTTACTCAATCAGATAGGGGTTGAACTATCTGAACCAATGCTTTTTGGAGTTGGCGAAGGATTGAGTTATTTTTTTTGGAACATGAAAATGATGGACTTTCCTTTTATCGGAGGGAGAGTCAAACCAGATGTTTTAACCGAGAATATATGTCAAAACCTGAATCTGAAATTAAGGGTAAAAGAAACATCCTCAATTAAAAAGGCCTGGGACAACATCAGTGCGCCTCTGAACAAGGGAAAAGCCGTTGGAATAAAACTGGACAGCTACTATCTGGAGTATTTTACGAACAAAATTCATTTTGCAGGTCACTATGTTGCTATGTACGGCTATGATGAAGACTATGCTTATCTGGTTGATACTGAGCAACAGGGCGGACTGGTAAAAACGAGTCTGAAGAATCTCGAATTGGCCCGAAACGAAAAAGGGCCAATGTCCTCAAGAAACAGAAGCTATACGATTGACAGGAAAGGAGATGTTACTGAATTAAAAAAAGCTGTAAAAACAGCCATTTTCAATAATGCTACGGCTTACCTGAATCCTCCAATAAAAAATGTCTCTTACAAAGGAATTGCAAAAACTGCAAGTGAGATCAGGAAATGGTTTAGTAAGAGCAAGGATATCAGGAGGGACTTTCAAACAACTGCAATGCTCATGGAGCGGGCAGGAACAGGAGGCTCAATTTTCAGGAATTTGTATAGAGACTTTTTGAAAGAGAGTTATGCTTTGCTGGGGCTTGAAGGGATAAATGAGGCTTACAAAGATTTTATTGAAATTGCCGGACTTTGGAAGGATGTAGCTGATTGCTTTTACAAAGCAGGAGAGACAGCCGATATACAATACATCCACGAAGCATCGGAGCTGCTCCTGGATTTATCGGAAAAAGAGCAAACAGCGATGACTAAACTAAGAAATGCCTGTACCTAGCCTGGTGTGAAGACTCAGGAAGATTCTTTCCCAGGATTCTCTAAAAAAACCGGTAGTATTGCCGGAAAGGCCAACTATGAGCTTTCGCTTTTTGAAGTGCTGTCGATTCTCAGGGCCATATCTTGTTTGCGATCAATTGAATTTTCATGCAATGCCAAATGATGAATGAAATAGTTTTGACCCCAATCGGAATTGTAAAGAACAGCAGAGCAGATAAAACAGATGCTAACTGGAGTGCGATAGTTTCTGAAATTGAACTTGCCGACTACATGCCTGTTGAGGCTTTCGATTCCATCGAATCATTCTCTCATCTGGAAATTATTTACTATCTCGACAGGGCTGACAAAACGATTTTAGGAAGCGAGCATCCGCGGGAAAACCCGGAATGGCCAAAAGTTGGAATTCTCGCTCAACGAAAAAAAGACAGACCAAATCATCTAGGCTTGACCATTGTTAATCTGCTACAGAAGAAGGGAAGACGACTATTCGTTTCGAATCTTGATGCAATAGATGGAACCCCCGTTTTGGACATTAAGCCAGTGTACCAAGAGTATTTACCTAAAGGCAAAATAAGGCAACCCGACTGGACGAGAGCGCTAATGAAAAACTATTGGAGGACGGAGTAAACCGGCTGCAATCGCGGCAGCAATGATTCCTTCACACGGGAATCATGGCACTAATCTATGCACACCTGTAGCATTTCAGCTCAAACTATTCAGCTTCGACGCAGTACGCGTGCCCATCGTCCCGAGGGAAGACAGAGGTGAATTTGACGAATATGGATGCAATTAAGCGATTTATAGACAATATGACCCCGATGGGTGAGTCGGGTTGGGTTTTCTTTTCTTCCAGGTTTATCGAAGAGCGTTACAAGAAACGAAGCGTGTTACTCAGGGTGGGAGAAACCGAAAACTATTTGTCTTTTATAAAGCGGGGAGCTGTGAGGTTATACATTCCTAAAGAAGATAGAGATTTGACTTTTAAGTTCAGTTTTGAGAATGAATTTGTAACGGCTTACGACTCATTTCTGAGGCGGGAACCATCTGTATACCAAATCGAAACACTCACAGAAACAATATTGTTCAGAATATCTTACCGCGACCTTCAGGAGGTGTATGACGAAACAGAAAACGGAAATACTATTGGAAGAAAAATAGCCGAAGCTTTGTTTATAAAGAAGATGGAACGGGAACTGTCCTTACTAAATCAGACAGCCGAAGAAAGGTATTTGGATTTGCTTTCAGGTCACCCCCGACTGTTGCAGGAGATCCCTTTAAAGTACATCGCTTCCTATATTGGCATTACACCACAGGCCCTCAGCAGGATAAGGAGACGCATTTCTTAACCCAGGTTCATTGTTTTGATTCCTTGTATTCTGTATCATGTGATCAGAATCAAAATGGATATGAGTTATGGGAGATATTGACGTCCTTATAGTCGGAGGTGGACTTGGCGGACTGACCGCCGGTGCAAAGCTTGCCAAAGAGGGCAAAAAGGTATGTCTTATCGAACAGCATAGCATAGCAGGTGGCTGTGCGACCTGCTTTCGCAGAAAAGGGTTTACTGTTGAAGTTGGGCTTCACGAGATGGATGGTCTCGATAAAGGCGATCCCAAAGCGAATATCTTCAAGGATTTAGGTGTTTTTAATCATCTCGAATTTATACGCATTCCAGACTTTTACCGCTTTACACACGGGAAAACAGATATCGTGATTCCCGATAACCGAAATGAGGCTATTCGCGTCCTTACTGAAAATTTCCCCCACGAAAAAAAAGGCATTCAACGCTTCTTCAGAACCCTGTTCGCCATACGGAATGAGATCAAAAGACTCCCTTCTGAAAAATGGCAGAAGCTTGCGCTGCGTCCCGTTTTTCCTCTGGTGTTTCCCAATTTGGTATTCAACTCTCATAGAGATCTGGGTAGCTTTTTGGACAAAACGATTAAAGATGAAGAGCTTAAACTGTTGTTGCAAGCCAATTTAGCCTATTATCACGATGACCCATACTCCATGTCGCTTATCTATTTTGGGCTTGCACAGGCAAGTTACTTTGCGGGAGGAGGGCATTTTATCAAAGGGGGTTCAGGACGGCTTTCGAAGTATTTGGCACAGCTTATTACCGATAAGGGAGGCAGGGTATTGTTGGGCAGGAAGGTTGAGGCTATTCTTATGGAAGAGGACAAAGCGGTTGGTCTGGTGTATAAAAACACCCATGGCAAAGACGAAACCAGGCATAAACTGTTTGCCAAAAGAATTATAGTCAATGCAGCTGTTCCGAACGTGGTCGAATTATTGCCTTCAGCGCATCGGGAAACACTCCGCAAAAGCCTTGAGAAACTAAGAATCTCCTCTTCCATTCTTTCCGTTTACCTCGGATTTAAACGTGAAATAAAGGACCTGGGCAATCAGCACTACTCAACATTCATTTTTGATGAGCATATAAAGCGGCTCGCCGATATCCATCCGAAAAGCACTAACGGGAGATTTGTGTTTGTGGATTATTCGCAGATAGATTCCGGTTTGGCACCCAAAGGAAAAAGTTTAGGTGTCCTTTGCGCAACCGATTCTATCACGAATTGGGAAGGCCTTGGTGAACAAGAATATAAGTCTAGAAAGGAGGAGGTCGCGGAAGCATTGTTGCAAAGATTAGAGCAAGTTATTCCCAACATCAGGAAGGAAATTGAATACCTCGAAGTGGCCACCCCTAAAACCATTCAAAGGTATACGCTTAACCCCGGGGGTACGGCCTATGGTTACGCTCAGCTTCCACAGCAATCGGGCAGGTACCGCTTGTCAAATAAGTCTCCCATAACGAACCTCTATTTTGCTTCTGCCTGGGTACATCCGGGGGGAGGCTTTACCGGAGCCATCCTGAGTGGCTGGTTTTGTGCGAAGGGGATTTTAAACGAGGGTATATGAACCAATCCTGAGAGTGTGCAGTATGCCAGCCTTTGTACAGCCAATATGGGAGGCCGGATTTGACAGCCATCTGCCAGAATCGTGCTCCCGACCGGGGTTTCCTGCGACAGGGCAAAAGGCTTCGGCATCCAAAGGAACAAAGGGCTACAAATCTGAAAGATTGTAACCCTTTGTTCTGCTGAGTGGAGCATATCGGAATCGAACCGATGACCTCTTGACTGCCAGTCAAACGCTCTAGCCAACTGAGCTAATGCCCCGGCGCGGTGCAAAATTAGAAAAAAATGCTTAGTAGAATAGCAATTATGGCAGAATTTTTGTTGCTTTTCTTTTTGAAATATCATTCGTAAAACACTATTTTTATAGCCCAAATTCATTAAGAACGATGGAACTTAAAAAAGCAAAACAGGTTGACCTTGAAAAGAGAAAGGGTTTGTTCATCGAGATAGGACTCGTGGTTGCTCTTTCAATTGTCCTGGTATCCTTTGAATGGACGCAGGGTGAAGATAAAGACGAAGAGCAGGAGATTGTGCAGGATATCCAGTTCGAGGAGGAAACCATGCAAATCACCAGACGTGAGGAGCCCAAACCCGAGCCCAAGCCCGAACAACCGAAGGTTGCCGAGGTGCTTGATATTGTAGATGACGATGTGGAGATCACAGATGATTTCGACTTCGACATGGAAGCTACCGAGGACACCCAATACGACTTTACCTCCATGGTGGGCGATGATGAAGAGGAGATTGAAGAGGAAGAGGTTTTCTTCATTGTGGAAGACATGCCCACCTTTAACGGGGGTGATCCTGCCACCGAGTTCCGGAGGTACATTGGCGAGAACCTTCGTTACCCCGATATTGCTGCTGAGAACGGAATAAGCGGTCGTGTAATTGTTCAGTTCGCTGTGAACAAGGTGGGTAAGGTGGTTGATGCCAAGGTTATCAGGGGCATTGACCCGGCCCTCGACAAGGAAGCCATCCGTGTGGTTATGACCTCTCCCAAGTGGACTCCCGGAAAGCAAAGAGGAAAAGCGGTTAAGGTGCTTTTCACCTTCCCCATCAACTTTGTGCTCCAGTAGCAAAGCATTAAGATCTTAGAATATAGCCGGCACATAGCCGGCTTTTTTATGGATATGCATTAAATTAGTTGCAGTCAAAACCATGTATACGATGAAAAAAATCTTCATGCTGTTGTTTTCGGTCATTTTAACTGTCGGATGTGGTTCAGCCACAAAGAAACTCCAGAAGGGCGACTACGATGCTGTGATTGATAAAACGACGAAGAAGTTAATCAGGAAGAAAGATGCCAAAAATGCCATTCAGATGGACAGGGCTTTCAGGATGGCCAATGAGCGCGACCTGGAACGCATTAAGTACCTGAAGATGGAAAACAATCCGGACAACTATGATGAGATCTTCAGACGCTATGCAGACCTTAAGGAGCGTCAAAGCAAGGTGCGCACAGTAACCCCGTTAACGGTTGAAGGGAAGACCTATTCCTATGCCTATGTCGACTACGATGAAGAGATCATCAAGGCAAAGCGAAAAGCCGCTGATTTTTTCTACGCAAATGGCAAGAGTTTACTCGAGAATGCGCTGAATAAGGACGATTTCAGGGATGCCTATTATCAGTTGAAGACGGCCTCTGAATATAGCGGAGGGCAGTTTGGAGACATCGACAAGCTGATTTACGATGCGCATATGAAGGGCATCAGCAGGGTAATTGTGGAAGTGCAGAACCTGGCCCAGATTAAATTGCCACGTAAAGTGGAGGATGAACTGATTGCTTTTGACAATCGCGGACTTGAAAGCGAGTGGGTCGAGTACCATTTCAAACATGTTGATGATCAGATCGATTATGACTACATGGTGGTGGTGAAGCTGCTGTCTATTTTCGTATCACCTGACGAGACCAGTGATATTGACAGGCAATACAGCAAGAAGGTATCGGATGGTTTCGAATACGTATTGGATTCCAAAGGAAATGTGATGAAGGACACGGCCGGTAATGACATTAAGCTGCAGAAATTCAAGGACATTACCTGTACACTCATTGAAACCCAGCAGACTAAATCGGTTGAGATTCGGGGAGAGGTCGAGATGACGGCTTTAAGTCCATCCCGTTTACTCCATAAGGAGCCCTTCGGTGCTTCAAATCTCTTTGAGCATTCATCGGCCCGCTCAGTGGGAGATGAAGGTGCGCTTACAGAAGAGGCCAGGCTGAAGACAGAACAGGAGAAGATTCCCTTTCCTACCGATGTTGAAATGGTCATGATGTGTACGGAAACCATTAAGCCTGCGATCAGAAATGCCATCTATGTCAACAGGCGCTACATCAAGTAAATTGCTACGCGCCTGTTTTCGGGAAGTGTGAGTGAGATACAAGGGGGCAGAGCATGATTGCACTGCCCCCTTGCGCTACGATGAGAATTACCTATTTTTGCTGCCTTAAAGAAATTGAATGGGAGACTATTGGGACCACAGGCCCTATCCGGAAACCGCTGTTCTGGTAGGCGTGATCAGACAAGGGACAAGCGAAGCACTTGCGAAGGAGTACCTCGATGAATTGGCCTTTTTGGCCGAAACAGCCGGGGCCGAGACCAGGGCTGTATTCACCCAGAAACTTGAGGTACCGCATCCCAAGACCTTCATCGGTGCCGGGAAGCTGGCCGATGTGAAGGCTTTTGTGCAGGAAGAAGAGATTGACATCGTGATCTTTGATGATGAACTAACGCCTTCGCAATTGCGAAATGTGGAGCGTGAGCTGAAGTGCCGGATTCTCGACCGGACCAATCTCATCCTGGATATTTTTGCCGGAAGGGCGCAAACAGCTCATGCCAAGACCCAGGTGGAACTGGCACAATACCAGTATTTATTACCCCGCTTAACCCGTATGTGGACCCATCTTGAACGACAGAGGGGAGGTATTGGGCTGCGGGGCCCCGGTGAGACAGAGATCGAAACCGACCGGCGAATCATTCGTGACAAGATAAGTCGGCTGAAGGAGCAGTTGGGTCGCATCGACAAGCAGATGGCCGTGCAACGCAAGAACAGGGGCAAGATGGTACGTGTGGCTCTTGTTGGTTATACCAATGCCGGCAAGTCCACCATGATGAATCTGCTTAGCAAGTCAAAGGTCTTTGCCGAGGACAAGCTCTTTGCTACCCTCGATACCACGGTCCGGAAGGTCGTGATTGAAAACCTGCCCTTTTTGCTTTCCGATACGGTCGGTTTTATCCGCAAGCTTCCCACCCACCTGGTCGAGTCTTTTAAATCGACGCTGGACGAGGTGCGGGAGGCCGATGTGCTTCTGCATGTCGTTGATATCAGTCACCCGAATTTCGAGGAACAGATCGAGGTTGTTGAGGAAACCCTCAGAGAACTGGGCGGCAGTGATACCCCCACAATGCTGGTTTTTAACAAGACCGACGCCTTTAGCTATGTGCCGAAGGATGAGGACGACTTAAGCCCTGTTGGCCGGGAGAATCTGAGCCTGGATGCGCTAAAAAAGCAGTGGAGGGCGGCACGCAAGGATGCCCTTTTTATTTCGGCAAAAAAGAAAAGCAATATCGACCAGCTTAAGGACCAGCTTTACCAGAAGGTCAAGGCCATCCACGTTAAACGCTATCCATACAACGACTTATTGTATTAAGCGCTTTTCAATCAAATATTCAGCAATCTGAACGGCGTTCAGCGCTGCACCTTTTCTGATCTGGTCGCCAACACACCAAAAAGCCAGCCCTTTTGTATTGCTGAGGTCCTTGCGTAAACGGCCTACATAGATCTTATCCTTTCCCACCGATCCAAGTGGCATGGGGTAGCGCATTGCAGCAGGGTCGTCCTCCAGGCTGATTCCCTTTGCAGCCTCGAATGCTGATCTGACCGCATCCAGTTCCAGGGCTTCTTCAGTTTCGACCCAGATGGCCTCTGAGTGATTGCGCAGTATGGGCACCCTGACACATGTCGAGCTGACTTCAATGTCGCTGTGCATGATTTTTCGGGTTTCGTTGAACATTTTCATCTCCTCTCTGGTGTATCCGTTGTCGTTGAACACATCAATATGGGGGATGAGGTTCATGGCCAGTTGGTGCTGGAAGTGTTTTACCTCGGGTGTTCTACCTTCGGAAATGGCCTTAATCTGTTGTTCCAGCTCCATCATGGCCTTGGCCCCGGCTCCGCTGGCAGCCTGGTAGGTGGCGGTATGTACCCGCCTGATGGGCGAGAGATCTTGAATGGGCTTGAGGCAGACTACCATTTGGATGGTGGTGCAATTCGGATTGGCAATGATGTTTCGGGGCAGATGGTGCAGATCGCCTGCATTCACCTCGGGCACAACCAGGGGCACGTCCTCATCCATTCTGAAGGCTGAAGAGTTATCGATCAGGATGGCACCGTGGCGGGTAATGGCAGGGGCGAATTGTTTCGAAGTGGATCCACCTGCCGAGGCTAAAGCAATGTCGATGCCTTTGAAAGCCTCATTGTCTTTCAGTTCTTTGACGGTATGGCTCACGCCTTTGAAGCTGTATTGCTGTCCTGCACTACGGGCCGAACCAAAAAGGACAAGTTCGTCAAGGGGAAAGCGACGTTCTTCAAGGATCTTCAGGAATTCCTGTCCTACAGCCCCACTCACGCCAATGATAGCTATTCTCATGATCAATTATTTAGGTAAGCAATATGCAAAAGTCAACATTATTTCATTCAGATGAAACAGCACAGGCTTCTTTTCTTTGCTCTGGGCGGGCTTTATCTGCCCGGACTTCTGCTTTCGGCACAGTCTTACGGCCGATTGCTTGTATCCGAGCTTATGGCCGATCCGACTCCGGCAGTGGGATTGCCCGGGCAGGAGTATCTGGAGTTGTACAACCGCTCGGGCCGGCCCATCGATCTAAAGGACTGGTATCTTGAGGTCAACGGCAGAAAAAGCATGCTGCCGGATACCTTGCTTGTTCCGGACGAGTTTTTATTGGTCGAGGGACTTCGTCTGCCCAATGCCGGCGCGGAAATCGGGATATGGGACCAGCAGGGGCGCCTGGTTTACGGCACTGCCTATACAGCACTGGCAGAGGGCCCGGAGTGGAAGCAGGGAGGTGGATGGGCCATGGAATGGCCCGATCCCGACCGGATCTGTTATGAGGAAGGACTATGGCATTGGTCGCAGGATGTTTCGGGTGGAACGCCGGGGCGGGAAAACAGTTGGCGGGAGGCGATACCCGACCTTGCAGCTCCTGTTTTTCTTTATGCATCGTGGCTTGGGCCGAACGATTTGGCATTGCAATACTCAGAAGCCATTCGTTATGGGTTTTCCTCAGGCCAATGCCTGATCCAGCCCGGTCATCTGCTAGCTTACCATCTGTCCTCTTCCATTCCCCTGGGCGATCGCCTTATTCTGGGTTTCGCTTCTGAAGGCCTGGAGGCTGGTGAGGCCTGGCTCACAATACCCGGGGTTGGGGATTGTGCGGGCAACCAGGCAGCAGCACTTCGGGTGCCGATTGGAAGGCCTGCCACTCCGGGCCCCGGGGATGCGCTGCTCAGCGAAATCATGTTTTGGCCCCTCGATCATGCCCCCGAGTTTATCGAACTCTATAATCCGGGTCCCGGGATTCTGGACCTGGACGATCTTCTGATTGATGTGGTAAAGGAAGGGGAGGAGCTGCTTCATCCCCTCTCGTTGAGTTCGGGATCGAGACTGTGGCCACCCGGAGGCTATCTGTTGCTTTGTCCCTCAATTGCTTCCTTATGCAGGGCCTATGATCTTCCCAGATCGGGCAGCCTGGTGGAGCTGCCTGGCTGGCTCGCGCTTAGCGATTCGGGCGGATGGATTCTCTTGAGCGATCGGGCGGGAAATCTGGTCGACAAGGCGCCTTTTGGCCCCGGAATGTATCCCGACATCCTTGCCGAAAACCGGGGTGTAAGCCTTGAGCGCATCTCCTTTGAGCGCAGCGCAGGGTATGGTGATAACTGGCATGCGGCTTCATCGACCTCGGGCTATGCCACTCCCGGAATGCCTAACTCGCAGGCAGTGGGGGGGAATGCTGCGGATAACTGGATTGAAGGGGAACCTCAGGTGTTTAGTCCCGACAACGATGGCTACAGGGATGTCCTGGTTCTCTCCTTTTCGGAAGAGGTCCGCACCTGTTTGCTTAGTGCGAGGCTGTTCGATGAACAGGGATGGCCTTGTCGCACCCTGGCGAATAATGAGCTTGCCGGATCGGCATCCCGGCTCTTCTGGGATGGAAAAGACGATGAGGGCAGGCTCTGTCCCGAAGGCCTCTATGTACTATTGGTCCGGGCCTGGGATCCGGCGAAGGGAAGCATGAGAACGAAGCGCATGGCCATTGGCCTTGTCTATCCCTGAACCAGGGGATGCCTGCGGGTAAGCAGTACCACGACAACTGCACCAAACCCGAGGAAGGCGATGGCCCTGAAGGTGGGCAAAAAGCCTGCCTGGTCGATAAAGAAGCCAACGAGGGGATAGATGGCTACACTCACGAAAAAATTGAAGGTCATATAGATAGAGTTCACAAAGGCCTTCTTTTTTGTGTCCAGTTCTGCTACCAGGGCCAGCATGACCGAGATGGGGGCAAAAAGAAAGAAGCCCAGGGGCAGCAATACGGGGAAGATCCACCAGCCTTTGAGGCTCAGAAAGAGCAGGGTAAACAGGGGGGTGGCGATGCTGATAATCAGCAGGGTGCGCATGCGTCCCAGACGGTCGCTTAACGTTCCGGCAAAGAATGCTCCGGCTGCTCCTGCAAGTTGAATGGCCGTAAGGGCAAGCTCGCTAAAATGCAGGCTGTTACCGGTGGCTGTCAGAAAGGTAGGCAGGTAATAGGTGAGTGAGGACTTGATGCCGGCCTGAAAAAAAGTGTAGCCGCCTGTGAGCAGGAAGGCGGGAGCAAAGCGCCTGAATATCTGCCAGTAGGATCCCTCCTTATGCTGGCGGGATGAGGTGGCCGGCCTGATTTTCGCATGCCTGAACTGGTAGAAAAGGATGATGGATGCCACAAAGCCCAGCGGCATCATCTTCCAGGTTCCTTCGATGCCCCAGAGGGAGATGACACCCAGGATAATGAGCGGGCCGGCAGTTCGGGCCAGTTCTCCGCCTACCATGTAAAAGCTCATGCCCTTGCCGGTTTTTTTTCCCGAAAAGCGCTTCACCATCACAGGGGTGGGGATGTGCCAGAAAGCCGAGCTTGCACCCGAAACAAAGAGGAGGATGGCCAGAAAGGCATAGGCAGGTGCGATGCCGATCAGGCTCATGCTGACGGCCGTTACTGCCGGCGAGAGGATAACCATGTAGCGCATGCCAGGCCTTTCGGCTGCAATTCCAATCAGGGGGTTGAACAGGGAGGGGATGCGTTGGATCACCGCCAACAGGCCTGTTAATCCATAGGATATGCCCAGCTTTTCGATGATCAGTGGCAGAGCCGGTGCCAGGAAAGAGGTGTAGCAATCATGGATGAAATGGACGGCAGCGATGGTGCTTACCTTTGCTGTCTGGAACCCGTTTTTCCCTTCCTTTCTCATTCAGAGATAAGTCGTACAATGAGCCTGGTCAAGCTGGGAGCAGCCTTTTCAGCTGCTTCGATCACATCTTCATGGCTAAGTTTGACAATCTTTCCGGGAACCCCCAGGTCGGTAATGACCGATGCTGCAAAAACCCGGATGCCCATCTGATGGGCTACAATCACCTCAGGCACCGTCGACATCCCTACTGCATCACCTCCGATAATGTGCATATACTGGTATTCTTTGGGCGTTTCGAGTGTCGGTCCGGTGGTTCCCACATAGCAACCCTCGCGGACAAGCAGCTTTTCTTCTGCTGCGATCCTTTGGGCTTTTTCCAGCAATTCGGGGCAGTAGGCCTGACTCATATCCGGGAAGCGGGCGCCAAATTCCGGATGGTGTTTTCCAATCAGGGGGTTGGGCATGAGGTTAATGTGATCCTTGATTAGCATGATGTCGCCAATCTCGAAGCCGGGATTCATGCCACCTGCGGCATTCGATACCACCAGGGTGTTAATGCCCAGGAACTTCATTACCCGAATGGGGAAGGTTACTTCCTGCATGCTGTAGCCCTCGTAGAAATGAAAGCGGCCGGCCATGACCAGGACCCTTGTCTGTTTCAGATTTCCGCAGATCAGTTTTCCGGCGTGTCCTTCAACGGTTGATCTCGGAAAGTGGGGGATGTCTTCGTATGGAATTTCCCGGTCGATCTTCAGGTAGTCGACAATTTTACCAAGACCAGAACCCAGAATGATGGCCTTTTCAGGGACCTCATTGATCGCTTTCCTGATGTAGGATGCTGCTTCGTTTATTGCTGTTAACATAGCTGAGAATTTGTTGGTCAAAGTTTTCCCGGTCGTTGTTCAGGAAGCGGACGTGGATGCGAACGGCAAACATCACGGAAGCCAGTTTTGCATTAAACCTCCGGGACTTTAGTCGCGCCGCATCTTTTTCGGTGGTCAGGATCAGGATTTCCTTCCCGCCATCGGCCATCGTTTGAAAAGCGGCCTCGATGCGTCGGACATCCCTGGTTTTAAACTGATGATGATCTCTGAAAACAATGGACTTGGTATTTTTCGAGATGCTTTTTGCATATTCCTGCAGACCCTGGGGATGGGCAATACCAGTCACCAGTAGTATGCCATCGGCACGCTTTCTGAAGGCTTCTTCATCGATTTCGCCGGCCCCCTCGTTCGAAAAAACCGGGAGGAAAGGACCGTAGCTCAGGGTCGTGAAAAACAGGTGCTGGCCAATGCTTAGCTTCATATTCTTGACATATTCACGCATCTCAATGGGCTTGAGTTCTTTCGGGCTGCGCGTAACCAGAATTAAATGGGCCCTTTCCCGATTGCGTGCCGGTTCTCTCAAGCGGCCTGCCGGCAGCAGCAGATCCCTGTCATTTGGCCGGCTGTAGTCCATGAGCAGGATGTAGTAGCCCGCTTTCAGGGAGCGGTGTTGGAAGGCATCATCCAGAAGAACGACCTCAAGGGGAGGGTCCAGCCTCATAAGCTCCCGGATTCCGTTTACCCTTCGTTCATCGACCGCGACCGTAAGGCCGGGGTGCCTGAGCTTTATCTGCAGAGGTTCGTCGCCTGCTTCAAGGGCGCTGTCACTTTCCGAAACCAAACGAAAGCCCTTTGTTTTTCGCTTATATCCGCGGCTCAGGGTAGCTACCCTGTAATGGGGCATCAGCAATGCCGCCAGGTATTCGGTATGTGGTGTTTTGCCTGTTCCGCCCACACTGATATTCCCAATACAGATCGAAGGGATGCTGAAAGCTTCTGATTTCAACACTCCGATATCGTAAAGCCAGTTACGAAGCCAAACGATACCCCTATATAAGCAGGAAAGCGGTAAAAGGAGCAGTTTCCTTACCTTCATGCCTTAGTAAACCCTGAGCTTGAATGGCATGGTGGCCTGCAGGCCTCCGGTCTGTTTGGCATCCTGTAGTTCACGGTAGATGGAATAGTTGGGACCCAGGGTTTTGCGCAAGATTTTTTCACTACGTGTGGCAGCCCCACCGGTAAGCTCTTTCATAAGCTTGGTTACCGGGTCTTCGAGTTTGGGCAGGGATTGAACCCGATAGCTTTCGAGGCCGGCCATTTCTGCAGCCAGTTCAATGGAACGTTCGAGCCCTCCGAAAAGGTCGATCAGCCCAATTTCCAGGGCATCGGTTCCGGCCCATACCCGGCCGCCGGCTATCCTGTCAACTGCCTCAGGGCTCATGCCCCTTCCTTCGGCCACCACATTTACGAAAGCCTCATAGGTATTGTCAACAGAATGCTGGATAATCTGTCTTTCTTCGGGGTCCAGCGGGTCGAACAAGGAAAGCAGATCGGCATGGGTATTGGTTTTTACCACGTCGGTAGTTACCCCGATTTTTTCGTTCATCAGTGATTTCATGTTAGGCATCTGGTAGACCACCCCGATGGATCCTGTAATGGTTCCGGGACTGGCAACAATGGTATCGGCCGGTGCTGAGATGTAATATCCACCAGAGGCAGCTACATCGCCCATAGAGGCCACCACGGGTTTTGCTTCAGCCGCCAGTTTAACTTCCCTGTAAATGACGTCAGAGGCGATGGCACTGCCACCACCCGAATTTACCCTGAGCACGATGGCCTTCACCGTTTCGTCGCGTCTGGCTTTTCTGATGGCCCGGGAAATGCGTTCCGACCCGATGGTGCCTTCACCGCTATTTCCGTCAACAACCATGCCCATTGCATAGATAACGGCAACCTTATCGCGGCTGTAAGCTTTTTTCTCCTTGTTTACGACAACGTCCTTGTAGGAAGCGAGTTTAATGGCTTCCAGGTCGTCGGCTTCTTCCACCCCGGTTTTTTCTTTCATCAGGCTGAGCATTTCGTCGTAGTAAATCAGGCCGTCGATGAGCCCGGCCGATAAGAGGTTCTCACTGTCTGCACTCTTCATCTCGTCGGCAAAAGCATTCAGTGCCTCGGGAGAAATACCCCTGCTTTCCGATACATCGGAGATATACTTGTCCCAGATTGCTCCAACATAGCCCTCTATCTGCTCCCGGTTTTCAGGGCTCAGGCTACTGCGGGTAAATTGTTCTGCAGCACTCTTGTACGATCCGTGTTTAACCACCTGCATTTCTATACCAGCCTTGTCAAGGGCATTTTTGAAGAAAACAATCTCGGCATTCATACCCGAAAAAAGAAACATTCCTTCAGGGGTCATGAAGATGCTGTCGGCAGCTGATGCCAGGTAGTAGCCCTTCTGGGTGTAGGTGTCGGCATAGGCGTAAATAAACTTCCCGCTCTCTTTGAATTGCAGCAAGCCATCCCTGATCTCGCTGAGGGTGGCAAAACCGGCCGGAACTGTACTCAGGTTCATAAAAATCCCACGCACGTTTTCATCCTCCGCAGCCTTTTTAAGGTCCTTCAGAATCTGATCCAAACCCATTGCCTCTTCGGCAAAAGGATTGGAAGACATGAGTCTGGTCAGCGGGTTCTCGTCTGCCCTGTCACTGATGGCACTGTTGAAGCGGGCAAACACGATGGTGTTCTCTTTAAGCTCCGGGGCTTCCCCGGAGGTGGAAACAGCTATAACACCCATGAGGATCAGGAACAGAATGAAGGTCATGATCAGAATGCCAATTATTGTGGCCAGCAAACTGCTGAAGAAATTTTTCATAGCATATAAATTTTTTGAGGCAGCAAGGTACTAAAAATGTGAGCCATAATAGCTATCTTCAATGGAAGAATATGGATCCATCATCAACTCATCACGACAGGCCGGTGTATCTTTCTCTGGGAAGCAATCTGGGCGATAGAATGGCTCATCTGATCGGGACTGTGTCGCTGATATCCAGAAGAGTCGGCCCAATCGTTTTGGCTTCCCCGGTTTTCCAGTCTCCTCCCTGGGGCTATAAAAGCAGCAATGCCTACTACAATGCCTGCATCGAAGTGGATTCAGCCATGGAGCCGCAGGCGCTGATGCGCAGCCTGCTCGCTATTGAAAGAGAACTTGGACGAAAGCGAAGTGGTGCGGGCTATAGCGACCGTAACATCGACATCGATCTCCTTTTTTATGGGACAGAGGTTATTTCAGAACCCGGGCTACAGGTCCCGCATCCCCGCATCCTTTCCCGTCGCTTTGTTCTGCAACCCCTTGCTGAAATCGCTCCCGGTTTTGTACACCCCGTCGAAGGAAAGACGATTGTCGAACTGCTTCGCAGCTGCCCCGACCAGCAGCTGCCCGAACGGCTTTCCCATCTCTGCTTCGACCTTTCCTGAGTTGTCTCCTCAGATCAGGCCCTCATCCGCAAAGCTGAAATAGTGCTTATCTGCAATAATCACATGGTCCAACAAGGTAATCTCAACGATGTCTGCTGCCTTTTTTAGTTTCTCTGTTATCCTCACATCAGCTTCGCTGGGTTGCTTGTTTCCGGAGGGATGGTTGTGACAGACAATGATGGACGAAGCCAGGTTATCGAGAGCTTTTTTCAGGATGATCCGGGTGTCGATGACTGTACCCGAAAGGCCGCCCTGGCTCACTTTGTAGCGGCCAAGCACACGGTTCGCCCGGTTCAGCATCAGGAGCCAGAATTCCTCGTGCTCCAGGTCACCCAGAAGAGGATGAAAGAGTTTGAATACCATTCCACTCGATTTTACTGCCTGCTTGCTTTCGGCCTGTGATGTGCTTCTGCGCCGGCCTACTTCCATTGCAGCCAGGATGGTGATGGCTTTTGCGGGCCCGACTCCTTTGATTTTCTGGAGGTCCTGTCGGCCGAGTCTTCCCAGTTCATGCAGGCTGTTCTCTGTCGAGGCAAGGATTTGTCGTGCCAGGCTTACCGCACTTTGGTTTCGGGTGCCCGAGCCCAGGAGGATGGCCAGCAGTTCGGCATCGGATAGTTGGGCAATGCCTTTGGCGATGACTTTTTCTCTTGGCCTTTCCTCAACCGCCCAGGCTTTCAGGGAATGCGATGAATAGTTCTTTGTCATGGTTTTTTATTCTTAATGTGGCCAGACGAAGAACATCGCTGGATACAGGAAAAAGACAGACGCTCACTCCTTACTGAACCTGCTAATCGCAGCTTAGGCTTCGGATTCAGGATCTGTCCTTCCCGATTGTTGCTGTGGCTGTCTTTCTGCAAACAGAAAAAGGCCGCCTCTTTCGAGACAGCCTTTCGAAGGTATATCGTTTGCGACAGCTTAGAGGCTGTTCACATGCTTCTGCAGCTTGGATTTCAGGTTGGCTGCCTTGTTCTTGTGAATCACATTGTTCTTGGCCAGCTTGTCGAGCATGGCGGCTACCTGTGGATATTGCTCAGCGGCGGCCTCTTTCTCGGAAGTACTACGAAGCTTCTTCACGGCATTCCGTGTGGTCCTGGCGTAGTACTTGTTCCTTAAACGCCTGTCTTCGCTCTGCCTGATCCTCTTTTTCGCTGATAAATGATGTGCCATATCTGACTAAAATTTATTTGGGGTTGCAAAGATAGGGTTTAGTTTGAACGATACAAACAAATTGCCATAAAAAATCCCTCCTATTTACATAGCTTTCTGGTACTTGTCAGAATGGCCCCCAGATTCAACAGGAAGATCAGGATGGTCAGGATGCCCATGGTTAGAAAAACCGTTCTGTGAAGCCCTTCTGAAAGCCCAAGGCTCCAGTTGCCGGCCATGTTTGCGAACTTTGTGGCCAGCAGGGAGGTCAGGCCGGTAGAGATGCCTGCCACGCCCAGCAGCAAAATACCCAGCAGCAGGATGTAGGGCCGGCTGATTTCGCGGTAGTGGAAGCCCAGCCTGTTGAGCCGCACAATGTGCCGGGCCGATCGGCTGATCATGAGTTGCAGACTGAGCACAAATACCAGGAAGGCAAGTCCGATGATAATGGCCGCTACGACAACGAGGAAACTGAGGATGAGTTTCAGAATGATGTTGAGCCTGCTGCTTTTCAGTTTTTCCCGGATGGTATCGTAGCCTTTTTCGTCGAGAAAGCGGATGAGCTCCGGGTTGGTCGGGTCGTTCGATACCAGAATCAAACGCGATGGATCACTCTGCTCGAAATAGCCGTATTTTTCATTCGCCCAGACCAGGAAGTCGAGGGGCACCAGTATGGAATGAATCCGGTTACTGAATCCGACAATGTGTCCGTTGAGGTCCTCATAGTTTCCGCGCCCTTCACCCCGCAAGCGGATGCGGAAATTGATCATTGAGATAAGTCCTTTAGGGATCTGTGGAAGCCCCTGGCTCTGAGCAAAGCCAAAGTTGTAGAGATTCAGGTAGTCCTGCGGGATGATGATGGGAACGCTTCCACGCTCTTTGTCCCAAACCCAGTCTTCCGTTTTTACATCGATGAATTCGTCGGGAATGGCCTCAAAAAAGAGCTCTGTGTAAAAATCAGGAAAGCGCTCATTCTCGGTATAGCCGGCCACCGGAAAGGCGTTGACAATGAAAGGGGAGACCTGTTCGGCGAAGTCCTGGGCAGCCAGCTCGTCGATCTCCTCCTGCTTGAAACCGCTTCCCCCGAAGCCCAGGGTCTGTCCGATATTTACTTTCTTATTAATGACAATGTATTCCGGATCGAGCAGGTCCCTGTTGTCGGACAATACACCTTTAAAATCGAGGTAAAACTGTATCCCTGTAAGAAGCAGTACGCAGCCGGCTATCGTTCCCAGGAAGGCTCCGAGAAGGTGGGTCCGGCTATTGTCTTTCCAAAGAATATGGTAAAGCAGCTTCATAGGGCAAGTCTGATAAGGTCTTCTGATACACTGGCCTTATTCAGCGATGTGAGGATGAGGCCGGCCCCCCTCTGCTCGCAGGCTTCCAGGATCAGCTTCAGGGCTGTGCTGCTGGTATCGGTGTCGATGTGGGAAAAGCACTCATCGGCAAAGAGAAAGTCGAAGGGCTGGCACAGTGCCCGAAGGATGGCGACCCGCTGCTGTTGACCAAAAGAGAGAATGCCTGCCTTCCGGTTCAGGAAGGGCGCAATTCCAAGAATTTCGGCCATTTCCAGAATCTCGTCCAGGCTGCAGTGAGCTGTTAATTCGTTTTTCAGGCGGATATTGTCAAGGGCGCTTAGTTGTTCAAATAGCTCCAGGCCCTGGAAGATAAAGGACAGGTGGGTTTTGCGGATCGCGGCCCATTCGGCTGTGCTGAATTCAGCCCCGTTTTTCCCGTCATAGAGGACCCTGCCACGGTAATCGTTCCGAAGCCCGTAGAGAATGGAAAGCAGACTGGTTTTTCCTCTGCCCGATGGCGCTTCCACCACATAGCGTTTGCCCTGTATAAATAAAAGTGATTCCGCTTCCCAAACCTCCGAACCGGAGGTGTCCTGTTCGAGTAAAGGAAGCGGAATCAGCTTTTCCAGGGTAATGTTCATGCCTGTTGTTGCAGAACGGAATCAGTCTTCTGTCTCCTCCGAAATACGCAGGATGGTGTAGAGGCTGTTTTCCTGGGGTTTGTTGGTTTTCAGTACCATGTGACTCTCGTAATTGCTGGCCGTTCCACCTAAGGACTCGAAAGGCCCGGTGAGGTTTTCGACGATTTTCTTTTTCTCGGGCTGACTGCTTAGCAGGGTATGGATCATCATTGGATAGCTTTCCAGGTCGAGGTTCAGGTAGAGGCCCGAGGAGCCACTTGCAAATTCGCCAAAGCGGGAATTGAGCAGGTTTTTTTCGGGTCCACTGCCTTCCATTGCTTTCTGGTAGCCCTTGGCGTTTGTGAGCACCCAGGTATTGTTTATGATTCCACTGTAAATCTCGGTCCCCTGAACATTGATGACAAAGAAGTCGCCACTTTCCTTTACAGGAGCTTTGCCTTTTAAGGTTTCCATTAGTTTTTCCTGTATGGCTTCCGATTCGATGCCAAGTCCGATGAAGAGCTCAATGGGAATCATGGCTTCGCCTTCAATGCCGTTGACTGCCAGCGTAAGGTCCCCGGTAAGTGCATCGATCAGTTCATTCGTGGCTACTCCTGTGAGCGCTTCCAATTTGTCACCGGTTTCGTCCAGTTCGGGTGGAGCGATCCGCTTTATCATGTCGCTGAGCTTGTCCAGATCCATGGAAATGGCCATACCCAGTAGCAGATTTCCTCCCGGGGCCATTTTCAGCATTTCCTTATTCAGCTCGGGCTTCATAACCAGGAAGGACTCAATATTCTTTTCGACTTCTTCGCTGAAATGGGTTTCGCTGTCGACATAAAGGGCGCCATCGGCAAAGTCGCAATAAATCTGTATGTAATTGTTATACAAGTCGAAGGGGAAGTTGATCTCCATTTCTTCTTCCGTCTTCAACTTTTCGATCAGATCGCTCAATTGGTCGCTGGCTACCCAAAAGTTCAGATCCTTCATCTTGCCCATGAAATCCTTGAAATCGACCAGGCTGGTGATGGATTTCTCCTTCACAGGATTGAACATGGCCGAGAGCCTGGTGGTCCAGAAGCTTTCTTCCAGGTCGCTGCGATCCGGGCTTAGCAGGAGAATGACCTGCTTGTCGTTCCAGGCAACAACCCCTTCCTCATCGGGCTGCACCATGGTATAGCCTTTTTTTGCCTGAAAGTCATCTTCAATTCCTTCCCTGATCTGTTTCAGTAGCTCAATGAATTTATCTTCGTTTTTGAGGCCACTTACCATGCCAATCAGGGGATTTTCATCTTCAATGGAAACAAAAAGGAAGCTGTATTCGTTCATCATAAGGCCCGTACTCGTGGGGTCTTCAAGGACCATGCTCCAGAGCTCATCTTTGGCCATTTTTTTCAGCCCTTGCAGGCTGTTGATCCGGCCTTTCTGATGTATTTGCATGGGATGCAGCGAAACCACGGCAAATGCATCATCGGGAATGCTGTTGACAAAATCTGGTGCCTTTGTCGAACAAGAAGCTAGGGTAAAGGCAATGACGATGGTTGCGAGTAGGTGTATGCTTTTCATGTAGCTAAAATTTCTTTCTGGCGAATATACGCGATCGGTCCAGAAAAAATTGCAGTTCGTTCAGTTTTTTAAAAAACAAAGGCGTATTTGCATGAACAGGCTTAGTCGAGTTCCCGGTGCCAGAGGGTAATCTGCACCGACTGGCTTTCCCGAAGATGCGCTGCCAGGCGCTCTGCGCAATAAACAGAACGGTGTTGGCCACCCGTACAGCCGAAGCTCACCATGAGGTGGGTATACTTGCGGGATTCATACTTATCGACCGACATGTCTACCAGGGAGTTGACATTGTTGAGGAACTCGCCGACGTCGTTTTTCTGGTCCAGGAAGTCCTGAACCTCTTTGTCCTTGCCAGTAAGATTGCGGTATTCGTCGAGCCGGCCCGGGTTCGTGATGACCCGGCAATCAAAGACGTAACCCCCTCCGTGACCATGGGCATCGTCGGGTATGCCGTGTTTGTAGCTAAAACTGTTGATGTTTACCATCAGGGTCGACTTTCGTCCGGATTTGTCTTTGAACCGCTTGAGTTTGGGTGCTTCGAGCAGTTTTTCGTACACCCCAAGGAGGCTTGGTATTTGGATCGAAAACTCCACATTGTTGAGGATCCAGCGCAGATCATTCATGGCATAGGGTATGCTCTGCAGAAAGTGGGTCTTTTTTTCGTAGAAGCCACGGAAGCCATAGGCACCCATGGCCTGCATGATACGGATCAGCACATAGGGGTAGTAGGCTTCTCTGAATGCGGTTACATCCACTTCGGGGTAACGTGCCAGCCCCTCTATGTAGTGCTGCAGAAGTTCGGCCCTAAGCTCGGGTGGAATGTCTGCTTTTGAGTCGTAGAGCAGGGAGGCCACGTCGTATTGCAAGGCCCCTTTTCGTCCGCCCTGGTAGTCGATGAAGCAGGGTTTTCCGTCCCTGAGCATGATGTTTCTCGACTGAAAATCGCGGTACAGGAAGTAATCCCTTTCCTGGGCCAGCAGGTATTCGACCAGGTTGTTGTAGTCGTCTTCCAGTCTTTGCTCATTGAAGGGGATTCCGGCCAGCTTAAGGAAATAGTACTTGAAGTAACTCAGGTCCCATTGCATACTCTGCCTGTCGAAACTTGCGCGGGGATAACATACACTGTAATCCAGATCGGCAGATGCCCCGATCTGAAAGTCCTGAAGATCGCTGAGCACCTGCTTGTAAACTTCGGTTAGGGGCTCCGGGAAGTGACCGTTATCCCTGATCTGAAACATATAGTCGAGCAAGGTGGTATCGCCGAGGTCCTCTTGCAGATAACTGTTTTGTGCATGGTCGACCAGGTAGATTTCCGGCACTGCCAGCCCCTTTTTATGGAAATGCCTGCTAAAGGAAATAAAGGCCTCGTTTTCTTCTCTGTCGGCATTGTAAGCACCGATGGCCACCGATGAGGTTCCGCTGATTCGGTAGTATTCTCTCGGGGAACCCGATGCGGGCAGTTTATTGATCGAAATAATGCTCTCTCCGCACCACCTGTAAAACAGGTCGTTCATCAGGGAAAGTCTCGTCTGGCTCATAGGCGAATTTGGGATCTTCTTTTGCGACAAAGATATCTATTTAGATCCTGTGCTGTCCAGTAGTTTTTAAACAGCTTGTGCGGGAGAGACGGGCTATTGAAATTCCGGCACTCGGGCGAGCTAAAGAATTTGGGGCAGAGGCATTGGCACACTGCGAAAGAATGTCTAATTTTCCGGGACTAAAACCAGCCGAGTATGCGAGTTGTGATAAAGGACACCCGGGCCGAAACCGGGAAATGGACAGCTGAATACATTCTGGGAAAAATCAGGGCTTTCGACCCGACACCGGAAAAGCCTTTTGTACTGGGACTGCCTACCGGTTCATCTCCGATTTCTGTATATCAGGAATGGATCAGGGCTTTTAATGCAGGCGAGATTTCTTTCAGGAACGTGGTGACTTTCAACATGGACGAATATGTGGGGCTGCCGGAGGACCATCCGGAGAGCTACCACTCTTTTATGCATAAGCAGTTATTCGACCACATTGATATTCCGGAAGAAAACATCCATATTCTGGATGGCAATGCAGCGGATCTGGAGCTGGAATGTCGCCGCTATGAGGAGAAGATAAAGGCCTTTGGAGGCATTGAGCTTTTCCTGGGCGGAATCGGACCCGACGGACACATTGCATTCAATGAGCCGGGCTCTTCCCTGAGCTCCCGTACACGCGTAAAAACCCTTTGCTACGATACGATTGAAGCCAATTCCCGTTTCTTCGATTACGACATGTCGAAGGTTCCCACCCAGGCCCTGACCGTGGGTGTTGGAACCGTCATGGATGCCAAAGAGGTGGTTCTCATCATCACCGGTTTCAATAAGGCAAGGGCGGTGCATGAGGTGATTGAAGGGGGTGTTAGCCATCTTTGGACGGCTTCCATGTTGCAGATGCATGCGCATGCTGTACTGGCACTTGATGAGCCTGCAACGATGGAGCTGCAGCTGAAGAGTGTCAAATACTTCAGGGAGATTGAAGAGATCGCCGGCAAGCAACTTTCCGGCGCATAGTACCACGGCCTTTCATTGAGCAATCGTCAAGCCCCATACAAGTGCTGCAGGCACACTTCGTAGCGAACCAAAGGGAAGCTGTGTCGTAGCGATCCGCTTGTACAGGGCTGCACCGCTTGTAAGAGTTGGGCCGGTTGTACAGGGTTGCACCGTTTGTATGAGTTGGGCCGCTTGTACAGGGTTGATCCGTTCGTATGGGGCTGAACCGCTTGTACGGGCCGGGCCGGTTGTACGGGGTTGCTCCTTTTGTACGGGGTCGATCCGTTTGTATGAGTTGGGCCGGTTGTACGGGGCCGGCTTCCTTAAATGGGATCCCGGGCATCGCTTTTGGTTAGTTGGAGCCGGGCCCGGCTCATTGCTGGCAATGGTACGACGGCCCTTTTCGGCATAGTGTTCGGTGGTCCAGTTTCGGTCGATGAACTGTTCGTCTTCCACAGCTTCCAGGTTGTTGACAACAATTACGCCTTTTGCACTATAGTAATCCACGAGACGTTTGGCATTGTCGCGCATGAACCAGGTGAGGTTGTTACCAACCAGGATTTGCGCCATTTCGACGTTTTCGGCCAAGAGATTGAAGACCAGCTTCCATCCGCGTTTTTCGGAGAGTTTAACGATTTTGTCGAAGTCCCTTATCCTGGGGTTGTGTTTGAAATCGATCTGGAAGGCATAGCCTTTTACATAGTGGCAGGCCAGCTCGGTTTTGGGTTGGTCCCTTTTCCCCTCTTCATTAAGGATGCCGTTTCTTCCAATGTAGCTGTCCCATGCGATTACGTCCCGGTAGGGCAGCCTGAAAGGTACATCGAAACGGTCTTTCTTCCATTTTCGTTTGAACTGGGCCTCTCTTTCTTTGGGGGTCTTGATGTCGTAAGCCTTGAAGGATAACAAAGTACGGTTCAAAAGCGGGGGCCAGTCCTGTAACAGGACCATGCTTTTCTGTAGTGGTGTTTCCAGGTCTGAATAAATCCACTGGGCGTTGAAGGAACGGAGATTGAGGGTCACCACAAGGGTTTCTATATTGTTTTCTTCCGGAATATTGGCCAGCAGTGTATAGTAAATCCCGGCATGGGCAGCCGTTTTGGTGATGTCATGAACGGCCAGACCGGGGTAGTAGTCGGCCAGAAAGCCGGAAATGGGTCGTTTGTCCTTGTCATCGCTCCTGTTGGTGATGTTCGAGGACTCCCCTACGTAAACAACTTCTGCATCTTCCGGGAGGTTTCTTACCCGGTTTATGACTTCGGAATGGGCTTGGATGTCTTTTTCTTCAAAGAAGTATTGGTAGATGAAATTCATAGCCACCAGGATGCCCATAAGAAGAAGGGTTTTGCGCAATATCTTCTTTATCATCTCGGTCATGGTCAGAATTGGAAGTAAATGAAGGGGAAGTTTTCTACCCCGGCGAATACCAGGATGGCAAAGAGCAATATGCTGTAGATCAGCCATCTCAACCAGGCAGGTCGATCCCCGGTCCATTCATCGAAGCGCTTGTTGTAGAGGATGAAATCACTGGCAATGAAGAGTCCCAGGAAGATCCATAGAGCCGGGGCAATATTTAAGGCAGAGACCACCTCAGTTGGTGGATGGATCAGCAGTCCAAAGATATGGATCGCCTGTTCGAAACTCTGGGAACGAAAGAAGACCCAGATGAGGGTGACAAGAGCAAAGGTTTTTCCTGCCAGCAGCAGGTGGCGAGGGGAGTAAGGCCGGTGTTTTCTTAGTCTTCCAGTTCCTTGCTCAATGCCCTTTTCAGCCAGATACAAAAGACCGAAAAGCCCGCCCCAGATCACGAAGGTCCAATTGGCACCATGCCACAAACCACTCACCAGAAAAACAATAAGAATGTTAAGCATCCAGCGGGCTTTAGCTACCCTGTTGCCGCCCAGTGGAAAGTAGAGATAATCGCGAAACCAGGTAGATAAGGAAATGTGCCAGCGCTGCCAGAATTCTCCGATACTTCTCGAAAGATAGGGCGTGTTGAAGTTGTCGATAATGGTGATACCCATGATGAGCGCACTACCAATGGCGATCAGGGAATAACCGAAAAAGTCGCTGTAGATCTGGAAAGAATAGAAGCAGATTCCAAGCAGCAGATCGCTCCGGGCAAACTGTTCCGGGTGGGCATAAACCTGGTCAACGAGTCCACTCAGATTGTCAGCAATTACCATTTTAATAAAGAGACCGTAGAGAATTAGGCGCAGACCCTTGGCCAGATTGTCGTAGCTCAGGCGGTGTTTGGCCTTCAGTTGAGGGGCCAGGCGCGAATAACGTTCAATGGGTCCGGCAACCAGCTGGGGAAAGAAGGCCACATAGAGGGCAAAGTAGCCCAGGTGGTGTTCGGCTTTTTGACGGCCAAAATAGACATCTATAGAATAGGAGAGGGTTTGAAAGGTGTAAAAGGAGATGCCTACGGGAAGCAGAAGCCTCATGATGGGAAGTTCAGCTGCCAGTCCGATTTTCTGAAAAGCCGCATTCAGGTTTCCAATTGCGAAATTGTAGTATTTGAAAACGAACAGCAGTCCCAGGTTGGTAAACAGGCTTAATAGCAGAAAGGGTAGTCTGGCCTTGCGTTCGGGCTGTTTCTCCATCATGATTCCACTGAGATAATCTACTCCGGTGGAGGCCAGAATGAGGATGATGTACTCGACCTTCCAGCTCATGTAGAAGAAGTAGCTGGCTGCCAGTAAAAGCGCCCATCTGAAGCGATGCGGAACAGCATAGTAGAGACCGAGGATCAGGGGCAGAAAGAGGGCGTATTCAATGGTATTGAACAACATGTACAGGCAATTCGATTCCCAAAGATTGTATTTTTTCCTGAGAATAGCTATTCCGCCACATGCGCAATCACAGTTCCATCCGGAGAGCTACCACTCTTTTATGCATAAGCAGTTATTCGACCACATCGATATTCCGGAATAAAATATCCATATTCCGGATGGCAATGCAGCGGATCTGGAGCTGGAATATCGTCGCTATCCGCTTGTACAGGGCTGCACCGCTTGTATGAGCCGGGCCGGTTGTACAGGGTTGCACCGCTTGTACAGGGTTGCACCGCTTGTACGGGGTTGATCCGTTCGTATGGGGCTGAACCGCTTGTACGGGCCGATCCACTTTGTATGAGTTAGGCCGGTTGTACGGGGTTGCGCCTTTTGTACGGGGTTGAACCGTTTGTACAGGGTTGCACCGCTTGTACGGGGCTGAACCGCTTGTATGAGTTGGGCCGGTTGTACAGGGTTGCACCGTTTGTATGAGTTGGGCCGGTTGTACGGGGCCGGCTTCCTTAAATGGGATCCCGGGCATCGCTTTTGGTTAGTTGGAGCCGGGCCCGGCTCATTGCTATTGCTCTTTGGGCAGGTTGTATACTTTGAATGCGGCTGTTCCCAGACAGATTTTTCCTGTGCCTGTGATTCCTTCCACCTGGATCAGGTAATTTCCGGCGTCGTCTGAGCTGAAGAATGAGGCTTCAGCTTTCCCTTTTTCTGTAAGCAGGTCAGGGTCCCAGTAGAGTGTGAGTCTGTGATCGGGCTGTGGGTTGTCGAGGTTATTTGGTGTGTAGCGTGGGCTGTAAAACTCCCCACAGGTGCTGTAACCTGCTATGATTTTTGAGGCCAGGCCAGGGATGTAGTCCGAAGGGCCCAAGCTTGCCCCCTTTTTTGTATATACTGCGATGATCCCACCCGTTGCGTCTGCTCCAGAAATGGCGAAATCTCGCGGATCCATCGAGACTTCAACCTTATCGATGTCGGACATCGGAATGTAGATTACTGCATTATGGTCTAAAATGCGGGTTTCATCCAGAAGGAACAAGGGAGTGGTATAGTTAAGACCTGATTTATCCCTGATTACAATCATGTCTCCGTAGACCTGCAAACCGGAGACCCTGCCTTGCAGGTAGGTTAAAAGACTGGGATATTTGTGGTCTTTTTCGGTCACCTTCAGGGAAAGTATGCTGCCATTCAAGGTCCCATAAGGTCCATCATCTGAAGGTGCTTTTTTGACGATCTGTACTTCATCGATGTACAGCGAGCCCGTGGCCAGAAGGTAATCCGTCAGTTCTTTTTCGTTAAAGTACTGTTGTTGCCTCAGTGCTATATGTTTGGCGGCATCGAAACTTTTTCCGGGATGGTAGGCCCTGGAAACGCTTATCGTTTCGGGAAACAGGGGGTCAAGACTAATGAGAACGTTCTTTCTTCTTTTCCTGGTGAAGGTATTGATCAGAACGGAAGCTGTATCGCAAATGTCGAGGTGACTGAACATGAACCGACCTTCCTCATCGCTGATTCCGTTCAACTCGATGTAATGAATGTTGTTAAAGATCTTCGCATTGATTGAGATATTCGGGACGGACCATTTTGTCAGCGGGTTTTGAAGTTGCCCAGTCAGGCAGATGCCATTGTCTCTATTCTGAATGGTGTCATTTATCACATCCGGATCAGCCCAGCGGTAGCTGCGCCATCCCTGGGTAAGCATCAGGAGATCTAGTTTCTCACTTGATGTCAGTCCTGCCTCATCATTGAAGAAATCGGCGGGGCCTTCCAGATAGCCTTTGAGTTCGGTTCCCAGCAACAGGGCCGTGAGAATGTTTTCGCCTGGTCCTGCCTCAGTCATTGCATTTTTATTTACTACACTGAGCGAGAGCCGGGAGAAGCCACTCTGCTTCCCTTCAGGGTCTGTGAGCGAGAGTTCTACCGGCTTTCGGCAACTGTAAGTGGTCCTGTCGGTATTAATTTCTATTTCGTTGATATCCAGATCTTTGTTAAAGTAGAGTCGTTCTGAAAGTGGACGAAAGAATTCATCCAGGATCAGGAAGCGATGAATGCCGGCCGAGAGTGCGGCTTTTTCTATGCGCAAATCTACTGATGGGCTTTTTAGCTGGAAGCTTTGGTGGAAGAGGATGTTTCCCCGGTGCAAAATAGCAAAGTGCAGTTTTTGGTTTTGTAAGGGTGCAACAGTTTGAACCCTTAGGAGGAGGTCTTCAGGCCCCTCCGAAACCATGAAAAGTTTAAGTTTCTGTGTCTCAATTGCAGGCATTGCAACATGAAGGCCAGGGAAGCCATCCACTTCAATCCGGTAAGTCTCACCCGCCTCTGGCACAAAGTGGAAATGGCCCAGACCTTTATAGCTGCTGTGAAAAGTAGCGACCTCCTTTCCATTTCCATCAACGATCCTTCCGCGGACCTTAACGCCAAGGCCGTCTTCCGTCAGGGCCTTAATGGCAATAAGGTTCTCGATTCCGGCCAATAAATGCCCACCCTCGGGTAAAAGATCCAGGGCGATTTGTGTATTCTTTTCCCTAACTGTGGTTTTTTCCCGATTAAAAGTGAGAGTGCTAATTTCAAGGGGCCGGTAAGTGCAGAATTCTTCACCCAGATGAAACAATGCACCGCATGTGGATCGGAGCATGTAGTGGCCGTTGTTTAAATCCGAAGGCAGTTCAATCTTCCCTTTTCCTTTGCCGTTTCTCAGCGCCCAGACCTTGTGAGAAATCACAGTTCCATCCGGCGCAATCAGGTCGGTGTAGAGCTTACCGAGCCCTGTCAGTGGAGCAAGGTTCTGGCCGTTGAGATAGTAAGCACTGAACCAGATGCTGTCGCCCGGAAAGTATATTTCACGGTCGATGTGCAGGTAGAGTTTGGGGAGAAAAGGTGCCGGAGCTTGTGCTCTAAGTTGAACGGCGGGTTGAGCGCTTAAGTACAGGCTTTGGAGAAGGAGCAAAAAGAGCAGGGCTGTGGGTTTGTTTTTCATGGAGCGTATTTGGGCTCAAATCTCTGATAAACAGCAATAAATGTGCCAAATTGGATGTGATCGTGTTTTTGTGAGCTGTAAGCTTGCGCCCCGGCTGCCAAATGACAGCTTGTTGCCTGTCCGATTGCATCTTTGAGGGCTTGTAGCTGAATGAAAACAGGCCCATCTTTGCAGGATCATAGATGAATCGAAATGAAGGATTTTGCGACACTCTATAGTGAGGAAGACCGGAAGGTGATGAAACTGGCCGAAGACAGCCTGGATCCACTGATTGACCGTGTCGATGAGATCATCGCTTATGCACAGGAAGCGGGCATAGTGCATCTTGGCATTGCCAATTGTATTGCCTTTGAAAAGGATGCTGCAGCCCTTCAGGAGCTGCTTGAACAAAAAGGATTTAAGGTGGCCCGGGCCAATTGTAAATATGGGCAGATGCCCTTTAAGGACATCCTGGAGGGTTACAAGGGGCTTGCCTGCAATCCGGCCGGACAGGCCTTACACCTGGCCGAAGAGGGCAGTGAACTGAACATTATGATGGGCCTTTGCCTGGGCCATGACATGGTTTTTAACAGTAAATCAACAGCTCCTGTAACCCCCTTGGTGGTTAAGGACAGGAAGCTGCGGCATGCTACACTCGACAGGTTCAGGGCGCTTCGCTCCTAAGGGTGTCTGGTTTTTCCTGCGCGGGGAGGGCCGGCGCTTGTCCTTTTCCCGGCCGGTCTTTGGTTCCCTGTTGACCGGCGCTTGTCTTATTCCGTGTTGGCCCTGCCATTGTCCTAGCTGGTGGCAGGAGTCAGCCGGAGAAGAGTGAGTGGTCAAGGGCACCGAAGCTTCGAATCTGCCGGTAGGGGTAGGCACTGTAATCGTTGTTGTTGGAATTCACAATGACAATGCGGCCGGCGCCGGCGGCTTCAGCGGCTTTAATTCCGCTGTAGGAGTCCTCGAAAATCAGTACATCTTTGGGCAGTTGCTGAAGGCGTTCGCAGGCCATTAAAAAGATTTGCGGATCGGGCTTGCTCTTTATGCTGCCATCGCTGTAAACGATTTGGTCCAGGTCGAACCACCGGTCCAGGCCAAAACGTTTGAAATAAAAGCTCATGTTATAGAGATCGGAGGCCGTGGCAATGGTAAAAGGAATCTGTTCCTTTTGCAGATCCTCGAATAAGTCAATGCACCCCGCGGCCAACTGCAGGTCTTCTTCCACCAGCATGGCCTGGTAGATGTCTTCCTTGGCCTTGCTGAAACTTGCTTCCTCTTTCGGGCTGAGCGTCCCTTTGAAGAGCATCCTGAGAATATCGGCATTGTTTTTCCCGTGGAGGCTGCGGTTTTTTTCTTCATTGCTGAGTGTAAGGCCTTCTTTCTCCAGAAAGAGATCCCATGCCCGGTTGTGCAATGCAGTATCCCAGAGGAGGGTTCCGTTGAAATCAAAGATAAGTCCCTTGCTTTTCTTCATGATGCGAAACAGAGATGGCCATGACCTTTGTCACAGCCATCAGCTGAAATGTATAGGATTTCTGAAAGGCCAAACAAGGGGCAAGATACAGCTTTCCTTTCAGTCCCTCACTGACATTGCTCATTCATACTGCCTGGTGTGCCCAGATCTCCTGTATTGTAGGCACTTATGGCGGTACACCAGTTGGCTCCTGCAAGCGCTGAGACAGGATTGTAGTGGTCGGGGTCCAGGGCAATGGAGGCCCCTGTTCCGGAAGGAAATCCGTCTGCACCATAGTCGAGAGCGAAGATCAGTGCTCCCGGGTTTTCCGTTGTTCCGGCATTAAACAGGGACAGGTTGGCCCCTGAGTTAGGCAGCTGAAGGGCCGAAGCATAGTTGTAGCAATTGGAGACCGCAGTGGCTTCTGCACTCCTGTTGAATACAAAGTGCTCACCAGCTGGTAACTGAAGGGCCTCTGCCACCAGATGGCGATCATTGTCGTTCCGCCCGATGATCAGGTTCTGCAGTTCGATGGTTCGTTCCGAGGTATTGTAGATTTCAAACCACTCACCTTCCGAATCGGGCAGGGCATCGGGGTTGGCCATGATTTCGGTAATGATCAGCTCACCATAGGCGATATCCCCGCCCGATACAGGGCCGCCCCCATCACTGATTTCGACGACTTCCAGGGGGATGGGTTCATCGTCCATGGCCAGCTGGATGATGGTGTTTCCTTCATCCGTAGAGGCATCAATCCGGATTTCGTAGTGTCTGTTAGCCAGGGGCGCAGGGATTGATCCGTTGAGGGTCTTGTTCTCTGTGCCTCCACCGGCAACCTGCCGACTCAGGTTTACGCTAATCTCCAGTGGAAGTGGCCTGAAATAGCCTGTCCGGTTCTCATCTCTGGTATAGGTCAGGCTGCCCTCAGCCGAACTTACCCTGGTAGTGCTTTCCGAAAAGCCGGCCAGCAGCCGATCCGAATAGACCACCGTTACCATGGTGTTGGCCAGCTTGCAAAGCAGGCTTATTTGTTGCATGCTTCCCGCAGTTACACTGAAAACATCTGAGATGCCGTGGTAGTAGGGGTTCTCGAAGGCAGCCGGAAGGTCATTCTCGGAATGGGCTTCCACGAAGTAGTCACCGCTTTCCAGAACCAGGGTATCGGGCATATCGGAAGCGTTCTCGAAGGCCATTGCCTCGCTTCCGTCGCTGCGAAAGATGATGACCCTGAAGTCTTCGATGGCCGTGGTGGCCTTCAGTGCCGAGCTCGATTCATGGATGCTTAACGACAGGCCAATGTCGAGGCAGATACGGCCCTCTTCTTTTTCCTGAACAGCGCTTTCTTTCTGGCAGGAAGCCAGTGTCATTGCCAGAATGACGGCAAAAATTCTTGTTGTTTTCATGTCGGTTTTTTGAGGCTTTATGTAACAAGCCCCATCCTCATCGTTCGGCGCGAAAGGAAAAAATCAATGGGCTGCAGCAACACCTCAGGAGGAGCGGGGAAGAGAGATTGCTGCGCTTAAAACAAGCAGTAAGCCCGAGACGCACATCAGGGCCGGGCCGATGCCCCGGTGATCGGCGATCAGTCCGAAACCCACAGCCATGAGCGATCCAAGAATGGTATGCCAGAGCGATTGGGCCGAAATAACCGAAGTGAGGATTTCCTTGGGAGCCACTTCGGCAAGTGCACCTGTTAGCAGGGGTTTGCGGATGTTTTCCACAATGTAGATCAGGGCGAAGGCCAGGAGAGCAAGGCCCCAGAGTTCGAGATGGAAGAGGAAGCCGCTGAGGGTGCCGGCCAGGAAACCGGCCAGCAGGGTGGCTGTGGCCATTCTCGGGCGTTTATCTGAAAACCGGGCAGCATTGCGGGAGGCCCATGAGCTAGCCAGGTAGATGAGGAAGTAGAACACCCCGATCGAGAGTGCACTTCGTTTCTCGGAGGCTTGGTTTGACAGCAAAGGCAGCACCAGCGCAAGGTTTAACATCACCAGTTGTACGTAGTCCTTGATGGCCTTCAGGTAGGCGGAGTGCAGGGCCGAGCTGTGCATAATTCTCCGGATTTTCCGGTCCCGGAGGACCTGCCCAAGCATCTTTAGCGGGTCCATCAACTGAGACAGGGATTTTGTTTCCCGGCTTTTTAGTGAGCGGTCCAGGTAGCCCGGATAGCTCAGCACATTGAGCATATTCAGGATGTAGGGTAGAATGGAGGCCAGGAAGATGAGTTCGTAGTTTCCGCCAAAAAGGACGATGACACCTGCCAACAGGGCTGAGAGGGCCGATCCCCTTTGGGACCAGCTCCGGGTGTGGCCATAGTAGTCGACGGCCTGTTCATCCCAGTGTTTCGAGCTGAGGTAGTCCATGATCATGCCCTTGTGGGTACCCGAGCGGAAGGCTTCGGCAATGCCGATGCTGACAAAAGCAGGGACAAAGAGCCAGAAGCTTCGGAAAAGGTAGAAAACCATAAAGGCCGCAATATAGAGCAGAAAGGAGGTAAGCAGGGAGCGCTTTCGGCCGAAGCTGTCGGCTACAATGCCGGAAGGCAGTTCGAAGAGGTTGGTAACGATCATACGGATGGCATACAGGGTGCCAATTTGCGTAAAGCTGAGTCCACGGTTCAACAGAAACAGGATGAAGAAGGCCTCGTAAAAACGCAGGTTCTTCAGGAAGCCATAGGCGCAGAATTTCCGGTATTGACGATCTTTGAGGTACATCTGTCATCGTTTTATGACCGACGCCGACTTAGAATGCCGAGCGCCAGGCTTGCGCTCCACCCACCACCGGCAGTTCGAGCCTTGTGCCATCCAGGTCGACGCTTAGTTCAGTTCCCGGTTTGGGCCGGAGGGTGAAGTCGCGGTCGCTGGAAAAGATCATAAGCCCGATCTGTTGACCGGCCGGAATCACCTGGTCGTCGGGCTGGAGATCGAAGCTCATTTCGTAGAAATGGCCCGGTTCCAGAGCAGCGCTTTCGGTGAGAGAGCGGTGGTTCTGCAGGTCGGCCCATCCACGGGTAATGATGTTGTCGGTAATCTTGCTCCGTAGGCCCCTTTTCCAGGGCAGAGAGACCAGATAAACCGAGAGGTTCACGGCAGGTTTGCTGCTGGCCGCACGTATGGTGATCCGGGCCCTCCCCGAAATGTGCAGCTCTTGTTTCAGTACCCGGCTCAGATAGAGTAAGCGGTGATTGCTGCTATTGGTCCGGGCCAGATCCTCAGCTGGAACGGAGGAATCATCAATCAGTTTTTCCTGTCCCTGAACGGATGGTTTCGTGTTTAAGAGTCTTCCCTTTACAGGTCCTCCGCTTTTGAGATAGAGGCATACGTTTTTGGCCTCGGGATGGGGGTAGTCGGGGTAAGCTGTTGGCTTGTCGGGATCGTCTCCTTCACGAACGATCCAGGCCCGAGGACCATTCTCTACACCGTTTTCGATCCCATGCAGATAGCGTGTAAACCAGCGGTTCATCATGGAAACAGGTGGAGGCCCGCCATGCCCGTTCTGGTGATAGTAGATCATAGCCGGCAGCCCTTTTTCCCTGACGGCTTCGTAGATGCGAAGGCTGTGCTCGGGCATGACGTTCCAGTCGTTGAAGCCATGAGCCATGAAAAGAGCTGCCTTCATGGGCCCTAAGTGGTTAAGGTAGTCGCGTCCGGCCCAGAAATCGTTATAGTCTCCGGTAATCCGGTCTTTCTGCTTCATCACCCCGTTACGAATCGAGTCCCGGGCAAAGTCCCTTTTGCCCTCCTCCCCACTGTGGATGAAATCGAAGAGCACGTCGATGTCTTCGCCAACAAAGCCTCCGGGCGAGCGGACCAGTCCGTGCGAGCGGTAATACTGATAGTAGGAGGTGTTGGGCGCAACCGGGATGATGGCTTCAAGCCCTTCTACACCGGTGGTTGCAGCAGCCAGTGTCAGCGTACCATTGTATGAGGTGCCGGTCATTCCCACCTTTCCGGTCGACCAGTAGGCGGTGAGCTCTTCGTTTCCTTCTCGGCTTCTATAGCCTTTGGCCCGGCCACATAGCCAGTCGATCACGGCCTTTGTGGCCAGGGCTTCATTCTCGCCACCAAGGGTTGGGGAGCCGTCCGACAAACCGGTTCCGGGGGCAGAAGAATGAACCACAATGTAGCCACGGGGAATCCAGGTCTTCGTATGGCTGTTCGAGATAATGGGGCGTCTGCCCCGTCGCTTAATCTCTGGTGGATGGGTATATGGGGGAGGTTCTTCCCCGATTTCGTGATGCACATCCCAGAAATAGTCGCTGCTGTGTCCGGCAGTACCGGCAAAGTAGGGGCTGCTGATATAAATAACCGGGAGCTGAAGGCCCTCACTTTCGGTCTGGCAGGGCCGGGTTACCGCAACATGCATACGGTCGATCTTCCCGTCACCATCTGTATCGAATGTGGTTTCGACCCACAGATCGTGCCTGATCCAGGAGTCGGGATCTTCGAAGGCCTTCACGATCTGTGCTTCCCCGTTTTTAAAAACCGGAACGGCCTTTTCCTGGGCCTGGAGGCTTATGGCTGCAATAAACAGGCCCAGTGCTTTCGGAACAAGCAGCATGTACTTCCCGCTGGTTCTGATTGCTTTCATGGTTTAAGCATTTGGTTTCTTTGAGCCGGAGAAAACTTAAAGCAGCTGATCCAGCGAAACAAAGTTGTATCCTTTGTTTTCCAGCCGGGTGAGTAGTTCATCGAGCCGATGGTAGAATTTATCGGTTCTCTTGGGATGGGTGCCCAGGTGTAGTAAGAGGATGAAGCCATTGAGTGTTTCTTTGGCCTCCTCTTCCATGATGGAAGTGAAGATGGCCTCGCTGGCTCTGTAGTTGGGCATTTCAGGAGTGGTATAATCGGCTGTAGAGAGGGTGCCCGGTGTATAGTTTATCAGGCTCAGCCCCAGCTGTCGGGTCCATTGCGTAATGTGGGCATCGTTCCATTCGTAGGGGGGCAGGAAGTAGGGGGCCTCGTTTTTCTGAATACCAAAGCCCTTCATTTTTTCGTAATTTGCCAGCAGGTCATTTCGAAAGCTGTCTCTTTCGACCAGCCTTGTTTTTTCGGCATCCCAGTTGTTGTAGAGCAGGTGTTTATCGGAGTGTGCGCCTAAGTAATGCCCCTTCCTTTTTGCTTCCCGAATGAAATCCCCGCAATCGGCCCGTGCATAGAAATTCCCGGTCAGAAAAAATGAGGCCTTTACCCGATGCCTGTCCAGGGTGTTCAGAATGGTTTCTGCCCCATCTGCATAGCGATCGGCAGTGAACACGAGGCCGATTTGCTTCTTGTTGCGATCTCCACGGATGATGGCTCCACTGGCATCGAAAACCGGTCCGGTTTTGCGGTGGCCTCGCTCACAGGCATCCTGTTCCATGGAGGAAAGATAGTAAAGCAGGCATGCCGTACCATCCATGGTGGGTTCGTTGGTGGAGTAGTCGCCGGCATCGTCGTGGTAAACCAGGTGCTCCGATTGAAAGGGGGCATATTCATCCTTGTCGTAGAGTTCCAGGCCAATCAGGCTCCCGAAAATGGACCCATATACCGGGCCATCGACCAGCCCCCCGTTTGTGGGATAGCCTTCCAAACGGCTGAGCGCGGAATGCGGGTCTGCCGGATGATCGCCCTCGGCAGGCAGTCCAACAATCATGCTGGTGCCCCAGGGGTTGCAGCCAAAGAGCCAGTCGCGCAGGGCCGCCTCCATTTCAAGGTAGCGCGTGTCGCCGGTAAGCTTTTGGTAGTATCTGCATTGGCTCAGGGCTGCTACAATGAAGTTGTTCGAACACCAGACAAAAGGGGTGCCAATAAGGAAAGGGTTTTCTTTTCCCCGGGTATAGAGTTGTTCCAGCCCCTGTTTGTAGTAATCTGTCAGGAGCTTGTGCTCGCCTCCCTCAAGCTGCTTTGCTAAAACGAAATGGCCCGCATTCAAAAAGGGATAGTATTGGTAGTGCCGAACACTGTCCCTGCCGATCCAGGGGGAGCAAACTTCGCGGGCTGCAAAGTCGAGAGCCTCCTGCTTGTAGCGGTTGTTGTGGCTGAGCTGGTAGAGGGCCGCCGCTGCCAGTTCCATGTCATCGATCCAGTTTTCTTCTTCGTAGAAGTAAGGCGCTGTGCAGGGGGCTGTCTGGCTTACGCCCGGATGCAGCAGAGCATAGGAATAGGCTGCGATTGCACGCTTTTCCAGGTCCTTACAAAAATCGGGGGAACAAAAGTCTTTCAGTACCGTAGCACCCAGGGCAAAGGCTGAGCAGAACTTTGCAGCCGTGCTGGCCACGCCTGTTGACCGATTCTTGTACTTTCCCAGGCCCTGCTTTTCCGCACTGGCCAGGTAAACCGGCCGGCCCGGCAAGACGGAATCGTACACGACATCATCGTACTGGGGCAGGCGGAAGCCATTATGGTCGCGGTCATCGGCAATCTGGTTGTAAAACTCGGTAGGAGAGGGATTCATCTTCCGCAGCCAGTCGATTCCAAAGAGGATTTCGTCAATGACATCCGGAATGCCATTTGGGCCGGGCAGGCCGTTGGCTTGAAAGGCATCTCCAAAAGCCTTTGGATTTTCGCGATAGTCGAGCAGCATCTGCAAGACTGCGTTGGCAGAGGTGGCGGTGTATTGCAGGTAGTCGGTGGCATCGTGCCAACCTCCCGTAACATCGATTCGTTCGCCTGAATGCTCCGGATGGTAGATGATGAACCCGTCATTACGGTGGCAGGAATCGGTGAGATAGGGATTGTAGCCACATCGCTGCTGGCGCATATATTCCAGGAGGAAATCGGCGCTGTGGTCATACACCCCTTCTCCGATCTCAAAAATCGGCGATTCGACCTTTCCGGCGCGGATGTAGTAACGCCCGGGGCTTGTAAATCCACTAAAATCGAGTCTAAAACAGCTGACAAAGGGGCCCCAGGAGCCTTTGGATTCGATGGTCTCCGAGCGGAAGACCTCTGCACCGCTTTTAGCTTCGTGCAGGCTAAATGCATGCAGGGAGCTTTTGTCTGTACATCCCAGAACGGCCACCTTTAGGGCCCGGGGCTGATAGCCGAGTTGGTTGATCCGGATCACCTCCGCTGCCGAAATCCTTAGACAGCTCAGAAACAAAATGAGGCTGATGCAGAGGCTCCTTCTGTGCATGGCAGATTAGAGGCTCTTCAGTATATCGTCGATGATCCCGTATTCGAGCGATTCCTCTGCCGACATCCAATAGTCCCTGTTGAAATCTGCTTTGATTTTTTTCACGCTTTGGCCACAGTTATCAGCCAGAATCTGCGCGCCCAGGTCCCGGGTTTTCAGGATTTCGTCCATCTGGATCTCGATATCGGTGGCTGATCCCTGGGCACCACCGCTTGGCTGATGAATCATCACGCGGGCATGTGGCAGAATGAACCTGCGGCCCCTGGCCCCGGCCGACAGCAGTATGGAGCCCATCGACGCAGCAAGCCCTGAGCAGATGGTGGATACCGGGCTTGAAAGGCTCTTCATGGTATCCATAATGGCAAAGCCCGAGGTCACATAGCCTCCCGGGCTGTTGATAATGAGCTGGATTTCTTTTTTAGGATCGAGCATGTTGAGGTAGAGCATTCGCTCGACTACGTGTTTCGCCAGGTCATCGTCCACCTGGCCCCATAAAAACACCTTGCGTTCTTCGAGTAATTTCGCATCAATGATATCCTGCGTCTTCTTCATTTCCATCGTTTTCTGTTTTTTTCCTTTTCAGCCCCCTCCCGCCATTCAGCACTAAAGGCCCCGTAAATTTACATCTAATTCCTTTAAGTGGAACTAAAAATCCTTCATCCCTTTTATAAACAGGATTTTGGAATCTGCCTTTTCAGCCCTCCCTTGTTGCTCTGGGATTCTGCTTCCGGTTTCTGAAGGATCAGTAAACCGGGCTTAGCTGACCATTATGTTCTCCATTTCTTTTTCAAGGTATCGGGTAGAATTGTTTTCCCGAATTTGTGCTGCAGGGTGGTGATCCCCGGAGGCTTTGGTTACCTTTGCTGGGTCNGGTTACCTTTGCTGGGTCGAATGCCTTGTTGGAGGCAAACAGTGCTAAACATGTCATACAGGTTGTCTTACCCGTTCTCCATTTCTTTTTCAAGGTATCCGGTAGAATTGTTTTCTCCAATTTGTGCTGCAGGGTGGTGATCCCGGAGGCTTTGGTTACCTTTACGGGGTCGAATGCCTTGTTGGAGGCAAACTGTGCTAAACATGTCATACAGGTCATCTAAATACAAGCCGGTCGATTCCATCAGTTCGCCCTGCAAAAAGGCAATGTATCAGTCGCGTGAAGAGGCCGAGGACATGATCCGCTACATTCAGGAGAACCGCATCGTAAAAGAATTGCGTGCATACCACTGCGAGATTTGTGGCATGTGGCATCTGACCAGTTTATCCTAGTTTCCGATATGGCTAACGATTGGTTTCGATTCAAGCGTTTTACCATCCGGCAGGAAGATTGCGCCATGAAAGTGGGTACCGACGGCGTGCTGCTGGGAGCATGGAGTGTGGTGCCCGGATCGGGAGGCAGGGTTTTGGATGTGGGAACGGGCACCGGCCTGATCGCGCTGATGATTGCTCAGCGCACTGAAGGGGTGCTGGTGGATGCCCTGGAAAAGGACCCTTTGGCTGCCAGGCAGGCCGTCCGCAATTTCAGGAATTCACCCTGGGAAGATCGCATACAGGGTTTCCCTTCTTCGTTCCAGAATTATGTCCCCGACTGTAAGCACCGCTACGACCTCGTGATCTGTAATCCGCCCTTCTTTTCGGCATCCTTAAAAGCGGCTTCCCCGCAAAGGAGCCTGGCCCGGCACGATGATGCCCTCCCGCTGGCCGAGCTCTTCAAGGGAGCCAAAGCCCTGATGAAAAATACAGGTTTGCTCAGTTTTATCCTGCCGACCGAAAAAGAAGCCCTGGCCCTTGAGTTGATGGCAGGGGCAGGCCTATACTGCAGCAGGCTGACCAGGGTTGTACCGGCGCCGGGGAAAGCGGTTCGACGGATATTGTTTGAATGCCGTCTTTCGTCCTGTGAAACAGTAGTGGATGAGCTGACCATCGAAACCAGCACACGCCATTGCTACAGTCCCACTTTCAGGGCCATGATAGAACCCTTTTTTCTGGACCCGAAGTAGTGGGTGTCCGCATCCTGTAAATGTGGCACATCCAGGAAACCTGATTTGGCTGCCTGAATAGGAGAACATCTCGGCCAGCTTGTTTGCTTCAGATGGTTCCTCGGCTTTCACCTATTGTTTGTCGGATTACAACAAAGGGTAAAAAGGAATCGGAGACATTAAGCATACAGCTAAGAAAAGCCAGGGCAACCTGCATCAAACCTGTGATTGACCAGATGCCTGCGATTGATAACAGGCGCTTGACAAAAAGGCTTGGTGCATTACCCGATGAACGGATCGAAAGTACTCAACTAGTCTTTGACCTTGAATAGGACATGAGGCCACAACAAGGGGAAAAGGGGTTTAACTCTTCACTGATACATTCGCTGATGGCCGTGTTCACTGGATCGGAATCAGCAGTGGCCGGGCTGTTCCGGAAGAAGTTTTACTTGTCCTTTGTCCAGTATAGCCTTTTCTCAAGGGTGTAATCCAACATTTCCTCAAACAGCTTCAATTGGATATCCACAATATCACTGTAGGTTGCCATTGGCTCCGGATAGCTTTCAGAAACGGGGAGGAAATTCTTTGTCCTCTGTCCTCGGTTTTCTTATCTGCTCATCTGCCACGTTCGGCAAACCTGCATCCCTGTAGCGCTGGTTGAGTCGGAAACTCATTTCCTGCACTCTTTCTTTCATGAACCACGGTACATATCTGGCCGGAAGTATCATCGGTTTATTCTCATGTGAATGCAGTGATACGCTCATGTCAGGCACCTCCGTCCGGGCAATGTCCAGGATGGCTCTTACCTCATCTGACATAGGCCGGAACCAATCATCATGCATGGGATTGATCCCGTCATCATTGAAGTACGCCCCCAGAATCTTTACATCCCCTTTCATTGGGTGCACAGCCTTGGCTCCGGGCCATCCGTATAATGATCCGTCTTTCCGGGTCCCCTGGCCGTATTTCGTCATAATTCTTGTTGGTAATCCCATGAAGCTGTCATAAGGACACCTCGCCCGTCCGTCCGGGTTTCCACACGGGATAATGATGACACGGCATTTTTCTAGTTTACTTTTGAGGGACGACCAGTCTTTTCCCCGGTAGTCCTTCCCTGTCTCAGCCACATGGATCAGGTTCACTGTGCCAACGATGTTCTCCACTTCCTGGCCGTGAACAGGGCCGATAATGAAAACAACGGGTTTGGTATG
>PDWJ01000465.1_pt1 | contig 78498 bp, 56 predicted proteins | sample 1430881 | NCBI WGS metagenome assembly PDWJ01 (sample SAMN01162460, study PRJNA174530) | Oral metagenome, whole genome shotgun sequencing project. | biome: Marine environment; feature: Marine mammal; material: Swab sample of the gingival sulcus; isolation source: swab sample of gingival sulcus...
ACCTTTTTTAAATTCACTTTTGACATTTACCGTACCTCCATGCGCTTCCACAATTTTCTTGACATAATACAAGCCCAAGCCAAAGCCCTTTACATCATGCAAGTTACCTGTCGGAACCCGATACAAGTTTTTGAATATTTCCTTTTGGTTTTCGTTTTTGATACCAATTCCTTTATCCTTTATTTTTAAGTAAAACCCTTTTGGTGTGGACTTTGTACTTACTTTTATTTGAGGAGCTTCCGGTGAATATTTTACGGCGTTGTCCAATAAATTTGAAATAACATTTGTAATGTGGATACGATCTACATCAATCTTTGATTTTGTAGCTTCAAGATTCCACACGAGAGTTCCCTTGCGGTCTTTTATCAGTAGTGAGAAATTCTTCATTTGCGTCTCAATCAATTGATGAATGTCAACCTGTCGTTTTTTTAGTTTGTATTTTCCTTTATCCAACACCGATATTTGTAAAACTTGTTCTACTTGGTTTTTCAAGCGATCATTTTCTGCAAAGATGATTCCGGCATATTTTTTTGTTTTTTCAGACGAAGCTTGAACTTCTTTTTTTAGTAACATCTCGCTTGCCAGTGATATTGTTGATATCGGAGTTTTAAACTCGTGTGTCATATTGTTCACAAAATCGGTTTTCATTACCGATAGTCGTTTTTGTTGAAGTATTGCAGCCACAGAGTAGTAGAAAGCTATTGCCATCATCAGCATAAACAATAAGCTTAAAATCACCCAAATAAGAATACGGCTAATAATAATTTCGTGCTTGTTGTCTATGTATACAGCTAAGATGTACTGTTCAGAGTTGTTAAGACAATTTAACCTGACATAGTGATCGCTATCGATAATTCGGTTTTTAAATTTTGTTATTTTGCCCATTAAAAACTGTCCTGTTTTGCTGTGGTAGATACCATATTCGTAGTCTGAAACGATTCCGATACTTTCCAGTTCCAGACGCATTGTTTTTTCAAGCATTTCAGGTTTTATGTTTTTCACCATGGGATGTTCATCAACTTTGCAGCCTTCAAATTCCATCTTGAAACTTTCATACTTGTTTTGATATTCCAAGAGTTTATTTACCACCGTTTTGAGAGCAATCAAAACGCTTTTATCTAATTGTTTAGCTTTTAGTTTATAAGCATTGTTGACCCAAAAGGATTGAACAAAAAGCGAGCCCAGTAGTGAAATAAAAATAACAACGCTTATTATTACAATTTTTCTTTTATTCATATTTTATAATTTTATAGCGTTTGTAGCAAAACCCTATGTTAAGATATAAATGCCTCCGGAGCCTTCAACACTATGGACAGCCACCAATTCTTTTGAGCTGTTAACGTTTTACTAACAAGTATTAACGAACAGTTAACACCGGTGCAGCGTGAAGTGTGCTACATTTGTGAGCATATAAATTTTTTGATAAAGATAAAAAAACAAGCTATGAAAAAAATATTAATTGCTTTAAGTTTCGTGACCATTGTTTTATTTGCTTATGTAGGGGCTTCTTATGCGAGCACAACGGATGTTGCGATAGAACAAACACAGGATCAGGACAAAGATAAAAAGAAATGTAAAAAATCTTGTAAAAAAGCCGATAAAAAAGAATGCAGTGATAAAGCAAAATTAGGCAAGAAATGCCCGGTGAAAAAAGATTGTGCTGATAAAAAAGATTGTACAGATAAGAAGAAGTCTTGCTCTGAGAAGAAAGATTGCAAAACCAAAAAATCATGTTCAGATAAGAAAGTTAGCAAGAAGAAATCATGCGCTGACAAGAAATCAAAAAAGGGTTGTTGTTCAGGTAAAAAATAGACTTTTAAGAAATTCTTTTATGAAGAAGCCTACTGATATTTTCAGCGGGCTTTTTTTATGACTATTTTTACAAAAAAATTGAAAATATGGATATACCTATAAAAGTTGGTTTAGTAAAAGAAGTAAAACTTCAAGTAGAAAAAAAAGATACTGCTGCCGCTTATGGTTCGGGGCTTATTGAAGTGTTTGCCACTCCGGCAATGATTGCGTTAATGGAAAATGCTTCTTTGCAATGTGTTGCAGATAAATTGCCGGAAGGGTTCAATACCGTTGGTACTGAAGTGAATGTGCAGCACATTAAAGCCACTCTTCCGGGGCAGACAGTTACATGTACAGCTGAACTTAAAGAAGTTGATGGTCGAAAACTTGTATTTCACGTAGAGGCTTGTGATGAAAAAGGAAAAATAGGTTTTGGCACACACACACGATTTATCATTGATAATGAAAAGTTTTTATCAAAACTTAAATAATTGTTATGCAACAGCACGCACAAACAGAGTACTTTGATTTGATTGTTAAAACGCAGGCAGGACTTGAGAATATTCTTGCTCAAGAACTTAGAGCCTGTGGTGCGACAGATCTTGAAATTATTACCCGAGCTGTCAAATGTAGGGGTGATAATGAGGTGATGTATAAAGTTAATTATCTGTGTCGAACTGCGATGAAAGTTCTAAAGCCCATAGCGAACTTTGTTGCCGATAGCGAGGATTATCTTTACAAACAATGTCGTAAAATTGCATGGGAGGCATATCTTTCGACGGATAAAACTTTTGCTGTTGATGCCACGGTCAACAGTCCGCATTTTACGCATAGCAAATATGCCTCGTTGCGTGTGAAAGATGCAATTGCTGATTATTTCAGAGCCGGTTTTGGCTTGCGTCCCAATGTGAACCCTGTTCGTCCTCATGTTCAGATAAATCTTCACATATATAAAGATCAATGCACGATTTCCCTTGACAGTTCGGGCGATTCATTGCACAAGAGACATTATCGCATTGCCCAAGGAGAAGCTCCGATTAATGAGGTTTTAGCTTCGGGACTGATTCTTTTGAGTGGTTGGGATCGCAAGATGCCCTTTTACGACCCGATGTGTGGATCCGGCACCATCCTGATGGAAGCTGCCATGATTGGGATGAATATTCCGGCAGGATATTACCGGAAGTATTTCGGCTTTCAAGGTTGGTTTGATTATGATGCGGAATTGTTGCGTAAAATAATGAATGATGCTTCGCAACAAATTGAAGACAACGAATTGGAAATTTATGGTTCGGATATATCAAAGGAAGTTGTAGAAATTGCAAAGAAAAACCTTAGAAATGCAAAACTTCATAAGGATGTTGAGGTGCGTGTTGCTGCAATGGAAGATGTAAACCCCGAAAAAGGAAAAGGTATTGTAGTGATGAATCCTCCTTATAATGAACGAATTGAACTGGATGATCAGATTAAATTCTATAAGATGATCGGTAATTCATTGAAGAGAAATTTTGAAGGGTTTAATGCGTGGATCGTTACGTCCAATATGGGTGCGCTAAAATTTGTGGGCTTGAGACCTTCGCAAAAGATAAAACTCTTTAACGGTCCTTTGGAATGCCGTTTTGCGAAGTTTGAACTCTACCGAGGTACGAAAAAATTACATAAAATGCTCTGATACAGAAAAGACCAAGTTCATTTTGAATTTGGTCTTTTTACATAACGCTATATCGTGTATTCTAAAATTTTGGATTAAAATTCCGATGTGAAGTGGAATTGAATATCGGGAAATTTTTCCTGAGCCATTTGTAAAGCAAATGGAGAGTCGGCAAGGAATACATCTCGACCGTCTTTATCAAAGGCGAGATTGTTTTCTTTTCGTAATTTAAAATCTTTTAATGCTGCTGCGTTGTCACTAGTAAACCAGCATGTTTTGTACAAGGTAATATGCTCATACCGACACTTGGCATTGTATTCGTGCAAAAGGCGATGTTGAATCACATCAAACTGCAATGCACCCACACATCCGATAATCTTCCGATTGCTAACTTTTCCTGTAAACAACTGAGCAACTCCTTCGTCCATTAGCTGGTCAATTCCTTTTGCCAAAGCCTTGTATTTCATGGGGTCGGCATTCTCAACATACTTAAACAGTTCCGGTGAAAAACTTGGTATTCCTGCGTAATGCAAAATTTCGCCTTCAGTAAGCGTATCGCCAATTTTAAAGTTTCCGGCATCGTACAAACCAATAATATCTCCCGGAAAAGCCTCATCTATAACTTCTTTTTTCGATGCCATAAATGATGTTGGGTTTGGAAATTTCATCTTCTTAGCCTGACGTACGTGATAATAGTTACTGTTTCTTTTAAACACACCGGAGCATACACGAACAAAAGCAAGGCGGTTTCTATGATTCGGGTCTAAGTTTGCATGAATTTTAAATACAAAACCTGTAAATTTTTCTTCTGTGGGCGCAACATCACGTTCTTCGGTTGATCGGGTAAGTGGGGTAGGGGCTATTTGGATAAAGCAATCCAACAGTTCTTTCACACCAAAGTTGTTTAGTGCCGAACCAAAAAATACGGGCGAACGTTCTCCTTTCAGGTATTCTTCAGTGTCGAACTCCGAATAAACACCTTCTACAAGTTCCAGCTCTTCTCGAAGAACTTCCGCATCCTCACCGATGTATTCATCAAGTTTGGAATCGTTTACATTGTCAAATTCAATCGCTTCTTCAACAACCTGTGAGCCCGGATTGAAAAGGTTTAATTTCTTTTCCCAGATATTATAAACACCCTTGAAGCGTGAACCCATATTAATGGGCCAACTTAAAGGGCGCACATTAATTCCCAATTTTTGTTCTATTTCGTCCAATAGTTCAAAGGCATCCTTACCTTCACGGTCGAGCTTGTTGATGAAAACCATAATAGGTGTATTGCGCATACGACAAACTTTTACAAGCTTTTCTGTTTGTTCCTCCACACCTTTTGCTACATCAATCACAACGATGGCACTGTCTACGGCCGTAAGGGTACGGTAGGTATCTTCAGCAAAATCCTTGTGTCCGGGGGTGTCCAGAATATTTACCTTTTTCCCTTTATAATCAAATCCCATTACGGATGTTGCCACGGATATGCCTCTCTGTTTTTCGATTTCCATAAAGTCGGAAGTCGCTGTTTTCTTTATCTTGTTTGATTTTACAGCTCCGGCTACTTGTATCGCTCCGCCGTATAAAAGCAATTTTTCGGTCAGTGTTGTTTTTCCCGCATCCGGATGACTGATAATGGCAAAGGTTCTCCTTCTATTTATTTCGTCTATATATTTCATAATTAATTTTCAAGCTTATTTGGGGATTCTCAGCCGACAAAGATAATAAGATTATTGCAGCTTGTTTTTGTTTTGTAACAAACTGATTACAAATAAAAAGAGCACCCCCGAAAGGGCGCTCCCAACTTCAAATCAAACTAACCAAGTTTAACTAACTACATTTAACTAACCAAGTTAAAACTAACTACATTGAAACTAACTATATTTAAAACCTTATACCTCCGCTTATGAGAAACTGTCCATGATTGTATTTGTTATCTGCTGCTTTTACCCATGCAGCATCATAAATGTAATACTTATCAGTTCCTCGTTTTGTTACATAAGCTAAATCAACAAAAAATGTGCCAAGATTTAATCCTACGCCGCCTGAATAAACAATATATGGTTGATTATTCACACTGGTTTTAAACGGGTCACCATAAAAACCTGTACCTAATCTAACACTCATTATTCCTGCGCGAGCCTCAAGACCGGCTTTTACATTGTGTGCCGAACCATAACTACCCTTAATTAGTTGATTTTCATTATAAAACATTTCAGTAGAACCCAATCGTGCTTGTGAATAATCAACATGTTCATATTCCACAGATAAAATCGCAAATTTCTTAAATACAAATGCAGCAGAACCAATAAATCGTTGAGGTGTCAGTAGGGTATATTCATCGTTGATTCCTCTTGCTGCCGGAATTTTGTAATGCGTAGGTCCATCTTCTCCTTCCGGGCTCTTGTCATAAAAAGCTTCTGTGCTTACTTCCCATTTGTCTGTGAGTTTATACGCGCTTGGTGTGTGATATGCTGCTCCCAGACGTAACCAATTCGTAACACGAACGATTGTACCGAACTTTAAGTTGATGCCTCTTCCTTTGGTCTGGATGTATTCATTGCGACTCATGCTGCTGAACCAATCGTTAAGGTTTTTGCTGTCAGATTCAGAGAACTTATTATCAACCGAATAGTCAATCACCGGAACGCCGAGTGTTGCACCAAAATAAAACCTGTCCATAAGGTTTATTGCTCCTGAAATTGTATATTCATCAATCTTTCCATTTGTGGTTGAACGCATTTTTTGCAAAACGTTTTGATCCATATCGTTGAAGTAGTCTATATCTGAATCTTCAAAATTGTCAATCAAGTATGCGCTCCACATTTGGTAAGCACCAAATTGATCCAACTGTTCGTGCGGTGTTCCATTTGCGATATGCTGATAATAATCGACCAAGGAGCTTTCATTGTTGAACCCGACAATACTTATATCATTATTAAAAGATGCAAGCCTATTTTTTGCAAATCCAAATTGGAGATTTTTTATTGATGGGTTTTCAGATGTAAAGGCAAATACAAAACCAAAGTTATTAATTCCTGCATTTAGGTGATATTCGTCTGTTGTTTGACCGTAAAATTTTGATTCTGTACTCCCGAATGTGAAGCTCGGTGTAAGTATTATTTCATGTTTTTTAAATAAACCTAAGCCTGCCGGGTTTGTGCTTAAAGTACTTACATCACCTCCCAAAGAAGAAAATGCGTTTCCCATAGCTACGGAGCGTGCTGTTCCTCCAAAATCCAGACGAGAATATCTTAAAGCATCCATTTCATTTTGCGCTTGTAAGCCTACAACTGCTAAAATTAATGTTGCCAGTATGCTTAATCTTTTCATGTTTTTTAAAATTTTGTGACGAAGTCTGAAATATGCGGCAGGATTTTCATCATCCTGCCGTGAGTCCTTAGTTTATTTCAGAAGTAGTCTGTTTCGAAAATGTTCTTTTCAGTTCAATTATTTATTTACTCCTATTTTTATCACTTTTTCAAGGTCTTATTTTCTACCACTGCTTGAACTGTTGTTGCGTGATGAATGACCACTTGATGATCGTGATGAGCTTGAACTGCTTCGAGAACTTGATCTGTTGTATGAGCTTCCTGATGATCTTGAAGAAGATCTGTTGTACGATGAACTTCTTGATCCTGAAGAACGTGTTCCATAAGATGAACCTGAACTTCTATAGCTTTTACTTTTTGACGAAGATCTGTTTACTCCTGCATTACTTCTTCTTTTAGATCTTGTGTAAGTGTTTTTGTTTGATGAAGACCCGTTGCTTCTGTAAACCTCACCTCTTGAAGATCGTGTTGTACGTGAATTATACTTTTTTGCCGAAGTATTTCTTGTTGATCTCGGTTTTGTATAATTATTTTCAGATCTGCGTTTTTTTCTGTTTACTGTTTCTCTTTTCGAGGACGTTCGATTCTGTACTCTTCCGTTAGCTACTTGTGATCTGCGTTGCGAACGAACGGTTGTCGATCTTTCGTTTGCGACACCTGATCTGCTTGACGAATAGCGGTCGCTTCTTGATGATGAATTAGCGGAAGCACTTCTTTTTACGCGCTCGGCATTTGTTCTTTTGCCTTGAGTTCGGGCTTGTATTCTGTCAGACTTTGTACTTTGAACTCTGCCTGATGAAATTGCTGCTTCATATCTTTCACCGAAAGTGGTGCGTCCTTGGTCGCTGCTTGCGTACCTGCTTGATGTTTTGCCCGAAGCTCTACCTGATGAGCTTGTGCCGGAGCTTGTCCATGCTGAGTTACGCTTTCCATAGTAATAAGAGTTTCCGTCATAGCTGTTGTAGTAGTTGTCGTAAGTACCTGCGTAGTACCCGTCCCAGTATCCATTCCAATAACCGTGGTTGTAGCCGTGGTTATAGCCCGACCAATAGTTGTGATGTCCCCAACCATAACTGTAATAGAAAGGATCATAAAATCCACTGTAATAATGTGAATAATAAGACGGACGGTAGAAACTGCGGTAGGAAGGATACCAATATCCACAACCTACATAAATAGATGTTCCCCAGTAATATGGATCATAGTCATACCAATATACATTTGTGTAATAATCATTGTAGTACGAGGTCGCAACCGGACGATGGAATCTTCGAATACGAGCACTGTACTCATAATCATTGTATTCATCATAATCCTCATAGTCATAATTATCTGCATAATCGTCATCTTCTACATAATCATCGTTGTAGTATGTGCCATTTTCAGAATAATCATCTTCATAATATTTCTGTTCTTGAGATTTTTTCTGATAATATTCTTCTTCTTGCTTCGGCTCTACGCGTCTATTTTCAACAATTACTTCCTGAGTGTAATCACCCGGCGAATAGTATACATCATCATAAGGTGCTGTTGCATAGAAGGATGACGAACACCCCGTGATGAACATCGTACTGATTGTCAATATACTTAAAAATGTTCTCATAGCTTTTCCTCCTGTTAGGTTAATTTTTTTATAATTATATGCGAATCCTATTTATTTCTTTATTTTTGCAATTTATCGCTAAAAATAATGCAAATAGCATACCAAAGTTAGATATGGCAAAAGATTTTACAACAAGAGAGGAGAATTACTCCCAATGGTATAACGAATTGGTTACAAAAGCAGACCTTGCAGAATCATCTGCTGTTCGGGGGTGTATGGTGATCAAACCTTATGGCTATGCCATTTGGGAAGCAATGCAAGGAGCATTGGATAAAATGTTTAAGGATACAGGACACCAAAATGCCTACTTCCCTTTGTTTATTCCGAAATCTTTCTTTAGCAAGGAAGCTGATCATGTGGAGGGTTTTGCAAAGGAATGTGCCGTAGTAACTCATTACCGTTTAAAAAATGCCGAGGATGGCTCAGGTGTTGTTGTTGACGATGATGCAAAACTTGAAGAAGAGTTGATCGTAAGACCTACATCGGAAACAATTATTTGGGATACCTATAAAAAGTGGATTCAATCATACCGCGATCTTCCTTTGCTTATTAACCAGTGGGCAAATGTTGTTCGTTGGGAAATGCGTACACGTTTGTTCCTTAGAACTGCTGAGTTTCTTTGGCAGGAAGGTCATACGGCACACGCAACACGTGAAGAAGCTGTGAAAGAAGCTGAAACCATGGTGAATGTTTATGCTGATTTTGCCGAAAATTTTATGGCTGTTCCTGTTATTAAAGGTCTAAAATCGCCAAACGAACGTTTTGCAGGTGCTCTTGAAACTTATTGTATTGAGGCGCTTATGCAGGATGGTAAGGCTCTTCAAGCCGGAACTTCGCATTTTTTGGGTCAGAATTTTGCAAAAGCTTTTGATGTGAAATTCCTGAATAAAGAGAATAAACAAGATTATGTTTGGGCAACATCGTGGGGAGTGTCTACACGTCTTATGGGTGCACTCATTATGTCTCATTCCGATGATCATGGCTTGGTGATTCCTCCAAAATTAGCTCCAATACAGGTGGCAATTGTTCCTATTTTCCGTAAGCAAGAGCAATTGGCAACCATTTCCGAAAAGGTTGATCTTATTGTTAAGGAACTTCGCGCAAAAGGAATTTCAGTGAAATTTGATGATCGCGATACTCAAAAACCGGGTTGGAAATTTTCTGAATATGAGTTTAAAGGCGTGCCTGTTCGTCTTGCTATTGGTCCTCGTGATCTTGAAAATGGTACTGTGGAGGTTGCCAGAAGAGATACATTGGAAAAAGAAGTCAAGGAAATGGACGGTATTGCCGATTACATCGAACAACTTTTGAAAGATATTCAAGAGAATTTATTCCAAAAAGCACTTCGCCGAAGAGAGGAAATGACACAAACAGCTGATACTTGGGATGAGTTTAAGGATATTATTAAAAATAAAGGTGGCTTTGTGCTTGCTCATTGGGATGGCACTTCTGAAACAGAACAACGAATAAAAGAAGAAACGAAAGCTACAATTCGAGCAATTCCTATGGGAGATGATTTCAAAGAAGAAGGAACTTGTATTTACTCAGGAAAACCTTCGACACAGCGAGTATATTTCGCTCTTTCGTACTAAAACGTTGTTTATAAAGTCCGGCATATTCGTTATGTTCGGTTTAAAAATGGTCATTTATTTTGGTGAATGACCATTTTTTTTTCGGAAAGTCGTAAGTTTTTTGAAATGTTCCTTACTCATTCAATTTAATCACCTTCCCACTTCCTTGGATGGATTTGACTATTCTATCCGGGTTTCCGAGATAGTAAATGTTTCCCATCGACTTTATTTGAGCACTTAAAAACTTTTTTGGGGAAACGTAGATATTATTGATTCCGGCGTGTGAAACCCAACAATTTGCGAGCGTTAAGTTCCGACAATCAAATAATCCGTAACTCTTGGTAACCAACCTGCAATTTGAAACATTTCCATTTGTGGAAAAATCAACCGTTCCGTAATTTTCATCCACATACAACGAGTAGGCATCTAAGTTTAAATTAAGCAAACCCGTTCCTTTCCAAATTTTTAGTTCGAGGTGTTTTATTTTGATTTGTTCTTTGCAGTCGATTCCTCCCGAAGATTTGTAATGAATATTCAAACTGTCTAAGTGTCCAACAGGAACGATGACCCGCTTTATGTCATCGTAGGATGAAAGTTCAGCCATCAGGTTTTTATTGTTCAGTATTAACATACTGTCTTTCAACTCTGTTTTTATTCCGTCCAACAGTCCTGTAACGGTTTCTACGATAACGGTCGTATTTGTCTCATTGCTTAACACCAACTCTATGTCATCGTTAACCTCAACGCTGTTGTAAAAGCTCTGCTTGCGAGCCTCCTCCGCAGGTTCGTTTCCTAAATCAAAAGTTGCGCATGAACCCAATAATGCTAGTGTTAATATGTAAATAATTTTTCTCATTCCCAGTGAAATAAATCGGTTCGTATTCCTATGCCTAGCCCTAAATAATCAGCACGAAGACCATGATTTCTAAAGCTTAGGCTTGCATAAAAATATTTATTCAAGTAATATTTTAGACTTAATTTAGCATATAGCATTCCATTTGAAATGCGTTTTCGGTAAATAAAAATTCCCGGCGAAAAACTCATCACGACAGGGTACATCATTAATTCATAACTGCTATTTACACCAACCCGAATGTATTGACGATCAAATCGGTTTGAGTTCACCGAATCCGAAACATATTTTTTTATTGCCAGTATGTCAGTTTCATCATAGGAAAAATCTGCACCAAGCCCGATTCGATGTGTGAAATTAAAAGGTTTAAAAATGTCGATGTAAAAATTTGAAACGATAAAGCTTTTGCCAAATTCTTGGTCTGTGTTTTTTGGTGCTAATATTAAGCCTGCTGCTACCTCAATGCGGTTGTTGGGGTTCTTTTCAAAACTGCTTTTTCTCGGTTTGCGCTTCGCCAAACGCTTGTCTTCGTGGTTCAGAAGTCTGCCAAAACCAACTTGTACCGAAGGGATGTTGATGCCAAAATTTGGAGTTTTAATTGAACCGTTAGAAAAATGTATTAAAGATGCTCCAAAACTCATGGAGTGATACTTGTTTAATCGATAATGCGCTTCGATGCCAAGGTTTACCGCAGCATTGATATTAGAGCCGATAATAATGTTTTTCGGATTGTCCGTAGGGTCGAACTTGTTGGTTAAATATGCCAGCCCTATGCCTAAATGAAAATAAGTGATTAAATTTTTCTTTCTCCAAATCGGAAGATTGATGTGAGAAATCAAGGCATGAGCAACACCCAATTCTTTTTGCATCCCTAGACCGGAAAACAAGTATGATACACCAAATTTTGGGTAGTTCGTGTTTAGTTGCCAACGTGATAACCCATAAGTAGCGTTTGATAGGGTTATTTCAAACGAGGGAAAATAATCCCGAAAATTATTCATCTCGACATGATGACTAGCTAAAAACCCGTAATATGCCTTTCCGTAAATCCATAAGTTGGGAGATTGAAAAGGATGATAAAACGATTGATGACGCTTCGGGTTGCTGTACTTTGTGCTTTGTGCTTCAAGTTTTAAGCTTGTCAGCAATAAAACAAAGAGTACAAAAGCAATGTAAACAGATGATTTTATTTTGTGTGCATACATAAACTTAGAACTGTTTTTTGAGCTTACCTTTATTAAGAACACAAATCTTTTTTGAGAAAGTTGCTGAACAAGGTGCACAGCTCACCCGGAGCGTCTGCGTGAACCCAGTGACTTGCTTGTGGAATTGTTTCTATCAGTGCATTTGGAAAGTGTTTATAGATGGCTTGATAATCCTCATCAATAATATAGTCTGATTTTCCGGCACGTACAAAGAGCGCTTCTTTTGTGTACTGTTCCTGTTGATCAATCCCCTCAAAAATATAATGAATGTTTTCATGTATGATTGGTAAATTCAACCTCCAATCAAAAGTATTTTTGTCTTTTCTGTAAAGGTTTTTCATAATGAACAAACGAATGCGCGATGAATTTATTTCTTCCTTTAGCATTTCTTCTACTTGTGTTCGAGAAGTAATTTTGGAGAAATCAAGATTACGCATTGCGCGGATCATGTCCAGATGCTGTATTCTTGCCTCATAATGACGCAAGCTGATGTCCACCACAATCAGTTTACTTACCAAGTCGGGGTATTCCAAGGCAAAGTGCATGGCAACCTTTCCTCCCATCGAATGCCCAATAAGAATAATGTTTTCCAAAGCGTGATCATCAACAAATTCTTCGATGTCGCTAACCATTGCCGGAAAATTGAAAAGATCGCTGTGCGGCGATCGACCATGATTTCGTAAGTCAATCAAATAAACTTCAAAATGTTCGGAAATTTGTCGACCGATGCTTGCCCAGTTGTCCGAAACACCAAAAAGCCCGTGTAGAATCAGCACCGGCTGCCCACTTCCATATTTTCTATGATAGAGTTTCATAATTTCAAAATTTTAATTATACCAAAACGATCAGATAGAGTTTGTCTGTTATCGCAGTTGATTCAGATACATTTGAACTGTATTTTCGAGACCCAAATACAAAGCATCACTAATCAGCGCGTGCCCGATAGACACTTCATCCAAATTTGGAATATTCTCTGCAAAAAACTTTAGATTGTCTAAATTCAAGTCATGCCCGGCATTAATGCCTAATCCACATTTTGTGGCAGCATCAGCCGCTTTCACAAAGTCTGAAATGGCGGCATCCCGATTTTTATGATAATCTTTGGCATAAGGTTCGGTGTAAAGTTCAATACGGTCGGTGCCGGTTTTGGCAGCATTTTCAATTAACTTGATTTCCGTACCAATGAAAATAGAAGTTCTTACCTTGTTTTTTTTAAACTCATCGATCACTTCTTTTAAGAAACTTTCGTGCTTAATGGTGTCCCAACCGCTGTCAGAAGTCAAAGCTCCCGGTGGGTCGGGGACAAGCGTTACCTGTGCCGGCAACACTTCCAAAACAAGATTTATAAATGATTCGGAAGGGAATCCTTCGATGTTAAACTCTGTTGTCAGTACAGGTTTTAAGTCCCGACAATCCTGATATCGTATATGTCGTTCGTCAGGACGGGGGTGAACCGTAATTCCTTCACCACCAAATCTTTCAATGTCGATAGCAGCCTTTACCACATTCGGCATATCTCCACCTCGACTGTTTCTTAAAGTTGCTACTTTATTTATATTTACACTTAAACGTGTCATAGACTAAATTTTTTACCGGATTTAAAAATTATATGAATAACGATTAATTGATTTGATTGTTTTTCAAGCAATGAGAAATTACCGAAAAGCATTGTATATGTTCTGTTAGAGGAGTAAAGGTAATAACCGGAGCTTGAGTGTAAATTTCGACTTTTTGTTATCAATTAATTTTCGGGATTCCGTGTATGAATTAGGATTATCATGTACCTTTGTTAGGTATCTTATACCATACTACTGTTGCTGCATTTAACAAATACGCTGATTATGAATAAAAAAGGAGTTGTAGAAGCCAAAAGGCGAATACAAGAATGTTTAGACACACAATCGGAATCTTTAGATTTAAGTTGGTGTGACATTTCTACCTTAGAAAATATTCCCGAATTATTGCAATGCACACATATAAAAAAATTAAAACTTAGTAGCAATCGACTTGAAGATATAAGTGCGTTGAAGAACTTGGAACAATTAACATCATTAAACCTTAGTTTGAATCCACTTGCAGATATAAGTGTCTTAAAGGACTTGGAACAATTAACAAAATTAGACCTTAGTAGCAATCAACTTGCAGATATAAGTGTCTTAAAGGACTTGGAACAATTAACCTCATTAGACCTTAGTGAAAATAAACTTACAGATATAAGTGGGTTGAAGGACTTGGAACAATTAACCTCATTAGACCTTACTGAAAATAAACTTACAGATATAAGTGTCTTAAAGGACTTAAAACAACTAACATCATTATACCTTAGTGACAATAAGCTTACTGATATAAGTGCATTAAAGGACTTAGGACAATTAAAAGAGCTATACCTTGGTGGCAATCAACTTACAGATATAAGTGTCTTAAAGGGTTTGGGACAATTAACATCATTATACCTTAGTTTCAATCAACTTACAGATATAAGTGTCTTAAAGGGTTTGGAACAATTAACATCATTAGACCTTAGAGACAATCAACTTACAGATATAAGTGTCTTAAAGGACTTAAAACAATTAGCAGAATTACACCTTAGTGAAAATAAACTTACAGATATAAGTGTCTTAAAGGACTTAGGACAATTAAAAGAGCTATACCTTGGTAGCAATCAACTTACAGATATAAGTGTCTTAAAGGGTTTGGGACAATTAACCTCATTAGACCTTACTGAAAATAAACTTACAGATATAAGTGTCTTAAAGGACTTGGAACAATTAACATCATTATACCTTAGTGGGAATGAACTTACAGATATAAGTGCATTAAAGGACTTAAAAAAATTAAGAACGTTGTGGGTGAGTGATAATCAAATTAGCTCTATTCCGGAGTTTATATTTCATCTTTCAGATTGGAAGTCTATTGTAAATAGTATTTTAGACGGAAATCCTGTTGTGAATCCACCGATAGAAAAAATAAAGCAGGGGCGAGAAGCTGTGTTGGAATGGTTTAGAGCTAATAAAGTTGGTTTTAAGGAAATTAAGATTTTATTGGTGGGGGAGCATAATGCCGGAAAAACGTCTTTGTTAAAAGTGTTAAAACAGGATGAATTTGATGAAAACGAACCTCAAACGGATGGTATCAATATTGTGGATATTGATTTTGAAAAGAATCAACCCCGAACCTTTGCCAAACAAAAGAAATTGCATGGTGTAAAAGCTCGTTTTTGGGATTTTGGCGGACAAGAAATTTTAAAAGCTACTCATAAGTTGTTTTTTACCAGTCGTTCTTTGTATATCTTATTGTTTAAAGTACGGGAAGATATGGATATTGAAAACCAAGTTCGAGATAAAGTGTTGGAAATAAAATCAGGAGGAGGGAATTCACCTATTTTAGTAGTGGCTAATCAGATAGATAATTATTATGGATTTGAATTTATAAATACTTATGCTTTACAAGAAGAGTTTCCCCAAATAAAAGCATTCTTAAAGATATCCTGTAAAGAACGTACAAATATAGAAGAACTAAAAAATATCTTGGAAAAAGTAATTCCTGAAGCAGGCTTTTTAAGTTCTGAGATTAGTGAAGAGGAAATGGCATTAAAAAATAAGATAGTAGACTTGACTCAAGAAAAAAGTTTTATTGGAGAAGACGAATTTAATAAAATTAGTGCAGAAGTTGGTTTAGTGAGTTCTGAGGCGCGTATCAATGCCGTTGATTTTTTAGACAAAGTAGGTTTGGTTGTGTATTTTTCAAAAATAAAGATAGCAGATTTTTATGTCTTAGACCCTAATTGGGTTACAAGTGGTTTGTATCGTATTATTACATCTAAAAAGGCGGCTGAGCAAAAAGGAATAGTTCGTATTAATGATTTAGATGATATACTAAATGACGAAAAATTAAAAATAGGAGCAAGATACCAATTGTTTAAACCTAAACCGTTTAACTACACTTCTAAAAATGAACGAACATATTTGAGTGAGATATTAATAGCATATAAATTAGCTTTCAAAAAAAATGAAGACGAAATTGTTTTGCCGAGTTTGTTAAAAGGGAATCCGTCAGATGATGTATTTAAATCTTTTGAACAAGGGAAGATATTACATTTTATATATAGCTATATAAAAATCCCGACTAATATGATATCGCAGATTATTGTGAGATTGAGTGACGATAAGTTATTGAATTACTGGAGAACTGGATGTCATATAGAACAAAATGATTGTGAATCTATTATAGCGTCTTATAATAATAGAATTGAAATTAAGATAAAAGGAGAAGATGATATAAAAAGACGTAATGTGATGATATATCTGACAACTATTATAGAAGAAATAAATGAAGACTTACCAGTGCCTCCTGTTAAAATGATTCCTTTACCTAATACGAAAGGTGGTATGGTAGAATATGAGGTGTTAATTAATATGTTCAAATTAGGAAAGACAGAATTTATTCATAATAAATATAAATCTAATCAAAGAGCATTTAACATAATAGAGTTGTTAGATGGCATTCCTCAAGAATTAAAAATAAGTGACAAAAGCACAAAAATGCTTGAAGAAATTAAAGATACCGTTGCTAGCACACAAAAAGGTGTAGAACAGATAAACAAAACTGTACAGGATATTGATTCAAAAATGGATAAACAGTTTCAATATTTAATAAAAATCAATCAGCAAAACCAACAAATACAAGATAAAATAAAGCCGGCAGTCGCAGCCATTACAGATAAAACCATGCAAGAGGAAATTTATCAAGACATGAAGCTATTAATGTCTAATGTATTAACATTGATGGATGAAGAATTACAAGCTGTGTATCAAGAAATACAAAAAACAGATGTTGTGAGTTCAAAATTGGAATTGTCGATACCTTTTTTGAATGTTTTGGGCGTGAATTACAAAACCGAAATAGATTTAAAGCAATGGAAGAAAAATATGTACGAAAAGTATAAATTGCCGTTATTTAATTTGTTTGGTTATGTGGAATAAGAGATTGATTTTTTGCCGTAAAAGGAGTTTTTGTTGGGGTATTTAGTTCTTCGGAGTTTCGGTTCTCACGAGCAAAAAATAGTTAATTTTTGTGTGCTTGTGTGAGAAATCCAAAGATTATTCATAAAATTGCCCGTAGTTTGCGTAAGCGCAGGCTTTATTGTAAAACACAACAAATAAATTATTTACAGGTATTCTTATGGAGAAGAAAGTTAATCTACTAACCGGGTTGAATATTGTACTGCTGATTGCGGTTGCTATTTTGTTTTATTTTCAATTTCGTACTTCGGGCGAAAATACTACCGACATTGCTGTTCAAAATCAGGAAGAACCGAAGTCGGTACCTACAACTCCTCTTGACGTGAACTCTTCGGTGGCGGGGGATCATTTGAAGATTGCTTATGTCAAAACTGACGATATGCTGATGCAGCTTAGTATTGTTAAAAATTTGCAACAGCAATTGCAATATCAAGAAAAAAAGTATGAAGAGGACTTGGGCAAGCGACTGAAAGAGATTGAGGCTAAGATGACCGAGCTTAAAAAGCAGGTGCAGAAGAACTTGATTTCAGGTAATATAGCCAAGATAAAAGAAAATGAACTGGCGAAAGAACAGCAAAGCTTGGTGGCTCTTCGCGATCGTTACACACAGCAACTGGGCTATCAGGAAATGCAAGTGAATCAGATTATTATTGATAGCATTCAGAATTTTCTTACACGCTACAATAAGGATGGAAAATATGATCTTATTGTGAATAATGTGAGTGGAAATGATTTTCTTTATGTGGATAGAGCTTATGATATTACCACAGAAATAACCACCGCAATGAATAAAGAGTTTAAAAAATAACAGGCTGTGCCTGCGATAATTATAAGAGAAACTGTGCTTGATGAACGTTCTGTTTTGTATCTCGGAATTGTTTGTAAAATTTTAGATGTATGAGGCTTGTACCTTATTTTTTGGTTTTTCTGCTTGTCTTTGTCTCATGTGGTCATAGGGAAGAGGTTTATGAAGATTTGATGCTTGTTGATTTGCATATTGCAGAATCTGTTCTTGAAAAGCACAAGGCTATAATGAAGGGTACTGTAAATTATACCGACCCTGCTTATGCGGGGCTTTTTGAGCAGTACGGCGTAAGCTATGTGCAGTTCGATTCCAGTTTTACTTATTATCAGGTTCATCTTGATTTGTATGATGAAATGTATGATGAGGTGGTGAGGGAACTGACAAAACTCAGCAATAAAGAGGAAGACGTGATGAAAAGACGTGGTTTGATTCCTGTTTTTGACCCGAACTTGATAGAAAGGAGCTATCAGGAAGATTCCGTTTTTATCGGTCCGTTTTTTATTCCCGAACATCTTTTCGTAGCGGATACAAACTTCGCCGACTTTCAAAAACTCCTCCCTTCTCTGCTGTCATCTCTCCCGAGTCGCTAAGCGGCGAGAGGAGCGTTTCCCACGAATGCCGGAATCTGTTTTATGAAAGGAGCTTCGGTAAAAACGTTTAAAATATTGCTTTTGTGCTTTATCGAAAAAAATAATCACACTTGACTTTAATGAAATTATTAACTTAATTCGCAAGCTAAAAATTTAGAACAATGAACATAGTTATTGCAGGTGATGGTGAAGTAGGCTTCCATTTGGCACGTTTGTTAGAAGCCGAAAATCATAATATTACAGTAATAGACCCACATCAAGAGCTACTCAGAATGTTGGAATCTCATGCCGACATCCTTACAATTGCCGGAGACTCTACTTCTATTTCTGTACTTGAAAGTGCGAATATTACAAAAGTTGATTTGTTAATAGCTGTTGTTCATGACGAAAAGGTTAACATAACGACTTGTATTCTTGCCAAAAAACTGGGTGCTAAGCGGACAATTGCCCGGATTAATAATACGGAGTTTCTTCTTCCGGAAAATAAAGACTTTTTCAAAAGTCTTGGTATTGATGCTTTGGTGTGCCCGGAGCGACTTGCTGCGAAAGAAATTATTAACCTTCTCACACAATCAGCGGCAACCGAGATGTTTGCTTTCTCCAAGGGTAAACTATCTATTTATCTGATAAAACTTGACAAAAAAGCAACCATTCTTGATCACACTTTGGACGATATTGCCAAGAAGTACCCGAATCTGCAATTCAGGGCGGTAGCCATCAAGCGCGGTTCAAAAACAATCATCCCGAAGGGAAGTGACGTGTTTAAGGAAGGAGACCTTGCCTATGCAATATCAAAACCGGAAGGGGAGAATCAACTCTTCCGCCTTGCCGGAAAGCAAAAGGTAAATATTAAGAACGTAATGATTATTGGTGGAGGGCGCGTTGGGCGTAAAACAGCACGAGAGCTTGAAAAAGAAGTCAACATTAAGCTTCTTGATATTGATAAGGAACGCTGCTTTAAGCTTACCGACTCTATTCGTAATACCCTTGTGATTCACGGTGATGCACGCGATGTAGACCTGTTGGAGGACGAAGGAATCAGAGGAATGGATGCTTTCATATCTGTTACGAATAACTCCGAAACAAATGTCTTTACTTGTTTGCTTGCCAAAAAATTTGGCGTGCCGAAGACAATTCCGTTAGTTGAAAATATTGACTACATTGATGTGGCTCAAAACATAGGTATTGACACGATTATCAACAAAAAACAAATTACGGCAAGTTACATAGTACGCTTTACAAAAACAGCGAAAGTAACTTCTTCAAAGTGTCTGCATGGTGTTGATGCTGAGGTTTTAGAGTTTGTTACCGAAGAAAATTCACCAATAACCCAAAAGCCTATTCGTAAATTGCGCATTCCTAAAGGCTCAATTATTGGAGGAATTGTTCGTGGAGATCAAAGCTATATTGCTTTGGGTGATTTTCAAATTCAGGCGGGGGATAAGGTGGTTGTTTTTGCTTTGCCGGAGTCAGTCAGTAGCGTTGAAAAATTATTCAAATAAGAAGGTATGCTTAAAACTACTATCAACTACAAACTGATTATGAGAATCATTGGTCATTTATTGATCATAGAAGCGATTTTCATGTTGTTGTCATTGCCTTTTTCTGTGTATTATCAAGAAACACCTATTACGTTGAGTAACATCCTCGACCTTAAAGGTGATTTTTCGGCGATCTTGGTTGCAGCTTTAATTACGATTGTTTTTGGTTTGCTCACGCATTTTCTGACAAGGAAGGTGGATAAGAAATCAATGAGCAAAAAAGAGAGCTATTTCATTGTTAGCTTGAGTTGGGTATTTATCTCTCTCTTTGGGGCTTTGCCATTTTATTTGAGTGGTCAGATACCAAGTTTTACGGATGCTTTTTTCGAGACTATGTCCGGTTTTACAACCACCGGAGCAAGTATTTTGAGTGATATAGAAGCAATGCCAAAAGCATTACTTTTTTGGAGAGCATTAACGCATTGGATTGGCGGTATGGGAATCATTGTGCTTTCGCTCGCAATACTCCCGATATTGGGAATTGGTGGTATGCAGCTTTTTGCTGCCGAAGTTCCGGGACCTATTCCTGACAAAATTCACCCTCGAATTAAAGATACTGCAAAACGGTTGTGGGTTATTTATGTTGCCTTAACTGTTCTTGAAACGATTTTGTTGATGTTTGGAGAAATGAACTTCTTCGATGCTGTTTGTCATGCTTTTGCAACTATGGCAACCGGAGGCTTTTCAACCCAAAATGCCAGTGTCGCGCTTTATTCGCCATACACGCAGTACATTATCATCTTGTTTATGATTTTTGCCGGAACCAATTTTACAATCCATTATTTAGCTTTGCATGGTCATTTTACGAGAGTGTGGAAAAATGAAGAGTTTCGTTATTACATTTTTGGCATCCTCGGAATTACGATTATCATTTCCTTATTCTTGGTGCTGAACGCAAATATGAATGTTGAAAAGGCTTTTCGTGATTCTTTATTTCAGATTGTTTCCATTATTACCACAACAGGCTTTGTTACTGCCGATTATCTTGCATGGCCGGGCTATTTGTGGATTATTATTTTTCTTTTGATGTTTGTTGGTGGCAGTGCCGGATCTACGGGGGGAGGTGTTAAGGTTATGCGACAGATTATCTTGCTGAAAAATTGTGCAATGGAATTAAAAAGAATGGTGCACCCCAATGCAATTCTTCCCGTTCGGTTCAATAATAAATCGGTTTCGCAGGATATAGTATTTAATATCCTTGCTTTCTTTATGTTTTACATGCTTATTGTTGGAGTAAGCATTGTGGTGATGATGGTTGTCGGTTTAAATTTTGAAACGTCCGTTGGGGCAGTTGCTGCCAGTCTTGGAAACATAGGTCCCGGCATCGGGCATGTGGGTCCTGTCGATAACTACAGCTTTATCCCTGATGTCGGAAAATGGTTTCTATCCTTTTTGATGCTACTCGGGCGTTTGGAATTATTTACCGTGTTAATTTTACTTTCTCCGGCATTCTATAAGAGATAGTAAAATACTTACTATAATTGACTTGCAACCCGAGCTTTGAGAATGTCAACAGCGATATGATTGTTACCGCCCATCGGGACAATAATATCGGCGTATCGCTTTGATGGCTCAATGAATTGGAGGTGCATAGGTTTCACAAACTTTTGGTAGTGTGTAATTACTTGTTCGTAGTCGCGACCTCTTTCTACGGAATCGCGTTGCATGATCCGAATAAGTCGATCATCGGCACAAGCATCAACAAAGACCTTAATGTCCATGCGTTGACGTAAGTCCGCATCTGCAAGCACCAAAATGCCTTCGATAATAACTACTTTCACAGGGTGAATGCGAACCGTTTTGCTTAGACGTTCGCTGGTTATGTAATCGTATATCGGTTTTTCGATGCTGTTCCCCTTTTGAAGTTCCTCAATATGTTTGTTCAATAGCGAAAATTCTATAGAATCGGGGTGGTCAAAATTTATCTTATCTCTTTCTTCCTCACTCAAATGAGCGGTATCTTTGTAGTAAGAGTCCTGAGATATTATCGTTACCGAACAATCCGGCAATCCATGTATGATTTTTCGAGCTACTGTGGTTTTTCCTGAACCTGAGCCTCCTGCAATTCCAATTACTAACATAGCTGTTCCTAGAATCAAATTATTTATTAAAGTAGTAAATATATAAATACATATTGGACAAAATCAATCATCATAAAATAAATCTGCGGCAATACCATCTGCCAGTATTTTTCCTTGTTTGCTCAATGAAAGCACATCCGCATGTAACCGGACATTTCCTTTGTCGATATGTTTCTTGCTCTGCTTCAAAAGGTATGTGCTGTACGCGTCACCAAAATCAGCAGCAATTTTTTTCAAATTTATTCCCCAAATAGTCCGAATGCCGGTCATCACTCGCTCATTGTAGTGATCGCTAAGGCTTAGGTGTTCTATTTCCAAATGGGCTTGTTCTGTTTCCATTGCACGAATATATTTGGAAATATTCGCTGCATTCCAAGCTCTGCTTTTTCCATCAAAAGAATGCGCTGATGGTCCTAAGCCGAGATAAGGAATACCTTGCCAATATGCCGTGTTGTGTCTCGAATATTTACCAGGAAGGCTGTAGTTTGAAATCTCATAATGCACATACCCATAGTTTTCCATTTCATTTTGGAGGATTTCAAACTGATTTACAGTTTGATCTTCATTCACATTTGGCATTTTTCCTTTGCGAATAAAGTGTTCCATAGGTGTTTTTGGCTCAACGGTTAAGGCATAGCAACTGATATGTGGTATTTTTATTTTGTGAACAAATGCCAGATTTTTTTTCCATGTTTCGTTTGATGACCCTTGGATGCCGTAGATGAGGTCTACGGATAAATTGTCGAAGTTGTGTGCCCTTGCGGCTTCGATTGCTCGCACAGCTCGCTCACTATCGTGCACTCTATTCAAAAACTTTAAATCTGAATCATCAAAAGATTGTATTCCAATGCTCAACCTGTTGATTGGTGTTTGGGATAGCTCTTTGAGTTTTTCATTTGTCAGATCATCGGGGTTGGCTTCAAGTGTAATTTCAGCATCGGAGGCAATATCAAAATTATCGAATAAAGCATTCAAAATACTACGAATGGTATCGATTGAAAGTAAGCCGGGAGTTCCGCCTCCAAAATATATCGTATTGATTGTTTCCCCATTCAAATAATTTTTTCTAAGAACAATTTCTTTCAATAGCGCATCTACAAAACCATGTACATGTTTCTGCGAAACAGTAGAGAAGAAGTTGCAATAATGACATTTCGTTTTACAGAAAGGGATATGTAAATAAATACCGGGCATAGCGTTGTTTCGTTGAGTTTTTCGGTACATTGTTTTTGTGAAGTCGTTGATCTCCAAAAAGTACCGTAACATTGATGTTCTTTTGTGAACGTTATTTTGTTTGTTTGTTGGTGAATAAAGTACAATAAATAAATATAAGGATCATTGTGAATAGGGTACTCATTAGTATGCTTTTGAGCATTAACATGGGATTTTCAAGCGTGAAAAAATCTATCAAGTACAAAATACTGTGATGTATAAACAGTAAAGAAAGCGTATATATGTAAAAATTTCTGAACCCCATTTCATCGATGCCGGGAGATGTGTTTAGGTTAAATTCATCTTTTCGTGTGATAAGTCGGATAAAGAAAGGTCTTAAAAACGCGATAAAAACCAAAGGGATTGTATGAAGTCCCCATGTGCCGGAAAGAGCATCAATGATTAGTCCCATCGCAAACGAAGAAAATAACAAAAGACTTCCGGGCACTTCAAAGGGAAGAACCAATACAAAAAGAACATAAAGGTAAGGACTAGCCAATCCGAACAGCTCTACATGATCCAAGACGAATACCTGTATCAGAATGAGCATAAAAAAGCGTATAATATCTCCAAGTTTCATAGTTATAAGCGTTTTAACTGTACGGAGTCTTGTTCCGGTTTCATCATGTTTTTTACTAAATATACATCATACAGACGATTGTAGTCAGTGAAAAATTTAATTTTCACCTTATAAAAATCTTCTCCTGAAATAATGTTGAAATCCTCAACACTCCCGACAGGAATACCTTCGGGAACATTGTCGGAAAATCCACTGCTGATGATGGTGTCTCCTTTTTTCAGATTGACATGCCCCGGAATGTGATTCACAATGCCGTAACGATAATCTTTGCCGTCCCAAAGAAGCGTTCCCATTTGATTGTTTTTTTTAACTTTTACGCTAAATCTGAAATCCTTGTTCAAGACGGGGAGTACCCATGAAAATCTGGGTGATGTGTTTATCACGTATCCCACGACCCCATTTGAAGACAATACCCCCATGTTTTTTTCAATGCCGTGGCGTGAGCCTTTATCAATCATCACGTAATTCGACTTTCTGTTGATTGTATTGCGAATAACATGTGCCGGCGTGTAAATATATTCCAATTCTTTAATGGTGTCGTGAAAGGAAAACTGTTCAACATCGTGCTTATAATAAGCATTTTGAAGCTGCATTCTCAGGCGAATATTTTCTTCTTTCAGTAACTCGTTGGCATTTTTCAAATAAAAATAGTCTGTTACATTCCCATACATACCGAATGCAGAACCACTAAGCTCACTGACAAACCGAGTGATCATGCTGCTTTTGTAGCTTGGTTGGCTCACCAATATCAACACGGCGATCACTTCCAAAAAAAGGAAGAAAAAGATGAATGAGAACCGTTTTACAAATTGAAATAAATGATTCATATCAAAAAACAGACAGGGTTAGGCAATCAATGTAATCAAGCACGAATTTACCAATTCTTGAAAAAACACCAAACACATTCTTTGTAAAGTCCGAAAAAGGATATACGAATGTATTTGGTGTTTTGAAAGTTGCCTTTGTTGCAGTCTTACTTCTACATTTTATTATTTTGTGTCCTTAATTAGGAACGGGAATTTATCAAAGTTTTTCAAAGCGATTCCGGTGCCTCGTGCAACAGCTCTTAGCGGGTCTTCAGCCACATGAACCGGAAGTTTTGTTTTTTTGTGAAGACGCTTATCAAGACCTCTTAACATGGAACCGCCACCGGTCAGGTAAATGCCTGTTCTGAAAATATCTGCCGATAGTTCGGGCGGTGTCATTTCAAGAGCATTCAACACTGCGGTTTCAATTTTAGAAATCGATTTATCGAGAGAGTTTGCTATTTCGGTATAGTTTACAATAATCTCTTTCGGGATGCCTGTCAGCATATCACGTCCATGAACGGCATAATCATCAGGCGGGTTTTCCAACTCAGTCATGGCTGCGCCCACCTCCATTTTAATTCTTTCGGCAGTACGTTCCCCAATGTTTATATTGTGCTCCTTACGCATGTATTGTTCAATATCGAAGTTAAAATCATCCCCGGCAGTACGAAGCGACTTGTTGTTTACGATACCTCCGAGAGCAATAACAGCAATTTCGCTTGTTCCGCCACCAATATCAACGATCATGTTTCCGGTAGGCTCAAGCACATCAATGCCGATACCAATAGCTGCCGCCATCGGTTCATGAATCAACCGAACGTCCTTTGCTCCGGCTTGTTCGGCAGAATCGTTTACAGCTCTTCTCTCCACTTCCGTAATGCCCGAAGGAATGCAGATGACCATTTTCAAATTGTTTGAAAACATCCCTCTGCTTGTACCCATCATCTTGATCATTTCCTTGATCATAATTTCGGAAGCCCGAAAATCTGCAATTACGCCATCGCGTAGCGGCCTCACAGTTTTTATATTTTCATGTGTTTTGCCATGCATCATCATGGCTTTTTTACCAACAGCAATTACCTTGTTGGTAGTACGCTCGATAGCAACAATTGAAGGCTCTTCAACAACGATCTTATCATTATGGATGATGATGGTGTTTGCTGTCCCGAGGTCGATTGCTATTTCTTTAGTGAGAAAAGAAAATAAACCCATTTAATAAACTCCTTTAATTTAATGTTTAAAATGACGATTCCCTGTAAATACCATTGCAATATTGTTTTCATTGCAATAGTCAATGGTGTCTTGATCTCTTACTGATCCTCCCGGCTGTATTACAGCAACGATTCCTTCTTTGTGTGCAATTTCGATAGAATCTGAAAAAGGAAAAAAGGCATCACTCGCCATTACAGCACCATTCAAATCGAAACCAAATTCTTTTGCTTTGGCAATTGCTTGCTTCAATGCGTCAACACGACTTGTTTGACCAACGCCTCCTGCTATCAGTTGACTGCCTTTTGCAAGAATTATAGCGTTTGACTTTGTGTGCTTTACCAGCTTATTGGCAAATGCAAGGTCTTTCAATTGCGCTGCACTTGGTTTTTCATTTGTTACGAATTTCATATCCTCAGCACCTTCTGTCTTGCAGTCTTTTGCTTGTACAAGTGCACCGTTCAATGCCGATTTGTACTGATAGTTTTTGAACTTATAAGACTTCTGAATGAGGATAATTCTATTTTTCTTTGATTTTAACAATTCAAGAGCGCTATCGTCATAAGAAGGCGCGAGAATAATTTCAAAGAACAACTTATTTATTTCTTCAGCTGTAGCTGTATCAATATGTTTGTTTGTAATAAGCACTCCGCCAAAAGCAGAAATAGGATCTCCTGCCAAGGCATCTTTCCATGCTTCGTAAAGTGTTTCTCTGCTTGCAAGCCCACAGGCGTTGTTGTGTTTCAAGATTGCAAATGTCGGCTCGTCAAATTCTTTAATCAAGCTGATAGCTGCATCAAGGTCAAGCAAGTTGTTGTACGAAATCGCCTTACCGTGAATTTGTGTAAAAACCTCTTCCAAGTCTCCCGCAAAAACTGCTTTTTGATGTGGGTTTTCTCCATATCGAAGTTCTTGCGTATTCATAATGCTCTCTTTGAAAGAAGGAAGTGCTTCTGTTTGATTGAAGTACGAAAAAATAGCAGCGTCGTAATGTGACGATATATTGAACGCTTTTGCTGCAAATCGTTTTCTGTCTTGCAGTGATGTTGCACCGTTGTTTGCTTTTAAAACATCTATCAAATCCTGATACTCGTTCATTGAAGGAACGATCACAACATCTTTAAAGTTCTTTGCGGCAGCTCGAATCAAACTGATTCCTCCAATATCAATTTTTTCGATAATGGAAGCTTCGTCTGTTGTTGTTTCCACTGTTTTTTCAAACGGATACAGGTCAACGATTACCAAATCAATAGGTGGAATTTCGTAATCTTTTACTTGTTGAATATCCGTATCCAAATCGCGACGGTGAAGGATTCCTCCGAACACTTTCGGGTGAAGTGTCTTAACGCGTCCTCCAAGAATAGACGGATAAGAAGTGACATCTTCGACTGCTACGCATGAAATGCCAAGGTTTTTTATAAAATCGTATGTGCCTCCGGTGGAGTATATTTTTACGCCTTGAGCATCCAATAATTTTGCAATTTCATCAATTCCATCCTTGTGGAATACAGAGATCAAAGCACTTTTAATTGTCTTCATAGTTGTTGTGTTTTGCAGTAATTGTAGTTAACCCATTGATTAATAGTTGTATGTGGGTTGTTGTGGGATATTAATCCTCACACTTACAATAATTTGCAATTTTACACAATTTCAGAACAATAATCAATGAAGAAATAAGCGATTACGACGAATAGTTTATAATTTTTCAAAAAAAAGAAAAATTATCTGAATTTGATGTGTCCAAACGATTTTTGTTTTGACAAAACAGCTCATAGATTTTTTTTGCAACGAACGATCTTCCCGAAGTTTGTGATAGTCCCCAAAATTGGCGATTTTAAAAAAAATCCAATGCCGATTTTTGTTCATAACCGCAAAAATACTCTTGCAAAAAGCATTATTAAACGTTGATTATCAAATAAAACAATCTCTCTTTTTTTTGTTGTCAATTAAATTGTTAGAGGCTTGTTGTTGATGAATTATTTGAAAATATTCACTATTAAAGATATTTATACATGATTATTAGTATTTTTATCGAGGTAAAAAATGAACCATGGATAAACGTTGGATTTTAAGGGAAAGTTCTGATAAAGAGATAGTTAATAATTTGCAAAAAGAGCTGGGGATTGACAAGAGTCTTGTAAACTTGTTGGTTCAACGAGGTGTTACCACTTTTGACGAGGCTAAAGATTTTTTCCGACCATCACTCAACAATCTCCATGATCCGTTTTTGATGAAAGATATGGACAAGGCTGTTGCACGTCTTGAACAAGCGTTTTTGGATGGGGAAAAAATCCTTGTGTATGGCGATTATGATGTTGACGGAACAACTGCTGTTTCTTTGGTCTATACTTTTATTAAGAGCACTTACGACAGAGTGGGGTTTTACATACCGGATCGCTATTCCGAAGGTTATGGGGTTTCTTATCAGGGTATTGATTATGCGTTTGAAAATGGTTTTAGTTTAATCATCGCTCTTGATTGCGGTATCAAAGCAATTGAGAAGGTGGTTTATGCAAAAGAAAAAAATATTGATTTTATCATCGGTGATCATCACCGACCGGGAGATACAATACCTCCGGCGGCGGCTGTTCTTGATCCCAAGCGTGACGATTGTGAATATCCTTACAAAGAGTTGTCGGGTTGTGGTGTTGGGTTTAAACTGGCTCAGGCTTACAGTTTGAAAAATGGAATAGCATTTGACCGCTTAAAAAAATATTTAGACCTCGTGGCTGTTAGTATTGCCGCCGACATCGTTCCCATTACCGGAGAAAATCGAATACTTGCATTTTATGGCTTAAAGTTGATTAACCAAAACCCGAGAGCCGGCATTGAAGCTGTTCTCAAATACGGGAAAATATCAAGAGAAGTTAACCGAAACAAGGATTTTATTTTTAACCGTGAGATTACGATTAATGATTTGGTTTTCTTGATCGGCCCTAGAGTTAATGCTGCGGGGAGAATAGAAAGTGGAAATAATTCAGTACGTCTTTTAAATGCTGCTACTCTTTCCGAAGCTGATGTTATAGCACGTCAAATAAATGAGTTTAACAAACAACGTCGTTCTTTTGATCATCAAGCGACAGAGGAAGCCTTGGCGTTGATATCGTCAAACCCTAAGATGCAGAAAAATAAAGCAACGGTTGTTTACAATCCTGATTGGCACAAAGGTGTTGTGGGAATTGTTGCTTCGCGATTGACGGAGACATATTACCGACCAACCATTGTGCTCACAAAGTCGAATGGTTTGATTACAGGTTCTGCCCGATCAGTGAAAAATTTTGATATTTACGATGCGATTGATGCGTGCAGCGATTTGTTGGAACATTTTGGAGGACATAAATATGCCGCCGGACTTTCAATAAAACCCGAAAACTTCGACAAATTTGTTGAACGGTTTGAGCAGATTGTCGCAGAAACCATTGATGAGTCAATGCTTGTTCCTGAGATAGAGATAGATATGGAGTTGGATTTAAACTCCATTGATTCCGGTTTTTACAAAATATTGAAACAGTTTGCTCCATTTGGTCCCGGGAATATGGCTCCCGTATTTATGAGTACCGAAGTTGTTGATTCGGGTTATGCGCGTGTTGTTGGAAAAAATCATATTAAAATGAGCATTATTTACCCCGACAGGTCTTCAATGCCCGTTTCTGCCATAGCTTTTCAATTGGGGAATCATTTTGAAAATGTTGCTCAAAACAAACGTTTTGATATTTGTTATCACCTCGAAGAAAACAAGTGGAATGGGAGTGTTTCCTTGCAGCTTAATGTTCGAGATATTAAGGCGGTAGACTAATTTTAAGAGCTTTTGTTTTTACAGCTTGAAAAAGCATATTGGAGGAAAAAAATAAAGAATTAATATTTTTTTACATCATTTCTGTTTTTGCATGAACAAAAGCCACCTTTTAAGGTTTGAATAAAGTGTGAATAATAATTATTCGAAGAGCGGTAAGCGCAATTTTTTGGCAAAAAATTTAATAAATAATTGTTTTGAATAGAGAAATAGGCATTTAAATTGCTTGTTCGGTAGACTCAAATAAGTGATTTCATCTGTTTTTTTTCGGGCTTAGTCTTAGGCATTGTTACATGTAGAAATTTTATTTATTGCCTAATTATTATTAACATTGCAATCCTATTCGTAGAAGTAGATATTTTAATGAAATCAAAGCACAGCTTGTGGGAAAATTAAAAATCATAACACTGATTATCAGCCTATTTGCGCTGAACACTCTGTTTGCAGCACCTGAAAAACACAGCGATGCTCATGGAGTAAAAGCACCCTTAAATGAGGATGAAGTAATTATTGATCATGCCAAAAAAGGTTCATTCAATGCCGGCGAAATGATTATAGATCACGTGATTGATGCACATGATTGGCATATTTTGACAACGCCAAGCGGAACGCATGTGAGTGTTCCTCTGCCTGTGATTTTGTATTACGAAGGTAAGTTGGACGTGTTTATGTCGAGCAAGTTTCATCACGGTCATGATAGTTACAAAGGCTATATGCTAATGACCGAAGGCAAGTACAAAGGGAAGATTGTAAGAGTAAAAGAAGGAACGCACGAAGTTGATACGGAAGCAGGGATGCCTTTAGATTTTTCAATTACCAAGAATGTGTTGGCTCTGTTTGTTTCGCTCACGCTTATTTTGATAATTTTTATTTCGGTAGCGAGGGCTTATACACGTCGCGAAGGTCAAGCACCAAAAGGCTTGCAGTCATTTGTCGAGCCCTTAATCATTTTTATACGCGATGATGTTGCTAAGCCTTCAATAGGTGATAAGTATATGAAGTATATGCCTTTCTTGTTAACGGTATTCTTTTTCATTCTGATAAACAACCTTATTGGACTTATTCCAATATTTCCCGGAGGAGCGAATTTGACCGGAAATATCACCATTACTTTTGCTTTGGCTCTAATGACTTTTTTAATTACAACGTTCAGTGGTAACAAAGATTACTGGAAGCATATTTTTAATACGCCGGGTGTTCCTTGGTGGTTGAAGTTTCCGGTGCCATTGATGCCAATTGTTGAATTGATGGGTGTATTCACAAAGCCGTTTGTATTGATGGTTCGATTGTTTGCAAACATCACAGCGGGTCACATTATTGTTTTGGGCTTCTTTTCCTTGATATTTATTATGGGTGAGATGACTGCCGGAGCAGGTTGGGGTACAGCTATATTCTCGACATTATTTGTTGTTTTTATGACAGTATTGGAGTTGCTTGTTGCATTTATTCAGGCCTATGTATTTACATTGCTTTCCGCTTTATATTTTGGTTTAGCAACAAAAGAACATCACGATCACTAAGAAATTTTATTAATTTTAACACATATAATTATGTCTTTATTAACTATTTTATTACAAGCAGTTGCAGATTTCGGACCTTTCGCTGTTATGGGTGCAGGTATTGGTGCAGGTTTAGCAGTAATTGGAGCCGGACTAGGTATTGGTAACATTGGTAAAAGTGCAATGGAATCAATCGCACGTCAGCCGGAAGCGACAGGCAATATTCAGTCGAATATGATTATTTCTGCGGCGCTTATTGAAGGTGCAGCCTTCTTTGCTATTGTTGTTTGTCTTCTTGTAGCGTTATAAGAAACAAACAAAAAAGTCGATCTGTTTTTCAACGGTTGGTTGAAAAACAGATCTTAAAATTGAATAAAAAAACAACAAATAATATATTATGGCTCTTATAGAAGTTGGCGTAGGTTTATTGTTCTGGATGGTGCTCGCATTCTCGATTGTCCTTTTCTTATTGGCAAAGTTTGCGTGGAAACCAATAATGAAAGCCCTGCATGATCGTGAAAAATCAATTGAAGATGCGTTGAAGTCTGCTGACAAAGCACGAGATGAGATGAAAAATCTTCAAGCGAATAACGAAAAACTTTTGCAGCAAGCTAAAGAAGAACGAGATGATATTCTAAAAGAAGCTCGCAAAATTAAAGAAACTATCGTTGAGAAATCTCGTGAAGAAGCTATTCAGGAAAAGGAACGTATTCTTGCTTCGGCAAAAGAAGAAATTCACAATGAGAAGATGGCAGCAATAACTGATCTAAAAAATCAGATAGCAGCTATTTCTATTGATATTGCTGAACAAGTGCTTCGAGACGAATTGTCGCGCAGTGAAAAGCAAAAACGCTTAATCAACAAGTTGATTGATGAAGTTGAGTTAAATTAATCAAACGAATGACGAAACAGACAATGTCTGAGGTGGGCGATTAAATTCTGCCTCATGTTTCAGCTTTGATTACAAAACTTTAAACACATGAAAAATATTAAAGTTGCAAAAAGATATGCTTCAGCATTATATCAATTTGCTGAGGAATCCGCTAAGGTAGAGCAGGTATTCCAAGATATGCAAACTGTTGTATTGGTTTCCAATCAGAACAGGGAGTTCCGGCAGCTGTTGGCTAGTCCGATTGTTTCTACTGAAAAGAAGCTTTCTATTCTTGAAGCAATTTTTTCTTCCAAATTGGGAGAATTAAGTATGAAGTATCTTCTGATCATCACATCAAAAGGTCGTGATGCTCTTTTACATCAAATTGCTGAGCAGTATACAGAGCTTTATAAAAAAGCAAAAGGAATAATCACGCTATCGTTGAAAACGGCATTTGAAATTTCGGACACACAGAAGGAGAAGATTCTTCAAATGTTGAAAGCGGCAACAAAAGCAAACGAGATTGAACTTCGCGAGGAAGTCAATACTGATTTGGTAGGTGGTTTTGTCCTTAGTTGGGATGATAAGCAAATTGACGCAACATTGCAACGACGCTTGCGAGAACTGAAAAAGGATTTTGAAGACAATAATTATTTGAAAAGTATTTAAGATTAAAATATAAAAACATGGCAGAAATTAAACCCGCAGAGGTATCAGCGATATTGAGACAGCAATTGGCAGGATTCAAAAGCGAGTCGGAACTTGAGGAAGTGGGAACCGTTCTTCAGGTAGGTGATGGTATTGCCCGCATCTATGGTTTAACCAATGCTCAGGCAGGAGAATTGGTAGAATTTGATAAGGGCGGACTTAAAGGTATCGTTCTTAACTTGGAAGAAGACAACGTTGGGGTTGTGCTTCTTGGTGAATCTAAACTTCTTCGTGAAGGAGATATTGCAAAACGTACAGGTACTATTTCTTCGATAAAGGTAAGCGAAGGAATGCTCGGACGAGTAATCAATACTATCGGTGAACCAATTGATGGTAAAGGCGAAATAAAAGCCGATGAAACGTTTGAAATGCCTTTGGAACGAAAAGCTCCGGGTGTTATTTATCGTCAGCCTGTAAATGAACCTCTCCAAACAGGTATTAAAGCCATTGATGCAATGATTCCTATTGGTCGTGGTCAGCGTGAGCTTATTATTGGTGACCGTCAGACCGGAAAAACAGCCATTGCAATCGATACTATTTTAAATCAAAAAGAATTTTATGACAAGGGAGAACCTGTATATTGTATCTATGTTGCTGTAGGTCAGAAAGGTTCTACTGTGGCAAATATTCAACGAACATTAGAAGAAAAAGGAGCGATGCCTTACACCGTTATCGTGTCAGCAACAGCTTCTGACCCTGCTGCTATGCAGTTCTATGCTCCATTTGCAGGTGCTTCCATCGGTGAATATTTTAGAGACACCGGTCGTCCGGCTCTTGTTATTTATGACGATCTTTCAAAGCAAGCTGTTGCTTATCGTGAGGTGTCATTGTTGCTACGAAGACCTCCGGGACGTGAAGCATATCCGGGAGACGTGTTCTATCTTCACTCAAGACTGCTCGAACGTGCAGCTAAAATTATTAACTCCGATTCTATCGCAGCTGAAATGAATGACCTTCCTGCCAGCTTGAAAGGAAAAGTGAAAGGTGGAGGATCGCTTACTGCACTTCCAATTATTGAAACACAAGCCGGAGATGTTTCTGCTTATATCCCGACAAACGTGATTTCGATTACGGACGGACAGATTTTCCTTGAGTCGGATTTGTTCAACTCCGGTATTCGACCTGCTATTAACGTTGGTATCTCAGTATCGCGTGTGGGAGGTAGTGCCCAAGTGAAATCAATGAAGAAAGTAGCCGGTACGCTTAAACTTGACCAAGCACAGTTCCGTGAGCTTGAGGCATTCTCCAAGTTTGGTTCAGACCTTGATGCTTCAACAATGGCAACGCTTGAAAAAGGTAAGCGTAATGTGGAAATCCTTAAGCAAGCACAATACTCTCCACTTTCAGTAGAACATCAGGTTGCAATTATCTATGTTGGAACTAAAGGTCTTGTGAAAAATGTTCCTGTTCATAAAGTTCGCGACTTTGAAACAGAATATATTCACTTCCTCGAAAATAAACACAGAGATACGCTGGATAAACTGAAAGTAGGTAAACTTACCGATGATATCGTTTCTGTATTGGAGCAAGCGGCAGCAGACATCTCTAAGAAATATGAATAGAAATCAGTAATTTGGTTTTATTTAAACATTGAATGAATGAGTGGTTTAAAAGATATTAGAACAAGAATTGATTCTGTAAATTCTACGATGCAGATTACCAGTGCTATGAAATTGGTTGCTGCTTCCAAGCTGCGAAAAGCTCAGAATGCAATACTAACAATGCGTCCTTATGCTGCAAAGCTTCAGGAAATTTTACAGAATTTAAGTTCCGGTCTTGAAAATACGGAAGATGGAGTCTATTCTCAGATTCGACCTGAAGAAAAGATACTCCTGATTCCAATCTCTTCAAACAGAGGTTTATGTGGTGCTTTTAATGCTAATATTATCAAGGCTACAAAACGTCATATTGAAGCAAATTATAAATCGCAACAAGAAAATGGTTCTTTGCACATTCTTACTATTGGAAAAAAAGTGAGTGAGTTCTTCGTGAAAGAGGGATTTCAGGTGGTAGATACCAGAGATGATTTGTTCGATCATATCAGCTTTAATGATGTTTCAACACTTGCTCAAATCTTGATGGACGACTTTGTTGCGAAAAAGTATGACAAAATAGAATTTGTTTATAATGCTTTCAAAAACGCTGCATCACAAGTTGTTACTGTTGAGCAATTTCTTCCGGTTCTGCCTCCGGAAAATGTTGAGGAATCGGAATCAAATACTGATTATATCTTTGAGCCGTCAAAAGAAACAATTGTAAGTGAACTTATTCCTAAGTCTTTGAAAATCCAGTTTTATAAAAACATACTGGACTCTAACGCAGCAGAACACGGTGCCCGTATGACTGCCATGCATCAGGCTACTGATAATGCTACTGAACTTATTAAGGATCTCAAACTTACATATAATAAAGCGCGTCAGGCAGCTATTACGAACGAAATTCTTGAAATCGTTAGTGGTGCCGAAGCTCTTAATGGATAACTTTAAAAGCTATTCACAGTAGAAAAAACGAGCGATAAATTCAATTATCGCTCGTTTTTGGTAATAATAATTTCAATTTTTAATATTTGACTATTTTTGACACAAATAAAAACTTATGGCTCTTATTCTAAATATTGAAACGGCAACTCCCGTTTGTTCAGCAGCATTATCCGAAAAAGGAAAGGTAATCGCCTTCAAAGAAGTGAATAGCAGAAACTCTCATGCTTCATTGCTCACGGTATTTATTGAGGAGCTTATGAATCAAACGAATAAAGCTTTTGATGCTATTGATGCCGTGGCTGTTAGTATGGGACCGGGTTCATACACCGGACTGCGTATTGGGGTTTCTACTGCCAAAGGTATTTGCTTTGCTAAAGACAAACCTCTAATAGCTATTCCTACTTTGCAGGCAATGGCAAACGGTATTGCAGCGCTTTATCATTCGGAACGGAATTTTGTTTGTCAGCCTATGATTGATGCCCGAAGAATGGAGGTTTATACAGCTTCTTATACTTCTGAGAATCATGAAATTGAAGCCACTCATGCAAAAATCATTGATGAAGATTCGTTCAAAGATGCCATGCACGACAACGTTCATGTTTTTGGTGGTGACGGTGCTGAAAAGTGTAAAGGTGTCATTACACATGCAAATGCCGTATTTTTAGATTCCTTTCACCCGTCGGCTCGATATATGGCATCACTTGCCGAACAGGCTTATACCAAAAAACAATTTGAAGATCTTGTTTATTTTGAACCTTATTATCTAAAAGATTTCGTTGCCGGAATACCTAAGGTGAAAGGCTTGAGGTAGCGTGTTGATCAAATAAGGTCATAGCGTTTTGTACATTGCTTGATAAATATAAATAACAATATCGTAAACCCGATCAATGACGAGCCTCCATAGGAAAAGAATGGCAGGGGAATACCAATAACAGGGGCTAAGCCGATGGTCATTGCGATGTTGACGGTGAAATGAAAAAACAAAATGGAAGCCACGGAGTAGCCATAAATTCGGCTAAATTGTGATCGTTGTCGTTCTGCTTGCAGCACTATCCGCCATAGCAACAACATAAAAATTACGATGACAAAGCTCGTTCCTAAAAAACCCCATTCTTCGCCCACTGTCGAAAATATGAAGTCGGTACTTTGTTCCGGAACCATTTTAAAGTGTGTTTGTGTTCCTTGCAGAAACCCTTTGCCGCTAAACCCACCCGAGCCAAAAGCTATTTTTGATTGAATCACATTGTATTCTGCTCCCGTAGGGTCAGAAGCCTTTCCCAACAATACATTGATTCGAATACGCTGATGCGCTCCAAGAATATTGTTAAACGCATAATCAACACTATAAACAAATCCACCGGAAAGAATGAATAGTCCGGAAACAATCAAAATGTTCTTCCACTTCTTTCTGACAAAGTAAATAAGAATTAAAGCCAAAGCTCCCAACACTCCAATGACTACCCATTGTCCAAGCATAAGCGTTGCAACAAACAAAAAGACAACAATCAAAGCCAAAACAAAGATATTTCCTGTCAATCCTTCACGGTACAATACCAATGCAAACGAAGAGTAGACCAAGGCAGAGCCTGCATCGTTTTGTAAAACAATCAATGCTGCCGGTAATAAAATGATAATGCCTACATAAATAATGGTTTTTAACTTGGTCAAGTCCAGCTGTAATCGAGAAAGGTAGGACGCAAGAGCTAAGGACGTTGAAAATTTTGCAAATTCCGACGGTTGCAAAGCAAAGCCTCCGATTTGAAACCATGAGCGCGCCCCTTGAATTTCTTTTCCAAAAATTAAAACCCCAACCAGTAGTAACATGGAAATTCCGTAAATAACAAAGCTAAATGCTGATATAACCTTGGGATCGATCATCAGTATGGTGAAGCCTAAAACTCCACACAGCAGAATGAACACGGCTTGTTTGGCATAACTCTGAGACAGACTGAATCGGAAAGCTTCTCCTTCGGAATAATCAGCGGCATAGATATTCACCCATCCAAATAGTACCAGAATAAGATACAGCAATACCATTATCCAGTCAACATGTTCTAATGCTTTGTTTGTTTTCACTATTCTTTTATTAAATTACCTTTTATCATTCGTTCCTCCACGAGAGGACGTGCTACTTTACCTTTCAAATATTTTTCAATCATCAAGCTGGCTATCGGTACAGCCCACGTGGAACCGAAACCTGAATTTTCAACAATTACGGTTATGGCGATTTTTGGATCATCCTTTGGCGCAAAAGCAATAAAAATGGAGTGGTCATCTCCGTGAGGGTTCTGCACGGTACCTGTTTTTCCACACAAAGCCAAGTCTTCAACCTTGTTAAATCGTGCCGTGCCGTGATCGCCTTCAAATACTTGATACATCCCTTCAATCACCAAATCGAAACTCTCAGGCTTAATACTTGTTTTATGCAGTTCCATGCGTGAACTATCTTTATGGTTTTCGTCCACCGATCGCAACAAATGCGGTTCGTAGTAAAAGCCTCTATTTGCCAAAATGCAGGCTAAGTTTGCCAGTTGAAGCGGGGTAACAAGAATTTCACCCTGACCAATAGAAAGTGAACGCACCGTCATGGCTCTCCACCTTCCGCGCCCGTAATAATGATCGTAATAAGATTTGTCGGGGATATTACCGCGAGCACCTCGACTGAGGTCGCTTTTGATTCGTCTGTTAAATCCCATACTCAAAACATGCTTTCTCCACGCGTCATAGGCTTCTTCCGTGGAACGATATTTAGCGTTTTCCAGAATTTTTCTGTAATTTAACCAATGAAAAGGGTTGCACGATTGCTCAATAGACTCAACAATATCCAGAGGTGTGACGTGATAGTGACTGCACCTGATGGGTTTGGCTTGCTGTCCGTCGCAATCATATCTTGTCCATTTGTTCAGCACTCCTTCTTCAATGCCAATGAGCGCATTAACCAGTTTAAACGTAGACCCCGGAGGATATTGAGCCATCAATGCCCTGTTAAAAAGCGGCATCAACGAATCGGTTCGTAACATCTTATAATTCTTTCCTCGGACACGTCCCACCAACAAATTCGGATCGTAAGACGGACTGCTCACCATGCTCAGTATTTCTCCGCTCGATGGCTCAATGGCTACAATACTGCCTTTCTTGTTTTGCATCAACTTCTCACCGTATGCTTGTAAGTCAATATCTAACGAAATAAATAAATCAGAACCTCTTACGGCATTGGTGTCGTACTTTCCTTCTTTATAGCTTCGGACAGGGCGGTTGTACTTGTCGACCATAATAATTTTTCGACCCTTTATGCCTCGAAGTTCTTTTTCATAAGTCTTTTCGATTCCGGTAATGCCAATGTAATCGCCTCGGCGATAATACTTATCCTTCTTCAATGTAGACTGCCGAACTTCTCCAACATAGCCCAAGGTGTGTGCTCCGGCATGATGCGGGTATTTACGCAAGGCTCTTGATTCAACATGAAAGCCCGGAAATTGGTACAGTCGCTCTTCCAAAAAAGCAAAAGTATTTTTGTCGATCTGTTTTTCAAAAACCTCAGCCTCACGCTGTAAGTATGAATCTCTTTTTGCTCGTTTGAGCTTTTTTCGACAAGTTTCCAAGCTAATATCTAATAAACGACACAATTCCAAAGTATCAAATTCTTTGACATAACGAGGGGTAACCATTAAATCAAAAACAGCTTCGTTGTGAACTACAATCTTTCCATGACGGTCATAAATCAAACCACGAGACGGGTATTGTATAATGTGTCGGGTTACGTTGCTCTCGGCAGAGAGAATGTATGAAGAATTAAAAATTTGGATTGAAAACAGACGAGCCAGAAATATGATTCCTGTCAATAAAAAAATCCCAAGTATTAGATATTTTCGGTTGTTAAAGTTGTTCCTCATTGTTCGCCCGATTCAGGCTACAAAAATACGAACTTCGCACAAATAAATAGGTAAGAGAATCATCGCGATTCAAGAAAAAAACAATACGTTTTTTCATTATTACTCTTCATTTTTTTATTAAAAACTTCAAGTAATCAGCGATTTTAACGGAAATGGTCTAATGAGCAGAATTACCTCGTTGTTTAAGAACAAAAGTTGGAGTTTTGATAACATTACTTTTATTCCCGCTTCCGTCAACTACGTGAATCTCAAAATGAATGGTGTCTATAATTTCGGAAACCATTGCGTGAAAAGGAATAAAATATTCGATAGTTCCTTTCATATATTCTTGATGATCAGCGCCCGGAAGGTTTGGGATTATTGCATTAAAGTTGGCTTCTTTATTGACAAAAGCATTGTCTTCCAATTGATACAAGTCCATAAAAAGATTGACACTGTCACCATCAGGTATTATGCCCAGGTCACCATCACCATCCGTAAAGCCCATTCTAAGCACGCCGAGACTGTCCCAAGCATTTTCTGACGCAGACGATTTGATAATGCCAAAATCTTCAAGAGTGAGTGCCGGTTCAGGAGGATAAGATATTTCCTCCATACAGGCATTCAACAAGAATAACAGCGCTGAAAAAACTACGCTCCAAATAATAAGTCTCGATCCTTTCATGGCAATATTTCCTTTATCCATACTTAACTCAAATAATAAATGAATGTTTTATTATATCTCAATATAGTTGTTACTTTGCACAAAATTATGGATATAAAGAACAAAATATTTGCGGTTAAAGATACAAAAGAATTTGAAACAGTTGCTTTGGAGGTTTTTCACTTTCAGTTCAAGAATATTCCTATCTATCGAAAGTTCTGTCAATTGATAGGCAGAAGTCCTGACAATGTAAAATCCATTGAAAGTATTCCGTTTATACCTGTTGAGTTTTTCAAAAATCATACAATTCTACCGGAAAACGTTCCTGTTGCGATGACTTTCCTGAGTAGCGGAACTTCGGGGATGAATCAAAGTAGACATTATTTGGCAGACCTTTCTTTATATGAAAACAGCTTTATGAAAGGCTTTGAACATTTTTACGGAAAAGCTGATGATTACATTTTCTTTGCCTTGCTTCCTGCCTATCTTGAGCGTGAGGGCTCTTCACTGATTTACATGGTTGAGACATTAATCAATCAATCCAAGCATCCCAAGAGTGGGTTTTACCTTAACAATTATGAAGAGTTACTGAAAAATATCAAGATGGTGAGCAATGATTCTCGTAAGAAAATTCTTATCGGTGTTTCCTTCGCACTGTTAGACCTTGCGGAAAATTATAAACCTGATTTGACTGACATTATTGTGATGGAGACCGGGGGGATGAAAGGTCGCCGCAAAGAAATGGTTAAAGACGACCTTCACAAAACACTGGAGAAAGCTTTTAATATTTCTCAAATTCATTCGGAATATGGAATGACAGAGCTTTTATCGCAAGCCTATTCTTATGGACGAAATATTTTTGCATGTCCTCCGTGGATGAAAGTGCTTTGTCGAGACACGAATGATCCGCTTTCGATCATTGGAAATAACAAAACCGGAGGAATCAATGTGATTGATCTTGCAAATCTGTACTCTTGTTCATTTATTGCAACTCAAGATTTAGGGAAAACCCATGACGACGGTTGTTTTGAGGTCTTAGGTCGCTTTGATAATAGCGACATCAGAGGTTGTAATCTATTGGTTGTTGATTAGATATGTGATTGATTTACATGGAATAGATGTGTTTGTTTTGATGTGTGTTTTTTTATCGGTAAGCACGAATGTAATGAAGTAAAATATATTTCTTTTATTTTGTATTGACATTTAGTGTAATTTCGTATTTAAAAAAGAAGAAGGAAATTAATATGAAGAAATTATTTTGTGTGATTTTTGTGTTATTACTTGGAGTGCAATCATTTTCTCAAGACACTTGGGCACAAGAATATACCAAAGGCTATACAATCTACCAAGACCCGATTATTGACAGTTTGCTTATTTTGCACAAGAAATTCAACGCTATGGATTCTCGCACTGAGGGATATCGGATTCAGATATTTTTCGAGTCGGGAAACAATTCCAAGATGCTTGCGCAAAAAATCCAAGAATCATTCATGGAGCTTTTTCCTGAAACATCGGCGTATATTTCATTCAAAGAACCTTTTTACAGAGTTCGAGTTGGCGACTATAAAACTCGACTGGAAGCAGACCGATTTTTGGTTCAAATAAAAAGAGAGTACCCAAATGCTTGGGTTATAAGGGATAAAATAAATTTTCCAAAAATCCGTCAAGAAAACATCGATGAAGTGTTGGATTATTAAAATATTTTTCGTAAATTGAGCTGATATTCCAATCCTAAAAACTCAAAGTATGAAGAAGATTATAGTCGGTGTTGATTTCTCTGAATGTTCGATTGGTGCTCTGGAGCATGGTTTACAGCTTGCCAAGGCGTTTAAGGCTGATTTAACCCTTGTTTGGGTGAATCCTGACATTACAACAGCAATATTATCAAGCCACAGAAAAGAAGACTTTATGCCTGAAGTAACCTACAGGCTAGAGCAACTGGTAGAAGAAAATAAAGATAAACTACCTGAAAATACTATCGATTTTGTCACCAGAGAGGGGCGAGTTTATAGTGAAATTATAGATGTCGCCAACGAACTTGAAGCAGACATCATCGTTGTTGGTACGCATGGAGCGTCTGGTGCCGAAGAATTTTGGATAGGCAGCAATGCTTCAAAAATAGTGATGGCATCGACCCTTCCTGTACTTACCATTCGTGAAGGTTGCAGTAAGGATGTGTGTTTGAAAAAACTTTCGTTACCTATTGATTCTACATTGGAATCAAGACAAAAAGCTACTCTGGCAGGACTTATCGCCAATCATTTTGATGCAGAAATTGACATCATGGCGATGCAAACAACCAATGTTTACAACGTGCGCCGAACTGTGAGCGACTATGTCAAGCAAGTTGAAAAATACTATAATGAAGAAGGTGTAGACCACAAAACGGTTGAAATTAATGCACACAACATTGCAAAAGATACGATTGATTATGCTGTGAAATCGGGTTCAAATTTGATTGTGATTATGACAGAACAAGAAAAATCTACTCGCAATTTATTGTTAGGACCTTATGCTTCACAAATCATTAATCACTCTCCAATTCCGGTGTTGAGTATTCCTCCGGTAGAGTTTATAAAGATTTTATCTCGATAAAATTTTTTAATAAAAGTATCAGTTTTTTATCTTATAGAGCGTAAACATTAAAGGCTGTCTTCTTCGGACAGCCTTTAATATTTAAAATACTTACTTCTCAAGCCGTTTATTTCATTAACTCTTCAATAGCAGCTTCCAATTGTTGGTCACGACCATTGTCGATGATTCCCGGCATATTTTTTACTTTAATTTCAGGTTCTGTTTGGTGATTTTCCAACCATTCACCGGCTTTATTCTTTGCCGATACCGGAATAGATCCCCAAAGTACTTTACCGTTTTGAAGCATTTCCCATCCGGCGAAAGAACATGTTCCGGGAACAGGCATTCCCACAAGTTTACCAATGTTCATATCCTGATACATGCATGAGAAACAATGACCGTCAGAATAGTTAGATTCATTAATCATTGCCACTGAAGGTTTTGTCCATCGGAAAGCCGGTTCATAACCCAAAGTTCGGTCTTCGATGGCATATTGCATAAAGTTTTCACCTGTCAGGAACATGTTTAAGTCTCCCACGAGGTCACCACCGCCATTGTTACGTGTATCAACAATCAAGGCATCGCAGTCGAAATATTTGCCCATTACTTTTTCATATACGCTTCGGTAAGGACCGTCACTCATTCCCGGAATATGTACATATCCTAATTTGCCATTACTTTTTTCGGCAACTTCTTCTTCGTTTATGTGTACCCAACGCTTGTAAAGCAAGCTGCGCTCAGCACCTCTTGAAATTGGCTTAATGGTAATTTCAATGTTTTTCTTTGTCTTAGGGTTGTAAAATTTCAATGCGGTAAATATACCTGCCTTGCGATTTAATAGTTTTGCCCAATCAAATTCTTTTGTAATTTTCTGACCATCAATTTCTTTCAAAATCATTCCGGCACTTATTTCCAAGTGTTTCTTATCAAGCGGTCCGTCTTTGATGATTTCTTCGATTTTAATGCCTTCACCATCAAAAGAATAATCAATAAAAATTCCGAGTGAAGCTGTTTTGTCGCCTTTAGGGTCGTAGCCTCTATATCGAGCACCTGAGTGCGATACATTTAATTCGCCGAGCATTTCGGAAAGAAGCTCTGCAAACTCAAAATCATTGCCGATATTCACCAACTTAGGTTCGTAGTTTTCGCGTAACGCTTTCCAATCTGCGCCGTGGAAATTTGAAATATAGAACATGCTTTCGTTTCGTTTCCACACATGGTCAAACATTTGCTGACGCTCTGCGGCTACATCCAATGTCATTTCACTTTTAATGCTTACACCTTTCTTCGACTTTCCTTTCACATCTACTTTTGAAATAGAACCGCCCGAAAGCAAGTAAAGGTTCTTCATGTCTTTGTCCCATGTCAGGCTGCCGCCACTAGCTCCGAGGCTGATTAATTTCTTTGTTTCCTTGGTGCGCAACTCCGTACTCCAGATACTATAGTTTTTGTCAAACTTAGCGATGTAATAAAGCGTTTCGCCATCTTTGGAAAGAACAGCATCGTTTAGACGAGAAGAGTGAATGGTCAATCGTGTTTTACGGTCGTTCATTCCGTCAAAGTCGAATTTAAGAGGCTCTACTTTTTCTTTTTTCTTGTCGTCTTTTTTCTTGTCGTCTTTTTTCTTGTCTTTCTTCTTATCCTTATCTTCTTTTTCCTTTTCCGTTTTTTCTTTCTCTTCTTTTTCTTTCTTTTCAATTTCTTTAAGAAGAGCATAGTCGTCTTTACTCATATTGAAACGATCCCAAGCTTCTTTATTGAAAAACATTGTATAGACATCCATTTGTCTTGATCCGCTATTTGCGTAGGAGCGTAAGCCGTCACGATCGCTAAACCAAAGCATTTGTTTACCACCATTCACCCATTTAGGGCTGTGATCGCCGTAGCCGCTTTGAGTGAGGTTCATGCGTTTTCCTTTTCCGTCAGCAGCAATAAGAACGACTTCGCTGTTTGCGATTGTAGGTGAATACTCAACAAGCAGCCATTTGCTGTCGGGACTCCATGCAAAGTACTGGTCGCCTTCACCCATATAGAAGAGATCGTCTCCGTCCATAATGGTTCGGCTTTTCTTCTTTTCGATGTTGTATACTTTTAGAACTTTCTTGTCGGCAATGTAAGCAATTTCTTTTCCGTTAGGAGCGTATTTTGCTTCGTAGTTTTCCCATTTGTCAACAATTACAGGTTCTTCTTTCAGTAGTGTTGAAGCATAAAAATAAGGTTCTTTTTCATTGATTCTCATAGTTTTGTATATGCCCCATTTTCCATCTCGTTCGCTGGAATATAGAATGCTTTTTCCATCGGGCGAGAAGCTTATAAAACGTTCTTGTGCAGCTGTGTTTGTAATGCGTTTTGTCATTTTATGATCAACAGATGAAACAAATACCTCACCTCTCACAATATAAGCAATCTCCTTTCCATCAGGTGAAATAGCCATTTCAGAAACATTTCCACTGACAGGGATTACCTGTTCGTTATTATTCTTGGCAAGCGGACGAATGTTAATATTAATTTTCTTAGCTTTTTCGCCTTCTTTCATTGTATAAATTGATCCGTTGTACGAAAAACACATTAAACCATTATCCGCAATGCTGAGGTAGCGAACCGGATGGTCTTTGAAACGTGTAAGCTGTGAGTTTTTGTACGGTGCATTCAAGTTCATTTTGTGAACGTTGAACGATCCGCTTTCTTCGCTCAAATAATAGATGCTCTGCTTGTCGCTTGCATAAACAGGGTTACGGTCTTCACCATTGAAGGAGGTTAATTTTGTGTGCGTACCATCTTCATATTTCCAAATATCACGCGTAACCGAAGAAACGTGATGCTTTCGGAATATATTTTCACCCCCCGGTTTGTCGTGGTAAATCATTTGCTTTCCATCCTTGCTAATTTGTACATCCTCAGCCGGGATTGTGAAAACTTGTTGAACCATGCCTCCTTTTACCGGAACTTTGTACAGCTCAGGCTGAGAGCCACTCGGATATTGACGATGATCGGCTTTATCCATACGAACAGCTCCGAACATCACATACTTATCATCAGCACTAAAAGTGAAGGGCAATTCGTCGGCTGAATGATAGGTTAAACGTTTTGTTTCACCACTTTCGACATTCATAACAAAAATATCGAAATTGCCGTGACGGTTCGATGCGAAAGCGACCATGCTTCCGTCGTGACTCCATACAGGCATGTAATCGTGTGCATTGTGAAGCGTCAACGGTAATGCTTCCCCTCCTTGATTCCCCACGATATAAAGGTCTCCTTTGTGTGTGAAAACAATTTTTTTCCCGTCCGGAGATATGCTTGCATAACGATTCCATTCGGTGTTGGTCTCTGCCATCACAGCAAATGCCATTGCAAGCGTAAACAAAGTGCTAAAAAATTTTTTCATTTTTATCTATATTATATTTGCAAATACTATTAAATATTAACAGTTAACAGCTGTTAACCAGTCTTTTGTGTTCTATTGTTAATAGCCGATAAAGCTACGGAAAAATCAAACATGAGAAACAAATCTTGATTATTCAACTGCCGGAAGTGTTTAATTTTTGAGGATGCTATATTTGAAACAATTCTAAATTATGTTTCGGACTTTTTTTATGAATAACAAACTGCGTATTTAATAACCTGATTTTTAGTAATTAATAAATTAATCTAGGCGAGAGAATATCGGTAAATTCTTGTAATTTTTATTGCCGTTGAAATGATGGACTCGAAAATTAAAAAAAAACTGTAATCTTTTTGTTATTTTCACGTCATAACAAAGAATATTAACCAAATAAGCGCATCAAAGCTTCTATGGAAATTGAGATAAAAGGTTTAAATAAGGTATATCCAAACGGAAAACAAGCTTTGAAGGATATAAACCTTTCCATCAGCTCCGGAATGTTTGGACTTCTCGGACCTAATGGAGCCGGTAAGTCTACGCTCATGCGAATACTCACAACGTTATTAAGTTACAATTCCGGGCAAGTGATTGTAGATGGGATGGATTTGTCGAAAGATCGAGGTAAGGTGCGAAGCATTTTAGGGTATTTACCTCAGGATTTTCGTTTTTTTTCCAAACTGAAAACACATGAATTTTTGGATTATGCCGCTCGTCTTGGAGGTGTTCGTAAGCGCAAAATTCGCTCAGCCGCTGTGGATGAAATGCTGGAGCGAGTGGGGTTGTACGAAGCTCGCGACAGGAATGCAAACGACCTTTCGGGAGGAATGAAGCGCCGATTGGGAATAGCGCAAGCCTTAATCCATCATCCTAAGGTTTTGATTGTTGATGAGCCAACCACGGGTTTAGATCCCGAAGAACGTATTCGATTCCGAAACATTCTTTCCGATTTAAGTCAACAAGACGTTATCATTATTCTTTCAACCCACATTATTGGAGATATTTCCAGTGTTTGTAACGATCTTGCTCTCATTCATCAAGGTTCGGTAGCTTTTAAAGGTGCTCCCGAAGATTTTATTAAACTTTCAGAAAACCATGTGTGGAAAATGAATGTGAGTGAGCAAGAGTATCAAGAAATCAAAGAGCAGTATTCCGTTATTGCGACCATTCCTCAAGGAAAGGGCTGGGAAATACAGCTTGTTGGTGACAACTTGGGTGTATGGAAAGGAGAACCGATACAGCCAAATCTGGAACATGCCTATGTCTATTTTACCGAACATAAACTAAAAAATTAAATAAGGCTTTATGTTTTCATTTTACAATATATACAGTGTTGCTCGTTTTGAAACCATTACGCTCATGAGAAGCTGGTTTTTCAAGATTTTTGCAATTCTTGCTTTGGTTTTTGTTGTATTCTTTAATCTTGCGCAATTTACTGATATTGGTAGTACACCGTGGATATTCAGAGCGTTGGCAGCCAACGCACCGCTTTCCACCTTGCTGCTGATAAATGCCGCTCAAGCTGTTGTTTCAATTTTTCTTGCCTCTGAGTTTATTAAGCAAGACAGTAAGAACGATTCTGCCGAAGTTATTTATGCTCGACCGATGACTAACAGCGATTACATCATTGGGAAAACACTGGGCATTATCAGCATATTTGTAATTCTTGATTTTTTCCTGTTGGGGGTAACAGCCATATTTAATATCACAAATTCAGAAGCAATCTTTGATTGGCAGTCCTATTTGCTGTATCCTGTTTTGTTGACCATCCCAACGCTTGTTTACATCTTGGGGCTTTCTTTTTTGTTTATGGTCATGTTTAAAAATCAAGCAGTTACTTTCATTGTTTTGTTGGGATATATTGCCCTTACAATTTTTTACTTGAATCAGCAATACTACCATTTGTTCGATTATATTGCGTTTTTTGTTCCACTTGTGAAGTCCAACATCGCGGGCTTGTCCGACTTAAACACAATTTTAATTCATCGGGGTATTTATTTTTTCATAGGTCTTGGCTTGGTTTTTTTTACGGGCTACAAGATGAACCGACTTCCGCAATCGAAAATCTCTTCGGTAGTCTTTTTAAGCTTGTCAGTAGCTTTGTTGTTCATTGGAGGCTTTTTAACAAAAATGTATATCAACCATATTGAGTACAGGTCGGATCTGCAATATGAAATGATGCGTTTGAATGACAGCTATGCGGACTGTGATTCTTTCACTGTTGATAGTTATAATATTGATTTTGAACATAAAGGGAGTAGTTTTGCTGCCAATGTTGAAATGTATGTTACCCATTCGGGAAGCGATGCGCTTGATACGCTGGTATTTCACCTGAACCCGGGCTTGACACTTCAAGAAGTGAAAATAGAAGGTCGGAATATCGAAGCTCATCGAAAGCAACATCTTATTGTGATACCTTACAACGGTATTCAAAAAACGCCTCTGAAAGTTGAAATGCGCTACGAAGGAAGCATTATTGAAGAAGCTGCATATTTGGATCTTAATCAGGAAGAGTATTCCAACAGCAAAAACTTTCAGATGTTTCGTTATCATTTGCGCTATGCCTATCTTCAAGATGATTATGTGCTGCTAACCAAAGAATCGAATTGGTATCCTGAAGCCGGAGTGTCGTACTCGCGCACACGCCGACAAGTCTTTCCTCATAATTTTGCAAACTACAGCTTGTCAGTGAAAACAAAAGACAATTTGGAGGTGGTTAGTCAAGGAAAAAAAGAACGATTGGATGATGGAAGCGTACATTTTACAAATACGATACCTCTTCCACAAATTTCGTTGACAATAGGCGATTATGTCCATTATTCGATTGATGTTGACAGTGTGGATTACCACGTATACACCTATCGCGGACACGACTACTATAACTTGTATCTCGATAGTCTTCAAGATACGATTCAGGGACTTATTCGAGAGTTGAGAAATGATTTTGAATCGAAATTGGAAATGGACTATCCTTTCGAACGATTCAACTTGGTGGAAGTTCCTGTAAACTTTTACTCACACACACATCTCAATACCATTGCCAATGATTATGTTCAGCCGGAGATAGTTTTGTATAGCGAGCGCGGTGCTATGATGCAAAGATCTGATTTCAAAAGAAATAAAAAAAATGTTGAGTGGCGATTGAAAGTCAATAATGAAATTATTACGGATATAGAAATGCAAGTCCGTATTTTTAAGATGATGGTGGAAAAAGACTTTACGGGACCTGACGAAGGATGGTGGTGGCATGAACGCAATCGTTACAGCATTTATCCACTTTATTACACATTGATTTATCATGTGAAGGATAAGAAACACCCGCTATTGAATGCTGCATTTGAGTCTTATGTCAAGGAAGGTATTTCCGATCCTACAAAAAAAGAACGAAAATCGTGGCGCGGAATGTCGGATGAAGAACGTGTGAATATCAGACTTCAGGAACAGAATTTTATAGATTTTCTTAATGATAGCACAAATCAAGAGCTGCACAAAGTAGCTGTTAAAATGAAAGGTGAATTTTTGTTTCACTATCTTAAAAATAAAGCAGGTTCTAAGAAAGTGGAGGGCGTTCTGAACAGTTTATTCCGCAACTGGAAACATCGGGACATTCCTTTTGCTTACATCCAAAAACTTTTTGCCGATTCCTTAGATGTCGATCTGGAGAACTTGTTGAATGATTGGTATTATGCGAAAAATATTCCGGGTTATGTTATTCATAATGTGCAAACTTATCGCTTGATCGACAATGATATTACGAAGTATCAATTACGTTTTAACATTAGCAATTTGGAAGATGTTGACGGAGCTGTAATTGCTTATTTTAAGTTGGGGCAAAACAAAGGGCGAGGAGAGTCGTATGATGATCAACGTCAGATCTTTATTCCTGCAAAATCGACAAAGCAAGTGTGGGTAAACTTCTTTGAAGAGCCGATGCAAATGTCAGTAAATACAGTGCTTTCCAAGAACATTCCTTTGGTGTTGAAGGTAGATTTTTCGGAATTTCCAATGCGTAAAAAAGCGATTTCAAAAGATACAATTTTGAGTGTTCCATTTGTTGATGAACAGAACAACAAATACACAACCATTGTCGATAATGAAGATGAGGGTTTTGAGATCACGACGGTGGACAATAAAGGTTATCTGCGAAAGTATTTTGATATTTCTAAAAAGAAAAAAGATCCGTACGCAAGGAAGCGAGAATGGGATCCGCCAACATCGTGGACAGCGGTCAGCCATGACGAGTTTTACGGAAAATATGTTCGATCGGCTTATTACATAAAACGGGGTTCGGAAGATAAAAAAGCCGAATGGACTGCCAAGCTTCCATCGTCGGGCTATTACGGGATTTACTACTACGTTTATAAACCGGAAAGGTGGAGTTCGAAACGTAGAAATGCCGAAAATGTATACATGGTGGACGTACATTATGAAGACGGCGTGGAGTCGGTGAGAATCAATGTGGACGAGGCAGAACAAGGCTGGTATTATTTAGGAGCGTTTTACATTGACAAACCCGATAGTGCAAAAGTGAGTATAACAAGCAATAACGGCAATTCCATAGTGTTTGCCGATGCTGTGAAATGGGTAAAACAATAAAATTTAGATACTATGAGGTTATTGAAACTATGTGTCGTAATTATCTGCTTGGGCTTTATTAACAGTCCCTTGCAGGCACAAAAGAAAATTCTTTCTTTGGATGATGCCATTGCGATTGCATCCAAGAATAGTCCCGATATTGAGATTTCAAGGCTAAGTATGGTTAGAAATCAGGAATTGCTGAATGCCCAACTTTTTAGTCTGAAAACAAAGTTTCAGTTTGAGGTTTCTCCTTTTTACTACAGCAGAGAAAATACATTTGATGATTTTACGGCAACATGGAACACCACGGAGCTGATGAAGTCATCGGGAACTTTTAGCGTGGTTCAACCAATAAAAGGAACTGATGGAACACTCCGCTTGATCAACAGATTTAGCTATCAAGATTTTTACAGTGAAATGGCTCAACAAAAACGCCAACGTGGGTTTGATAACAACTTGTATATTCAATTTAATCAACCATTATTCACCTACAACAGAACAAAGCAAAACCTTGATAAACTGGAGCTGACACTTGAAAATGCAACGCTGTCGTACAAGATACAATTATTGAATCTTGAGAAAAATGTAACCCAATATTTTTATGCGATTTATCAAAGACAGATGGCTTTGCAAATTGCACAGGAAGAGTATGAGAATCAAAAAGTGAGTTACGAAATTATTGCCGACAAAGTAAATGCCGGGCTATCGGCTGTGGAAGAAAAATATCAGGCAGAGTTGAATTTGGCAACATCGAAGTCGAATCTTCAAAATAAAAAAGTGGATCTTGAAAATTCACAGGATCAGTTTAAGCAGCTTATCGGAATGTCTTTGTTCGACTCCATCAGCTTGGTAACAGACATTCAATATGCCGATGTAGAAATCAAACTCCAAGATGCCATTGAAAATGGTTTGAGAAACCGATTGGAGCTTCGGCAGCGAGAAATTGATATGCAAAACGCGAAGTTTGACCTCATCGAATCATCGGCGACCAATGAATTTCGTGCCGACTTAGACCTGTCTTTGGGCTTGATGGGCAATGATGAGCGTTTCCTTCAAGTGTATGATAAACCTACCAGTAGCCCTAAGTTTGAAGTAAAGTTGGCCATTCCGATCTTCGACTGGGGCGAGCGTAAAGCCCGTATCAGAGCGGCAGAAGCCGACCTTAAAGCAAATGTTATTCAACAAAAAGAACAAAAAACCGACATCACAATCAATATCATGCAAGTATATCGTAGTTTGTTGAACTTAGAAAATCAAATAACCATTGCTAAACAAAATGAGGTGAATGCTCAATTGACCTATGACATCAACCTTGAAAGATATCGTAATGGAGACCTGACAAGTATTGATCTTCAACGTTTTCAAAATCAGCTGTCTGAGAAAAAAATGAACAAGGTAAAAGCCTTGATTGACTATAAATTGGAGCTTCTAAATTTGAAGATTCAATGCCTTTACGATTTTGAAACCAATACATCATTTGTACCAAATTATTTTAGTAAAACATCAGCCAAAGAATAAATACCATGAAGAAATTAATGAACATCAATCAAATTAGTCTGAGCATATTAGCGACTCTTGCAGTCTTTTTTCTGGTAAGTTGTAATGACCAACAGCAAGAAAACATGGCTGACATATCTGTTCCCGTGTCAGTAATGGAAGTGAAGAGCAAGTCTATCGAAAAATTCTTGAACACCACCGGAACGGTGAGCCCGATTAAGGAAATTGAACTGAAAGCCCAAATACGAGGTAAGTACGAATTGCTTGTCAATCCATCAACCAATAAGCCTTATGCCTTGGGCGATCAAGTAAAAAAAGGAGACGTGATTGTGCGCATTCATGACGAAGAATATGTGAATAACCTTAAAATTGAATCTCAAAAACTGAACCTTGAAATTAGCAAGCAAACCGTCGAAAAGCAACGTTCGCTGTATAAAAAAGGAGGTGTTACCATGAATGATTTAAAACGTGCGGAGGTTGACCTTGTGAATGCTGAATATGCCTATAAAGATGCACAATTGCGAATGAGCAAGTTGGAAGTGGTCGCTCCGTTTTCGGGTGTTCTTGTTGATATTCCTTCGTACACCAACAATACAGAAATTGAAGCCGGAGCAAGTATGTTTAAGTTGATGGATTACACAACCTTAATGATGGACATTCAATTGCCGGAGAAGGATATGACGGATGTTGGAACTAACTTGGAGGTTCGTATTATGAACTATACCATTCCGGACGACACACTTCAAGGAATTGTTACACAATTGTCTCCTGCCATTGATCCGGAAACAAGAACTTTTAAAGGAAAAATCAAAATTTTTAATTCCGAAGAATTGTTGCGTCCGGGAATGTTTGTAAAAGCAGATATTGTTGTTTCGAGAAAAGATAAAGCTCTTGTGATTCCGAAAGACATTATTCTTCAGAGAGGTGAAGGTAAAATTGTTTATGTCATTAACAAAGGTACTGCCAAACGAAAGGTTCTTTCGATAGGTTTAGAAAATCCGGACGAGGTAGAAGTAATTGCGGGTGTTGAATTGAATGACCGTATTGTAACCAAAGGGTTTGAGACTTTGCGCAATGGTTCAAAAATTAAAATCATGCAATAGTTGCTGATGGAGTATTAACCGTTAAAATGAGTGTGCATGAAGAAAATAACACAATTTGCAGTAAATAATCCGGTAACCATCACCATGTTTGTCTTGGCGGTGGTATTACTTGGTGTTATTTCGCTCGGAAGGCTGGGAGTGGATTTATTTCCCGACATGAGTGCTCCCCGAATCTTTGTTGAAATAAAAGCCGGAGAACGACCGCCGGAAGAAATTGAACGTCAATACATCGAGAATATCGAAGCTCAGATTATTAAGCAAAAAGGCGTTGTTCAAGTTCATTCAGTTTGTAAAACGGGATCGGCACGTGTGCGAGTAGCCTATTCTTGGGATCGCGATATGGATGAAGCTTTTTTGGAACTGCAAAAAGCGTTGACTTCGTACTCTCAAGACACCGAACTGGATGAATTTACAATTACGCAGCATGACCCCAATGCTGCTCCGGTGATGATTGTGGCAATGCACCACGATAAAATAGAAGATATGAATGAGCTTCGTAAGGTTGCTCAAAACTATATCCGAAATGAACTGATTCGTCTGGACGGCATTGCCGAAGTGGAATTGTCCGGCGAGGAAGAAAGTTATGTTGAGGTTGAAACCAATGAGTATTTATTGGAAGCCTTTGGCTTGACAACAGACGCATTGGCGGCTCAGATAGCAAACTATAATCAAAATGTTTCCGGCGGCTCTATTGTTGAAATGGGGACAAAGTACGTTATCAAAGGTGTCAGCCTGTTGCATTCTGTTGAAGATATTGAGAATATTGTGGTTGCAAATAAGCGAGTCAACCCTCAATCAACAGCCGCTGCCGACATTGTTCCTGTTTTTATGAAGGATGTGGCAAATGTTCGCATTGTAAACAAAGAACCTGTTAATATTGTCAGAATTAACGGTCAGCGTTGTTTGGGATTATCCATTTATAAAGAAACACGCTACAACACTGTTCAGGCTGTGGAGGAATTGAAAAAATCGTTCACAACCATCGAAAAAGCTCTGCCGGGATATACATTCACAGTTGTAAACAATCAAGGCTTGTTTATTGATAACGCCATTAACGAAGTAGAGGAAACAGCCATTTATGGGGTTATTTTTGCCGTGTTTGTTCTTTTCCTTTTCCTCCGACGAATTGGCGTAACCTTTATTGTTAGCATTGCGATTCCTATTTCCATTATTGGGACTTTCAATTTGATGTATTTCAATGGTTTAAGTTTGAATATTATGACCCTTGGAGGCTTGGCTTTAGGTGCCGGAATGTTGGTGGATAATGCCATTGTTGTTATGGAAAATATTTTCCGAAAACTGGAAGAGGGAATGAGTTTGAAAGAGGCGGCAATCAACGGAACTGCTCAGGTTGGTGGTGCGATTGTGGCAGCCACATTAACAACGATTGTTGTTTTTCTGCCAATCGTTTATTTGCATGGTGCTTCCGGAGAATTGTTTAAAGATCAGGCTCTCACGGTAGCTTTTTCTCTTATAGCGTCCATTTTTGTCGCGCTTCTTGTGATTCCGATGCTTGTTTCCAAGCTTATGCGTCCTCAATCAATCACGAAGACAGCTGCCGTGAAAATGACGGCTTACGGTCGGTTTTTGGATAAAGTGCTCAATATGCGTTGGGTTGTTGTGCTGATAAGCCTGCTCTTATTAGCTTTAAGTGCTTATTTACTGCCGATTGTTGGTTCTGAATACATCCCAAAAAGCGATTCCGGTGAGTTTTCCGTGGAGTTTGTTCTTCCCGAAGGCACTGAGTTAAGCAGAACCTCGGCAACTCTCGAAACCATCGAACAGATGATCATGGAACACGAAGGTGAACGCATTGCAATGCTCTATTCTCATGCGGGAGCAAATGAAAACGGAAACGATGATAAAACTGTTTTTGCAAACGAAAATACAGGCTCAATAAAAGTTGTCTTGAAAGAAGCGTATCGCAATCAAAGTGAATTGCTTATTCAATCACTCGATCGGATATTTGATAATTACGGTGATGTTGAAACCCGTTTTATTAAAGATGAAACCGCCCTTCAGGCGACCTTGGGAACGGATGAAGCTCCTATAAAGGTTGAGGTGAGCGGTAAGAACTTGGACGAAATAGAACGACTAAACAATGAGCTGTTTCAAAAACTTAGCGACATAGATGGTATTTACAACCTGAAATCATCGGTGGAGAAAGGTTCGCCGGAAGTGGATGTTGTGATTGATCGTTTCAAAGCCGGATTGTACAACCTGAATGTAAGTCAAATTATCGGTCAGGTGCAAGATAAATTGAGCGGTAAAAATGCCGGAAACCTCGATAACGAAGGAGAACTAAAAGAAATTCGTATTAAACTTCCTAAGATGAGTTTGATGGAATTTCGAAATATTCGTTTGGAGGCAGGAAAACAACACATTCGATTGGATGAGGTGGCTGACTTTAAGATTTCACATTCTCCTAAAGAAATTCTTCGAAAAGATCAGGAGAGATATTCGTATATCACAGCGCAAATTGCCAAGGGGATGAAGTTCGACCACGTGATTACCGACATACGAACCGCTCTCAGCTCAATCGTGCTTCCGTCTGATTGTAAGATCAGTGTAACAGGTGAAGAAGAAAAAAGAAAGGAAGCAATGGACAATTTATCTTTTGCGTTAATACTTTCCATTGTGTTGGTTTATATGGTTTTAGCTTCACAGTTTGAGTCTTTGGTGCATCCGTTTACCATTCTTCTAACCATTCCTCTGGCAGGAATTGGAGCTGTATTGGCTTTCTTTATCATGGGAATTTCCTTTAACATGATGGGCTATATCGGAATTATTATGCTTGCCGGAATTGCGGTGAACGACTCCATCATCTTGGTGGATGCAATCAATCAGTTTAAAGCTGAAGGCATGGATGTGCGTCGAGCAATTGTGCTTGCCGGACAAAATAGAATCAGACCAATACTGATGACCAGTATTACGACCATTTTGGCATTGCTGCCTTTAACTTTAGGCTTTGGCGAAGGAGCTTCATTGAGAGCTCCTATGGCTGTTGCCGTTATCGGAGGCTTGGTAACTTCAACCTTGCTTACCTTGCTGGTTATTCCGTCTGTTTATTCACTGATTGATGGTTTGTTCAACAGATCTAAGAACTAAAAGACCGGGCTATGAAGTTTATAATCAAAAGAAAAACCCTTATCGCCATGCTCTTCATAGGATTGAGCATGTTGGGGTATTTTTCCTATAAAAACCTTTCCGTTGAGTTGTTTCCGAATGCAACGTATCCGCAGCTGTTTGTGTTCATTGCTTCGCCAATGGAAACGGATCCTCGCTACATCGAGAGTCAGGCTTTAATTCCTGTGGAAAGTGCTGTGAGCTCGTTGGAAGGAATTGAAGAAATAGAATCTTCGGCTGATCAAAACTCAGCCGAGATTACCATTTCCTATAAACAAAATGTAGATATAAAAATTGCGTACCTGAAACTGAATGAGAAAATTAATGAAATAAAAGGAACGCTTCCCGCGAACTTTCAGGTAATGGTGTTTAAGTTCGACCTTTCCGATTTGTCTTCAATTCTTATGAATATTGAAGTGCGTGGCAGCGGAGGAGTCGATCGCATACGAAATGTTGTTGATAAAGAAATAAAGGAAAAATTTGAAAATATTGATGGCATTGCCAATGTTGATATTAACGGAGGACGCGAAAAAACATTGGAAGTTATCCTCAATAAAGAACGTTTGGAGGCGCTCGGATTGAGCCCTTCCGACATTAGCTCCAAAATATCGGCTGCCAATAAATCAAGGGTCTATGCCGGAAGTTTACATTCTGACAATCAACGAATGTTCGTCAATATTTCTTCTCAATATGAGAGTGTTCAAGATTTGGAAAATCTTATCATTAAAGATGATGGTCGGGTTCGTTTGCGCGATGTTGCTGAAGTGTTTTTTGGTGTGAAGGAACAAACAACCTACAGTCGTGTAAACGGAAAAGAATCAATAACCATACTTCTGACCAGAGATAATCAGGCAAATATGATTGAATTGTCTCATCGTGTTCAGGACGTAATCAATGATCTGAATGAAAAACTTGCTCCGAAAGATATTGAAATTGTGATTCAGCAGAATATGGCTGAAATCATGGAAAGTAACATCAACCAGATTATTCGCTTAGCCTTTGTTGGCGGCTTGTTGGCAATTTTCTTACTGTGGATTTTCCTGAAAAATATTCGCCTGGTAATTGCTATCGGCTTGGCAATTCCCATATCGGTATATTCTGCCTTCAATTTCTTTTATGCCTACGGTATTTCTATCAATGCCTTGACTTTGATTGGTATGGCTTTGGCGATTGGAATGCTGTTGGATAATGCCGTGGTGGTTATGGAAAATATTTACCGACTGGCATCCAAAAAAGTAGATACGGACACAGCAGCAGTACAGGGAACAAAGGAAGTAAGCCGTTCCATTATTGCGGCAACATTGACAACCATTACGGTGTTTTTACCCTTTGTTTTTGCAGATAATTTCTTTGTAAAATTATTGGGACATCACATCGGGGTCAGTATTATTTCTACCTTGTTAATCTCTTTGTTGTTAGCCTTGCTTTTGATTCCAATGCTTACACATATCTTTCTCAAAATGGGAGGCAAGTCAAACAATATTGTTTTTCAAAAAGTATCCATTCACGATCGTTTGATACAGATATATATTCTTCTTTTAAAGTTTGGCTTACGAAAACCTGCCAAAACCATTATAGCAACATTGATTGTGTTCTTTTTGGCTGTTATTATCAATTTGACCATTAGCGTTACAACTTTAAGCGAAGCTGAAACCGAAGAGTTTGAATTTTATGTAACAATGCCTTCGGGGGCAACTTTGGAAAAAACGGATCAGATTGTACGTAAAATTGAGCAAAAACTTCAAGGGATTGAGGAAACAAAGGATTTGGTAAGTCAAGTGTATGAAGACGAAGCAGTCATTACTATCCGTTTGAAAAAAGATTTTAAGGCGATTGATAACCGCGATATTCCTGCCATAAAATCAGATATTCAGGATAAGACTTCGGAATTGTCAAATGCGGAGATTGGTTTTACGCCTCCGGCGAAAAGTCAACGATTTAGCGGTCGAGGCAATGGTGGTGGCGATGATCGGTTTATGGCTTTTATGGGGATTGGTTCGGAAGAAGGAACAATATTGGTAAAGGGACAAAACTATGAGCAAATGCGTAACCTCGCTCGGGATATCGAATACAATTTGGAATTATTAAGCTCCGTGAAAAGTGCCGGTGTGAATATTCCTTCAAACCGACCGGAAGTTCACATGGAGTTTGATAAACAGATTATGTCGCGATTTGGAATTACTGCCAATACCGTGTTGACCGAATTAAATTCTTTTCAGTCAGAGTTTTCTACAAATGTGAGCTTTAGACAAAACGATGAAGAATATGATATTATTATCAAAGTTCCTCAGTCAGAAGCAAAGGATAAGGACAAAAACCTGAACGATCTGAAAAACTTGATGGTAAGGGGAAATTCACAAGCTCAATATAAAGTCGAAAATGTGAGTAAAACCTATTTGGCTGATGGCATGTCCAAGATTCGGCGAGTGAATCAGGATAAACAAATAGAAGTCAACTATACTTTTTTGCCCGAAATCTATGATAGTAAAGATTTAAGTGATCAAGCCAAAGAAGAAGTTCAGATGATGCTGAATGAACTGAATGTTCAAGGTGGAATGGCGGTGGAGCTTGTTGAAGAGGATGATGAGCTTGAAGACTTTAAGTTCTTGATTTTGGCTGCTTTTATATTGATTTACATGATTCTTGCTTCGGTTTTTGAGTCTTTTTCAACACCTGTTGTGCTTATGTTTTCAATTCCGTTGGCAGCTCTGGGTTCTTTAATTTTATTGATGTTTACGGGGAATACAATTCTGAATCCCAATGCCTTGGTAGGTTTTCTGATTTTGCTTGGTGTGGTGGTGAACAATGGTATCATCCTGATTGATTATACCCGTTTATTGCGAAAGCGAGGATTTAGAAAAGAACGTGCAATCATTACTGCCGGCTTGGCGCGTGTGCGACCGATTTTGATTACTGCCATTACTACCATCATCGCTTTAGTGCCTATGGCGATGGGAAAAGCCGAATATGTCGGGATTATTGGCGGTGCATTTGCCATAACCGTTATTGGGGGGCTGGCATTAAGCACCTTGCTGACCTTGGTGTTTGTCCCTACGTTTTACAGCGGAATGGAAAACGGCTTGAAGTGGTTTCGATCTTTGGATTGGAAAATCCTCACTCTTGATGGAATTTTATTCATAGCGGCTTGCGTCTTCATTTATTTAGAAACAAACAACCTTTTGTATCAACTTATTTTGCTTACAGCAACAGTAATTATTATTCCTGCGGCTACTTATTTTGTGTTAAATAGTTTGAAAAAAGCAAATGAAACACTCATTGATCCGAATGAAAATATAAGTATCAAGATTCAAAATTTGGTGAAAATCTACGGTCGGGGAAGTCGGTTTTCGCGCGAATGGCAAAACGGGATAAAGATACGAGAACGTCTGGGCTTGGAAAAAAGCTTTACTTCGTGGAAAGACTTTGATGCCTTGATTTGGCAATTACCGCTCTTGGCTTTCTTTGTGTATTTTATTTATTTCCACTTAGAAAATGACTTCTATTTCGTCATCTTGCCTGTTATCTTGCACGTTTATATCATTCAGATATGGAAACCTGTGCGTAAGTACTATGCTTATCTGCGTTCGCTCAAGAAACGTCGCTTCGTGTCTTTTATCAATAAGAGTTTGTATGCTTTATTTTTCTGGACTTTTCCATTGCTAAATGCTGTTTTGGCGTACGGGAGAGGCATTGAATACGGGTGGTTAATTGTGATTGATGTTTTTTGGTATTTAAGTTTATTAATATCTGTAACCTCCAATAAGCTGCATCGCGAGAAGGTAAACGTAAATCGCTTAACAGGTAGAATGAAATGGATACGTAAGGTTTTTTATCGTTTTGTGCTGATCATTCCTGTTATAGGAAAAAAGAAAACTCCTTTTAAAGCATTGAAAGGCGTTAGTCTTGAAATTCACAATGGAATGTTTGGACTTCTTGGTCCGAACGGAGCGGGCAAAACTACCATGATGCGTATTATCTGCGGAATTTTGGATCAGAGTTACGGTAAGGTGTTTATTAATGGTTTTGACACCAACGAAAAACGTGAAGAACTGCAAGGCTTGATCGGGTATTTGCCGCAAGAATTTGGAATGTATGAAAACATGACTTCTTGGGATTATCTGCAATATTTAGCCAAGCTAAAAAAAATATGGAATAAAAAAGTGCGTGATGAACGTGTGAAATACGTACTGGAAGCCGTGAACATGTACGAGCACAAGGATGAAAAAATTGGAGCTTTCTCCGGCGGTATGAAGCAGCGAATTGGCATTGCTCAAATTCTTCTTCACTTACCGAGGATTCTTGTGGTGGATGAACCGACAGCAGGGCTTGATCCGCGCGAAAGAATCCGCTTTAGAAATCTGTTGGTAGAGCTGAGTCGAGACAGAATCGTTATTTTCTCAACTCACATTATCGAAGATATTTCGAGTTCTTGTAATCAAGTGGCGGTTGTGCAAAAAGGGGAGTTAAAGTATTTTGGTACTCCTATCGAAATGAATAGCATTGCAAAAGATAAAGTATGGCAATTCACCGTTCCGGTGGAGGATTTTGCTGAATATGAGAAGAAACTGACGGTAGTGCACCACATGAAAGATGGTGATTCGATTCGGCTACGTTGTATTTCCAATGACTGCCCACATCCTGATGCAACATTGGAAAACCCTGTTCTCGAAGATGCCTATCTGTGCTTACTCAAAGGTTTAAACAAGGTAGAAAAAGGAGGAAAACATGAATAAAAATACCTTTCCGGAGAATATATGGCAGTACTTGGTTTTTGTTAAATACAATTTCAAAATAGTATTTGCTAACAAATTTGGATATTTCCTTTTCGCAGCCATTGTGTTTTTTGGTGTTGTAACGGGAGTGGTCTTGTACAATGGCAATGCAATGGAAGAATTTAATATCTATTACGCCTTGACCTTTCCTGCGATGTTGTTGATCTTTTATCCTACGGTATTTGGTTTGCAAAATGATAGAGACTCACGAATGTTGGAAACCTTGTTTGGCATTCCAAATTATCGTTACAAAGTTTACCTCACTCGTTTGCTCTTGATTTTGCTCATGGTGTCAATCATCATTTACGGGTTGACGTGGTTGACGGATCTGTTAATTATCAAAGTGTCCAATTGGGAAATGACTTGGCAGTTGATGTTTCCCGTAATGTTTATGGGCTCGCTTGCTTTTTTACTTTCTACACAAGTGAAAAGCGGTAATGCCGCAGCCGTGATTGTGATTATTATTGGTTTGCTATTTTGGATGCTGGCAGGAATGTTGGAAGAAAGCAAGTGGAATGTTTTCTTAAATCCTTTTATCAATCCACAATCGGTAAGTCAAACAGTTTGGATGAATCTTATTTTGATGAACCGCATCTATTTGTTTGTCGGGTCAATCATTGCCGTACTTTGGGCTTTGACGAATTTGCAAAATCGGGAACGGCTGAAATCAAGCAAGTAGGGGAGTTCCCGGCATTCGCGGGAATATCCCCGGAACAGTTGTCCATCGGGCGTTTACTCGGTAAAATCCTCACCGCCAACGGCGAGTGCATCAGTTATCTTTTCCTGTAATTAATCGTAATTGTTCTGAAATTAATTTGTTACTCTGTTCCGAGTTGCTTATGTGTTGTGTCTTTTTGAAGCTTAAAACAATATACTGATTTTTAGTTGTGTGAGCAATTTTTCTTATGGAACTTATCGGTTTTGTTTAATTTATTATTTTATGTAAATGTACAGTTTTGATATGCTTTATTGAGTTATAAATTGATATTTGTGAGTTTGAGTGAAAGAGGTTTTAGATATGTTACTATCTGTTTTTATAATATAAAATTTTAATATGTTTTATGAAAGTGTTTGTTGTAATTTTGTTTTTTATATATTTACAATATATTAAGTGTTGTTGACTATAGATGGGGGATTATTACCCCTTTAATATTAATTAAAATCAATTAAATTGGGTGTTAACTAAAATTTTGAAGAAATGAAAATATTACGTATATTTTTTGTATTCATCAGTATATGTCTTTTTAATAATTTAAGTGCTCAAAAAACTTTTGAAAAAGTAATTTCCGATCCTGAAGACCAAATAATAAATGATGTTGTTGAAGACGATGAGGGTAATTACTTAATGGTAGGATATATTAAAGATACTGAATCAGATCTTTATAGTGGTTATGTAATAAAAATTGATAGTACAGGAAGTTTGTTGCAAAAAGAAATCATTAGTCCGAGTGACAGTGTTTTAAGCAAGTTTTTTAATATCCATGTATTTGATAATCAATATTATATTTTAGGTTCTCAAAGGGTGCTTAGCCCTTATACATCAAAGCTATGGTTCTTAAAACTAAACTGTGATCTGGAAATTGAGGATGAAAAATTACTTCATATTCCAAAAGATAGGTGGTTTTCTTATATGAACTCAATTATTGATTCTGATACAAATATTGTAATTACCGGTTATACTACAAGAATGGATGAAACAAATAATTACAATAGTGATGCTTTATTTTATAAATTGGATTTAGATGGGGATTCTATAAACTCCAAATTCAACACATCTTCAGTTTTGATACAATTTTCTTTTGATATAATTGAAAAAATAGATAGTTCTGGCTATTATGCTTTTGTAAGTCATTTTATGGACAGCATTGGAACATTCGGTCAAAGATTGGTTTTGAATAAAAACTTGGATAGTCTATCGATAGATTCTATTCCAAAACGAGTATACGATTACTATTCACCTGTTTATATAAATCAAAGTGATATTTTAATTTGTGGAAAATCTGGAGCAGAAGCACCAAATGATTACGCATTGAATGTGTTATCAATGGCTGATAATGGTCAACTTATAGATTATAATACATTTAAAAAGAATACTTTTAGAGAACAACCATCACGTTACCAAGGTGTAAGCAAAAAGGGTCATTCCATCTATCTTGGGGGTTCATCAAATATTGATTATGCAAACCCTTTTTGGAGTACTCACGATTCTTGGTTTCACTTAGTAAAGATCAATCCAGACATCACACCAATTTGGGAATACTGGTATGGTGGTGATGCTTATTACTTTCTTTATAGTATTTTGGCAACAAATGATGGTGGCTGTATTATGGTTGGTAATCGGTATGATTACGAAATACAAAATATGGAAAGGGACATCTACATAGTGAAAGTTGATGGTAACGGACTGATCATGTGGACACAAGAATTACCAATAGAAAAACCGGAAACGACGGTTTATCCAAATCCCGGCACAGACCAATTAAATATCGATTTATCAATCAGTTATGATGTTATTGAGTTGGTTAATTTAAATGGACAAGTTGTAATTAGGCAAAACCTTGATAACAATAAGAGTACTATAAATACAGAATCACTTAAATCCGGGGTGTACTTTTACAAATTAATGGACATCAAAAAGAAAACCATTGAAACAGGAAAATGGATAAAGAAATAATACGAACACTATTACCAGTACAACAGGACTATAAGCAGTGGTTAGCACGCGGAAAAAAATAAAGCTCGGAAACTCCGAGCTTTATTTTTATATTCCGATGTGAAAAACTACTTGCGAGCAGTAATTTTACCTTTAAAGAATAATCTATTCATGCGAGCGATATTTTCAACGGAAATTTGCTTTGGACAAGCAGCTTCACAAGCGTAGGTGTTCGAACAAGCACCAAAGCCCAATTCATCCATTTTATTTACCATATTAACTGCTCTTTCTTTTGCTTCAACCTTACCTTGAGGTAGTAACGCCAACTGCGAAACTTTTGCTGAAACGAAGAGTGATGCAGAAGCATTCTTACAAGCGGCAACACATGCACCGCAACCGATACATTGAGCGGCATCCATTGCCAAATCAGCATCTTCCTTTCGAATAGGAATTGCGTTTGCATCAGGAACACCTCCGGTAGTTACAGATACATAACCTCCTGCCTGAATAATTTTGTCGAAGGCAGAGCGGTCAACCATTAAGTCTTTAATAACAGGAAATCCGTTTGCTCTCCACGGTTCTACAGTAATCGTATCACCATCTTTAAACTTTCTCATATGCAACTGACAAGCAGTTGTGGCATCATCCGGACCATGCGGTTCACCATTGATGTAAAGACTACACATTCCACAAATACCTTCCCTACAGTCGTGATCAAAGCATACCGGAATGGCGTATTTCTCCACCAAACTTTCATTAAGAATGTCCAGCATTTCAAGGAAAGAACAATCAGCAGAAATACCTTTCAGCTCGTGGGTCTCAAAGCTTCCTTTTGCTCGGGCATTTTCCTGTCTCCAAATTTTTATCGTTAAATCCATTATTTCTTCTAGTTTTTAGTTGTTGGGAATTTTAAACTTTGTAGTTACGTGTTTTTACTTCAATGTCCTCGTACTTCAATTCTTCCTTGTGGAGTTGAGGTTCAACATCATCGCCTTTGTACTCCCAAGCAGAAACGAACATAAAGTCATCATCTCTACGTTTTGCTTCGCCTTCTTCGGTTTGGTACTCTTCACGGAAGTGTCCTCCGCAAGATTCCTCTCTTGTAAGCGCATCTCTCGCCATCAGTTCTCCCAATTCGAGGAAGTTGCTTACCCGAAGTGCTTTTTCGAGTTCAACATTAACGCCATCGTTAGCTCCCGGAACGCGAACATCTTTCCAAAATTCGGCTCTGAGTTCTTGAATCATCTTAATTGCCTTTTTCAGACCTTCTCTGTTTCGAGCCATGCCCACATAGTCCCACATAATTTTGCCGAGACGCTTGTGGAAGGAGTCAACAGAGTGATTCCCTTTAACAGCAAGAAGCTTATCAATTTTTTCTTTTGCATTTTTTTCTGCTTCCATAAATTCCGGCAGCTCATTTGAGAACTTACTCACCGAAATTTGGTCAGAAAGATAATTCTGAATAGTAAATGGCAGTACAAAATATCCGTCAGACAGTCCTTGCATCAACGCAGATGCACCAAGTCTGTTAGCTCCGTGATCGGAGAAGTTTGATTCTCCGGCAGCAAATAATCCCGGAATGGTTGTTTGAAGTTCGTAATCTACCCAAATACCACCCATTGTGTAGTGAACAGCCGGATAGATCATCATTGGTGTTTCGTATGGGTTGTCATCAACAATCTTTTCATACATCTGGAACAAGTTTCCGTATCGTGCTTCAATCACGCTCTTTCCGAGTCGGTTGATAGCTGATGAAAAGTCGAGGTATACTGCCAAACCGGTTGATCCGACACCATAGCCGGCATCACAACGTTCTTTTGCAGCTCGCGACGCAACATCACGCGGAACGAGGTTTCCGAATGCCGGATACCTTCTTTCCAAATAGTAGTCGCGGTCTTCCTCTTTAATTTGTGTTGGTTTTAACTCGCCTTTTTGAATTTTCTTTGCATCCTCAATATTCTTAGGCACCCAAATACGTCCGTCATTACGAAGTGATTCACTCATCAGCGTAAGCTTTGACTGATAATCACCATGAACAGGAATACAGGTAGGGTGAATTTGGGTAAAGCAAGGGTTTCCGAAAAACGCACCTTTTTTATATGCCAACCATGCCGCAGAGCCATTTGAAGCCATTGCGTTTGTTGAAAGGAAGAAAACGTTACCGTATCCGCCGGTAGCCAACACAACAGCGTGAGCAGCGTGTCTTTCGATTTTTCCTGTGGTAATATCTCTGGTAACAATACCGCGAGCACGACCATCAACAATTACAAGGTCAAGCATTTCGCGACGTGTAAACATTTCAACGCTTCCCTTTCCAACTTCTTTACTCAATGCACCGTAAGCACCCAACAAAAGCTGCTGTCCGGTCTGACCACGGGCATAGAACGTCCTGGAAACCTGAGCACCACCGAATGAACGGTTGTCAAGCAATCCGCCATACTCGCGAGCAAAAGGAACACCCTGAGCCACACATTGGTCGATAATATCATTACTTACCTCGGCAAGGCGGTGAACGTTTGCTTCACGAGAGCGATAGTCTCCCCCTTTGATGGTATCATAAAACAAACGATAGATGCTGTCTCCATCGTTTGGATAGTTTTTTGCAGCGTTAATACCTCCCTGTGCCGCAATAGAGTGTGCACGGCGAGGACTGTCAGAAATACAGAAATTCTTAACATGAAAACCCAACTCACCTAAACTTGCTGCCGCTGCTCCACCTGCCAATCCGGTGCCGACAACTATTATTTCAAGCTTACGCTTGTTTGCAGGGTTTACCAGCTTTTGAGTAGCTTTATAATTTGTCCATTTTTGTGCAACCGGACCTGCCGGTATCTTAGAATCTAATTTTGTCATTGTCCTTACATTTTGAGATTAATTAAACTGCCTAAGCTGCAAACATGAAATATAAATATAGTGGTATAATTGAGAAACCAATGCCTATAATTATTGCATAAACGGAACTAATACCTTTTATCCAAGGCATGTACTTAGGATGATTTAGTCCCAGCGTTTGGAATGCAGACTGCATGGCATGATTCAAGTGAATAGCCAAAGCTACAAATGAAACAATATACAAAATCGAAAAGAATAAATCATTACTGAATAAGTATACAGCAATATCATAGAAGTACTCTTCTTGCGGATGTGGCAAATTCAATGCCTCCGGTGCCGACACAAATCCAAGCTTAATGAAGTAAAACTGGTAGAAATGAATAAACAGAAATAGTAAAACAACTACCCCTGTCCAAATCATAAACCGCGAACCGAAAGATGTTGCAGTTTTCTGCGCAACTTTGTAACCGATCTTTCTGGCTTGCCAGTTCTGAACCTGAATGACGATTCCATAAATAATGTGAATAACAAAAGCAGCCATCAGAAACACTTCCATAACTTTCACCAGTGGATTTGTTCCCATGAAATGAGCGGCTTCTTCAAAGATTTCCTTGTTGTTTTCGGCAATTGGCAACAGGAATAAATTAATTCCCATGTGCACAGCTAAAAACATAATTAAAAACAATCCTGCAACTGCCATAATTGTTTTTTTCGTAATAGATGCAAGACCTACGTTGGATTGACTCATGATTATTATATTAGCAATTTTAATTATTAATCATTAAGAAATAATAAAGTGCGTACTTATACAGTTAATGGGTGTACGTTATGCACAGAACAAATATATCATAAATTCATGGAATAATTGTTAGCAGACTAACAATTTAAAAACATGCTAAATAAGGACTTTTAGATATGAAGTATCAAAAAATTGATAATGAGTTGTTTGTGAAGAATAGAGCAAAACTTCGCAAATTTTTACCCAAAACGGCGATTGCCATCATTAATTCCAATGATGAAATGCCTAGAAATGGTGATCAGGATTTTAAATACCGACAAAACTCTGACATGTTTTACCTTAGCGGAATTGAACAAGAAAAGAGTGTTTTGCTTCTTGACCCCGATGGCGATGATATTCTTTTCATAATTCGTCCGAATGAGCTGATGGAAACATGGACAGGGCATAAGCTTACCAAAGATGAAGCAAAAAAAATAGCAGGTATTGATAATGTTCAATATTTAGATGCGTTTGAGTCTACACTGAAAATTATTCTCGATAAAAAAGAAAATATTTACCTTAACCGTATTGAATATCTGAAATACGAAACTGAAATTGCTTACCGAGACATCCGATTTACGGAATGGATTCGGAAAGAATATCCGCTGCACAGCTATAATCGTTTGGCTCCGCTTTTGGCGACGTGCAGAATGGTGAAAGAAAAAGAGGAAATTGCTCTGATGCAAAAAGCTTGTGATATTACGAATATTGCTTTTCATAAGGTGTTTGAAGCACTGAAACCGGGAGTGAATGAATACGAGATGGAGGCTGTGTTGACGTATCATTTCTTGAAAAATGGAGCAAGTGGTCATGCCTATCATCCAATCGTTGCTTCCGGAAAAAATGCCTTGGTCTTGCACTACGTGGACAATGATCAAGAATGTAAGGATGGGGATTTGTTGTTGATGGATTTTGGTGCCGAATATGCAAACTATGCTGCTGATTGTTCCCGAACAATTCCTGTGAACGGAAAATTTACCGATCGCCAAAAAGAATGCTACGAGGCTGTTCTTCGTGTGCAAAAAGAAGCACTTAATTATTTCAAACCCGGATTCTCAATCAAGAAAATGAATGATCTTACAAATTTACTTATGGAGAAAGAAATGATAGCCTTGGGTTTGTTTACTGCGGAGGATGTGAAAAATCAAAAAGCCGATAGCCCGATGTATTTTAAATATATGATGCACGGAGTTACGCACTTCATCGGATTGGATGTTCACGATGTGGGTGGTAAAGATGATGTTTTCCGGGAAGGAATGGTCTTGACAATCGAACCGGGCATCTATATCAAGGAAGAAGGTATCGGCATTCGTATAGAAGACAATATTGTTGTGGCGGATGAACCAATCAATTTAATGAAAAATATCCCGAAAGAGGTTCATGAAATCGAGAAGCTTTTTACTAATTTTGCTTTAACTAAATAAAAGATCATGTATTTTAAAGAATGGCCTGTTGGCGCACGTTGGCTTACAAGAGAAATAAAAATTGGAGATACTCCTTTGGGAGCTGAAAATCCTGTTCGTGTTCAGTCGATGACAAATACCAACACTATGGATACAAAAGCTACTGTGGAACAGGCTATTCGAATGATTGATGCCGGTTCGGAGTATGTCCGAATTACAGCTCCTTCGGTAAAGGATGCTGAAAATTTGAGGGTCATAAAAAAAGAACTGCAAAAACAAGGCTACAACACTCCTTTAGTTGCTGATATTCACTATAACCCTAAAGCAGCTGAAATAGCTGCTCGCTATGTCGAGAAAGTGAGAATCAATCCGGGAAACTATGTTGACAAAAAATTAAAAGGTGTTTACAGTTTTTCGGATGCGGAATATCAAAACGAACTTGAGAAAATTTCGTATCGCTTAAAGCCTTTGTTGGATGTGTGCAAGCAATATGGAACGGCTATTCGTATTGGCAGTAATCACGGTTCGTTGTCCGACAGAATTTTGGGTCGCTACGGTGACACGCCGGAAGGTATGACGGAAGCTGCTATGGAATTTTTGCGAATTATGGAAGATCAAAACTTTTACAATACCGTGATTTCCATGAAATCAAGCAATACGCATGTCATGATTCAGTCGACACGTTTGATGGTTTCAAAAATGATTCAAGAGGGTATGAACTATCCCATCCATTTAGGTGTGACAGAAGCCGGTGATGGTGAAGACGGTCGTATAAAATCTACCGTGGGAATTGCATCATTACTCACCGAAGGTATTGGCGATACAATCAGGGTTAGCTTAACGGAAGCTCCTGAAAAAGAGATCCCTGTTGCAAACCAAATCGTTAATACTTTTGCCTTAAAATCTTTTTCAAGTTCCCAAAAACCTGTGGAGGTGTATACGAATCCTTTTCACTTTGAACGAAGAAAAGCTGTAATTGAAGATGAGGCATTGCGTAAAATTCCGGCTTTGGTAGTCGGCACTGCCAATAGTTTTGATGTGTTTAAGAAAAATGCTCCGGATTTGATTGCTATTGACGATAAAACCTTCCAAAACAGAGACGGGCAGTCGTTCAGCTATATGCGTATTCTTCTTGAAAAATATAACGCTGAAGAACTCGATACCTTGCTTCGATCGTCAAAAGATGACTTTATTGTCCTTGACACACAAATGGAAATGCCGGTGGGTGTCTATCGTAATTTCTTTGATGTGTGCAAGAAGTTAAAATTGAATAATGCTCTGATTATCAAGGTTAACTGCTCTTTACCTTCTTTGGCGGAGCAACAAATTTATGCTGCGGGTATTGCAGGGTCTTTGTTTGCGGACGGTGTGGGAGACGGTGTTTGGATGGATGGTGCGGAAAGCGAAGCCGAAAGCTTGACAACCATTGCATTGAGCATACTGCAAGCATCACGAATAAGAATCAGTAAAACAGAGTTTATTTCTTGCCCCACTTGCGGAAGAACTTTGTTCGACATGGAAGCACAGCTGAAAGTAATCAAGCAAAAAACATCACACCTGAAAGGATTGAAAATTGGCGTGATGGGCTGTGTTGTGAACGGTCCGGGAGAAATGGCTGATGCCGATTACGGATATGTGGGAGCCGGTCCCGGAAAGGTTAATTTGTATAAAGGAAAAACGCTTGTAAAGAAGAATATCCCTTCCCAACAAGGACTGGACGCATTGATTGCGCTTATCAAAGAACATGGAGATTGGAGAGATGAATAAACTGTTGCTCAAAAAACGGTGCTGCCTGAGATAAGGCAACACTGTTTTGACGATTTTTCAGCAATCAACAGCCTTAAAGCGGATAAATTTTTCTATGACAAGCTCCGATAAAACCTCTTGCTCCTTTAATGTTTGACACAACTTGTGGCAGTTGGTCTATCATGGGGTCATCCACGACCATCTGATACTCTTCCAATGATTTGAAAAAGTCGTGATATGATTTGTTCAACTGATATACTCGAAGCTCACAACTGTCATTGACTTGAAAATAGGTGTCTAAAGAGTAGTGTAGTGTGTCGTTCTCAAAATCAGCCGTTGACCTCACATCAGAACCAATGTATCGTAAATCTGAATTGTTATAGTTTATGAATGTTACATCATAAAACCGGGAAAGTGAATCTTGGTTTGTGATGTAAACATCAATGGTGTGGAAATTGCTTTTGTTTTGATTTTCAATTTCAACAATTGTGTGAGATGTTGTTGTGTCCGGTAGCGAAATGGCTTTCGACACAGCTGTTCCGTACACATCATGTTTTGCTTTTATGTGATAAGATGCGTTAAGTTTTGCTTTGAAATTTTCGGGGTTTTGATAACACTTTTTTTCGCTGTTGTAGTCCAATCTGAAAAGCAAAGATTTTCCCTCATACAGGTCAACATCCACATCGTTTAACACGCTCCAATTCTGCTGATCGGTGGGTGAAAGAAGTCTTCGGATGTCAAGCTCAATGCCATCTTGATACAACATTCCATGAATAACCATAGCTTTTTCGTTCAAATCGTATTCATAGTCCAGATCTTTTTCTACGCATGCGTTTAGCAAAAATAGCGACAATAGAAAAGTAAGACCTCTCACGGATATTTTTTTTAGTTGTTTTGTATGTGTTTTATCTTTCGACATTGTCTTTTAAAATTTAATTCCATAATTCAGACTTAACAAAGGCGGGATAACATCAATTTTTTTCATTTTTCCGCCATTAAAATGAATGTAAGTGGGATTGGTTCTGAGGTAGGCATTGTAGATGCCTATGCTAAAATACTTGTCCCATCCTTTTTTTGATTTCCAACGTTTTTTGAAACCAATATCCAGACGATGATAGGGCGGCAGACGGTGCGAGTTTATACCATCGTAAACAAAGTATGAGGAGGTGTAGGGAGAGTTCGCAACATAAGCCGACGGCAGGGTGATTGGATTTCCGGAAGCTAAAAACCATTGAGCGTTCAGCTCATAGCTTTTGTTGAATTTATAGTTGATTCCCAACTTCAAATCATGAAGGTGGTCAAGCGTTGTGGCAAATTCTTTTCCTTCGTTTAGTTGCTCGAATCGGACTGTGCTCCTGCTCAGAGTGTATGATGCTGTCAGTCCGAGCTTGTCGATGCCGTAATATTTTAGACTTAACTCGAAACCCTTACTGACACCTTTTCCATTTTTGTAGACTAAATGTTCCAAGTCGTGGAGACTTAGATTGTCCAAAGGATTGTAGAGAAAGTATAGTTGATCTTTGGTTCTTCGATAATAAATTTCGGAATTGAACTCCAGTCTTGCGGCATCAGCAATTCCCGAAAAACCGATTGCATACAGGTCTGACAACTCCGGACTAATAATTTTTGAACTGCTAAGGAAAAATTCCTTGCCAAATCCTTGCATATTGTTGTCTATAGATCTGAAATTTTGCACCATTCGTGCATACGAAAGCTTAAGCGAATAATTTTCACTTACGGCATATCTGTAGCTGAGTCGGGGTTGCAAACTAAAGAAACTTTTATCGTTCCTGAAAAGCGATAAACGGATTCCGGCATTCAACTTCGATTTGGAACTTAGCTGCACTTCATCTTGCACAAAAACGGCATAATCGATCATGTATTTTTTGTTTGCTTTTGTTTTTGAGAAATCATCGTTGTAATTTTCCTTATGGAAGGTTGAAGGACGAAAAAGTAAATTATTCAGTTCAATTCCTGTTCGTATTTCATGCAAATCAAAATGATTGTTTACCAGTTCCGAGAACCATCGAATATTTTCATTTGTTGCTGTCGAATAGTTTTTGATACCCTGTTTTTCGTTGCCCGTACCGGAAGTGGTAGATTCCTCCGAAATCAAATCTAATCTTGTGTACGAAAGTGTTGATTTCAAAATGGAAGTTTTGTTTATAATAAATTGATCATGCAGGGAGTACATTGAGCTAATGTGTTTGATGGCGTTGTCCCATATTGCAGTGGAATCGCTATCATCAAAGTTATGTAAATCATCAACACTGTAAAATGATGCCAGTGATATTTTATGTTTATCATTCAGTTGATAAGTGATTTTCGCATTCAAATCATAGAAGGCATATTTTGTGTTGGTTGATGAAATGTCTGTAATTTTCCGAAAGCTTTCATAAAAAGCATTGATGTATGATGTCCTTGCGGTGATTGAATACATCAATTTTTTACCAACGCCACCATTCAGGTAAGCTTTTGTTTTCAATATTCCAATGTTAAATCCGGCATGTATTGTGTCCGGCTGTCCGGCTTTCAGCTTAATATCTGTTACTGAGGAGCTGTATCCTCCGTATTTTGCCGGAAAACCGCCTTTGTAGAAATCTAAGGACTCCAGCGCATCTGTATTAAACATTGACAGAATGCCGAAGAGGTGATTGTGATTGTAAACAGGAACGTTGTCAATCAAAAACATGTTTCCGTATCGTCCGCCACCCCTCACCGACATTGCCGATTGTCCCTTGGTGGAGGCGTGAACACCGGGAAGTGTGCCCAATACTTTTATCAAATCTTCCTCGCCGAGGGTTGTGGGGATCGTTAAAACCCGATTCTGAGATAATTTTATCTTCCCCAGCAAACTCTGTCGATGCAGCGGAACCTCGGAAACAATTTCTACTCCTTCCAGAGCGATTCCGTTCAAGACAAAGACGCGGTTGATATTTGTGTTCAAATCAATGTCAAATTGCTGCGTTTCATATCCGCTGTAGGAAATTTCAAGCGTATATTTCCCCTTGGGGGCATTGATCTTAAAATAGCCGTTTTCATCCGTAGAGGCATATAAGGCATGACCGCGAATGATGCAATTGGCATAGGGCAATAGCTCGTTGGAAGTACTTTGAACTTTTCCCGAAAGACTGTAAGTCTGTGCTTGTCCATTATTCAAGAAAAGAATCAAAGTGCTGATTAGTAAAATCTTAAACTGTCTAAGCATTGTTAGAAGGTATATATTTTGTAGCTTACCCCTATCTTAATATTTGCGTAGCGATAATCGGATTTTTTCAGAATGTCTGTGTCTTTTTTGTAAGGTGTCCAATCATTTTCAAGAATTAATGACAATCTGATTTTTTTTATGTCGTAATAATAGCCCAAGTGGTATGATCGCCACGATTTTTGATATTTCGCAGAAGGTTCAATACCATTGAATGAGGAGTTCTTATTCAGTCCTCTGTGAAGTGCAGCACCTATAATCAAACCGTTGGATGGCGAGCCTGTGTAAATCAATATGGAAAGTGGAACTTTGATGGATTTCGAATTTTGCATGTAATCTTTGTAGCCGAATTTATGATGTTTAAAATCATAAAGTACGCCACTTTGTAGGGCAAGCCCAAAGTTTGTTCCGTATTCGGCTAAAATGCCTCCCGAAAAGGCAAAATTCGGATCATCGGTCTTGCCAACAGAATTGGGCGTTTGATAATGCTTATTTACGCCTGCTGAAAGCTTTGCTAATAGTGTTGCTTGGGGAAACGCACTCCAAGCTGATGCCATGAAAAATAATAATATTACCGCTCTTCTCATATTTTTATAATTTTGTAATTATCTCAAAACCGAGATTGATTTTTAATCTGTGTGTCTTTGTGCTTGTCGATGCAGTGTTTGTTTTATATTTTAGGCGAGGGAATTGTTTCCTCTACTTCCATTCTTTATTCATTAAACTATTTTACATGCATTGCATGATGTACTTATAAAATCATTACTTGACAAAGCTGTAATCCAAGCCTGCTTAGTGCTAATTCGTAAATGTTTTTCAGTCCTGAATAATCGTTGGTTTCGAGTATACTTAAAGTATTCAAACCAACTCCACAATTTCGGATTATAACATATTAAACAAGACTTTTCTGTCTTTCTATACTTGATAGAAAGATAGAAAAGTCTCTAATACATATTAAATGAAATTTATACAAGCCCAATGATTATTAGTGCCAGTTGTCTTCGTTTTTACCTGAATTATTTCAAAATTAAAGGGTGAAGAAAAAACTCCTGGGTCAACACGATTAATCAAATTAATTCGAAAATCACGTGTGTATTTTGCCTCTGAAGGGATGTTGTAATATTTTAACATATTTGATGAAATAATCGAAGGAACATTCATTAGCATGTCTGCCCACTGCGTATTACAACCTTCTATTCTTACATTGGTTTTATATTTTATCCAACCACACCATGTTTTCTTTTTTCCCCATGCATGTATTTGAGATAAATGACTTGTATGTAGTATATAACCAAATGGGGTGGGCAGTTGTACATATTCTCTTCTGCAAAAAACTTCAATCCACGCTTCCCGTTTTTTATGTCTTACATAGCTATGATCATATGTCGTAGCCCCTTTCTCGTTTAAAACAAAAGAATTTATTTTATAATCATTATTCATTCTGAATTGATTAATGTTACTTTTGTTAATAGTTTTAATTTCATTTAAATTACCTATCTTAGATGTGACAATATAAGAATCAATAACCTTGTATAGGTATGATCCGATTTGAAACAATCCGTCTTTATTACAAACGTAAAGCAAAGAGGTTTCTTGATATGCGTCTACATAATGTGTTTCCCCGTCAATATTTGTTGTGTTAAAAAAATGACCATACTGATCTAAAATTGTTTCTAACTCAGATTGATCCTTTACTTTATTAAGGATTTCCCATGCCATATCACGTTCGGTAAAATAACTACTAAAGCCGATAGATTTCTCCCAAATTTTATAATCAGATTCATCCATTCCCATTAGTTGATTTAAAGAACTTTTTAGTTGTTCATAATCATCAAACTGTAAAATATTATTATCAGTTAGTTTTAAATCAGATATATTAAAAGTATCTGTTTTTGTTAATTCTATATCTGTATCTTTGGTACAATTAGTTAATGAAAAAGATACTAAACTTACTAATATTAAGCTAATTAATGTTTTTTTGTACATAATTAATAAAAAATATTTATTGTTTAACTAAATATATAACCACTCTATAAATATTTCTATTTATTTCAAATCAAAACTTAACTTTATTAAAAAAAATATTTTTTAGATAGTTTTGTTAGGTGTTGGTTGTTTTTTTTCTCCAAATCAGTAAACTACTTAAAAGTTTTCCTATTTAAATTTTAAATGATAAAAATTCATAAATTTTACTTTTTTAGTTTGTTTTGTTTTAAACAACGTTGTTTGTGGCGGCAAAGTTAGAAATTTTAAATAATAAACAAAATCTTTAATTTATTTATTTTAGGGTAAACGAATTCTGGGTGACGCATCTGAAAATTATATGTTTATTTAATTTTTGATTGCTAGTTTGTTACGTTGTTTTTTTTATAAAATACGTATATTTTCTGAATAAGCAAGTAAATATATCAAATTAAAAAGCAAAGGAATTTATCGTATTTTTCAGAGATGAAAGAGCGTAGGCAGAACACGCTATCTGTAATTTAAATGATATTTTATTTATTGCTATTACAGCTGTTCTTAGTGGCGTAGCGTTGTGGAATGAAATTTCTCTTTTAAGATCACAAAGATAATGTTTTAAGCTCACTAACGTGTTTTGAGCCGAATCTGTTATTCTAAATGAGCTACAACGGTTTAGAATATAATGCGTGCCGCTTTTAAAAATTATTTTGTCAATGCACAAGCAATAAATTATAAAACCTAAATTACATATTTACAACTAATTGAGGCATGCATTATATTTTATGTTAGCCCCAGTTTTTATTATTTTTTCTTATTCGTAATGAAATCTACATTTTGCTATCAATATTTCATCATCTTTAACTGCATAAATCAGTCTATGTTCATTGTCTATTCTACGTGACCAAAAACCTTTATATTTATGTTTTAATGGTTCAGGTTTTCCAAGTCCTGAAAACGGAGTGCGTGATATGTCTTTTAGCAAGTCATTAATTTTTTTGACATACTTTTTATTGTTCTTTTGCTAATATAAATAGTCTTCCCATGATTCATCAACAAAAATGTATCTCATGATTCAATTAGGTCTTTTTGAAAAGATGAACCTTTTTTTAATTTTTCAATTGCTGAATCAAGTCTAGATTCATTCAGTTTGGATGATAGTTCATGTTGCGTAGAAGTCAGTGAATTATACTCATCAAGAGAAATCACTACTACTCCAGAGTCTTTACCGCGATTAATTATCAGGGTCTCAAAGTTTTCTGTTACTGAATCTAGATATTTTTTAATGTTTTTTCTAAAGTCTGAAATTGTTGCTGTTAACATTATATTGCCTTTTAGTACTTTTAAAAGTACAAATATATGTACAATATGTGATTTTTCCAAATTCCAACTAACTCCAAAGTTAATTGTTTGGGGTTCAATTAAATAATTTTTTCAAAAATTTATTCATTTTAAGTTATAATGTATACCTTCATTAACAAAATTATTCATCTATATAATTTGATGTCGAAAAGGAATTGGGGCTAACGGGTTAAATATGGTGCGTTTGGCTTTTAACGCTCCTATCTTTCAATTTACCAATATGTTTATTAATTGCTATCATCTTCAAATTTAGTACTATCTGCCAAATGCACTATATTTTTTGTTAGGTGCTGGTATTCCTGTTTTTTAGATATTTCAAATCAAATTTCCCTATCTTTATTATTTGTTTTGTTCTCGCTTTTTCTTCTATTTCTTTTTCGTTATTAATTTTCTTTTCGAAAGTATTCTCCCAATCAGATTTTGATAAAGGAATTATTGATTCTTTAGTTAAATAGTTAAGTGTTAACTCTATTGGCAAATTGAAACTTTCTGCATTTTTTGAAAAAACGATTGATAAGATTCCATAACCCCAAGCCGTATTCTCAATTCCATAAATATTCTTTATACTGTCAATAACATCTCGAAATTTATCGATTTTTTTGGGAATGCAATAAATATCAACATAATGTTCATCAATATATTTATTTGGTTTTAAGTATTTTTCATATAAGTAAAATCTAACATTAAAAGTATTGACTTTGCCTACAAACTCTAAGTCATCATTTATTTTTAGTCCTAAATCAAAGAGTTTCCTATATTTTTCAGAATTCAATTTTTTAAGTTTTCTTTTCCGTAAATACCACTCTTCACTAAAAAAACCAATTGTTGTGAATAAAAAAATAATTCCTATCCATACTGCCAATCCCGTTTTTAATGAATCTGTCAATGAGTTTTGAAATAATGATATTAAGAAAAAAATTATTCCTAACACAAAACCACCAAAAGCACTAGGGATGAAATATTCCTTAAATTTTCCTTTTCGTATAATATGTATGTTTTGTCCGTTCATTTTACTTGCACACAACATTTGTATATACGCAATAAAAAACTAGTCTTATTGCTGATATATCTCAATTGTCTACTAAGGTAGTGCTTTTCATTAAAATATCCAAAGGGCTTATAATGGTTTTGTTTTGTGCCCCTACAACATGGGTGTAACGATCTGTGGTTTTGGAACTTTCGTGACCTAAAAGAACTTGTATGACCCGTAAATTAACACCGCTGTCGAACAGCTGAGTTGGGCGGACATAAAGAGGTTTGTTCTTGTTGTGGCACGGTGCGTTATAGTTACAACAGTTGCGGTGATAGGCATTGTCCAAAATGTCAGAACACTAAACAAGCAATTTGGGTAGATGATTTGATAGAGAATACCCTTAAAGTTAAGCATTTTCATATTATTTTCACTGTTCCGCATTGTTTGAATCAATTGTGTTTGTGGAATGATAAGGCGTATTACAATATTTTGTTCCGAACTGTTTGGGAAACCTTGCGCAACTTTGGGTATACGCATTATGGTTGTGAAACCGGTGCAATAGCTGTGTTGCACACTTGGGGACAAAATCTCACATTACACCCTCATATACATTGTATTGTTCCTGCGGCAGGCTATTCTTTGCAAGGTAACTGGAAAGTTATAGGTCATCAAGGATGTTATTTGTATCCCGTACATCAACTGAGTGCCGCTTTTAGAGGCAAGTTTTTGGACAGCATCAAACGTTTCTTGCGTAAGCAAAATCATTTGGATGCGTTTAAAAATCAGATAGACGAAGCCTACAAAACAAAATGGGTGGTGCATAGTG
>PDWJ01000280.1_pt1 | contig 78430 bp, 72 predicted proteins | sample 1430881 | NCBI WGS metagenome assembly PDWJ01 (sample SAMN01162460, study PRJNA174530) | Oral metagenome, whole genome shotgun sequencing project. | biome: Marine environment; feature: Marine mammal; material: Swab sample of the gingival sulcus; isolation source: swab sample of gingival sulcus...
ACGCCCTCACAGAAATCTGCGATCTCTTCTCTCCGGAAGAGTGCTGGAACTACTTCAGGGCTGCCGGATATGTCTCAGGTTAAAGGTCGGGCGCTTTAGCGTGCTGCGGCTCTGCTTTCGTACAGAGCCGGGTGAAGCATAAGACAAGCTTGCCTGCGCAAATCGGCCTCGCCCTTGCGCAGGCAAGCCTGGGGCCTTACACCCCCGCCCCAATCCCATTTTCCTGGCTGAAATACTCCGGGGGGCCCGGGGGGCTGGCCCCCCGGCAAGAGTGCGGGTCCGGGGGGCTGGTTTCCGGCAAGAGTGCGGTCCGGGGGGCTGGCGCCCGGCAACAGCGTGGCTCCGGGGGCTGCGCTTGGGCCCACCCTTGCTGAGGCCCGGACAAGCTCTCCCCAAGCTCTCTCCAAAAGGTAACCCCGGGCCGAAACCCGGGGTTGTCCTTTTCACGAGACGCATGCGCGGGGTGCTGAGTGCGACGTTTTCCGGTTTCCCCAAAAACCGGCAGGACGCACGAGCAACCTGTGGCAGCCTTGGCACGACCCCGCGTGTCCGGCCCGCGAAAACCCCGAACCCCGGCGGGGCGGGGCACCCGCGGGGGAGCCTTCCCCCCCCCCGCGAAAACCTCAGATCTTGTCGGCAATCAGGCTGCGCGACACGATCAGCTGCATGATCTCGTTGGTGCCTTCGAGAATCCGGTGCACCCGGAGATCGCGCAGGATCTTTTCGATCCCGTAATCCGCAAGATAGCCGTAACCGCCGAACAATTGCAACGCATCGTCGGTGACCTGCCAGGCGGTTTCGGTCACGAAGCGCTTCGCCATGGCGCAATGTTCGGTGGCGTCGGGCTTGCCAGTGTCGAGCTTCCAGGCCGCCTGGCGCAGAAACACCCGCGCCGCCTCGAGCTGCATCACCATCTCGGCGAGACGGAACTGCACCGACTGGAACTCGTTGAGATGTTTGCCGAAAGCGGCGCGTTCGCCGGTATAGGCGACGGCCCGGCGCAGGGCCTCCTCGGCGCCGCCAAGGGCGCAGGCGGCGATGTTGAGCCGGCCGCCGTCGAGCCCTTCCATGGCATAGGCAAAGCCCTTGCCCTCGGTGCCGAGCAGGTTTTCCGCCGGCACTTCGGCGCCGTCGAACTGCACCTGCGCCGTGGGCTGGGCCTTCCAGCCCATCTTCTGTTCCAGAGCCCCGAAGCTCAGCCCCTCGGTGCCGTCGGGCACCACCAGCGTCGAGATCCCCTTGGGGCCGGGGCCGCCGGTGCGGGCCATCACCACATAGATGTCGGCGAAGCTACCGCCGGAGATGAAGGCCTTGTTGCCGGTGAGCTTGTAGCCGCCATCGGTGGCTTCGGCTTTCGTCTTGAGCGCGGCAGCATCTGAGCCGGAGCCGGGCTCGGTGAGGCAATAGGCGGCGACGGTCTCCATAGAGACCAGCCCGTCCATATATTTGGCTTTCACCGCATCGGTGCCGTATTTCGCCACCATGTTGGCGCACATGTTGTGGATCGAGATGAAGGCCGCGACGGAGGGGCAGGCGCGCGACAGCGCCTCGAAGACCAGCACCGCGTCGAGCCGGCTGAGGCCGGTGCCGCCAAGCTCCTCGGGCACATAGAGCGCGCCGAAGCCCATTTCCGCGGCGGCTTGCAGCACCTCGCGCGGGATGCTGCCGGCCTTCTCCCAGGCCTCCGCATGGGGGGCAATCTCGGCCTGGCCGAATTTGTAGGCGGTCTCGTAGATGAATGTCTGTTCTTCCGTGAGGGCAAAATCCACGTCTGTCTCCTCGGTTGTTCCGGGTGTGGTTGTTCCGGGTGTGGTTGTTCCGGGTATGGTTCTGGACATGCGATCCGGGCCCGGGGTCACGGGCCCGGATTGCGTCCGGTTCTCTGTTTCGCTTGGGCCCGGAGCGCGCCCGGGCCCGGGGTATGCTCAGCCGTCGAGCGGGCGCTTGTCGGCCACGATGAGCCCGTCATTGGGCAGCCCGCCCGGGGCCACCGCCTCGACGCTGGCGCGCAGTTTCAGCACCTCGCGGGCAGAGGCCTCGATCGGGGTGAGGTCGGTGGCTTCGGTCTCGACCATCAGCACGATCACGTCATTGGTGCCGTCGAGCGACACTTCGACCCGCGCGCGGAGGATCTCCGGGTGCCGCTCGCGCAGCGCCGCCACCTGTTCGGGGCGGATGAACATGCCGCGCACCTTGGTCGCCTGATCGGCGCGCCCCTTCCAGCCGGAAATCCGCATGTTGGTGCGGCCGCAGGGCGAGGCGCCCGGCAGCACCGAGCTGAGATCGCCGGTGGCGAAGCGGATCAGCGGATAATCGGGGTTGAGCACGGTGACCAGCACTTCGCCCACCTCACCTTCGGCCACCGGGTCGCCGGTGCCGGGGGTGACGATCTCGACGATGCAGCCATCGTCGACGATCATGCCTTCGAGCGCCTCGGATTCATAGGCGATCATGCCCACATCCGCGGTGGCATAGCATTGCCGGGTGGTGATCCCGCGCGCGGCATAATCTTCGCGCATCGCCGGGAACAGCGGCCCGGCCGAGACCAGCGCCTTGGTGAGCCGCGAGAGATCGAGGCCGAGCTCTTCGCCCCTGGCGAGGATCACCGCGAGGAAGTCCGGGGTGCCCACATAGGTGGTGCTGCCGATATGGGCCGCCACCCGCGCCTGTTCGGCGCTCTGGCCGGGCCCGGCCGCGAAGACCTGCGCGCCCGCGGAGATTGCGGCATTGTCGAACATCGCGCCGGCGGGGGTGAAGTGATAGGCGAAGGTGTTTTGCACGATATCGCCCTTGCCCACGCCCGAGGCCCGGAGAAAGGCCCCGTAACGCCACCAGTCATGGCCCGAGCCGCCCGGCTCGTAGATCGGCCCGGGGCTCTGGAACAGCCGGGTGATGGCGCCGGTCTTCACCCCGCCGAGCGGCGGGGTCTGGCCTTGCAGCGCCACCAGATCGCTCTTGCGCAGCACCGGCAGGGTTGCCAGCCCGGAGAGGCTTTTGAGCGCCTTGCCGGGGCCGAGAATGGCGTTCAGCCGGGCAAGCTGGTCGGCGGCGCGCGCCTCGGGCGATTGGAATTCGGGAGTATCGGTCATTATGACAGCCACCTCTTTCTGCGGCGGTAGGACCGCACATCACGATAGGATTTCCGGCCCTCGTCGGACATGCCGAGATAGAACTCCTTCACATCCGGGTTCTCGCGCAGATCGGCGGCGGGGCCGTCCATCACCACGCGGCCGCTCTCGAGGATATAGCCGAAATGGGCGTAGCGCAGCGCCACGTTGGTGTTCTGCTCGGCCAGCAGGAAGGTGACGTTTTCGCCTTCGTTGACCTCCTTGACGATCTCGAAGATCTGTTCGACGAGCTGCGGCGCGAGGCCCATGGAGGGCTCGTCGAGCAGGATCATCTCGGGCTTCGACATCAGCGCGCGCCCCATGGCGCACATCTGCTGTTCGCCGCCGGAAGTGTAGCCGGCCTGGCTCTTGCGGCGCTGTTTCAGCCGCGGGAAATAGGAATAGACCATCTCGAGATCGCGGTCGATGGCGCCGCGGCCGTCGGCGCGGGTATAGGCGCCGGTCAGCAGGTTTTCTTCGACGGTGAGGTGCTCGAAGACGTGGCGGCCTTCCATCACCTGGATCACGCCGCGCCGGACGAGATCGGAAGGCTGCATTGCCTGGACCTCCTCGCCGCGGTGCAGGATCGAGCCCTTGGTGACCTCGCCCCGCTCCGAATGCAGCAGGTTGGAGATCGCCTTGAGCGTGGTGGTCTTGCCCGCGCCGTTGCCGCCGAGCAGCGCGGTGATGCCGCCTTTCGGGACGGAAAGGCTGACGCCTTTCAGCACGAGGATCACGTGATTGTAGATCACCTCGATATTGTTGATCTCGAGCAGGTTCTCTGGGGTGGCGTTGGTCGTGTCCAGCATGCGCTTGGGCTCCGTGGTCGGGTAGGGGGGAGGGGCGGCGCAGCGCGCGCCGCCCGCACCCTTGCTTACTTGAGGCAGCCCGGCGTGATGCCGTTCTCTTCCGCGAAACCTGCGGAATCCTCGGCGATCAGCGGGTCGATGACGGAGGCATCGCTGGCGATGAACTCGGTCAGCGGTGTCCACTCCTTGGCGCTCGCATCCCATTGCTGGATGATCGCCATGCCGGGGCCGCCGTGGTTCTGGCAGGTCACCTTGAACTCCGGCGCGATCCCGGCCATGCCGAGCTCTTCCAGACGCTCATTGGTGATTTCCAGCGATTCCAGACCGTCGCGCATCATCGCGGGGGTGATGTCGGTCACACCGTGGATTTCCTGCGCCTTGGCGATGGCTTCGGCGACCAGCATGCCGTTGAGCATGCCGCGGATGTAGATCACGTTGCCGATGTTGGAACCGTCGCCGGCCTTCTTCTCCATCGCCCGCAGCTCTTCGAGCACCGGGTAATCCTTGATCGGCGAGAAGTTGATCGCCTTGTAGCCATTGGCGCCGGCGCCTGCGGGCAGAACGTCGGTATCCGCACCGGACCACCACACCCCGATCAGATTTTCCATCGGGAAGTTGATGTTCGCGGCTTCCTGGATGGCCACCTGGTTCATCACCCCCCAGCCCCACAGCAGCACGTAGTCGGGACGCTCGCGGCGGATTTGCAGCCACTGCGATTTCTGCTCCTGGCCCGGGTGGTCGACCGCGATGATGCTCAGATCGAAGCCATGCTTCTCGGCCAGCGCCTTGAGGGTGCGGATCGGCTCCTTGCCGAAGGCCGAGTTGTGATGCAGCAGGGTGATCTTCTTGCCCTCGAGGCTGCCTTCGTTTTCGTCGAGCAGGTATTTGATCTGGATCGAGGCGCCGTCCCAGTAGTTCACCGGATAGTTGAACACCCAGTTGAACACTTCGCCGTTCTTGGCCGAGGTGCGGCCGTAGCCCTGCGAGTGGATCGGGATACCGTCGGCGGTGGCCTTGGGGATCAGCTGATAGGTGATCCCGGTCGACAGCGTGACATAGACCAGCGCGCCTTCGCCCTTGGTCGCTTCGTAGCACTCGACGCCCTTTTCGGTGTTGAACCCGGTCTCGCATTCAATGACCCGGATCTTCTCGCCGCCGATGCCGCCGTCACGCTGGTTGAGCAGGTTGAAGTAGTCTTCATAGCCGTCGAAGAACGGGGCGCCGCCGGCGGCATAGGGGCCGGTGCGGTAGCCGACGCTGGGAATGACCAGATCCGCGAGGGCGGGGGCCGCGGCCATCATCCCGGCAAGGGCGATGCCCGCGATATGCTTGACGTTCATGAGTAGTCTCCTCTGTTGGGTTGGCAGATCTGTGCCTGCCTCGGTATGAAGCCCGGCCCTAGTGCGGGAAGGGCCAAAGTCTGAGTTTCTCGCGCATCACCTTCCAGAGCTGGTTCAGCCCGTGGGGTTCCTTGATCAGGAAGAACATGATCAGCGCGCCGATGATGACCAGCTGGAAATGCGCCACGATGTCCGTGGGCCAGCCGAGCCAGTCAGCGCCGACCACCTTCATCACCACCGGAAGCACCACCAGGAAGGCCGCGCCGGCGAAGCTGCCGAAGATGGAGCCAAGACCGCCGATGATGATCATGAACAGCACCAGGAAGGACTTCTGGATGCCGAAGGCCTCGCCCGCTTCCGCCGCGCCCAGGTAGAAGGCAAAGAACAGCGCGCCCGAGATCCCGATGAAGAACGACGAGATCGCGAAGGCCGAAAGCTTGGCGGTCAGCGGGTTCACCCCGATGATTTCCGCGGCAATGTCCATGTCGCGGATCGACATCCAGGTGCGCCCGAGGGTGCCGCGCGTCATGTTTCGGGCGATCAGTGCCGAGATGGTCACGAAGATCAGGCAGACCATGTAGGTGACCCAGGCTTTGGTGTTGGGCCCGGTGATCGCCAGACCGAACAGGGTGCGTTCGGGGGCGCTGATCTGGCCCGAGGCCGAGTAGTTGTAGAACCACGCCACCTTGTTGAACAGCCAGATCAGGAAGAACTGCGCGGCGAGGGTGGCAACGGCGAGGTAGAAGCCCTTGATCCGGAGCGACGGCAGCCCGAAGGCGGCGCCGACGGCGGCGGTGATGCCGCCTGCGAGCACCACATGGATCAGCACGTTCACTTCCGGGAAGGCGGTCATCAGCTTGTAGCAGGCATAGGCGCCCACGGCCATGAAACCACCGGTGCCGAGCGAGACCTGACCGGCATAGCCCACCAGGATGTTGAGCCCGATCGCGGCGATCGCATAGATCAGGAAGGGCACGAAGATCGCATTGGCGAGGTAGTCGTTGATGACGAGCGGCATCACCAGGAAGGCGATGAACAGCACCAGATAGTAGCGGTAACGGTCGAACGGGACCGGAAAGGTCTGGTTGTCGGACTGATAGGAGGTCTTGAAGTCGCCTGCTTCGCGGTAAAACATGGGTTACACCCTCTCGATGATTTTTTCGCCGAACAGGCCTTGGGGACGGAACACCAGGAACACCAGCGCCAGCACATAGGCAAACCAGTTCTCCGTGGCGCCGCCGAGGAAGGGTGCGCCGATCAGGAATTCGAACAGTTTCTCGCCGACCCCGATGATCAGACCGCCGACAATCGCGCCGGGGATCGAGGTGAAGCCGCCGAGCATCAGCACCGGAAGCGCCTTGAGGGCGATCAGCGACAGCGAGAACTGCACGCCGGATTTGACGCCCCACATGATCCCGGCGACCAGCGCCACGAAGCCCGCGAGCGACCAGACCAGCACCCAGATGAAGTTGAGCGAGATGCCCACCGACAGCGCCGCCTGGTGATCGTCGGCCACCGCCCGCATGGCCCGGCCCTGTTTGGTGTATTGCGCGAACACCACCAGGGCGGCGACCAGCAGGATGGCGACCAGCGTGGCCACGAGGTCGAGCTTGTCGATGAAGAAGCCGTAGAAATCGTCGCCGCCGAGGAAGGAAGTGTGTTCCTCGATCCACAGGCTGCCGCCCTTCGGCATGCCGATGTCGAGGGTCTTGATCTCGGACCCCCACATGAGGTCGCCGAAACCTTCGAGGAAATAGGCCAGACCGATGGTGGCCATGAACAGGATGATCGGTTCCTGACCCACCAGGTGGCGGAACACCAGCTTCTGCACCAGCCAGGCAAACAGCACCATCACCGCGAGGGTGACGAGGATCGCCAGCAGCGCCGGCACATGCCAGCCGAAATGGTGGATATCGGTGCCGAAGATCGCGTTGATCAGATGCGCGAACGGCACCTGGCCCTCGATGATCGAGGCCAGCGTCAGCGCCGCGAACAGCGCCATCACCCCCTGGGCGTAGTTGAAGATGCCGCTCGCCTTGTAGATCAGCACGAAGCCGAGCGCGACGAGGGCGTAGAGCACCCCGGCCATCAGGCCGTTGAGGAAGACCTCGATGCCATAATAGAATTCAGCCGACATTGGCATGCCCCCGCTGGTTCAGGTTGTTGCAAAGTTTGTCAGTCATGTTCCACCCCCAGATAGGCGTCGATCACGTCCTGGTTCGACCGCACCTCGTCGGGGGAACCGTCGCCGATCTTCTTGCCGTAGTCCATCACCACGACCCGGTCGGAAAGGTCCATGACCACGCCCATATCGTGTTCGATCAGCGCGATGGTGGTGCCGAATTCGTCGTTCACGTCGAGGATGAAGCGCGACATGTCTTCCTTTTCCTCGACATTCATCCCCGCCATCGGCTCGTCCAGCAGCAGGATCTTCGGTTCCGCCGCCAGCGCGCGGGCCAGCTCGACCCGCTTCTTGAGGCCGTAGGGCAGACGCCCCACCGGGGTCTTGCGGATATGCTGGATCTCGAGAAAGTCGATCACCTTTTCCACCGCCTCGCGATGCGCGATCTCCTCGGCCTCGGCCTTGCCCTTCCAGATCGACTGGGCCAGGATGCCCGATTTCATGTGGGTGAGGCGGCCGGTCATCACGTTGTCGAGCACCGTCATGCCTTCGAACAGGGCGATGTTCTGGAAGGTGCGCGCAATGCCCTGGCGCGCGACCTGATAGGGCCGCATCGCCGGGCGCCGCTCGCCCTGATACCAGACCGAGCCCTCCTGCGGCACGTAGAAGCCGGAGATCACGTTCAGCATCGAGGACTTGCCGGCGCCGTTCGGTCCGATGATGGCGCGGATCTCGCCCTCGCGGATGTTGAACGAGATGTCCTGGATCGCCACCACCCCGCCGAAGCGCAGGGTGATGTTCTTCATTTCCATCACCACCGGTCCGATCGTGCGGCCGTCTTCGGTGACGTAGCTTTCGGCACTCATCGTGTTCATGAAGCCCTCCTGAATGCACCACCGGCAGAAACGGCCGCTTGTGTTCCCGCGGTGAAGAACGGCCGTTTCTGAAGCCTGGTTGCGTCTGCGTCGAATTTCCCCTGCCGCGCGGTCTGCGCGGCCGCCCCGGATCTGCCGCCAGAGGCGGTGGTGGCGAAGATCTGCAAGCTCATTCCGCCGCCACCTTCGCATCCACCGGGAAGACCCTGGCGTCGCGGATGTCGAGCGTTGCCTTGATCGAGCCCTTGCGACCGTCCTCGTAGGTCACTTCGGTTTCGGTCGAGACCTGAGCCGACCCGTCGTAAAGCGCGGTGATGATGTCGTCGAACTTGTCCTCGACGAAGGCGCGGCGCACCTTGCGGGTCCGGGTCATCTCGCCGTCGTCGGCGTCGAGCTCCTTGTGCAGCACCACGAAACGGTGGATCTGGCAGGCGCTGAGCATTTCGTCCTCGGCCACCGAGGCGTTGACCGTCTCCACATGCTCCTGGATCGTGTCGAGCACCTGCGGATGCCCGGCCAGCTCCTGATAGGAGGCATAACCGACATTGTTGCGCTCGGCCCAGTTGCCGACCGCGTGCAGATCGATGTTGATGAAGGCCACGCAATGGTCGCGGTTCTTGCCGAACACCACCGCTTCGAGGATGTCGGGGTAGAACTTCAGCTTGTTCTCGACGAATTTGGGCGCGAACATCTCGCCGTTGATCAGCTTGCCCACGTCCTTGGCGCGGTCGATGATCCGCAGATGCCCCGACTTCTTCTCGATGAAGCCGGCATCGCCCGTGGCCACCCAGCCTTCCGGATCCTTGGTGTCGGCGGTGCTGTCGGGGTTGTTGTAATATTCCACGAAGGTGCCCGGCGAGCGGTAGAACACCTCGCGGGTGTCGGGGTCGATACGCAGCTCCACCCCCGGGCTCGCCACGCCCACGGTGTCGGGGCGCACCTCGCCGTCGGGATGCTGGGTGATGAACACGCTGGCCTCGGTCTGGCCGTAGAGCTGCTTGAGGTTGATCCCGAGCGAACGGTAGAAATCGAAGATCTCCGGCCCGATCGCCTCACCGGCGGTATAGCCCACCCGGATGCGGCCGAAGCCCATGGTGTCCTTCAGCGGGCCGTAGATCAGCACGTTGCCCATGCGGTACTTGAAGTAATCGCGCACCGCGCCGCTGTAGAGCCTGAGGCCCAGCGGATCGAGCACCTTGAAGTTCTTGCGGGTCTCCTTGCCGTAACGCAGCTTGCAAAACAGCAGCCGCGCGCCGTTTTCCACCAGCGTCTCGATCGCGAAACCGATGCCCATGGCGTATTTCCAGGTGGTCTTCATCCGGCGCTTCATGTCGGGCCTGGCGAGGCTGCGCGCGGGCATGCCGTATTTCTCGCCCATGCCGTCCTTGGCGAAATTCATGAAATGGTGGAACAGGGCGTATTTCAGATCGCCCGCATCCTCCATGCGGATCATCACATTGGTGAGCGTGGTCTCGAACACCCTGGGTGGGGCGAAGAAATAGGTCGGCCCGATCTCGCGCAGATCGGTCATCATCGTGTCGGCGCTCTCGGGGCAGTTGACGCAGAAGCCGTTCCACACCGCCTGACCGACCGAGAAGATGAAGTCACCCACCCAGGCCATCGGCAGATAGGCGAGGGTCTCGTCGTCCTGTCCCAGGTGGTCGAATTCCGACGAGGCGCGGGAGGTCTCGATGATGTTGCGGTTCGACAGCACCACGCCCTTGGGCTTGCCGGTGGTGCCGGAGGTGTAGAGCATCACGCAGGTGGAATCGAAATCGAGCTCGGCCTTGCGCCGCTTCAGCGATTCTTCGAGCCGGACCTTGGCAACCCGGCCCTCTTCCTGAATGTCGTGATACCAGTTGAGATGCGTATGGTCGTATTTCCGCATCCCGCGCTTGTCGTAATAGATCACATGTTCGATGTGATGGATCCGGTCCTGGACCTCGATCACCTTGTCGACCTGCTCCTGGTCACCGCAGATCACGAACCGCGCGCCCGAATGTTCGAGCACATATTCCATCTCGTCAACCACCGCATCCTGATAGAGCGGCACCGGCACCGCGCCGCATTGCTGCGCCGCGATCATCGCCCAGTAATGCGCCGGGCGGTTGCGGCCGATGATCGCCACATGGTCGCCGCGGTCGATGCCGAGCGCCAGCAGCCCGAGCGCGAGCTGGCGGATTTCTTCCGCCGTCTCTTCCCAGGTCCAGCTTTGCCAGATGCCGAATTCCTTCTCGCGGAAGGCCGGTCGGTTGCCAAATTTGGCGACGTTGCGATCCAGCAGCGCCGGGATCGAGGTGAAGCTGTGCGGGGCTTCGGTGGTCATGTGCAGGCGTCCTCCACGGTCCCGTCTGAAGCGACAGGAAGACACGTTTCTTTTCGGCCAGCCCGGGGGCCGGCACATTTCATTTGGCCGGTTCGGAACCGGCTTTGCCGGGATCCGGCATGACTTGTGCTGGGAGGTTGCGCAAACGCGGAACAAATACAGACACCTCAGCGCGATACGCGCCCTGGTGACCGGTTACGGAACGCCGAAGCCACATGGCCCCCGCGGTCTCGTCGATACATTCATTTTCCTCCCGTCCGGCCCTTCTTTGGCGGGGCTGGACGGGGGCAGTATCGAAGCCCGGCGGCGCTCAAACAATGATATTCTGCCGCAAGGGATGTGAGCGATTTTGCAACAATCGGCCGTGTACGATCTTTGTTCCGGGCCCGGCACCGGACCCGTTTCGCGGTGTCAACCCCCGGAAATGGCTGAATTTATACGTGCGGGCCGGGCGGTAACGCGTTTTCGCGCAAGCGCTGTCGGCAAATGCAATATCCGGGCGGCCCGGTTGCGTCTCCGGTTACGTCTCAGGCGCGCAGGCGATTCCCGGGGGGCGGGGGAGCCAAACAAACGGGATCAGGCCGCAACAGCCTGATCCCGCGGGTTTGTTCATGAGACCGGCGCCGCCGGGGCCCGGTGCGTCAGCCCCAGTCGGCCCCGGGGCTCAGCCCCAGTCGGCCCCGGGGCTCAGCCCCAGTCAGCCCCGGGGCTCAGCCCCAGTCGGCCTTGCGTTTTTCGAGGAAGGCGGCGATGCCCCTGGCGGCCTCGTCGCGTTCCCAGGTGTCGGCGAGGCGGCGAATCGTGTCGTCGATGACCGATTCGTCGATTCGCGGCCCCATCGCGCGGGCCAGCGCCTTGGCCTCGCCCACCGCGCCCGGGGCGACGTCGAGATAGGGCGCCACCTCGGCCTCCACTGCGGCGTCCAGCGCCTCAGGCTCCACCGCGCGGGCCAGCACCCCGAGCTCCACCGCCTCGGCGGCGTCGAACAGCCGCGCCGACATGAACACCCGCCGCGCGCGCCCCTCGCCCATCCGCGCCAGCACATAGGGCCCGATGGTCGCCGGGATCAGCCCGAGGCGGGTCTCGGTGAGGCCAAATCTGGTGCCCTCCGCCGCGATTGCCACGTCGCAGACGCAGGCCATGCCGACGCCGCCACCGAAAGCACCGCCGTGGATCCGGCCGATCAGCGGCGTGGGCATTTCGTTGAGGGCGTTCAGCATCTCCGCGAGCTTGCGCGCCTCGCGCATCCGGGTCTCGCGGTCGGCCTCGATCTGCGCCTGCATCCAGCGCAGATCGCCCCCGGCGCAGAACACCTTGCCATTGCCCGACAGCACGATGGCCCGGGTGGCACGGTCGGCGCCGAGGCTTTTCGCCATGTGGGTGAGCTCGGCGATCATCTCGGCCGAGAGCGCGTTGCGGCTGTCGGGCAGGTTGAGCCGGACGTAGGCCACGCCGCGCGGGTCAAGCTCGATGTCGAGGGTCTGGTAGCTCATTCGGGGCTCCTGAGTTTGCGGGCGGTTTCCGAGACCTCGCGCAGCCGGGCTTCATCGACCCCGGTTGCAAAGCCCCTGTCATGCAGCAGCGCCACAACCGCTTCAGTGGCCACATTGCCCCTGGCGCCCGGCGCGTAAGGACAACCGCCGAGCCCGCCGACGGAGGCGTCGAACACCCTGAGGCCCCGGTCGAGCGAGACGGCGATATTGTCGAGCGCGCGGCCCCGGGTGTCGTGGAAATGTCCGGCGAGCCGGTCTGCCGGGAGCGCGCCCAGCACCGCATCGAGCATCGCGCCGACGCTCTCCGGGGTGCCCGCGCCGATGGTGTCGCCGAGGCTGATCTCAAAACAGCCCATGTCGGACAGCGCTGTTGCAACCCGCGCCACCTCTTCGGGCGGCGTCGGCCCGTCATAGGGGCAATCGGTGACGCAGGAGACGTAGCCGCGCACCGGAATCTCCGCCTCCGCCGCCGCCGCCATCACCGGGGCGAAACGCTCAAGGCTCTCGGCGATCGAACAATTGATGTTCTTCCGGCTGAACCCCTCGGAGGCGGAGGCAAAGATCGCCACCTCGTCGGCTGCCGCCGCGCGCGCCGCCTCGAACCCCCTGAGGTTCGGGGTGAGCACCGCATAGGTGACGCCCGGTTTGCGCCGGATACCGGCCATGACCTCGGCGGCATCGCCCATCTGCGGCACCCAGCGCGGGCTGACGAAGCTGGTGGCCTCGATCTTGGTGAAGCCGCAATCCGACAGCGCGTCGATCAGCGCGATCTTGTCCGCCGCCGGGATCAGCCGGGCCTCGTTCTGCAACCCGTCGCGCGGGCCGACCTCGTAAAGCGTGACCTGTTCACTCATCTTCCGGCTCCAGTTCCACCAGCCGGGTGCCGTCGGTGACCTGATCGCCGGGCTGGCAGAGCATTTCGGCGATCACCCCGTCGCGCGGGGCGGAGAGGGTGTGTTCCATCTTCATCGCCTCCAGCACCAGAAGCGGCGCGCCCTTCTCGACGCGGTCGCCGGTGGCGGCCATCACCTGCTGCACCAGCCCTGGCATCGGCGCGATCACCGCGTCGCCGCCATGGTGGTCGTCGCCGGCGCCGGCCAGCGGGTCGGGCAGGGCGAAGGTGGTGCTGAGCCCCTCGGCGAAGACCGAGACCCGGGCGCCGTGACGCACCACGCGGGCGCGGATCTGGCGTTCGTCATGCTCGACCCGGTAGGCGCCGCCGCCCAGCGGTTCCACATGCAGCCGCACCACCGCCTCGCCGACCCGCACCGCGAAACGGCCGTGGGTTTCGAGGCTTGCATGCAGCTCGTGATGGGTGCCGTCATGGTCGATCAGTGCCACCTGATCGGCGTCGCGCCAGTGCCGCCAGCCCTTGAGCGTCTGCCACGGGGCGTCGCCGCTGGCCGGGTCCAGCACGTCGAGGCTGGCGAGCGCGGCGAGCGGCAGCACATAGGCCGGGAGCGCGAAGCCTGCGGTGAGGCTGTCGATGTCGCGGCCGATCAGATGGGTGTCGACCTCGCCGCGGCCGAAGCCCTCATGACGCGCCAGCGCCCCGAGGAAGGCGAGGTTGGTCACCGATCCGGCCACATGGCAGGCGTCGAGCGCCTGCGACAGCATCCGGAGCGCGGCGCTGCGGGTCGGCCCGTGGACCACCAGCTTGGCGATCATCGGGTCATACCACGGGCTGATCTCGTCGCCCTCGCGCACACCCGAATCCACCCGCACCGCGCCCGGGCCGAATTCGCTGGCGTCGGGGAAGGCGAGGTGGTCGAGTGTGCCGGTGGCGGGCAGGAAGCCCTTGGCCACGTCTTCGGCATAGATCCGCGCTTCAAACGCCCAGCCGGTGATGGAAAGCGCCTCCTGCGTCACCGGCATTTCCTCGCCGGCGGCGATCCGGAGCTGAAGCTCGACGAAATCGAACCCGGTGATCGCCTCGGAGATCGGGTGTTCCACCTGCAACCGGGTGTTCATCTCCATGAACCAGAAGCCGTCTTCACGAAGCGGCCCGGAGCCGTCGACGATGAACTCCACCGTGCCCGCGCCGACATAGCCGATGGCCTTCGCGGCCTCGACCGCCGCCCGGCCCATGGCGGCGCGCACGTTTTCGGGCATGTCGGGGGCCGGGGCCTCTTCGATGACCTTCTGGTGGCGGCGCTGGAGCGAGCAATCGCGCTCGAAGAAATGCACCGCGTTGCCGTGCCTGTCGCCGAACACCTGAATCTCGATATGGCGCGGCTGGGTGACGTATTTCTCGATCAGACAGGCCGGGTCGCCGAAACTCGCCTGTCCCTCGCGTTGGGCGGCTTCGAGGCTGGCGCGGAAGTCGGCCGGGTCTTCCACCAGCCGCATCCCCTTGCCGCCACCGCCGGCGCGGGCCTTGATCAGCACCGGATAGCCGATGCGTTCGGCCTCGGTGGCGAGCAGCTCCGGGTCCTGGCTTTCGCCGTGATAGCCCGGCACCACCGGCACGCCGGCCTCGACCATCAGCGCCTTGGCGGCGTCTTTCAGCCCCATGGCGCGGATCGCCGACGCCGGAGGCCCGACAAAGGCGAGCCCCGCGGCTTCCACCGCTTCGACAAACTCCGGGTTCTCCGACAGGAAGCCATAGCCCGGGTGGATCGCCTCCGCCCCGGTGGCCCTGGCGGCGGCGATGATCGCATCGCCCCGCAGATAGCTTTCGGCCACGGCGGGCGGGCCGATATGCACCGCCTCGTCGGCCAGCGCCACATGTTTCGAGGCCGCATCGGCGTCGGAATAGACCGCGACGGTCTTCACGCCCAGCCGGCGCGCGGTGGCGATCACCCGGCAGGCGATCTCGCCCCGGTTGGCAATCAGGATCTTTGCAAACATGTCCGTCTCCTCACATCCTGAACAGGCCGAACCGCGTGTCCGGGATCGGTGCGTTGAGCGCGGCGGCGAGCGACAATGCCAGCACGTCGCGGGTCTTGCGCGGGTCGATGATGCCGTCGTCCCAGAGCCGCGCGCTGGCGTAGAGCGGATGCGCCTGAGTCTCGAACTGGTCGATCGTCGGCTGTTTGAAGGCCGCCTCTTCTTCGGCCGACCAGCTGCCGCCGCCGCGTTCGATGGCGTCGCGCTTGACGGTGGCGAGCACCCCCGCCGCCTGTTCGCCGCCCATCACCGAGATCCGCGAATTGGGCCAGGTCCAGAGGAAGCGCGGATCATAGGCGCGCCCGCACATGCCGTAATTGCCCGCGCCGAAGGAGCCGCCCACCAGCACGGTGATCTTCGGCACCTGCACGGTGGCCACGGCGGTCACGAGCTTGGCGCCATCCTTGGCGATGCCGCCCGCCTCATAGGAGCGGCCGACCATGAAGCCGGTGATGTTCTGCAAGAACAGCAGCGGGATCTTGCGCTGGGCGCAAAGCTCGACGAAATGCGCCCCCTTGACCGCGCTTTCGGAGAACAGCACGCCGTTGTTGGCGATGATCCCCAGCGGCATCCCGTGGACATGGGCAAAGCCGCAGACCAGCGTGGTGCCGTAGCGCGCCTTGAACTCGTCGAACCGCGAGCCGTCCACCAGCCGGGCGATCACCTCGCGGATGTCATAGGGCGTCTTGAGGTCCGCCGGGACCACGCCGAGGATCTCCTCGGGGTCATAGGCGGGGGGTTCGGGGCTTCGCAGATCGAGCTGGGCGGGCTTCACGATGTTGAGGTTCGCCACCGCCTCGCGGGCCAGCGCCAGCGCATGGGCGTCGTCCTCGGCGAGGTAGTCGGCAACCCCCGACAGGCGGGTGTGCACATCGCCGCCGCCGAGGTCTTCGGCGCTCACTACCTCGCCCGTCGCCGCCTTGACCAGCGGCGGCCCGGCGAGGAAGATCGTGCCCTGTTCCTTGACGATGATGGTCACATCCGACATCGCCGGCACATAGGCGCCACCGGCGGTGCAGGATCCCATCACCACCGCGATCTGCGGGATGCCTTTGGCCGACATGTTGGCCTGATTGAAGAAGATCCGCCCGAAATGGTCGCGGTCGGGGAAGACCTCGTCTTGTTGCGGCAGGTTGGCGCCGCCGCTGTCGACCAGATAGACGCAAGGCAGCCGGTTCGCCTCGGCGATCTCCTGGGCGCGCAGGTGTTTCTTTACCGTCATCGGGAAGTAGGTGCCGCCCTTCACGGTGGCGTCGTTGCAGACGATCATCACCTCGCGGCCCGACACCCGGCCGATGCCCGCGACCACGCCGGCCGCCGGACAGGCGCCGCCATACATGTCGTGGGCGGCAAACATGCCGATCTCCAGAAACGGCGCGCCGGGGTCGATGAGCCGCGCCACGCGTTCGCGCGGCAGGATCTTGCCGCGGCTCACATGACGCGCGCTCGCCCGTTCGCCGCCGCCGTCGAGCGCCGCCCCCGCGGCGGCTTCGATCGGGGCCATCGCCGCCTTGTGGGCGGCGACATTGGCGCGGAAGGTTTCGGAATTCGGCGAGATGGACGAAGCCAGGACCGCCATTACGTCATCGCTCCCATGAGTTCGCGCCCGATCAGCATGCGGCGGATTTCCGAGGTGCCGGCGCCGATTTCCATCAGTTTCGCGTCGCGGAAGATGCGGCTCACCGGGGTTTCGTTCATGAAGCCCGCGCCGCCCATGGCCTGCACCGCCTGATGCGCCACCACCATCGCCTCTTCCGAGGCATAGAGCACGCAAGCGGCGGCGTCCTGACGGGTGACCTCGCCGCGGTCGCAGGCTTTGGCGACCTCGTAAGTATAGGCCCGCGCGGAATTGAGCTTGGTATACATGTCGGCGATCTTCGCCTGCATCAGCTGGAAGTTCCCGATCGACTGGCCGAACTGCTTGCGTTCGACCATATAGGGCATGATCTCGTCGAGGCAGGAGGCCATGATGCCGCTGCCGATCCCCGACAGCACCACGCGCTCGTAATCGAGCCCGGACATCAGCACCCGCACCCCCTTGCCCTCTTCGCCGAGGATGTTTTCGAAGGGCACTTCCACGTCTTCGAAGATCAGCTCGGCGGTGTTGGAGCCGCGCATCCCCAGCTTGTCGAAATGCGGCGAGGTCGAGAAGCCCTTCATGCCCTTTTCGACGATGAAGGTGGTGATGCCCTTCGCGCCCGCCTCCGGGTCGGTCTTGGCATAGACCACGAGGGTGTCGGCATCGGGGCCGTTGGTGATCCAGAACTTGTTGCCGTTGAGGACGAAATAGCCGTCGCGCTTCTCGGCGCGCAGCTTCATGCCCACCACGTCGGACCCGGCGCCGACCTCCGACATCGCCAGCGCGCCCACATGTTCGCCGCTGATCAGCTTGGGCAGGTATTTCGCCTTCTGCTCAGGGTTGGCGTTGCGCTTGATCTGGTTGACGCAGAGGTTGGAATGCGCCCCGTAGCTCAGCGACACGCTGGCCGAGGCCCGGGCGATCTCTTCGACCGCCACCACATGGGCGAGATAACCCATGCCCGAGCCGCCGTCTTCCTCCGCGACGGTGATGCCCAGCAGGCCGAGCTCGCCCATCTCTTTCCACAGCTCGTTGGGAAAGGCGTTTTTCGCGTCGATTTCCACGGCCATCGGCTTGACGCGCTCCTGCGCCCAGCGATGCACCATATCGCGAAGGGCGCTGACGTCCTCGCCGAGATCGAAATTCATGGTGGCGTTGAACATCCGGTCCTCCCATTTTCCGAAACCTGACATCTGCCGCCCTCCCGCGGCGCTGTCCCGGGCAGGGTGGGGCAAGCATGGGTCGCAAACAATGGCACTCACAGTCGATTGTGATGAGCGAAAATGCCATGGCCCGGATCGACCCCGGATCAGCCCCGGCCGCTCTGCCAGCGGCCCTGTCACCACATCCGCTCCGCCAGCGGCCCTGTCACCTCGTCACGCGGCGCGCGCGGGGGGCATGGGGAGACCGGACCCGGCCGCCGGGGCTCGGCGCCGGCGGGCAGGGAGCGGTCTCAGAACCGGGATTGCCACAGCAGATAGAGCAGCGCGGCGATCAGCAGCAGGACGGTCAACTCGAACGCCCGCGCCATGGCGCCGGCAAATGTCCACTGGCTGGGGGCGAAGCGGTTCGGTTCCCGGCGCGGCGGTTCCTCGACCGGCTCGCGGCGGACGATCTGCAACCGGTAGTCCGACCAGGGGTCGCCGCGCCGGTAGCGCGGAACGCCGAAGGCCATGAGCTGTTTCAGCGCCGAGACATAGTGGAACCGCGTGGTCTCGGACATTGGCCTTGCCTGGTTGGCGACCGTCCAGGCGACCATCTCCGCATAGGGCAGATCGCGCACATGGGTGCCGTCTGCCAGCCGCGCCATCATGTCTGCGGGCAGCCCGTGGGCGGCATTGGCGAAAGCGTCGAGATGGGCGATGGTCAGTTCGTCAAAGGCAATGTCGCCGTGGTACTCGGTGAACAGCCGCACGATGTGACGCACGGTCTGCGCGGAGTCCGGGTCGAGTTGCAGGGCGTATTCCTCGAGCAGATCAGCGAGGGTGAACAGCGCATATTCCGTCTCGCTGTCGCGCATGTCGCTCCTGTCATGGCTGACGAGCGCCAGGGCGCTGCTGGGGAGCGGCCAGTTTTCGTCAATGGCCTCGATCTCGTCCGGGTCGCGGGCCAGATCGTCCGGCTCGTCCGGCGCGGAGGGGGCGCTCCCGTGGTCGTTGCCGGGGCTGTCCCACCGGGTTTCTTCGGCCTGATCGCCGTATTCGCCGGGGCCGGTGTCGCCGGCAATCCCGCTTTCCTCCGCAGCCGCCGTGTCGGAAGGGTCCGCCGCCGCGTCCGTGGCGGGGAGGGCGCCGTTGCGCAGATGCTCGAAGGTTTCCAGCAGCCCCTCGAGGCCGCCGGCCTGGTCATAGGCGGCGCGTTGCTCGGGGGTGAGATGCGAAACGATGTCGTCCACCTCTGCCTGGCGGGCGTATGCCTGTTCCTTTTCCGCAAGTTCGGCCTTTCGCCGCTCCACCTCGCGCTGCGCCTCCTTCGGGTCCGACGTATGCAGCGAGCCGCGCAGATGGGTCTTGCCATCGAAGAGGTGCTGGATTTCCGGCCTGATCCGGAGATTCAGATGATAGACCTTGCCGCGAACCTGCGTTCCGGCGACCTTGGGAAGGTCGTTCCCTTGAACAGCCATTCCAACCACCTTCGATAGGGCCGTGTTACAGGCGTGTAACACGGATTTTTCCTGCCGCAAAGACGGGTGGCAAGAGGCTGTTTTCCATAGGAAAAAGACTGGTTCCAGCATGGAAACCAGCGATTTTGCCAAGGCGTCCGCCGCCGCGTGAAGGGGCTGATTCGCCCGCCGTTCGGGCCGTGGCGCGGAAGGTGCGAAAAGCGCCGGGAGAGCCGTCGCGCCGGGCTGGCGGCGGGCTGGGTCGTGGGCCGGGCAGCGGGCCGGGCAGCGGGCCGGGCGAAGGCGGGGGACCGGGGTTGCCGCGCCCGCGCGGCCCCGCCCGCCGCAGGCGCATGGCGGTGTCCTTGGGCGCCGGCGCTTCTGGTGCCTCCTGCGCGGCGGGGCGACCGGTGCGGGGAAGGTTCTGCCTGCCGCGCCCGTGCGGCCCTGCCGCACCGGCCGTGTTGCGCGCTGCTTTTCCGGACCGGGCGCCCCGCGGCCACGGGGGCGCCTGTTGCGTTTGACAAAATACCTGACACAGAGAGCATCACCTGACGCGCCCAAAATCTCTGATTTCAGGCAGCGCCTGGATGAGTCAGGTTTTTCGCATGACGCTTCAGTCTAGCCGCCGAAGCCGTGGCACGGGAAGGCGGGGGCAGGCACGGCCGGAAAGGGTTGAAAGGCCGCCGGGAAGCGGGCGGGCGGGATGGGGGCGCTAACAGGACGTTGCGGGCGCGACCGGCGGGCTTGCCGCGCCCGTTGCCGCCGTTGTCCCCGCCCATGGTTGCGGCCGGCAGGAAGCGGAAGCGGCCGGCCGGGCGCCGCCTCTTCTCCGCGGCCCCGGGGGCGCCTATTGCGCGCCCGGCGCGCAGCTCCTGAGCTGTTTCATCGCGGCGCTGCTGCCGAACAGCGGCAGGCGGGCTTCGAAACCGCCGCTGCTGCTGCGCAGATCGAGGAACATGCCCCAGCCGAGGCGTTCCGCTGCCGCCTCGAACGGCCCGAGCGAAAGCCGCCAGGCTTCGCCATCCCAGCTGCCGGTATGGCCACCGGGTGGCGGGGTGCCGTCGACAGCGGCGGCGAGCACCATGTTCTCGGCCCCTTGGGGGGGCTGCGCCGGGGTCACGCCAACCAGCAGCGCCCCGTCCGGGTCCAGCGAAAAGACGAGACGGCTGTTTTCCAGCGGTACCGAGACCCGGCAGGCGGTATCGTCCTGTGTCCAGAGCGGGGCAAAGGCCCGGCCGAGCTGGCCGAGCGCGCGGCACTGGCGCAGAGTGACCGGCTGTTCGCCGCCGAAACCTGCGCTGATGCGCGGGGCGCTGCCGTCGGCGGCCGCGGGGGCGATGTGCAGCGTGGGCCTTGCCTCCGGGGCCAGCGGACTGGCGCAGGTGAAGTCGCCCTGCCAGGCGGTCCCGGTTCCCCCGGCTCCTGCTCCTGCTCCGCTGATCGCGCATTCGGTGCCGAGGATGTTGAACAGATAGGCGCGGCGGCTGGTCACCAGGATGGTGCCGAGAAGGGGCGCGTCGGGCTCCGTGGCGGGCGGGTTTGCCGGCGGCAGAACCGTGTCGATCCGGCCCGGATTTTCGATCCGCTCGAGATAGGCGAGGCAGGCGGCGAGCGAGGGGGCATAGATGCCGCGCAAGGCAACCGGAACCCGCGCGCCCTCCGCCGGTTGCGGGCGATCGGGGAACAGCGGCGCTTCAGGGGTGGCGGGGTCTTGCGGGGCGGAAGCCCCGGGCGCGGCGGCCTCTGCCGTGGCTTCCGTGGCGGTCGCCCCGGTGCCTTGGGAAGGGGCTTCGGGTGGCGCTTCGGGGGTGGCGGTCCCGGGCGCCGGTCCGGACGGGGCTGCGTTCGGGGCTGGATCCGGCGCGGGTGCGGGCGCCTCGGACGGGGCGGGGGACGGCCCGTCTGCCGGGTCTGTGCCTGTCTCCGCCGTGCCTGCCTCCGCCGTGCCTGCCTCCGCCGGTCCTGTCCCTTCCGGTTCTGTGTCCGCCGTGCCCGTCTCCGCCGGTCCTGCCTCTGCCGCCGGGCCGGGGTGCGCGATCGCGGCAAGCCGGTCGGACAGCGCCCGCGGGCCGAGGGGGGTGCCGTCCAGCACCAGAACCGGCCAGTGGTCGAGCAGGTTGATTCCCTGCCAGGCCCCGGCCTCGCGATGGGTCTGCCAGTCGGCAAGGTAGCGCGCTGCCTGGCCACGGTAGAGCGCACAATTGCCGAGCGCCTCCGGGGCGAGCCCGGCGCGTTCGGCGATCCCGCCCAGAAGGGTTTCGAGCGGCGTGAGATTGCCGGTTCCGGCGGCGTTCAGCGCCTCCACCCCCGCGGCGCTTGCCAGCGCCGCATGGGCGGCCTCATAGCCCTGGCTTCCGGCGCAGATCGCGGTGAGATTGCCCCAGATCGACCCGCTGTCGCCGGTATAGGTGAACAGATGCACGATCCGCAGCACCCCGGCCTTGGTGGCGCGGGTCAGGGCCTCGCGGTCGATCCCGGCGTAATCCCCGGCCAGATCGGTCGCCGCATGAACGAAATGCAGCGTATGGGGGGCGGTGTCGTGGCCTTGGACGACCTGGAATTCCGGCGACATCACCGCCTCCGGGGCGAAACGGATTTTCGCGGCGCGGGCCTCGGCGATTTCGGCGGTCAGCCGGTCGCGGGCCTGCATGAGGGCGGGATCCTCCGGGGTGAGCGCCAGCGCGGCGGTGTAATCCGCGAGTGCCGCGTCGCGGCGCCCGGCGATCGCCCTCAGCCCGGCGCGCCGGGCGAACAGCCCCGCGTCATCGGGCCTGAGCGCAAGGGCTGCATCGAGATCGGCAAGCGCGGGGTCCCAGGCGCGCTGGCGCTGATGGATTTCGGCCCGGGCGGTCAGTGCCTGCACCTGGCCGGGGTCGGCGGCGATCAGTGCGTCAAGGTCGGCCAGCGCCAGCGCGGGGCGTTGCATCTGCACATGCAGCGCGGCGCGTGCGAGGCGGGGGCCGGCGGCGTTCGGATCGGCCTCGATGGCGGCGCCGAGCGTTTCGAGCGCCGTGGTGAAATCGAGGCGGGCGATGGCGGCCTCCCAGGGGGCGGGGTCCGGTCCGGCGGCAAGCGGCGCCGCGCCGTGCCCGAAGGCCAGCGCCAGCGCCACAAACTGGCCGAACCGCATGATCTGTTTCAAATCCGGCATCCTGCCAGAGGGCCGCCAACCGCCGCCTTTGTCAACCGCTTCGCGATCACATGGGCTTCACCGGCCAGCCTGCGCCCGGGGGGCGCGCGCGGTGGGGCGCCTTTTGCCCTGGCTCTTTCGCGGGCCGCGCCGGGGCGGCAAGCCCGCCCGCGACAACGGGCGCCAGGGGGGGGGAATGCCCGGGCGGCTGGTGGCACTGCTGATGACGGCAACGGTGATGGGAAACGCGGCGGGCGCCGGGCAGTTGAGCGGTTTCGCGCCCTTCGTACATGACAGCGACAGGCCCGGGGTGGTACGGCTCGACGGCGAGATCGACGCAGGCATCCTCCTTGCGTTCAACCGCGCGATGCAGCGCCTTGAAGATATCCGGGTGCTGGAGCTTGCCAGCGGCGGCGGTTCGGCGGTTGCCGCGCTGCTGCTTGCCCGGGAGCTGCGCGCGGTGGGGCTGAGGGTGTTCATCCCGGCGGGATCGGCCTGTGCCCTGTTGTTTTTCGCCGCTGTCGGGCGTGACGCAGAGGGGCGGCCTGGGGTCCATGCCATTGCCGTGCCCGGCCACACTCCTGCCGCCGGGCAGACCGGGCAGAGACCGGGCCTGCGCTTTTCGTGGGGTCCGGCGTGCTGGCGGCGATTCAGGAACGGATGATGGCCTCGGCGCAGGACATGTACCGGTTCGACCGTGCCGGGATGCTGAAGATCGGGCTGATCGTGCGGCCCGGGGCCGGGGGCCGGATGAGCGCCTGCTGGCGGGGCTTGTTGCGCAGGCGAACCTGGAAAGCCGGCTGCCCGCCTGGTCCGGCCCGCCCGCCGGTGTGACCGGGGGCCAGATCGCCACGGTCGAAGCCCAGCGCGCAGCCCTTGCGGCGGACCCCGAAGACATCGCGGCGCGCGAGGGGCTGGCGGGCTATGAGGCGGCGCTGGGGGGGGCGCGGCCGCCCGGCAGTATCAGCAGCATGTCATCACCCTGCGCGGGGCCGGTGCCGGGGTGAGAGACTACACCATGCTGGTCTATTGCCTCGTGGCCGCGGCGGGGGCATCGTCTCGCGCGAGGCTGAAAACGCTCTGCGCGCGGCGCTGGAACTCGACCGCGCGAGCGGCATTGCGCTGTATTACCTCGGGTTGATGTATGGCCAGACCAGCCGGGCGGACAGGAGAACTGCCATGACGGCGTGTCGGTCAGCCTCGGCATGGACGGGTCCGTCAGCCTCAGCGAAACCGCCGGGGGCGGAGCCAGCGCCCCGGCTTCGCTGCGCTGAAGGGGCCGCCGGGCGGGCCCGCGCGGCCGCCGGCCGCGCGCCACCCGCGCGCCATCGGGGCAAGGCCGCCCGGCTCAGGCTCGGGCTCAGTCTCAGTCTCGGGCGGCGTGCTCGTTCCACAGCGGCCGGTGCTTTGGCTCGTCTTCCTCGATGGTCGAGAACCGCCCGATCGGTTTGAGGAAATAATTGTCGGTCAGATCGTCGTTGCACTGGCTGATCTCGGCGCAGAAGGCCGGGCCGGTGCCCGGCTCGCCCCAGAAGCTGTGCTTCATGCCGCGCGGAATGGTGACGCCGTTGCCGGGCGCGAGCCGGATCGGCTCCGCATAGGGGTCTGCGATCACCCGGCCGTCGACCCGCACCGGATCGTCGGCCTCGCTGCCCTCGCGGGTGAAGGCGACCAGCAGATTGCCGCCGCCGCGCACCATGATGTCTTCCATCTTCACCTTGTGCGAGTGGAAAGGTGTCACCTGGCCTTCGTTCACGAACAGCAGCTTCTCGGCATAGGGCAGGGTGGCGGGGTCACCCTGGACGCCGTTGCGCACGCAAAACAGGGTGAGGCCCGTGGCGGCGAAATCGCCGAGCCCGAAATCGGTCACGTCCCAGCCGAGCTGGCGGGCGGCGAGAAAGGCGGCAAGCTCCGGTTCGGCGGCGAAATCCGCCTCGGACCAGCCGGCCCAGTCGGGAAGCCGCCAGCGGTATTCGGCGATCAGGGCTTCGGCGCTGCGGATGGCGGCGTTGATTTCAGAGCGTTTCATGGGCAGGGCCTTTCGCGAATGGGGTCAGGGCCGGGGCGCCCCCCCCCCGGTGACGCCCCGGCGGGTTGGCGGCTCAGCCGCCGATCATCAGCATCACCACCTCGTCATGGGTGGTGTCGCTGATCCGCCGTTCGCCGACCGCGACCCCGCGCCGGAGCACGATGATCCGGTCGGAGACGGCGAAGATGTCGGACATGTTGTGGCTGATGAAGATCACCGCCTTGCCCTCGTCCTTCAGCTGCTGGACCAGTTGCAACACCTTGCGCTGCTCCGGTACGCCGAGGGCGGCGGTGGGTTCGTCCATGATCAGCACCTGGGCGTTCCAGTAGAGCGCCCGTCCGATCGCCACCGCCTGGCGCTGGCCGCCGGAGAAGTTGGAGACCGGCGCATCAAGCCGCGAGACGTGGAAATCGAGCCGCGCCATGGTCTCGCGCGCCGCCTCCGCCATCGCCTTGCGGTCGAGGATGGGGATGAAGCCGAACCGCCTGGTCATCGGCTCGCGGCCGAGGAAGATGTTGCCGCCGATGGAGAGGTTGTCGGCCAGCGCGAGATCCTGATAGATCGTCTCGATCCCCTTGTCGCGGGCATCCTGCGGCGAGGAGAAGGTCATCTCCTGGCCGTTGAGGAAGATCTGCCCCGAGCTTTGCGGATAGACGCCGGAGATCGCCTTGATCACGGTGGTCTTGCCGGCGCCGTTGTCGCCCGCGAGCGCCACCACTTCACCGGCGCGCACCACCATCGAAAGATCCCTGAGCGCCTGTACGGGGCCGAAATTCTTCGACAGGTTCTTCACCTCGAGCACCACGTCGCCATGTTTTGCCGGCGGGGCCTTGATGGGAGAAAGATCATTCACTTTGGCGTCCTCCGGAAAAGTCGCGCTGGGCCTGATCCATCAGCACCGAAACGATGATGACCACGCCGACGGAGATGAACTGCCAGAATGGCTCGACATTGACGAAGACGAGGCCGTACTGGATCACCGCGATCACGAAAGCCCCCGCGACAGTGCCGAGAATGGTGCCCGAACCGCCGAACAGGCTGGCGCCGCCGATGACCACCGCGGCAACCGCGTCGAGCAGCATCGGTTCGCCCGCCTGGGCCGCCCCGGCGGCAAAACGCGCCGAGTAGAGCACCCCGGAAAGACCGGCGCAGCCCGCCGACAGGATGTAGAGCCGGCCCACATGGCGTTTGATGTTGATCCCGGCCCGCCGCGCCGCGATCTCGCTGGCGCCGATGGCGTAATTGTGCTGGCCGAAGCGGGTCTGGCTCAGGATGTAATGCATCGTCAGCACGAACAGCGCGGTGATCAGCACTATGATTGGCACGCCGGCGATCTTGCCGTTGCCGATGGCGGCGAACACCGGGTTGCCGCGCACGGGCACCGTGGTGCCCCCCGCCAGCAGGAAGGCGGTGCCGCGGGCAACGCCGAACATGCCCAGCGTGCCGATGAAGGGCGGCACCTTGAGGCGGGCGACCAGCAGGCCGTTGATGGTGCCGGGAATGGTCGCGACCGCGATCGCCACCAGCGCCCCGAAGACGATGGCAAAGCCCGGCCCCATCACCGGGGTGGCCCAGTTGATGGTATGTGCCGCCACGACCGCCGCCAGCCCCATGATGAAGCCGAGCGAAAGGTCGATCCCGCCGGAAATGATCACGAAGGTCTGCCCGGTGGCCAGCAGCAGCGGCGCGACGGCGAAGATCGCGATCGACTGCACGTTGTAGGGGTTGAACATGAAGGTGCCGTTGAAGGCGATCCGGGCCCAGATTTCGAACATCACCACGAGGAAGATGAGAAACAGCCAGGCCCTCAGCGAGGCGACGCGTTGCAATAATGTCAGTGCCTGGTCGGCGTGATCCGCCGGCGGCGACACCGCCGATCTGGGCACTTCTCTTGTGTTCTGGTCTGTCATTGGGCTCGGGTTCCGGTCTGCCACCCCCGCGGAGCCGTCCCCGGTCCCGCAGGTTCAGGAAAGGATTGAGAAACGGGAGACGGCCCGTCGGTCACGGGCCGCCGCCCGGGGAAGAGAGGCCCGCCCCGGTGAGGGCGGGCACGCGCAGGTTCCGGTCAGTCGGAATAGATGTATTTCGCGATTTCCGGATCGTCGATATTGGCCGCGTCCATCACGGTAAAGCCGGTGCCGATCGAAACCGGGATCGAATTGCCGGTGAGGTGGGCATAGGCCGAGACCACGCCGTAATAGCCGATTTCGGCCGGGTGCTGGGCGATGGCGACGTCGACCAGACCGGTCTTGAGGTTGTCGACGATCGAGGCCGGGGCGTCGAAGGCCACGACCTTGACCTTGCCGGTCTCGCCCGCCTGCTGCACGCCGGTGCCGGCGCCCAGCGCCGAGAACAGGTTGGCGCCGAACACGCCCTTGAGCCCGGGTTCGCGCGCCAGCACGCCTTGCAGCTGGGTCGCGGCCTTGTTGGCGTCGTTGTCGTTGAACTGGGTTTCGAGCACGGTCACGCCGGGGAAATTCTCGGCCATTTCGAGCTTGAAGCCCTCTTCGCGCTGGTCGGTGGTGGAGATGCCGGGCTTGACGTTGGACACATAGACCGCGCCTTCGCCGCCGATCGCCTTGGCCAGCGCGCGCGCCGCCATGCGGCCGCCGAGCACGTTGTCGGAGGCGATGTAGGAGAGCGGGAAGTCGGCATCGCCCGCGCCGGTCTGGTAGACACCGGTGCCGATGAAGGTGTCGACGGTCAGCACCGCGATGCCCTCGTCATGGGCCTTGCGCAGCGGCTCGACCAGCTGGGTCTTGTCGGTGGGCGCGATCAGGATCGCGTCGGGCTTGCGGGCGATCACCGCGTCGAGCACCGGTACCTGCAACACCGGGTTGAAGTCCGGCGCCCCCTGAAACACCAGTTCGACCCCGAGCGCGTCAGCCGCCGCCTGGGCGCCGCGGTTCATGGTGATGTAGAACGCATCCGTGGTGAGCCCCGGTACCAGGGCGATGGTGATGTCCTTGTCGGCGGCCACCGCCGGCGCCGCCAGGCTGACACCCAGGGCAAGGGCAGAGACCACTCCGAGAAAACTGCGACGTTTCATTTCCAACTCCTCCAAATTGGTATTCCTGAGGGCGCGCCGGCCCTGGGGGCGCTGCCGGCGGAGGCCTTGCCGCCGCCTCGCGGACCCCGGTACGGGAATAACACGCCCGCGGCCGGGTTTCGTCAAGTGCAATTTTCTTCTGAAACGATTTTCCCGGGCCTTCGGTATCAGGCCTTCGGTATCAGGCCTTCGGTATCAGGCCTTCGGTGTCAGGAATCGCGGGCCAGATGGTCGAGCAGGGCTTCGCCGGTGGCGAGGTCGGTGATCAGCCGGTTGATCATGCCCGAACGCGCCGCGCCGGCGATCGAGCGCAGCTTGTCGGTGCCGGCCGCGAGCCCGATCGACACCGGCGCGGCACGCAGTTGCGCGGCGCTTACGGCGATCATCCGCCCCTCGCCGCGCCAGTCGAGAACCCGGCCCTGATCGTCGAAATAATGGCGCACGATGTCGCCCGCGGCGCCCTCCAGCACCGGATCGCGCGCGGCGCTCTCGATATTGGGGTTGGCCGGATCGTAGGGCACGCCGATGCCGACCACGGCCATGTCGATCCGGTTCCACAGTGCCATGGCATCGCGCACCGAGCGTTCTTCGAGAAACGAGCGGAAGAGCTCCGGCGCCGGCAGGTAGGGGGCGTGAATCAGCTGCGGCACGCCGCCGGTCACTTCCGCGGCGCGGCGGGCCAACTCGTTGGAATGAAAGTGATTTGCGAGGTTCTGCATCCCCCCGGTGGAGGGCACGACGGTGACCCCGGGCATGGCCGGAAGGCCGGCTTCGATCACCGCCCGCACGGTGCGGCCCCAGCCGAGCATCAGCACCGGGCCATGCCCCGGGCCAGAACTCCGGCCAAAGCTCGGGCCAGAACTCGGGCCATGCCCCGGGCCAGAGCCCGAAAGCATCCGCGCCAGATGCGGCGCGAGCGCGGGCAGCGCCCCGGCGGCGGGCGCATCGGCGGCGACCACCTCGTCGAGCCCGAGCCCTTCGGCGAGGCGGGCGCCGACCTCGCCGGGGTCGAAGATCTCGCGCACCTCGATGCGCACGATCCCCTCGGCGCGGGCCTTTTGCAGGAGCCGCGAAATCGTCGCCGTGCTGAGGCCAAGCTGTTTCGCAATCCGTACCTGGCTCATGTTGCTCACATAGTGGAGCTTTGCCACCGTGTGCAGCAGGGCGCGGCTGTCGCCGACAATGCTTCCACCCGAAACTGACAAATTGCAATTCCTTTCTGCAAGGTGTTACATCGCAGCAGATGGGTTATCGCGCAATCTCCGGGCCATGGCAATGGGATTCCGCCCGGGCAAGGCGCTTCCAGTGGGAGAAACGACATGACCGCCATGACCGCCATGACCACCGCCGAGCGGCGCGGATACAGCCAGATATGCGGCGCGGACGGCGCCATGATGGTGATCGCCTGCGACCAGCGCGGCGGGATGCGCCAGGTGCTGGCGGACACGCCCGGGGCGCGCGAGGCGATCACCAATCACGCTCTGGGGCTGGTGAAGGCCGACATCACCCGTTACCTCGCGGTCCATGCCGGTGCGGTGCTGGTCGATCCGCTCTGCGCGGTGCCGATGCTGGTCGACGAGGGCATCATCGCGCCCGCCACCGGGCTGGTGATCGGGCTCGACGCCTCCGGCTTTGACACCACCCCGGAGGGCTGGCGGATTTCCCGCATGGTCGAGGGGGTGAGCGCGCGGCGGGTTCGCGCGCTTGGCGGGACGGCGGCCAAGATCATGATCTATCTGCGCGCCGATACCCCCGGCGCCAACCAGGCCAACCTTGAAACCCTGCGCCGGACAGTGGCGGATTTTGCCGCGGAAGATCTGCTGCTGGTGGTGGAATTCCTCACCTACAGCCTGCCCGGCGAAAGCCCGGAGGCTTATGCGGCGGCCTGGCCGGGGCTGATCGGGGGCGGGGTGAGGCTTTGTCTCGATGCCGGCGCGAAGGTGCTGAAAATCCCCTATCCGGGGTCGGCCGCGGCCTGTGCGCGGGTCACCGAAATCTGTGGCAGGGTGCCCTGGGCGGTGCTGTCGGCCGGTGTCGATCACGCAACCTTCCTTGGCCAGGTCGACAGCGCGATGGCCAATGGCGCCTCCGGGGTGATCGCCGGGCGGGCGCTGTGGAAAGACTGCATTTCGCTTGACCGCGAGGTGACAAGGCAGCGGCTGGAAAGCGTCGCCCTGCCGCGGTTGCGCCAGTTGCAGGCGGCGATCGCGCGCCACCGGAGCTGAACATGGGCGAGCGGGCCGGCATCGGCATTGACATCGGCGGCACCCATCTGCGTGCGGCGCGGGTGCGGGAGGGGCGGATCGAGGCGCGCGCCGAAGCGCCCTCGTCGGGCGATGCGGGCGAGGTGCTGGCGCGCTGCCTGGCGCTGGTGGAAAAGGTGCGCAGCCCTGAGGCGGAGGCCATCGGCATCGGCATTCCCGGCCAGGTCGATGCCTTGGCGCGGCGGGTGATTTCGGGCGGGTTCGTCGATCTCTCGGGGGTCGATTTCCGTGCCGAAATCGAAGCGGCGGCCGGTCTGCCGGTGGCGGTGGAGAACGATGCGACCATGGCGCTGATCGCCGAGGCGGCCTTTGGCGCCGCCCGCGGGCAGGCCAATGTGGTGATGCTGACCATCGGCACCGGGATCGGCGGCGCGATCCTCGAGGCCGGGCGGATCCTGCGCGGGCGGCGCGCTGCCGGGCAGCTTGGGCATATCGTCGTCGACCCTGCCGGAGAGCCGTGCCTGTGCGGCAGGCGCGGCTGTGTCGAGACCACCAGTTCCGGCACCGCGCTGGGGCGGCTGATCGCCGGGGCGGGGCTGCCGGCGGGCACAAGAATCGAGGCGCTGCTGGCGGGCAGGGACGCGGGTTCGCGCGGCGTGATCGCGGCCTGGGCCGCTCCGCTCCGGCGCGCCATCGACAGCCTGATCGCGGTGCTCAACCCCGGTCTGGTGCTGCTGGGCGGCGGGCTCGGGCCGGCTGCCTGTGCCGCGCTTGAGACCGTGCCGGAGGCAAAGGGCTGGTACCATGCCCCGGTGCGGGCCGCACGGCTCGGCGATGACGCCGGGGTGATCGGTGCGGCGCGGGCGGGGCTCGGCGGCGCCCATGCCAGGCGGGTGGTGCTGGTCAACGGCGTGCCCGCCAGCGGCAAGAGCCGGCTGGCGCGGGCGCTGGCCGATGCCACCGGCTGGCCGCTGCTTGCGCTCGACACCATCAAGGCGCCGTTCCTCGCGGGGCTGCCGCCCGGCGACCGGCTGTTCAACCGCACGCTGGGGCGGGCGAGCCATGAGGCCATCTTCGACACCATCGCCGCGGCCCCGCCGGGGGCCGGCTTCATCGTCGATGCCTGGTTCGGTTTCCAGCCGGTCGCGGTGCTCGAAGCCGGGCTTGCCCGCGCCGGCGTCGGGGGGCGGGCCGAGATCTGGTGCCATGCGCCGCCAGAGGTGATCGGCGCGCGCTATGCGGCGCGGGTGCCCGAACGTCCGCCGGGGCATCCGGGCACCGAATATGTGCCGGAGCTGGTGGCGCTTGCCGCCCGCGCCCGCCCGACCGGCCTCGCGCCGGTGCTTCGGGTTGAGACCACCGCGGGGCTCGATCTGCCCCGGGTCACGCAATGGCTGGGCGAGGTGCTGTGAGCCCTGCCGGAAAGGAGAAAGAGAGATGGACGGTTTCGAAAAGGGTCCGATTCTGGTGACGGGCGCTTCAGGCGGCATCGGCGGCGCGACGGTGCGCCAGCTTGCGGCCAGGGGGGCGGAGGTGATCGCCTCGGGCCGCAACAGGGAGGCGCTGGCGGCGCTGGCCGCGGAAACCGGCTGCCGGGTGCTTCCCTTCGATCTCGAATCCGAAGACAGCATCAGGGCCGCGCTCGACGGGCTCGACCTCTACGGCGTGGTCAATTGCGGCGGCTGGGGCGGCGAGATTGCCACGCCGATGGACACCGACATCTCGGTGTTCGACAAGGTGATGCAGATCAACGCCCGGGGCGCGCTGCTGGTCACCAAATACGCCTCGCGCTCGATGATCCGGCTGGGCCGCGGCGGGGTGTTCGTCAACGTTTCGTCGCAGGCCTCGCTGGTGGCGCTGAAAGGGCATGTCTCCTACGGCTCTTCCAAGGCGGCGCTCGACAACATCACCCGGGTTTCGGCACTGGAACTCGGCCCCCACGGGATCCGTGTCAATGCGGTGAACCCGACGGTGGTGATGACGCCGATGTCGGCCTGGTACTGGGGCCGCGAAGACATCGAAGGCCCGTTCCTTGCCGCCATGCCGCTTGGCCGCTGGGCCACCGAAGACGAGATCGCCGCGCCGATCGTGTTTCTGCTCTCGGATGGCGCGGCGATGATCTCCGGCGTGACCCTGCCGGTCGACGGCGGCTTCACCGCCTGCTGATCGGCGCAAAACCGCGCCCCGGCGCCGATGGAGCGCCGGGGTGAAACCCATGGACAACAGGGCGTTGCCGCGCAGGATCGTCGGAAGGCGTTTCGGTCCCGCCTGTCAGAGGGTGGTGCCGACCGGCCCGGGGTGCGGCGGTGCATGGCCGGGCGGCCCGGGGGGGCTGCCCGGACCCCGCCGGACCGCCGATCCGACCGGAAACGCGCTCCGGTCGGGCTGTGGCGGCCAGGCGGTCAGGCCGCGTGTTCGGGCACCTCCAGCCCCAGCCATCGGGTATGGAAGGCGTCGATGTCGGGCTCGAAGTCATGGATCACCGGATACCACGGCGTCGGCGCCTTCACGTCCAGCAAATCGCCGGACTTCGGGCAGTAATACTCGCGGATCACCTGCCAGTCGGTCGAGGGCGCCATCAGGCGGGGGCAGAGGTGCCGGGTGGACAGTGCGATCACCCGTGCGCCCATGTCGGTGGCGTGTTCCACAAGGCCCAGCAAGAGCTTCTGCAAGTCTTCTGACCTGGGAAAGAAGATCAACGACGAGCTACTTGACGAGCTGCTGAAGGGCTGCGAACGGCCTGAGGATCTGCTGGGCGACGGCGGGCTGATGAAGGATCTGAAGAAGGCCCTGAGCCGCGCGCCCGATACCAGACAGGACTCGGCCTGCACAAAGACGGCAGATCGGGCGCGGATGGCGGCTCGCGGATGGGCCGGGCTCACGGGCAGCAAGGCCGGAAAAGCCGCTGAATAACACTGTTTTGGCAAGGTGTTGGGGAGTGAAGTGGCAGTCCGTAGGGGAATCGAACCCCTCTTTCCAGGTTGAAAACCTGGCGTCCTAACCGATAGACGAACGGACCACGCTGTCGGTGACGAGGTGTTTAGAAAATGGCGGCCGGGAGGGCAAGCGGTTTTTTTGGCCCGGCGGGATTTCTTTCGGGCGGGTCCGGCCGGGGCATGCCGCCGCCGAAGGCGCCGGGGCTCAGGCCGGCGCGGCGTCTTCGAGCCTGAGTTGCGGGGTGACGCGGCCGTTCCAGTGGTTGAGTTCGAGCCGCCCGGCGAAGTGGAAGCGGGCGCCGTGGTGGTTCATCAGCGCCGGGCCGAGGGGGCTGTCGAAAGCGTTGAAGGCGATGGCGTCGAGCTTGCCGCCGAGCCCGTCGGCGATGGTCAGCTTGAGGTGATTCTGCCCGACCGCGCGGGCGAAGCCCACGGCCATGTCGGGGAAGGCAAAGCGGGGGGCGGGGGCCCCGGCGCCATAGGGGCCGGCGGCCTCGATCCGGGCGATCAGCTCGGGGGTCGCGGCGCCGGGCATCAGCACCCCGTCGAGGCGCAGCTCGCGCGGGCCCATGGCCCCGGCGCCCTGGCGGGCGAGCAGCTCCGAAAGCCGCGCCATGGCCGGGGCGAGCTGGGCGCGGGTGAGGGTAAGCCCCGCGGCCATGCGGTGGCCGCCGCCGCGTTCGATCAGCCCTTCGGCGGCGAGGCGTTGCACCGGGGCGCCGAGGTCGATGCCGCTGACCGACCGCCCCGAGCCCTTGCCGATACCGGCCTCGTCGAGGCCGATCACCATTGTGGGCCGGTTCGCCGCCTCCTTGAGCCGCGAGGCGACGATGCCGACCACGCCCGGGTGCCAGCCCTCGCCCGCGGCCCAGACCAGCGGCGCGTCGAAGCCGCGGTCTTCGGCCTGCGCGGTGGCAGCGGCGAGCACCTCGGCCTCGATCTCGCGCCGCTCGCCGTTGAGCAGATCGAGCCGGAGCGCCAGCGCCTGCGCCTCGGCCGGGTCGGTGGCGGTCAGCAGCCGGGCGCCGAGGTCGGCCTCGCCGATCCGTCCGCCCGCGTTGATCCGCGGCCCGAGCATATAGCCCAGATGATAGGGGGTCGGGGCGGTGTTCATCTTCGCCACATCGGCGAGCGCCGTGAGCCCCGGGCGCGCGCGCCGTCCCATCACCTTGAGCCCCTGCACCACCAGCGCCCGGTTGGCGCCGATCAGGGGCGCCACATCGGCCACGGTCGCCAGCGCCACCAGATCAAGCTCGGCCATGAGGTCGGGCCCCGCGCGGCCCGCCTCGCGCAAAGCGCGGGAGATTTCCACCAGCAGCAGAAACACCACCCCCGCGGCGCAGAGATAGCCAAGCTCGCCGCTCTCGTCCTGACGGTTGGGGTTCACCAGCGCCAGCGCCGGGGGCAGGGTTTCGCCGCCGAGGTGATGGTCGAGCACCACCACATCGGCGCCTTCCGCCACGGCGGCGGTGATCGGTTCGTGCGACAGCGTGCCGGCATCGACCACGATGATCAGCTTGTGGGTCGCCGCGAGTCTCTGCATCGCGGGGGTGTTGGGGCCGTAGCCTTCTTCGATGCGGTCGGGGATATAGAGCGTCGGCTCGATGCGGAAATGCCGGAACCAGTCGATCAGCAGCGCGGCGGAGGTGGCGCCGTCGACATCGTAATCGGCAAAGACCGCGACCTTTTCCTGCCGGTCAACCGCCGCCAGCACCCGTGCGGCGGCGGTCTCCATGTCGCGGAGCCGGCGCGGGTCGGGGAGGGTGTCGCGCAAGGTCGGCGCAAGGAAGCCGGGCACATCGGCCGCCGCCACGCCGCGCCGCGCCAATACGGCGGCCACCGGCGCGGGCAGGTCCGCGGCTTGCGTGAGCGCTTCGGCCTGACGGGCCATCTCCACGCCGGGACCGGTCCAGCGGCGGCCGGTCAGCGAAGCGTCGACATCGAGGAAGGCAGACATGGGGGTTTTGTAGGCGGCGGGCGCGGCGAGGTCCAGTGGCGGGGGCGAGGTGGGGGCGAGGTGGGGGCAGGGGCCCCACGCTACGGTGCATTCCCCAGCACCGCCTCCAGCCCCACCACCTCGGTAAACTCGCCGTGGAGCGCGTCGAGCGCCGCCTCGTGGATCGCCTGCGGCGTCACCACACCGCCGCCGCGCCAGTCGGTGCGGACGTTCCGGGTGAAGGCGGCGCAGGCGTCATGCACCAGCCGGACCGAAAGGCCGAGATTTGCGGCCGTCCGCACGGTGGTGGAGACGCAATGCGGCGTGGTCAGGCCGCAGATCACCAGATCTTCGATCCCGGCGGCGCGGAGATCGGCTTCGAGACGCGTGCCGATGAAGCCGCTGTTGACGCGTTTATCGTAAACCGGCTCGCCTGCGCGCGGCAACACCGCCGGGTGGAAGCCCGTCCGGCCGGTCTCGGGGTGGAGCGGCGAGGCCGGATCGGTCGAGAGGTGGCGTACATGGCACACCGGCGCGCCCGCGCTCCGCCAGGCGGCCAGCCGCCGCCCGGGGTTTTCTTCGGCCTCCGGGTTGTTCCGTTCGCCCCAGTCGGATCGTCGAACGCCGTCTGGATGTCGACCAGAACGAAGGCCTTACACGTTGACCCGCGAGGTCGGCGAACGATAGGTGATGTGCCGCACCGAGCCCGATTTCGAACGCATCAAGAGGGTTTCGGCCTCGACCCAGCCGGGCTCGTGCTTGAGGCCGGAGACGATCGAACCGTCGGTCACGCCGGTGGCGGAGAAGATCACATCCGCGGTCACCAGTTCGTCGCGCGAATAGATCTTGTCGAGATCGGTGATGCCGGCCTTGGCGGCGCGGCCGCGTTCGTCGTCGTTGCGGAACAGAAGCTGACCCCACATCTGGCCGCCCATGCATTTCAGCGCCGCGGCGCCGAGCACGCCTTCCGGCGCGCCGCCCGAGCCCATGTACATGTCGATGCCGGTGCGCTCGGCCTCGGCGGTGTGGATCACGCCGGCCACATCGCCATCGGTGATCAGCCGGATGGCGCAGCCGGTGGAGCGCAGCTCGGCGATCATCGCTTCATGGCGGGGGCGCTCCAGCACGCAGACGGTGATGTCGCTCTGGTCGCAGCCCTTGGCCCTGGCCAGCGCCGCGACCCGCTCGGCGGGCGACATGGCAAGCGAGACCACATCCCTTTCATAGCCGGGGCCGACGGCGAGCTTTTCCATGTAGACGTCGGGGGCGTGCAGCATGGTGCCGCGGGGCGCCAGCGCGATCACGGTCAGCGCGTTGGGCATGTCCTTGGCGGTGAGGGTGGTGCCTTCCAGCGGGTCGAGGGCAATGTCGACCTCCGGCCCCTCGCCGGTGCCCACTTCCTCGCCGATATAGAGCATCGGCGCCTCGTCGCGCTCGCCCTCGCCGATCACCACGGTGCCCCTGATGTCGAGCAGGTTGAGCTGGTCGCGCATCGCGTTGACAGCGGCCTGATCGGCGGCCTTCTCGTCGCCGCGTCCGACCAGCTTGTAGGAGGCCACCGCGGCGGCTTCGGAGACACGGGCGAGGCCGAGCGAAAGCATGCGGTCGGCGAAAACGACGGGAGAGGCGGTCATGGGCTTTTCCTTTGAAAAACATGGGGTGCTGAACCTCCCTAGCAGGGCGGCCGGCTATCTCCAATAGAGCTGGCGGGGGTTTGCGCTACCATCGGCGGTCAGCGGCGGCGGACCGCCTGCCGCGTGCGGATGAAGCCGGTGAGCAGCACCGCGATCATGGCGCCGTTCAGCACATGCCAGAAGCCATGGGTGCCGAAGGGCAGGGCGGTGCAGAGGTGCATGTCGAGGGTGCGGAAGGCGAGCGAGGCGGTGAACAGCGCGAGCGCGGTGGCGACAAACGGGGCGAAAGGGCTGCCCCGCCGCCGGGTGACGGCGGCAAACACCATCAGCGCGACATCAGCGCGACGAGGGCGGGCAGGTATTGTCCGGAGCCGTTGAGCAGCGTGGGCGGGGCGGGCGCGATGGCGGCGTTGAGCGCGCTGTCGCCGCCGGTGAAGGATGGCCCGACCACCACCAGAACGGCGACGGCGACCACGATGGCGATCACCCGCGCGCCGGGGCGTTTGCCGGAGAACAGCTCGACCGAGGCCAGCACGAAGACGGCGACGAAGCTCCAGATCGGCACCGTGTCGGCGAAGCCCGACCAGGTGTTGGCGAGGGTGTGGAACAGGAAGGAGCCCACGCCCACGCAGAGGGCGAGGCCGCACAGCACGATGACACCCGGCGCCATCTGGCCGCGTTTGTGCGCCTCGTGAAAGCCCCACAGCCCGGCGAGGATGAAGGCCGCATTCGAGGCCGCGTTCCACGGTTCGGCCCAGAAGGTTGGGCCAGAAGGTTGGGCCAGAAGGTTGGGTCGGTGCGTTCGCAGTAGATGTCGACCGGGGCAAACCAGTCCATGGCGCGGGCTCCCATCGGGTCTGGCCTCCCGGTGGTCTCACACCTCTTCGATGCGGATCGCCACCGGTGTGCCGGCCACCACCGGGTTGGTGGCGAGGGTTTCCAGCGCCTCGTCGATCTGGATGCGCGAGCATTTGTGCGTCACCACGATCACCGGGGCGGTGGGCGCCTGGTGGCCGTGCTGGCGCATCCGGTCGATCGACACCCCCGCGTCTCCCAGAACCGCCGCGACCTTGGCCATGGCGCCCGGTTTGTCCTGCAATTCCATGCGCAGGTAATAGGGCGCGGGCATCGCGGCACGGGCGGGGCGGGCCTTGACGAGGCTGGTGGCGGGCTGGCCAAAGGTGGAGATCTCGAGGCCGCGGGCAAGGTCGATCACATCGCCCATCACCGCGCTTGCGGTGGGGCCTTCGCCGGCGCCCGGGCCGCGCAGCACGATCTGTTCGACCGAGTCGCCCTCCAGCACCACCATGTTGGTGCCGCCCTCAAGCTGACCCAGCGGCGAGGCGGCGGGCACCAGACAGGGGCTCATCCGCTGTTCGAGCCCGCGCCCGGTCATCCGGGCGACGCCGAGCAGCTTGATCCGGTAGCCCATCCCGGCGGCTTGTTCGATGTCCTGAAGCTCGATCCGGGAGATCCCCTCGAGCTCCACCGCGTCGAAATCCACTTTCGTGCCGAAGGCGATGGCGGCGAGCAGCGCCAGCTTGTGGCCGGCGTCGATGCCGCCGACATCAAGCTGCGGGTCGGCTTCGAGATAGCCGAGCTTCGAGGCCTCCTCGAACAGCGCGTTATAGCCCTGGCGGGTGGCTTCCATCCGGGTGAGGATATAATTGCAGGTGCCGTTCATCACCCCCATCACCCGGGTGATCCGGTTGCCCGCAAGCCCTTCGGTGAGCGCCTTGACCACCGGGATCCCCCCGGCGACGGCGGCCTCGAAACGCAGGCCGACATGGGCTTTCTCGGCCGCAAGCGCGAGGGCCTGACCGTGATGGGCGAGCAGCGCCTTGTTGGCGGTCACCACCTGCTTGCCATTGGCCAGCGCCACCTCGACACAGGCCTTGGCCGGCCCGTCCGAGCCGCCCATGAGCTCCACCACCACATCGACATCGTCACGCCGGGAGATCGCCACCGGGTCGTCTTCCCAGGCGTAGCCCGATATGTCGATGCCGCGATCCTTGTCGCGGCTGCGCGCCGAGACCGCGGCGATCTCGATCCTCCGCCCGGCGCGGGCCTCGATCAGCTCGGCATGTCTGTGCAGGATGCGCACCACGCCGACGCCAACAGTGCCAAGTCCGGCAATACCGATGCGAAGGGGGTTGTCTGACATGGGCGCCTCCCGGGGTCTGTTTCCGGCGGTGTAGCCGTTGCGGCCAGAGCGTGCAATCGGGTGCGAAAGGGTTTCGAACCCCTTTCGCACCCGCCGCTGGACAGAACGCCCCGCGCCCCCATATTTGACCCATGTCGCTGCCGCCCGGATTCCTCGATGAGCTTCGCAATCGCCTGAGCCTCGCCCAGGTGGTCGGTCGCAAGGTCACCTGGGACATGCGCAAGTCCAATCAAGCCCGGGGCGACATGTGGGCGCCGTGCCCGTTCCATCAGGAAAAGACCGCCTCCTTCCATGTCGACGACAAGAAGGGCTTCTACTACTGCTTCGGCTGCCACCAGAAGGGCGATGCCATCACCTTCGTGCGTGACACCGAAAACGTCGGCTTCATGGAGGCGGTGGAGATCCTCGCCCGCGAGGCCGGCATGGCGCTGCCCGAACGCGACCCCCGGGCGCAGCAGAAGGCCGACCGGCGCGCAGAGCTTGCCGGGGTGATGGAGCAGGCGGTGCAATTCTACCGGCTTCAGCTCAAGACCGGGCAGGGGGCGGCGGCGCGGGATTATCTCGAGCGGCGCGGTCTCGGCGAGGCGGCGCGCGACCGCTGGGAGCTTGGCTTTGCGCCCGAGGGCTGGCAGGCGCTGTGGGACCAGCTGCGCGGCAATGGCGTGGCGGAGGAGCTGATCCTCGGGGCCGGGCTCGCGCGCCCCAGCCGCCGCGAGGGCAAGCCGCCCTATGACACCTTCCGCAACCGCATCATCTTTCCGATCCGCGACGCCCGCGGCCGCGCCATCGCCTTTGGCGGCCGGGCGATGGATCCGAACGACAAGGCGAAATATCTCAACAGCCCCGAGACCGAGCTGTTCGACAAGGGCCGCACGCTCTACAACCTGCAATCTGCGCGCGAGGCGGCGGGCCGGGGGCAGGTGCTGATCGCCGCCGAGGGCTATATGGACGTGATCGCGCTCGCCGAGGCTGGCTTCGGTGCCGCCGTGGCGCCGCTCGGCACCGCGATCACCGAGGTGCAGCTGCGGCTGATGTGGCGGATCCACCCCGAACCGATCGTTGCCCTCGACGGCGACGCCGCGGGGCTCCGCGCGGCGATGCGCACCGTCGACCTCGCGCTGCCGCTGATCGAGGCCGGGCAATCGCTCCGCATCGCCATCCTGCCCGAGGGCCGTGACCCCGACGAACTCATCAGGGCCGGGGGCCGGGGCGCGATGCAGGCGGTGCTCGACGCCGCCCTGCCGATGCTGGCGCTGATCTGGCGGCGCGAGACCGAGGGCCGGGTGTTCGACAGCCCCGAACGCCGGGCCGCGCTCGACCGCGATCTGCGCAGGGTGATCGGGCGGATCGGCGATCCTTCCATCCGCCGCCATTACGGCGAGGAACTGAACCGGCTGCGGCGGGAGCTGTTCGCGCCGCCCCGGCAGGGCACCGGCTCCGGCGGGCAGGAATGGCGGGAACGGGACCGGCGGGGGCAGGGCTTTGGCCGCCGCGGGCCGGTGCAGCCGACGCGGCCAACGACAAGGGCCAGCCTGCTCGCCACCGGCGGCGGGGTGGTCGAGGAGGTGCTTCGCGAGGCGGTGATTCTCGCCACGCTGATCACCCATCCGGCGCTTCTCGACCGCCACGAAGGCGCCTTCGAGCGGATCGAAATGGCGACCGCCGACCACCGTCTTCTCCAGCGCCTGCTGCTCTCCCTCGCCCCCGGTCATGACGACGACCCGGCGGCACTCCGCGCCCGGATCGCCGCCGAAGCGGGGCCGGAAATCCTCGAAAAACTGTTTTCTCTCAAGCATGTAAAGATATCCCCGGCGCTTCGCCGGCCCGCTGAAACCGAGCTCGCCGAGCTTTGCCTGGTGGAAGAACTCGCCAAGCTCGAAACCGCCCGCGCCGTCCGCCTCGAGACCCGGGAAGCGGCGGAGGAGATCGAGGCGCTGGCCGACGAGGGCCTGACCTTCCGCCTTTCCGAGGCCGCGCGCGCCCGCGACGAGGCCGCGCGCGGCAAGGGCGAAGACAAACAACTCTACGACCGCGCCGATAACGGTGTGTTGATTGCCCGCGAGGAAAAGGACGCGCTCGACGCGTTGCTGAAGGGAATCAGCTTCGAAAAAAAGAAAGGCTCCGGACGCCAATGACCTTTGCCGGTCCCTGGCCGATCTCGCCTTTCCCGCCGTAAACGCTTAGGAAACAGGCACAGGGGGTTGGCGAATCGGCGATTCGCCCTATCTATCGACAAGCCGCCCCGACATGCCCCATGAAGCCCAAGGAGCGCCGATGGCCGTCAAGGAAAACGACGAAACCAAGGACACCCAGGAAGAGGAAGACCAGGTCACGCCCGACATGGGCCAGGCGGCAGTCAAGAAGATGATCGCCGAGGCCCGCGAAAAAGGCTACATCACCTACGATCAGCTCAACCAGGTGCTGCCGCCTGAGCATGTGTCTTCGGAACAGATCGAGGATGTGATGTCGATGCTCTCCGAAATGGGCATCAACATCATCGAGGATGAAGACGCCGAAGACGCTGAAGATGCCGAGGATGGCGCCGGAAAGGGTTCGACCGAAGTGGTGCCCACGGGGGCTGCCTCGCGTGAGGTGGCCGTTGCCGGGGCCGAGACCGAGAAGCTCGACCGCACCGACGATCCGGTGCGGATGTATCTGCGCGAAATGGGCTCGGTGGAGCTTCTGTCGCGCGAGGGCGAGATTGCCATTGCCAAGCGCATCGAGGCCGGGCGCAACACGATGATCTCGGGGCTGTGCGAAAGCCCGCTCACCTTCCAGGCGATCACCATCTGGCGCGACGAACTTCTGAGCGAAGAAATCCTGCTGCGCGACGTGATCGACCTGGACGCCACCTTCGGCAACACCCTGATCGGGGACGATGAGGAGGAAGAGGTGGAGGCGCCGGCGGTGGCCGGGGCGGCAACCGGAGTGGCCGGCCAGGCCGCGGCGCCGGAGAAGAAGGAGGCCAGGCAGGAACTCGACGCCGACGGCAATCCGATCGTCCGGGAAGACGACGACGAAGAGGACGAGCAGGCCAACATGTCGCTCGCCGCGATGGAAGCGGTGCTCAAGCCGCGCGTTCTGGAAATCCTCGACCGTATCGCCGCCGATTACACGCTGCTCTCCGACATGCAGGACCAGCGGATGAGCGCCACGCTCAACGAGGACGATTCCTTCTCCCGCAAGGAAGAAGCCACCTATCAGAAGCTGCGCCAGGAAGTCGTCGATCTGGTCAATGAACTGCATCTGCACAACAACCGGATCGAAGCGCTGGTCGATCAGCTCTATGGCATCAACCGCCGGATCATGTCGATCGACTCGGCGATGGTAAAGCTCGCCGACCAGGCGCGGATCAACCGGCGCGAATTCGTCGACGCCTATCGCGGTTACGAGCTCGACCCGACCTGGCTCGACCGGATGCGCGAAAAGCCCGGCCGCGGCTGGCAGGCGCTGATCGAGCGGTCCACCGGCAGGATCGGCGAACTGCGCGCCGAAATGGCGCAGGTGGGCACCTATGTGGGTGTCGACATTCCCGAATTCCGCCGCATCGTGCAGCAGGTGCAGAAGGGCGAGAAGGAGGCGCGGCAGGCCAAGAAGGAAATGGTCGAAGCCAACCTGCGGCTGGTGATCTCCATCGCCAAGAAATACACCAACCGTGGCCTGCAATTCCTTGATCTCATTCAGGAAGGCAATATCGGCCTGATGAAGGCGGTGGACAAGTTCGAATACCGGCGGGGCTACAAGTTTTCCACTTATGCGACCTGGTGGATCCGCCAGGCGATCACCCGCTCGATCGCCGATCAGGCCCGCACCATCCGCATTCCGGTGCACATGATCGAGACGATCAACAAGATCACCCGCACCGCCCGGCAGATGCTGCACGAAATCGGCCGCGAGCCCACCCATGAGGAATTGTCCGAAAAGCTGCAGATGCCGCTGGAAAAGGTCCGCAAGGTGATGAAGATCGCCAAGGAGCCGATTTCTCTGGAAACCCCGATCGGCGACGAGGAAGACAGCCAGCTTGGCGACTTCATCGAGGACAAGAACGCGGTGCTGCCGCTGGACAGCGCCATTCAGGAGAACCTGAAGGAAACCACCACCCGCGTGCTCGCCTCGCTCACCCCGCGCGAGGAACGCGTGCTCAGGATGCGCTTCGGCATCGGCATGAACACCGACCACACGCTGGAAGAGGTGGGCCAGCAGTTCTCCGTCACCCGCGAACGCATCCGCCAGATCGAGGCGAAGGCGTTGCGCAAACTGAAACATCCCAGCCGGAGCCGGAAGCTGCGCAGCTTCCTGGATCAATGACCATGCGTGAATTCCTGAGCCTGTTCTGTTTTGCAATAAGTACGCTTCCGGCGATTGGTGACACCATCGACCGGACTGGTGTGAACGGTTCGGAGGAGCCGGTGCTGTTCACGGAAAAGGCCCTGGCGGCGCGTTTCCCGGAGCTTGCGATCTCGCAAACCGAGAGGCCAAACCCGTTTGGCGGCGAAGATCAGGTGTTTGTCTTGTCCCGTCAGGATGTTCCCCTGTTCTACGCCGATCATGGAGCCGGGGAATCCTATACCTTCTCGATCTGGACGGAATCCGCACATGTGTCCGGCCCTTCCGGGGTTCAGACCGGTGTATCGACGCTTTCGGAGATCATGCATCTCGACCAGTGGGATTGCTCTCGCGGTTACAACGAGATGAAGGATACGGTCGCCTGCATGTGGTGGGACGAAAACCTGCGTCTGGTTTTCAGCTTCGATCCCGACGAGTTCCCGGATGTCCCGGAGGGGGGCTTCGACGAGCGGATGGCTGAGTCGGAGCTGATCGAAATCCGCCAGTTTCTGCACCGCCCCACCTATTGACGCCCCCGGGTGATGCCTGCGGGTGACGCCCCCGGTTGACGCATGCGGGTGTTTCTCCCTGCCGCCGGGCGCTGTCGGCGCCATGCCGCGCCTGAGCGCCGGTCCGGCAACGCCCGGGCCTTGCCGGGCCTGCCCGGGGTCTCGCGCCGTCCTGCGGGCGCGCTCCGCCCTCAGGGTTTCGCATGTCTCGCGGCAAAACCGCCACCCGCTCTTGCGCGGCAGGCATGGGCCGGGGATCTGCCTGCTCCGACACCCGCGCATGTGCTCATGGCCGTCAGGGGCGGTGCCGTCAGGGGCGGCGGCGCGCCCGGCATGAGCGGTTTTCTGCCCCCCTCCCCGGAGCGGGGGCTGGGCCATGGTCTTCGCCGCAATCCGCGATAGGGTGCAAAAGCAAAGGACTTCCGGAGGTTACATGACCAAATTGACATTTGTTTCCGTGGCGTTTGCCTGTCTGGCAAGCGTCGCACAGGCGCAATCCATCGTGATCGACACCGGAAATGGCGGCGACGGGGCGGCAATCCGGATCCCCGGGCTGACCGTCAACAGCGGCACCGGCGGCGGCGGGGCCACCGTCAACATCGGCGGTGGCACCGGGGGAACTGGAGGCGAGGCGCCGGCGGTCAATATCGGCACCGGCGGCCAGGGGGCCACGGTCAATATCGGCACCGGAGGCGAGGTGCCGGCGGTCAATATCGGCGGCGGTGCAGCCGGGGAAGGCGCGGGGCTGTCCGTCTCGGGGGGCAATGTGAACCTGACGGGGGTACGCGTCGAGCAGAACGGATCGGTTACCATGGGCGAGGCCTTCGACCAGGAAGCCTTCGTCCGGACCATGCAGGCCAGCGGCGGTGCGGTGAACCTTCTGATCCATTTCGAATTCAATTCCGACCAGCTGACCGAAGCCGGCAAGGCGCAGGTGGAACGTGTGGCCGACGCCTTGTGGGATCTCGACGATGACGCCGTGATCGTGGTCGAGGGCCATACCGACAGCGTCGGCTCGGACGAATACAACCTCGATCTGTCCAACCGCCGGGCGCGCACCGTGATGGCGGCGCTGATGATCGACCACGACGTTGCCCAGAAGCTCGTGCAGAGCGGCAAGGGCGAGGCGGAACCGATCGCGTCGAATGAGACGGATGAGGGACGGGCGCTGAACCGGCGGGTGACCTTCATCCGCAAATGACCAACGGGCCACATGCGGCCGGCCTTTCGATCCGCATGTGGCGCCCGGGGTGCCCGGGGCGCCCGGGCCCGGTCATGGTTCCGAAGCCATTCGGATGTCTGCCTTTCGCAACAAACAGCGCCGCCTGACCGTATCTGAAACCGCATGCCCGGGGCACCGCCTGCCCCGGGGCAAGGACAAAAGTTTCGGACAGGCTCCCGGTTTTCCCTCTACATATGACCCGGGGGCGCCCTATAGTGCCTGCGGGCAAGTGCAAGACCTCGCCCGCATCAGGCTCAGTACCAGGCTCAGTGAAGGAAAGGGATCGCCCATGCGCCGCCGGATCAACGGAAAACCCGACACTCAGGTGACAGACAAGACCAGGACCCGGGGCCGTGGCACGATGCTGGCCGCCGTCGCCCCGCTTGTCCTGACCGCCGCGCTCGCCGCCGGCAGCGCCACGGCCGGGGGCATTTCCTCTTCCGACCCGCAGTCGCTTCTCGCGGAACTTGAAAGCATGGGATACGACGTCTGGCTTGACCCCTATGAAAGCGGCCGCCCGCGCATCAAGGGCAGGCTTGTCGGGGTCAATTATTCCCTCGCCTTTTACAGCTGCCTCGACGACATGACCGACTGCCTGGGGCTGATGTTTACCGCCGGTTTCGACATGCGCAACGGAACCGGCCTGGACGTCGCAAACACCTGGAACCAGGAAATGGTCTACAGCCGTGCCTATATTGACAACGAGGACGATCCTTTCGTGCAGATGCCGGTGCCGATCTCGCGCGACCTCGACAGTGCCGATGTCGCCAGGCTGATGGACCTCTGGGAAAGCACGCTGGAAGATTTCACCGACGAAATCGGCTTCAAGCGCCACAGGTCCGGCAGCGACGCCCCGTCAGGCACCGGGTCCGGTGGCTCAGACGTGGCACCGGGGCGCACCGCGCCGGGCAAGAGTTCACTCAACCCGCTATAGGGTCGGGGGTCCGGGGTGGCCGCCACGAAAATGCCACAGCATTACCCTGGTTTCGTCACGGGTTTACACGAATCGCGCCCCGTGCGAGGTTTCCGCAGGCTTTCCCGGGAGTTGACATGAGATTCGCATCCATACCCCTTTTCGTGGCGCTGATGGCCGGGGCGGCCAATGCGCAGAGTGCCATAACCTCCGCCGACCCGCAGACGGTCATCGACCAGCTCAAGACCATGGGCTACCGCGCGTCTTACGAGCCATATGAGTCGGGCCGCCCGCGCGTGCTCACCGGCATTGCCGGGGTCAACACCTCGATCGCCTTCTATGGCTGCCTCGACGACATGACCAATTGCAAGACGCTGATGTTCACCTCCGGCATGGACATGCCCGAGGGCTCCAGCTGGTCGACGATCAACAACTGGAACCAGTCGCGGATCTACACCCGCGCCTTCCTCGACGAGAACAACGACCCCTATTTCGTCATGCCCATCGCCCGCGGCCAGGACATGAGCGCGGAGGATTTCTCGCGGCTGATGAACATCTGGGAAGATGCGGTGATCGACTTTACCGACGAAATCGGCTTCGAGCGCTGACAGGCGCCTGATACAGCACCACAAGAGGCGCCCCGGTGGCGCCTCTTTTGTTTCCGGCGGCCCGCGCGCCCCATACCTCAGACCCGGAGCACCCCGGAGCACCCATGCATCAGCTTTTCACCCTCCAGACCCGTGGCCCCGGGCTTTACCCCTTCACCCGCGACGTCGCCGATTGGGTGGCGGGGTCCGGCCTCGACGAAGCCCTGCTCACGCTGTTCGTCCGCCATACCTCCGCCTCGCTGGTGATCCAGGAAAACGCCGACCCCGACGTCTGCACCGATCTCGACGCCTTCTTCTCCCGCCTCGTCCCGCCGGCGGATGACCCCTCGATGCGCTACCTGCGCCACACGCTCGAAGGCCCCGACGACATGCCCGCCCATATCAGGGCGGCGCTGCTCCCGGTCTCGCTGACCATCCCGGTGATCTCCGGCCGCATGGCGCTGGGCACCTGGCAGGGCCTGTTCCTGTTCGAACACCGCACCCGCCCGCACCGGCGCGACGTGGCCGCGCTCCTGCGGTAAAGCGACCTGAGACCCCAGGGCAACAACAAGCATTGGTATCCGATCATTCGGGCTACCCAAGAGACAGGCGTGACCCTATAGTGACTGCGGTGAGATGGGCAAAGACCCATATCCCTGGAAATCCAGGCAGAAGAGAGGGATGGAATGCGCTGCCCGTTTTGCGGAAATGTCGACACGCAGGTCAAGGATTCACGGCCCGCGGAGGATCACGTTGCGATCCGCCGCCGCCGTTTCTGCCCGGCCTGCGGTGGCCGCTTCACCACCTATGAACGCGTCCAGCTGCGCGATCTGGTGGTCATCAAGTCGAGCGGACGGCGCGAGGATTTCGACCGCGACAAGCTCGAACGCTCGATCCGGATCGCGATGCAGAAGCGGCCCGTGGAACCCGAGCGGATCGACCAGATGATCTCCGGCATCGTCCGCCGCCTTGAATCGATGGGCGACACCGACGTTGCCTCGAAGGTGATCGGCGAGATCGTGATGGAGACCCTGGCCCGGATCGACACCGTGGCCTATGTGCGTTTTGCCAGCGTTTACAAGAACTTCCAGGCGGCGGGCGATTTTGACAAATTTGTCAGCGAACTGCGCCCGGACGACGCGCCCGGCGAGGAATAGACGCAGCGGAGGCTGCCACAAGCGCCCGGGCCCCGGCCGCCCCGACCGACCAATGCCCGGCGCGGTGGCCCGCCCCCGGACCCCTGCCGGGGATTATTCCTTTCCCAGCAGCCTTTCGGCCTTGCGGCGCACCAGCACCGCGCGCAGATCGTGCATCGCCAGCAGCAGCTTGTCGCTCACCGCATCCAGATCCTCATCCGAGGCGCGGCTCTGGGCCCAATGCGCGGTGAGGTTCAGATGATCCACCGTGCGCAGAATGTCGTCGATGTCACGCGCGGCGAGCAGCGCCTTGCGTTCGGCGATCCAGGCGCCGATCGCCGCCTTGTCTCCGGCCGAAAGCGCCTGCCCGCCATGGGGCCTGACCTCGCCGCTCCTGATGTTGATCGCTGCGATCTGTTTCAGCTCGATCCGGCGCTGACGGTTGTTGGTGTCGACGCGATAGGCAAAGGCGCCGTTTTCGCGGACACGGAAGTAGTATTCGGGCAATTGGGTGGTCATCTGGTGCTCCGCCGGGTGCGAGGCGACCGGACGCCCCCGGGGCGCAGTAAACCCCGGGGGGCGCCCGCCCGCAAGCCTGCCCGCTATCCGAGCCCGGCGCAGAAGCGCTGGATCCGGCGGCAGGCCTCTTCAAGCGTGGCGTCGGAGGTGGCGTAGCTCACCCGGAAATTCGGGCTCATGCCGAAGGCCGCGCCGAACACCACCGCCACGCCGGTCTCTTCCAGCAGCGCCCGCGAGAAATCCTCGTCCGTTTCGATCTTCGTGCCGCCCGCGGAGGTCTTGCCGATGCAGTCCGCGATCGACGGATAGACATAGAACGCCCCCTCCGGGGTCGGGCAGTCGAGGCCCTCGGCGTCGTTGAGCATCGACACCACGAGGTCGCGGCGGCGCTGGAACACCGCCTTGTTGGCCGCGATGAAATCCTGCGGCCCGTTCAGCGCCTCCACCGCCGCCCATTGGCTGACCGAACAGGGGTTGGAGGTCGATTGCGACTGGATCTTGCGCATCGCCCCGATGAGCGCTTCCGGCCCCCCGGCATAGCCGATCCGCCAGCCGGTCATCGCATAGGCCTTGGAGACCCCGTTGACCGTCAGCGTGCGGTCGTAAAGCCCCGGCTCCACCTGCGCCGGCGTGGAAAACTCGAAGCGATCGAACACCAGATGTTCATACATGTCGTCCGACATCACCCAGACCTGGGGGTGCCGCAGCAACACATCCGTAAGCCCCCTGAGCTCCGCCGCGCTGTATCCCGCGCCGGTCGGGTTCGAGGGCGAATTGAAGATCAGCCATTTCGTCTTCGGCGTGATCGCCGCCTCCAGCGCTTCCGGCGTCATCTTGAACCCGGTCCCGATGCCGCAGTCGACCACCACCGGCGTGCCGCCCGCGAGCAGCACCATGTCGGGGTAGCTCACCCAATAGGGCGCCGGGATGATCACCTCGTCGCCGGGGTTGAGCGTTGCCATCAGCGCGTTGTAGAGCACCTGCTTGCCGCCGGTGCCGACACTGATCTGGGCAGGCGTGTAGCTCAGCCCGTTTTCGCGGGCGAACTTGGCCGAGATCGCCTGTTTCAGCTCGGCGATCCCGTCGGGGGCGGTGTATCTGGTCTTGCCCGCGTCGATCGCGGCCTTCGCGGCGGCCCGGATGTTTTCCGGCGTGTCGAAATCGGGCTCCCCCGCGCCGAGCCCGATCACGTCGCGCCCCTGGGCCTTGAGCTCGGCCGCCAGCGTCGAGACGGCAATGGTCGGCGAGGGTTTCACCCGCGCAAGGGTGTCGGAAAGAAAGCTCATCGGGTGCCCTCCCGGGTTTGTGTATCCTGCCCATTTCTTCTAGGTTCCGTGCGGAGCCGGTTCAAGCACCCGTTCAGGCGCCCTTTCAGGCGCTCTGGCGGTCGGACAGCGGGCGGACAGAAGGAGACAGCATGGCCGATACGATCCCCGAAACCCCGGCAGACGAAACCCCGGCAGACCCTGGGCCCGGTGGTGCGGAGGGCTGGTATTCGGACGAACAGGCGACCTTTGGCGACCGTCTCGCCGCCGCCCGCGAGACGGCACAGCTCAGCCAGAAAAACCTCGCCAAGCGCCTCGGCGTGAAGTCCAAGACCATCGCCGCCTGGGAAAACGACCTGTCGGAGCCCCGCGCCAACCGGCTGCAAATGCTCGCGGGGCTTCTGAACGTTTCGCTGATGTGGCTTTTGACCGGCGAGGGCGACGGGGTGGCGCCGCCTGGCGAAGATCTGGTGCCTTCGAAGGACGCCCGCGCGATCCTTCTGGAAATCCGCGCGCTGAAAGGCGATATCGACGCTGCCGCGAACCGTCTGGGGCGGCTCGAAAAGCACCTCAGACGCATGCTCGAAGGGGGTGTGGCATGAGCGAAACGCCCGAAAACCGCCTCAAGCGGCTGTCGATGCGGTCGCATCGCCGGGGCACCAGGGAGATGGACCTGATCCTTGGCCGTTATGCCGATGCCTGTCTGGCCGGGCTCACCGGCGCGGCGCTGGACGATTACGAATCCCTGCTCGAGGAAAACGACCATGATCTTTACCTTTGGGTCAGTGGCCGGGCCGTGCCGCCGGACCGATATGCCGCGCTGGTCGCCAGAATAGCCAGTCACACGGGCAAAAGCGCGCGCCGTTAACCGTTCCAGCAGATTTCGCGCGAATTCGCGTCGGTTTTCCGGCGGCACTTAACGATATTTTCGCCAAACCAGGTGCATTCTCCCTCCGATCCAGACGAGGTGGAAAGAGCATGAGTATCCAGACCCCTATCGACGCCGCGACGCGTCCCGCCTATACCGCCCAGTATCTCGACACGCTCGGGCTCGTCGAACGGCTGCACCGGCTGTTGCTCGACGTCATCAAGGATGAGTTCGAACGCCTTGGCCTGCTGGAGATCAATGCGGTACAGGCGCTGCTGATCTTCAACATCGGCGACAATGAGGTCACCGCGGGGGAGCTGAAATCGCGGGGCTATTATCAGGGGTCGAACGTTTCCTACAATCTCAAGAAGCTGGTGGACATGGGCTACATGCACCACCAGCGCTCCGAGATCGACCGCCGCTCGGTGCGGGTGAAACTCACCCGGAAGGGGCGGATGACCCGCGATGTGGTCGGCAAGCTGTTTGCGCGCCACGCGGACGGTCTGGAAACCCGCGGCGTCGTGAGCCCTGAAACGCTGGAAGACATCAACACCTCGCTGAAACGGGTGGAACGGTTCTGGACCGACCAGATCCGCTATATCTACTGAGGCGGGCTTTCCGGGCGGCATCGGGGCCGGGACGTTCCCCGGCGCTTCGCTTTCGCTCCGGTGCACGGCCGGGCAGGGCTGGTGCTTGCAGGCGCCCCCCCGGCACGTGCATAAAGGAGAGGTCCGATCAAAAGGTGAGATACCCCATGCCCCTCAGCCCCGAGCAGACAGCCGAGATCGACGCGGCCCGCGCGTGCCCGCGCGAGACCCTGCGCGCCACCGCCCCCGGCATGGAGGCGCATCTCTACACCGCTCATGAGGTGCTCGACCACGGTTTCGTGCGGGTGATCGACTACATGGGCGACGATGCCGCGATCTGCCAGGCGGCCCGGGTCTCCTATGGTACCGGCACCAAAGCGGTCTCGAACGACGAAGGCCTGATCCGCTACCTGATGCGCCACTGGCATTCGAGCCCCTTCGAGATGTGCGAGCTGAAGCTTCATGTGAAGCTCCCGGTCTTTGTCGCCCGCCAGTGGATCCGTCACCGCACCGCCAACGTCAACGAATACTCCGCGCGCTATTCGATCCTCGACCGCGAATTCTACATCCCCGCCCGCGAAAACATTGCCGCGCAATCCACCCTCAACAATCAGGGCCGCGGCGCGCTTCTCTCAGATGCCGAAGCGGCGCGGGTGCTGGAAATCCTCAAGGCCGACGCTGGCCGGGCTTATGACCACTATGAAGAGATGATCTCGCAGGACGGCCAGGACGGTCTTGCCCGCGAGCTCGCCCGGATGAACCTGCCGGCGAATATCTATACCCAATGGTACTGGAAGATCGACCTGCACAACCTCTTCCACTTCATCCGCCTGCGCGCCGACCCGCACGCGCAATACGAAATCCGCGTCTATGCCGAAGCGATCGCCGCGGTGGTGGCAGACTGGGTGCCCTTCGCCTTCAGGGCCTTCGAAGACTACCGCATGGGCGGGGCCACGCTCTCGGCCACTGCGCTCGACTGTATCCGCCGGATGGTCAAGGGCGAGCCGGTCACGCAGGAGACGTCGGGCATGTCGAAGGGCGAATGGCGGGAATTCGAGGCGCTCATGAAGGGGTGACGGCCCCTTGGGAACGCTCTGGAAACGCTCTCTGGCTCCGAGGCGCCGTCAATCCTCCGTCAACCCGCCCCCTCCGTCAACCCTCCGCCAAGTCCAGGCCACACCATAGCCGCGATCGTTCACCGGGAGGCCGGGACGCCGGGCGCCGGCCAAGACGTGCTGTCCCTGTCGCGCCGCCGTCCGCGGGAAAGTGCCCGCGACAGAACGCAGGCCCCCCGGTGCATTGGGCTCAGGGGGCTCAGGCGCACCCACGGCCAGTCGGTCAAACCCGGATGCCGACCGGTCGTCCGCAGGCCTGCGGGCGCCGGATCACTTTTTCGCCCTGACCTTGTCGCCATCCGGCTGGGCCATGCCGATCGCCGAAGACGGCGTCCCGGTCGGGGCGTCGTCGCTTTCCGCCTCGCGTTCGGCGGGCGGGGCGGGCGGCAGGCTGGGTTCATCCGCGGCGTTGACGCTGATATACTCGTCGAACTCACTCATCACCAGCCGCCACCAGTCGAACGTGTCGTAAAGGTTGGTTTCGGTGACGCCGCCGAAGAGGTTCACATCGAATTCGATGACCGGATCGCCTTCGGCGTCGATATAGGCCTTGGAGAACCTCCGGTCGCGGTTCCAGTCGTTGAGCGTGTCGACATCAATCCCGCCGGGATTGATCCATCCGGTATAATACTGGATCGTGGTGCAATTGTTGCCGTTTTCGCAGCCGTAGAACAGAACCATGTAGTGCGTGTCGTCTATCTCGCCGGAGATCATCGGGTCGCCAGTGTTGTCGACATCCACCTCGGCCGTGCCGTATTTGGCCGCGAGCGAAGCGATGACGTCAACCTGCGTGGCGTCGACAAGATCCTCCGCCAGCGCCGCCTGAGGCAGGACCAGCCCAGCCGCCAACACCAGGTTTGTCAGAAGTTTCGATTTCGTCTTCATGGGTGGTCACTCTCCTTGCCCAGACGTTCGGGGACGTGCCCGCGAACGCGTTTGCCAATCATTTCCCAGGTGCAAAGCCTAGAGGATAATCAGGCCAAACGGAACCGGTCCAGCCTGGCGCCTCTCCGCCTCGGATCAGGTCTGACGCCTGTATGGCGCGCCTATGTGACGCGATCGTGGCGGAAACCTGACGCCAAACAGGAAACAAAAAGGCCACGCCGCTGCGATTGACGCGGTTCTGCGTCCGAACACCCAGGGATCTCCCGGGTTCTTTTCGCTGTCCTTTGTTTCGCCTGCCCAAAGCTGCAAGACCGGTGCCCGGTTTGCGCAAAATACCATCTGTCTTGCCTGCTGTCTTGCCTGAAACACCATGTTCCCCGCGGGTGTCTCTCCCGCGGGGGCAAGATCTGTCATCGGTACGCCGGGCGCGGCGCTCTTGCGGATCTCACAGCGGCTTGAGATCGCCTGCCGATTCCCGGCCATCGCGGCCAGCGCTCAGTTCGTATTCGATCTTCTGGTTCTCTTCGAGCCCATGAAGCCCGGCGCGTTCCACAGCCGATATGTGCACGAATACGTCCTTGCCGCCTCCATCGGGGGCGATGAATCCGAAGCCCTTGGTGGCGTTGAACCATTTGACGGTGCCAGTGGCCATCCGTTCTCTCCTTCAGTCCTGCCCGGCCACAGGATTGCGCCGGGGTGGTGCAGCCAGTCTTCAAGTCTTAGGCTGCCCCAAAGCAGGGAGCGGTCGTCCGAAGGTCTGTTGTCACACTGCCAGTAAGGGGGGCTTATCGGGTGAAAGGCAAGCGAAACATTCATGATCGTGGAGACTCCATGAAGATTTATGGTCTGAAAACCTGTGACAAGGTCCGCGCGGCCATACGGGCCCTCGAAGGTGCGGGGCTGGTGCCGGAACTGGTCGACATCCGGGCGCAACCGCTGGAACACGCTGAAATCGAGCGGTTTTTCGAGGCTTTTGGTGAAGCGCTGGTGAACCGGCGCTCGGCCACCTGGCGCGGTCTCACGGAAGCGGAGCGGGCGGGCGATCCGGTGCGGCTTCTTTCCGCTCATCCCGCGCTGATGAAGCGCCCGGTGATCGAGGCCGCAGGGCGCCTCACCCTCGGGTGGGATGCGCAGGCGAAGGCGGTTTGGCTTGGCAAAGCCCCGCCGGGCGCTTAGGTAAGCGAGCGGATCAGACAGGAAGTCAGACAGGAGTGCGTCATGCGCAACGCCGCCGCCGTTCTCGGCATCATCGCGGGTGTGATCGGAATCTTCGTCGGCCTGTTCGGCTATGGCTGGACATCGCTGGTGGCCGAACAGCCCGAAGTCGGCGAGGTTCTGTTCGCCTTCGAGAGCCCCGGCTTCGTGCGCTTCGTCTCGGTCGCAGGGCCGGTGATGGCCATTGCCGGCGGGGCGATGGCGCGGATCCGCGCGCTCTGGGGCGGTCTGCTGATGCTGGGCTCGGCCGGGCTGATGTGGCAGGGTTTCGGCTTCGGCGTGGCGACCATGTTCCCCATCGTCATGGCGGGTCTCGGCGGTCTGCTGGCGGTGCTTGCGGGCAAACCCGACGAGCCGAAAGCGCATTTCTGAGACGCGGGGCCCCTTCAACCGGAACGAACCGCCCGGGGACGACCGGAAAGCCCCACCGGGCTGGCCCCGAAATCCGCCGTCCCGGCAAGTCCGGCGGCTGCCCGCGCCCCGGCATGTCTCTTTTCCTGGCCGAAATACTCCGGCGGGGGTTTGGTGCGCCGTTTTGGTGTGCCGGGGGCACGCGGGCGCGCGCCCGCGTTTGACGGCGCCGCGCGGCGCCGTTGCCGCTCAGCCGGCGGGTTTGAGGTCGGGCGGGGTGGCTTCGGCGGCGAGGCTGGCGACAACCTCTTCGAGCGGGATCACCCGCGTGCGCTTCTCGCCGAGACGGCGCAGGGTCACGCTGCGGTCTTCCACCTCTTTCATCCCGATGGCGAGGATCACCGGCACCTTGCCCACGGAATGCTCGCGGACCTTGTAGTTGATCTTCTCGTTGCGAATGTCCGCCTCGGCCCGCACGCCCGCGGCTTTCAGCGCCTCGACCACTTCGAACACGAAATCGTCGGCATCGGAGACGATGGAGGCCACCACCACCTGCCGCGGCGCGATCCAGAACGGCAGCCGGCCCGCATGTTCCTCGATCAATATGCCGATGAACCGCTCGAACGAGCCGAGGGTGGCGCGGTGCAGCATGTAGGGCCGTTTGCGCGCCCCGTCCTCGCCGATATAGCTGGCGTCGAGCCGTTCGGGCAGGTTGGGGTCGACCTGGAAGGTGCCGCATTGCCACACCCGGCCGATCGCGTCGGTGAGGTAGAAGTCGAGCTTCGGCCCGTAGAAGGCGCCGTCGCCCGGTTCGAGCACATAGTCGCGCCCAACCGCCTTGATGGCCTTTTCCAGCGCGCCTTCGACGTGATCCCAGCTTTCCTCGCTGCCGACGCGCTTCTCGGGGCGGGTCGCGAAGCGGATCTCGAAATCGGCAAAGCCCAGTTCGCGATAGATGTCGGCGAGGAAGTCGATGAACCGGGCGCATTCGGCCTGGATCTGGTCTTCGGTGCAGAAGATATGCGCGTCGTCCTGGGTGAAGCCACGCACCCGCATGAGGCCGTGCAGCGCGCCCGAGGGTTCGAACCGCGCGCAGGAGCCGAATTCGGCGAGGCGCAGCGGCAGGTCGCGGTAGGATTTGAGCCCCTGGTTGAACACCTGCACATGGCAGGGGCAGTTCATCGGTTTCAGCGCGTTCATCCGCGTGGTCGCGGCGTTATGGGTCAGCGCTCCGATCTCTTCACCGTCGCGGCTTTCATCGACCTCGACCACGAACATGTGGTGCTGGTACTTGTCCCAGTGGCCCGAGGCCTCCCAGAGCTTGCGGTCGACCACCTGCGGGGTGTTGATCTCGCGGTAGCCGCCGGCGCGCTGTTTGCGGCGCATGTAATCCTGAAGCGTGGTGTAGATCGTCCAGCCGTTTGGGTGCCAGAACACCTGTCCCGGCGCCTCTTCCTGCATGTGAAACAGGTCCATCTCGCGGCCGAGGCGGCGGTGGTCGCGCTTTTCGGCCTCTTCAAGGAAGGTGAGATGGGCCTTGAGCTGCTGGCGGTTGAGGAAGGCGACGCCGTAGATCCGTTGCAGCATCGGCCGGGTGCTGTCGCCGCGCCAATAGGCGCCCGCGACCTTCATCAGCTTGAAGGCGTCGGCGGGCACCTGTCCGGTATGCTGGAAATGCGGGCCGCGGCAGAGATCCTGCCAGTCGCCATGCCAATACATGCGGATCGGCTCGCCCTCGGGGATCATCCCGACCAGTTCGACCTTGTAAGGCTCGTTGTTGTCCTCGTAATGCTTCACCGCCCGGGCGCGCTCCCACAGTTCGGTGCGGACCGGCTCGCGGGCGTTGATGATCTCTTTCATCTTCGCTTCGATGGCGCCGAGGTCTTCGGGGGTAAACGGCTCTTCACGGTCGAAATCGTAGTAGAACCCATGTTCGATGACCGGACCGATGGTGACCTTCACATCGGGCCAGAGCGCCTGCACCGCGCGCGCCATGATATGGGCGGCGTCGTGGCGGACAAGCTCCAGCGCCTGCGCCTCGTCCTTCATCGTGTGGATGGCGATCTCGGCATCCTCGGTGATCGGCCATTGCAGGTCGTAATGCTTGCCGTTGACGGTGGCGGAAATGGCCTTCCTGGCGAGCGAATTGGAAATGCCGGCGGCGATCTCGGCGGCGGTCACGCCGGCCTCGAAGGCTTTTGCGTTACCATCAGGGAATGTCAGGGAAATCCGGGCCATCGGCCATGTCTCCTCGTCGGTTTGGCGCCCACGGAACGCCCGGTTGCGGGTCAGCTTTGCGCCGCTTTGCGCCGCTTCGGGGCGGAAGTCAAGCCGGGTGTCGGTTTCCGATTGCGGCGGAAATGTCCGCCCGCGTAGGCTCTTGCCGTGAATCACTCTGATTTCAGCGGAGGCACCATGGCCGGACCATCCTTTCTCGACACCGCATCCGGGCGGCGGATCGCCTTTCGTCGCATCGAGGGCGCGGAACCCGGCGTGGTGTTCCTGCATGGGTTCCGGTCCGACATGGAGGGCACCAAGGTGCTGGCGCTGGAGCAATGGGCCCGCACGCGCGGACAGGCGTTTCTGCGGTTCGATTGTTCCGGCCACGGCCAGAGCGCGGGGGCGTTCACCGATGGCTGCATCGGCGACTGGGCCGAAGATGCCGCCGCCGCAATCGAAGCGCTGACCGACGGCCCGCAAGTCGTCGTCGGCTCGTCGATGGGCGGCTGGATCGCCTGCCTGCTCGCCAGACGGATGCCGGAGCGTTTCGCCGCCTTCGTCGGCATCGCCGCCGCGCCCGACTTCACCGAAGACGGGTTCTGGACCGGGTTCACCCCGCAGGAACGGCAGCGGCTCATGGAGGAAGGCAGGGTGGATGTGCCCTCCGACTACGGCGATCCCTGTCCGATCACCCGCCGCCTGATCGAGGACGGCCGCACCCATCTGGTGCTGCGTGCGCCCTTGCGCTTCGCCGTGCCGGTGCGCCTGCTTCAGGGCACCGAAGACGAGGACGTGAGCCGCGAGGTGGCGCTGAAGCTGCTCGACCATATCGAGGCGGAGGATCTGCGGCTGACGCTGGTCAAGGGCGCCGACCACCGGTTTTCGGCGCCGGCGGAGATCGCGCTGATCGAGCGCACGCTGGAAGACGTGCTCGGCTGAGGGCTCCCGGGGGGCGGCCTCGCACGCTCCTTTTTCCTGGCTCAAATACTCCGGGGGTCCGGGGGCGCTGCCCCCGGGCGGTAGTGGGTCCGGGGCAGCGCCCCCGGGCGGTAGTGGGTCCGGGGGTGCTGCCCCCCGGGCGGCGGTGGGTTTTGTGGCGGGTTTTGCGCGGCATCCCCTGAAAACCCTGCCGGGCGCCTTTCGAAAGGCGGTCCGCGTCAGACCCGCCTTGCCTCAGACCGCCTTCAGGTCGGGCTTTGCCGCTTTCGCGGCCTTTGCGGCTTTTGCCGCTTTCGCGGCCTGGGCGCGCTTCTTCTTCGCCTGCGCCGCATGGATGCCCTCGTTCTGGTCGATGAACTCCAGCACCAGCGGGCGGATGTGGTTGCGCCAGGACTTGCCGGCGAAAATGCCGTAATGGCCCGCGCCGATCTCCACATAGCCGGTCTTCCGGTTCTCCGGCAGCCCGGTGCAGAGCGCGAGCGCCGCGGCGCACTGGCCCGGCGCGGTGATGTCGTCCTTTGAGCCCTCGACCGTCTTGACCGCCACATCGGTGATCTTGCCGATGTCCACCCGGTGGCCCTCGACGGTAAAGACATTGCGGGCGATCTCGCGGTTCTTGAACAGACGCTCCACGGTCGAGAGGTAGAACTCGGCGGTCATGTCCATGACCGCGAGATATTCGTCATAAAACCTGTTGTGCCGGTCGTGGTCGCCCGCGGTGCCCTCCGACACCGCTTCGATCTGCTTCATGAAGGCTTTGGAATGGGTCTCGGCATTCATCGACATGAAGCCCGCAAGCTGCAACAGCCCGGGATAGACCATCCGCCCGGTGCCCGCGTATTTGAAGCCCACCTGCTGGATGGCAAGCTCTTCGAGCTGGCCCATGGTCACCCGGGAGCCGAAATCGGTCACGTCGGTGGCGGCCACGTCCGGGTCGATCGGGCCGCCGATCAGGGTCAGGGTCTGGGGCTGGGCCTCCGGGTCGATCTCGGCGAGATAGGCGGTGGCGGCGAGCGTCAGCGGCGCCGGCTGGCAGACCGCGACGACGTTGATGTCCGGCCCGAGGGCGCGCATGAACTCGACGAGATAGAGCGTGTAATCCTCGACATCGAACTTGCCTTCGGACACGGGGATGTCGCGGGCATTGTGCCAGTCGGTGATGAAGACATCGGCATCGGGCAGCAGCGAGGCGACGGTGGAGCGCAGGAGCGTGGCGTAATGGCCCGACATCGGCGCCACCAGCAGGATCCGGCGCGCCATCTCGCCGCGGCCCTGCACCCGGAAACGGATCAGATCGCCGAAGGGCTTTTCCACCACCTTCTCGACCGAGACCAGATGATCGCGCCCGTCTGTCCCGACCACGGAGCCGATGCCCCAGTCGGGTTTGGCGACCATCCGCGCAAAGCTGCGCTCGGTGACTTCGCCCCAGGCCGAGAGCCACGACAGAAACGGGTTGGGCAGGGTGGCGGCGGCCGGATAGGCCCCGAGCGCGCGGGCGGTGGCGCCCATCCACTGGCTGGTGTTGCGCATCGTTTCCATCAGGTCGTAAGTGGCCATGTAGCGCAAGGTTTGTCCTCCAGATCCGCTTTTCCGTATCGTCTTCGTGTTGTCGTCGTATCGTCCCCGGGGCCCCGGCTCCCCTAAGGGGCAACCCGTAAGTGTTGCCAGCGGGCCAAAGCGTCAGCTAGCCTGTCAGCCAGGGAGGTGCCCCGGCGAAAATGCTGCGGGTGCGAGAGAATAGGCCGGAACAATCGACATGACAACAAAAGAAACCTCGCCACCGGCGACCAGCGGCAAACTTCAGGAAAACCTGCTCCGCATCGAAGAGCTGACGCAACGCATGGCCCGGGCGCTGGCGCACCGGCGGCCGGTCCGGTCTTCGCTCCAGGGGCCGGGGCCCGATCTCTGGGCGCGGGCGCTGGGGGGCTTCGTCGCCGAGGCGATGGCGCATCCCGAAAAGCTCTGGACGGCGCAGATCGACTATTGGGGCAAGGCGGTGCAGAATGCCGTTGCGGCTCAGGAGGCAATGCTCTCGGGCGGCGGGGTGGTGCATGACCATACCCCCGCCGACCCGCGGTTCAGCAATCCGCTGTGGCAGACGAATCCCTGGTTCAACGCGCTGAAAGGGCAGTATTTCGCGGCGGCCGAAGCGATCAGCAAGGGCATTGGCGATCTGGAGGGGCTGAGCGATTACGACCGCCGGCGGCTGGCCTATTTCACCGGTCAGATCGTCGACATGATGGCGCCGACGAATTTTCTCGCCACCAACCCCGATGCGCTGGAAAAGGCGATCGAGACCGAGGGGCAATCGCTGATCGACGGGCTGGAAAACCTCTGCCGCGATCTCGAACGCAACGCCGGCGAACTGCTCGTCACCCTGTCCGATCCCGATGCCTTCACCGTGGGCGAAAACCTCGGTACCACCGAAGGGGCGGTGGTGTTCCGCAACCGGATGTTCGAGCTGATCCAGTACGCGCCCACCACCGAAACGGTCCACCGGACACCGCTGCTGGTGTTTCCGCCCTGGATCAACAAGTTCTACATTCTCGATCTGAAACCCGACTCCTCGCTGGTGAAATGGATCGTCGCTCAGGGCTATACGCTGTTCGTGGTTTCCTGGGTCAACCCGGATGAAAGCTACAGCGATGTGTCGCTGGAAACCTATGTCGAGGAGGGGTTTTTTGCCGCGATCGAACAGGTGAAGCAGATCACCGGCGAGGCGGAGCTCAACCTCGTGGGCTATTGCATCGCCGGGACGGTGCTGGCGCTGACGCTGGCGCTGCTGGCGAAGCGCGGCGACACGTCGGTGAAATCCGCCACCTTCCTCACCACGCTCACCGATTTCTCGGAGAAGGGCGAGGTGGGCGTGTTTCTGGACGACGGTTTCCTTGGCGGGCTTGAGGAAGAGGTGGCCGAGATCGGGGTCATGCCGTCGCTCTACATGTCGCGCACCTTCTCCTATCTGCGCGCCAACGATCTGATCTACCGCCCGGCGATCAACGCCTACATGCTCGGCCAGCGCCCCCCGGCCTTCGATCTGCTGTACTGGAACGGTGACAGCACCAATCTGCCGGGCAGGATGGCGGTGCAATATCTGCGCGGGTTGTGTCAGCGCAACGAGTTCGCCGGCGCCGGCCCGGGCTTCAGGCTGTTCGATACGAATCTGCGGATTTCGGATGTGAAACTGCCGGTCTGCGCGGTTGCCTGCGAGACCGACCACATTGCCGCGTGGAAATCGAGCTACCGGGGCATTCGCCGGATGGGCTCCGGGGACAAGACCTTCATCCTCGCGCAATCGGGGCATATCGCGGGGATCGTGAACCCGCCATCGAAGAAGAAATACGGTCACTATCGCAACCCGGCCTGGCCGGAGGATCCGGCGGACTGGAAAGCGGGTGCGGAGTTTCACGAACGCGAAACCTGGTGGTTTTACTGGAACGAGTGGCTGGCGCCGCGTTCCGGCAAACAGGTGCCCGCGCGGGTGCCGGGAGCGGACGGGCACGAAATCCTCGGCCCGGCTCCGGGCACTTATGTCACCATGTCGCCGAAGATCGGCCACTGACGCGCTGACGCCTGCGGCGGGCGGGGCGCGCCGCTGGCGCGCCGCGCGGGCCTTTGGTGATGCGGCCGAGTCAAGCCCTTGGCCCGCGCTCTTGTCTGGGCCCTTGTCCGGACCCTTGTCTGGGCCCGTGCCTCAGTCGGTGCCCGATACATCAAACGGCGGGGCGGGTGTTGCCCCCGGCGGCTTTGCGGGTGCAGAAAACTTGCTGCAACGCAGAAAAATCCGTTGACATGCTGCAATGCAGCATTCATTCTGATCATGAATTCACTACGGGCTCCGCCTCCCTCTTTCAGAAAGGGTGCCGGTCCCCCCGAATTGGAGCCAACCCATGACCAAGAAGCCCGCTACCCCCGATTACGCCAAGATGTTCCAGGACATGATGGGCAAGTTCCCCGTCGACATGTCGGCCTTCGAAGAGGCGTTCAGGAACCAGGCGCAGATGGGCGAGAAGTTTTCGAAGGTGGCGCTCGAGGCTGCCGAGAAATCGGCCGAGATTTCCACCAGATGGACCAGGGACATGCTCGCCAGGGTCGGCGAAGTGACCGCCGCCAAGGACGATGCCGCCGCCTATTCGAAGGCGGTGACCGATTTCGCCTCCGCTCAGGCCGAAACGGTGGCCGAGAACATGGCGGCCTTTGCCGAGATCGCCAAATCCGTTCAGACCGAGACCGTCGAACTGATGATGGCCGCGTCGAAGGATCTGGGGGCAGAGGCCTCCGCCGCCATGAAGAAGGTCACCGAAGAAATGGCGAAGGCCGGCAAGGGCGGAAAGAGCGGAAAGAGCGACAAGTAAGCAGTTTTCGGGTTACCTCCGGGCCGGTACTTCCTCCCATCGGCCGGATATTCGGGCGGATCCTCGGATCCGCCCCTTTTTGTGTGCATCGCTCACCACCGGGACCAGTGAAACCCGGTTGCCCCGGCGGCCGCAGGGCCCGGCGCCAACGCATCGCTTGCCTTTGCCGCGACTGCTGGCCTAGGGTGGTTTCCGCGACGGCAAGCACCGGTTTGGCCCGTGCCCGCAGGTTCGGGGGGGCGGAGCATTGCAGAAAACATGCGGGGAGACAACGATTTGGCCAAAGACCGGGACAAGCTGCTGATCAAGCGCTACGCCAGCCGCAGGCTCTACAACACCGAGACCTCGGATTACGTCACCCTCGACGACATCGCCGGTTTCATCCGCGATGGCCGCGAAGTGCAGATCATCGACCTCAAGAGCGGCGACGATCTGACCCGCCAGTTCCTGCTTCAGATCATCGCCGAACACGAAAGCCGCGGCGAAAACGTGCTGCCGGTGGATGTGCTGACCGATCTGGTGCGTTCCTACACCACTCAGGCCCAGTCGGTGGTGCCGCAATTCCTCGCCGCCTCCTTCGAGATGCTGCGCGAAGGCCAGTCGAAGATGATGGAAAATCTCGAAAACCTGCCCAACCCCATGGCCGGGGTGCCGGGGTTCGAGGCGATGCAGGCCCAGCAAAGGGCGTTTCTCGAGGCGATGATGCAGGGCTGGGGGCCGGCGGGACTGCCGGGGGCGACAAGCCAGCCGGAAAGATCCTCGGGGGCGGCCGCCTCCGAAGACGAGCTCGAGGCGATCAGGCAGCAGCTTGCCGAGTTGCAGGCGAAGATCAAGGATATCTGAACCCGGCCGTCCGTCCGGGCGCGGGGGGGCGACGCCGCGGAACGGGTCATGCGCCGGGGTCCTGGTCGTGATCGCCGAAGAACGCTGCTGCGCTGGCGGACCGGGCGGCCTCGCTTCTTGATGGGAGAAAAAATATTGAAAACAGATTGTTGCAATGTAATCCTCATGTAATACATAAAATTCTGCCCATGGCTTCAGACGTCACATCTCCCATCCCGCCTTGTTCCCTTGCGGCACAACCGCGCCGGCACCCTGGCCGCCACCCTCTGGCCCGCATCGCCGGGCCGGAACATGTCGAAAGGCGCAAAACCGGCTTGATAAAGACGGATACTTCAAGGGCTCAAACATGACCGTGTTGAAATGGATCGACCTGCCGCCGTTCTGGCTTCTTGGTGCGCTGGGCCTCGCCTTTGGCCTCGACCGGCTGGTGCCGGGGCTCGGCTTCGGGCTCGGGGCCATGCGGCTGTTGGGTAACGCGCTGATCGTGGTCGGGCTCGCGGCAATGCTCTTCGCGATCTTCGAGCTTCTGCGCCACCGCACCACCCTTGTCCCGCGCCAGAAACCCAGCCGTCTGGTGCGCCGCGGGATCTTCCGGTTCAGCCGCAACCCGATCTATCTTGGCGACGTGCTGGTGCTCGCGGGCGCGATCCTGCGGTGGGACGTGCTGCCCGCGCTGGTGCTCGTGCCCGGCTTCATGTGGCTGATCACCCACCGGTTCATCCTCGGCGAGGAGGCGGGGCTCATTGCGGGCTTCGGGCGGCTGGCAGAGGCGTGGTTCGGCAAGGTGCGGCGCTGGCTGTGACGGGCCGGAAACGCGGCCACAAAATTCAGGGCGCGGGCGGGGTTTCGGTCGAAATCCCGCTGTGCTTCAAGTAGACAGAGCCAAATCCGGGCCAGGGGCCCGGCGGATAGCAGAAGAGGAGACCAACGTGAAAATCGGGGTTCCGAAGGAAGTGCTGCCCGGGGAAACCCGGGTCGCGATGACGCCGGAAAGCGCCAAGGCGTTGCAGAAGCTCGGGCATGACTGCCTGATCGAAAGCGGCGCCGGGGCAGGTGCGGGGTTTTCGGATGCCGCTTACGAGGCGGCGGATGTCAAGGTCGTGGCGGGCGCCGGGGCGCTCTGGGACGCGGCGGATGTGATCGCCAAGGTGCGGATCCCGACCGCCGACGAGCTGGATCACCTCACCCCCGAAAAGACGCTGATCACCTTCTTCAACCCGGGCGGCAACGAAGAGGGGCTGGAGATCGCGAAGGCCAAGGGCGCCAATGTGATCGCCATGGAGATGGTGCCGCGGATCTCGCGCGCCCAGAAGATGGACGCGCTGTCGTCGATGGCCAATATCGCGGGCTACCGCGCGGTCATCGAGGCGGGCAACAATTTCGGCCGGTTCTTCACCGGTCAGGTGACGGCGGCCGGCAAGGTGCCGCCGGCGAAGGTTCTGGTGGTCGGCGCCGGGGTGGCGGGGCTGGCGGCGATCGGCACCAGCGTGGCGCTGGGCGCGATCACCTATGCTTTCGACGTGCGCCCGGAAGTGGCCGAGCAGGTCGAATCCATGGGTGCCGACTTCGTCTATCTCGACTTCGAGGAAGAGCAGCAGGACGGCGCCGCGACCGGCGGCTATGCCTCCGTGCAGTCGGAAGAATTCCGCAACGCCCAGCTTGCGAAATTCCGCGAGATCGCGCCGGAGATGGATATCGTCATCACCACCGCGCTGATCCCCAACCGGCCGGCGCCGAAGCTCTGGCTGAAGGACATGGTCGACGCGATGAAGCCCGGATCGGTGGTGGTCGACCTCGCCGCCGAACAGGGCGGCAATTGCGACTATACGGTGAAGGACGAAAAGGTGGTGACCGAAGGCGGGGTGACCGTGGTCGGCTATACCGATTTCGCCAGCCGGATGGCGGCGCAGAGCTCGACGCTTTACGCCAACAACATCCGCCACATGCTGGCCGACCTCACCCCCGAAAAGGACGGCGTGGTCGTTCATGACATGGAAGACGACGTGATCCGCGGCGCGACGGTCACCTATCAGGGTGAAATCACCTTCCCGCCGCCGCCGCCGAAGGTGCAGGCGATTGCGGCCAAGCCGAAGGCGCCGGCGCCGGTCGAGCTGACGCCGGAAGAGAAGAAGGCGCAGGAGCTTCAGGCCTTCAAACGTCAGACCCGGCAGCAGGCGACCCTGATCGGCATCGGCGCGGTGCTCATGTTGTCGCTCGGGCTGGTGGCGCCGCCGAGCTTCATGCAGCATTTCATCGTCTTCGTGCTGGCGGTCTTCGTGGGCTTCCAGGTGATCTGGAACGTCTCCCACGCGCTGCACACGCCCCTGATGGCGATCACCAACGCGATCTCCTCGATCATCATTCTGGGCGCGCTGCTCCAGATCGGATCGGGCAGCTATCTCGTGGTGCTGCTCGCGGCGGTCTCGGTGTTCATGGCCGGGGTCAACATCTTCGGCGGTTTCCTCGTCACCCGGCGCATGCTCGCCATGTTCCGGAAATCCTGAAGGAAAGGGTGAAAACATGGAATTCGGTTTTACCACTGCCGCCTATATCGTTGCGGCTGTCCTGTTCATCCTTGCGCTGGGCGGGCTCTCCGGTCAGGAGAGCGCCAAGCGGGCGGTCTGGTATGGCATCACCGGCATGGCGCTCGCGGTCTTCGCGACGCTGATCGGCCCCGGTTCGGGGCTGTGGCTCCTGTCGCTTCTGCTGATCGCCGGTGGCGGCGTGATCGGCTGGTATGTGGCCAAGAAGGTGCAGATGACCGAGATGCCGCAGCTGGTGGCGGCGATGCATTCGCTCGTCGGGCTTGCGGCGGTCTTTGTCGGGTTCAACACGTGGTATGAGATGGTGCGGGTCGCGGGGATGGGCCCGGAGGCGCGCGAGGCGCTGACGGGCTTTGCCGCGGTGGTGGCGCACAAGACGCCGGTGGAACTCACCATCCTGCGCGGCGAGCTGTTTCTCGGCGTGTTCATCGGGGCGGTGACCTTCACCGGCTCGGTGGTGGCCTTCGGCAAGCTCGCGGGCAAGATCGCCTCCGACGCCACCAAGCTGCCCGGCGGGCATGCGCTCAACGCCGCGGCCGCGGCCGGCTCGCTGCTGCTGATGCTGCTGTTCCTCGGCGGGGCAGGGGCCTGGACGCTCTACCTCATGACGCTTCTGGCCTTCTTCATCGGCTATCACCTGATCATGGGGATCGGCGGCGCCGACATGCCGGTGGTGGTGTCGATGCTCAACTCCTATTCGGGTTGGGCCGCGGCGGCGATCGGGTTTTCGCTCGGCAACGATCTGCTGATCGTCACCGGCGCGCTGGTGGGCTCCTCGGGGGCGATCCTGAGCTACATCATGTGTGTGGCGATGAACCGGTCGTTCATCAGCGTGATCCTCGGCGGCTTCGGCGGTCCGCAGGCGCAGGCGAAGGAGATCGAGGGCGAACAGGTGGCCATCGACGCCGAGGGCGTGGCGGCGGCGCTGAACGAGGCCGACAGCGTGATCATCGTGCCGGGTTACGGCATGGCGGTGGCGCAGGCGCAGCAATCGGTGGCGGCGCTGACCGAGAAGCTGCGCGCCCGCGGCAAGGAGGTGCGGTTCGGCATCCACCCGGTCGCGGGGCGTCTGCCGGGGCATATGAACGTGCTGCTGGCAGAGGCCAAGGTGCCTTATGACATCGTGCTGGAGATGGACGAGATCAACGACGATTTCCCCTCCACCGATGTGGTGATCGTGATCGGCTCCAACGACATCGTGAACCCCGATGCGCAGGAGGATCCCGACAGCCCGATCGCCGGCATGCCGGTGCTGGAAGTGTGGAAGGCGGGTCAGGTCTTCGTCTGCAAGCGCGGCCAGGGCACGGGCTATTCGGGCATCGAGAACCCGTTGTTCTTCAAGGAGAATACGCGGATGTTCTATGGCGATGCCAAGGCCTCGATGGACAGTCTCATCCCGCTGGTCGACTGAGCTTTTGCGGGAGTGGACATGCGGAGGCCCTGCCGGAAACGGCGGGGCCTTTGGTGTTTCGGGGGGCGTGTGCATATGTGTCGCATGTATATACATTGCCATGTCAATGCCATGACATTGCCATAACAACGCAGTAACGATGCAGATACATGTTCCGGGAGGCGACGGCCCCATGGCCAGGCGTGAAAAACACAGGAAGGACGCGCAGTTGATGGTTCGCATCAACAAGGCAGAGCGCGATGCTTTCGTTGCGCTTTGCGAGGAAGAAGATACCAGCGCGGCCCGCGAGGTCCGGCGGTTCATCCGGTCTTTCCTTGACCGGTACGGGCGTCTTCCCGAAACGAATTCAACCCCCAGGAAAGGATGACACCATGGCGAAGAAGAAGATCAAGGCCCTCGAGGCGGAAGTGAAGCTGCGCAAGGCGAAGGTGGCCAAGCAGAAGAAGAAGCTGAAATCCGCCAAAAAGGCGCTGAAAAAGGCCGGTTGAACGGCCGGGCCCGGGCCTTGCGGGGCCCGGGCGCCATCTGGGGCGGTTCGCGGGAGAGGGAGCAGGACATGGCAAGAGTGATTGATATTCCGGGGATCGGCCCGGCGCTGGAGGCAAAGCTGCGCGAGATCGGCATTGCCGATCCGGCGGCGCTGGCGGTGGCGCGGCCGGAGGATCTGACCGCGATCCGCGGGGTGTCGCCCGCCCGTGCCGGGGCGTTCCGCGCGGCGGCGGCTGCGATGGCGGGGGCGGCCGGTATTGAGGCTGAGGCGATGGGTGAGGCTGTGCGTGAGGCGGTGGTGCCGGAAGCGGCTGCGGCCGGGGCGGTGATGCGCCGGGGCGGCAAGGCCGGGGACAAGCCCTTGAAGAAGGCTGAGAAGAAGAAGCCCGGGAAGAAGAAAGCGGCGAAGGGCAAGGCGGACCGCACGTCCGGGGCGTCGGCGGCCGAGCCTGCGAAGACGGCGAAGAAGCCCGGAAAGAAGAAGGCTGAGAAGGGCAAGGCGGGCAAGAACGGAGCGAAGGCCGCGAAAGCCGCGAAGGGCAAGGCGAAGGCCGAGGTGAAGGCCAAGACTGAGAACAGCGCGAAGAAGGCCGCGAAACCCAGGGCGCAGGCAAAGCCGGAGGGCAAGGCAGGCAAGGATGCGGCCAAGCCGAAGGCGGCGGAGGCCGGGCACACGGAGGCGAAAACCGGCAAGGCCAAATCGGGGAAATCGAAAGCCGGCAAGCCGGAGGGCGAGGCGTCCGAGGCCGGTTCGGGGAAATCGAAACCGGACAAGTCGAAATCCGAAAAACGCAAGTCCGGCAAAGGCAAATCCGGGTCGAAAAAGTCGAAATCGGCCAAACCCAAGCCCAAATCCAAGACCAAATCCAAGGCCGCTGGCAAGAAGGCGAAGGCCGGAAAGGCGTCGAAAAAGCACTCCAAAAAGCAAAAGGGCAAGAAGCGCTGAGGGCACGAGTCTGCCATGCCCGGCCGGGTGAGGCGCGGCCGTCACGCCTCGCGCCATTCTCCCGGCGCAAGCCCGTCCAGACGCCATTCGCCCACCTGCCAGCGCACCAGCCGCAGCGTCGGGAACCCGGCCGCCGCGGTCATCCGGCGGATCTGGCGGTTGCGCCCTTCGCGGATGGTCATCTCCAGCCAGCGGTCGGGGACGGATTTGCGGACCCGCACCGGGGGCACGCGTTCCCAGAGGCTCGGCGGGTCGATCAGCCGGACCTCGGCGGGGCGGGTGACCCCGTCTTTCAGCCGCAGGCCGCGGCGCAGGGGAGCGAGATCCGGCTCTTCCGGTGCGCCCTCGACCTGAACCAGATAGGTCTTCGCCAGCCGGTGCTTCGGGTTGGAAATCCGCGCTTGCAGGCGGCCGTCGTCGGTGAGCAGCAGGAGCCCTTCACTGTCGCGGTCGAGCCGGCCGGCGGGGTAGACGCCGGGCAGGTCGATATAGTCCGAAAGCGTCGCCCGGGGCGTGGGGCTCTTCGCATCGGTAAACTGCGAGAGCACGTTCATCGGTTTGTTGAACAGGATCAGCCGGGCCATGGGGCTTGGTAGCGGCTTTGCCCGGGCAGGCCAAGCGGCGGCGCGAAAACGCGTTGACCCGGGCCGGACCCCGGGGCACCCTTTCCGCATGCATAACCTCTCTGCCTTCGACATCCTCGCGAAACTGGTGAGCTTTCCCAGCGTGAGCCATCGCTCCAACCTCGATCTGGTGGATTGGGTCGAGGAATATCTCGCGGCCCATGGCGTGCGCGCCACCCGGGTGTTCAACGGCGACGGCACCAAGGCCGCGCTGTTTGCCAGTATCGGCCCGGAGGTGGAGGGCGGGGTGCTGCTGTCGGGCCATACGGATGTGGTGCCGGTGGAGGGCCAGCCCTGGGACAGTGACCCGTTTACCCTGCGGCGCGAAGCCGGTCGGCTCTATGGCCGTGGCACCTGCGACATGAAAGGCTTCGATGCGCTCGCGCTGGCGGCTGTGCCGAAGGCTCTGGCCGCGCCGCTCAAGCGGCCGCTTCAGATTGCCCTGTCCTACGACGAGGAGGTCGGCTGCCTCGGGGCGCCGCGGATGATCGCCGAGATCGGCAAGACCCTGCCCAGGGCGGCGATCGCGCTGATCGGCGAGCCGTCGAACTGGAAGGTGGTCACCGGCCACAAGGGTGGCATCGGCATCGCCACCCGCCTGCGCGGCCACGAGGTGCACAGCTCGCTGATGCATCGGGGCGTCAACGCGGTGATGCAGGCGGCGAAGCTCGTCGACTGGGCCAACCGCGCCAATGAGGCGGGCCGCGCCGGCGAGCCCGGGCCGGTGGACGCGCTGTTCGATCCGCCCTGGACCACGTCCCATGTGGGCTGGATCGAGGGCGGCACCGCCGACAATATCACCGCGCGGGAGTGCCGTTTCGTGATGGGGATCCGCTGCATCCCGTCCGAAAGCCTGGCCGGTTGGCGGCAGCGCTATCTCGACGAGGTGGCGCGGGTGGAAGCGGAGATGCAGGCGGTGCACCCTGCCGCGCGGATCGACACCGATCTGCGCTTCGACGTGCCGGGCCTCGTGCCTGAGCCGGACGGCGCGGCCGAAGCCCTTGCCCGCCGCCTCACCGGCGACAGCGGCACCCATGTGGTGAGCTATGCCACCGAGGCCGGGCAGTTTCAGGCGGCGGGTTATTCGGCCGTGATCGTGGGCCCCGGCGATATCGCCCAGGCGCATCAGCCCAACGAATGGCTGGCCGAAAGCGAGCTGGCGGCGGGCGAGCGCTTCACCGACAGGCTGATCGACGCGCTGGCAGAAGGGTGATGCGCCCCGCGCGGGCTGGTGGGCCGGGCCCGGCAGCACGCCGGCGCCCGGTCGGAGAGGGCGTTCACCTGGCCTTGGGGGCCGCTTTCTTCGCCGGGGCCTTTTTGGTGGGGGCCTTGCCTGCGGCGGGCTTCTTTGCGGCGGGTTTGGCCGTCTTGCCCTTGGGCGCGGCGGGTTTGTCTGCTGCGGCTTTGGCTGCGGGCTTCTTCTTTGCCGCAGGTTTCGCCGCCGCCTTGCGGGTGGACCGCTTCTTCGCCGGGGCGGTTTTCAGCGCTTGTTCGGCTTGCAGCCAGTGGTCCTTGTCGCTTCCATGTGCGCCGCCCGACTGCTCCCACAGATGGTAAGCGGCTTCGCGGATCTGGTCTTCGGTGACTTTCTTGGCGGGCATCAGGTTTCCTTTGAGCGACTGACGGTAATTAGCAGTCAATAGGCGCGAGCCGTGAAAAAAATGCAAGCTCTGTCGGCTCAGGCGCCGCCAGTGTTGCACAAAGGCCGAAAGGCTGAGCGCTCATCCGCCGGTATGCGACATGTGACGGCTCATCTGGCCTTCGGGGCGCTGCCGGTCGTAGTTGAAATCGTGCCCCCGGGGCTTCAGCGAAATCGCCCGGCGGATCGCGTCGACAAGCGGGGCATCGTCGTCGGGGTGGGCGCGCATGGGCGCGCGCAGATCGGCCCGGTCTTCCTGGCCGAGGCAGAGAAACAGCTCCCCCGTGCATGTCAGCCGCACCCGGTTGCAGCTTTCGCAGAAATTGTGGCTGAGCGGGGTGATGAAGCCGATCTTCTGGCCGGTCTCCTCAAGGCGGACGTAGCGCGCGGGGCCGCCGGTGCGCTCGGCAAGGGGGGTGATCGTGTAACGCTCCGCCAGCCGGGCGCGCAGATCTCCCAGGGGCCAGTATTGCGACACCCGGTCCGGGTGCCCGTCTTCGCCCATCGGCATCACCTCGATCCAGGTGAAATCGAGATCCTTCTCCGCCGCCCATTCGGTGAGGCGGAACAATTCGTCTTCGTTCATGCCGCGCAACGCCACGGCGTTGATCTTTACCCGCAGCCCCGCCGCCTGCGCCGCGTCTATCCCCCGGAGCACCTTGGCGAGATCGCCGCGCCGGGTCAGCTCGCGGAAGCGCGTCTCGTCCAGCGTGTCGAGCGAGACATTGACGCGGCGCACGCCGGCATCGGCCAGTTCGCCCGCGAAACGGTGAAGCTGCGAGCCGTTGGTGGTGAGCGTCAACTCCCTGAGCGCGCCGCTTTCCAGATGGCGCTTCATCCCCTGGAAAAACGACATGATCCCGCGCCGCACCAGCGGTTCGCCGCCGGTGATTCTGAGCTTGGTGACGCCAAGCCGGATGAAGGCGCTCGACACCCGGTCGAGCTCTTCGAGGCTGAGGAGATCCTTCTTCGGCAGGAAGGTCATGTTCTCCGCCATGCAATAGGTGCAGCGGAAATCGCAGCGGTCGGTCACCGAAAGCCGGAGGTAGGTGACCGGACGCTGGAACGGGTCGATGAGGGTGGGCCTTTGCATGGTCTGAATCTAGGGCCGCCGCCCGGATGCTGCAAGCGTCTCGGGCGTTGTTCCCGGCCGCGTTTGCGCCTAGACTCCGGCCATGAGACATGCCCGGTTCCCGATCCCGCCCTTCGCAGTCCATGCCGCATCCGTCGCCGCGCTCGGCGTGGCGCTCCTTGTTGCCGGCTGTTCCGGCGATCCGGGGGGCGGTGCGGGCGCCGATACGGCCCATGCGCCGGCCCCCGGCCAGATCCGGCCGAAACTCAGGCCGAAACTCTGGCCCGATCCCGGGCCCGGAAACCCCGCCGTGCCGGTGGCGGGCGCGGTCACGGCCGAAGCGTTCGATACCACCACCGAGGCGGAGCGTGCGGCCGCCACCGCCGGACCAACCGGGGCAGGGGCCGCGCTCGGGCGTACCGTCGCCACGCTCGGCAACCCCGCCGATCCCGGCTTCTGGCTCGAAACCCCGCTGGTCGACCGGGTCCGCCCCGGCCGTGCGGTGGCCGCCGCGAATGGCAAGGCGGTGCAGCTTGAACTGCGCCCGATTGACGGCGCCCCCGGCGCGGGCTCGCGGATTTCGCTGGCGGCGCTGCGGCTTTTGGGCGTCGGGCTGACCGGGCTGCACGAGCTGGAGGTTTTCGGGCGGTAGACCACGCCCGGGTTCCCCCGGTCACCCATATGGCCCGATCGCCATTTGCCGCGTCTCGAAGAGCGCAGACCCAACCCCGCCCCCGTTCTCTTTTCCTGGGGCAAATACTCCGGGGGTGCGGGGGCAGCGCCCCCGGCGCCCGCCCGGGTTTAGCCCTCACACCACCCGGCCTCAGCGCAGATGCTTCCCCGCCTCCTTGCGCGCAAAGGCTTTCATCCGGTCGCCATGCGCCTCCAGAAAGGCCCGCGCCCGTGCGGGGTCGTGTTTCGACAGATCACGGATCCACCAGGCCACCGCCTTCTGGATGAACCATTCGCGGTCGTCCACATAAGACGCGGCCCATCCCAGCACCCGGTCGCGCACCGCAAGCTCCTCCGGTTTCGGGTGGTTCTGCCGGGTCCAGGGCAGGGTGATGACGAGGGCGGCGCGTCTGGTCCAGAGGTGGGGGGAGGCGGTCCAGCCCTCCACCTCACCGATCCGCGCGGGCACCGCCACCAGCCGCCGGTGCCCGGCCATGCAGGCGTGATCGGCCAGCGCCCAACCGTCGAAATCCGGCACCCATGAGGCGATCAGCCGCCAGACGGCCTCGTCATCCCTGATCCGCGCCTGGGTCAGCAGCTTGGCCGCCGCCAGCCGCGCTTCGTGGATGTTGCTCTTCCACAGCCCGTCGGCCAGCGCCACGCGCGCCTCGAGGCTCAACCCGCGGCGCCACTCCCGGGTGAGCGCCGTGACCTGCGGCACCCGCAGGCCGAGATAACGCCGCTCGACCTTCATATAGGCCGCCAGCTGCTCGGCCCGGGCAGGATCGCCCAGCGCCTCCAGCGCCGCAATCGCCGCCTCCGGGGTCATTCCACGGTGACCGATTTGGCCAGGTTGCGCGGCTGGTCCACATCGGTGCCCCTGGCGAGCGCGGTATGGTAGGCGATCAGCTGCGCCGGCACGGCATAAAGGATCGGCTGCACCAGTTCCGGCGCTTCGGGCATGGTGACATGCCGCCAGACCCCGGCGCCGGCCTCTGCCCGGGCGCGCGCGTCCGACACCAGCAGCACCCGGCCGTGACGCGCCATCACCTCCTGCATGTTCGACACGGTCTTGTCGAACAGCCGGTCGTGCGGGGCGAGCACCACCGTCGGGGTGTCCTTGTCGACCAGCGCGATGGGGCCGTGCTTGAGCTCGCCGGACGCATAACCTTCGGCGTGTATATAGCTGATTTCCTTGAGTTTAAGCGCCCCTTCAAGGGCCAGCGGAAACATCTGCCCGCGGCCGAGGAAGAGGATGTCGCGGGCCTCGGCGAGATCGCGGCAGAGCTCTTCGATGGCGGCGTCGGCCGACAGCGCGTGGCTCATCAGCCCCGGCAGTTTGCGCAGCGCATCGAGCATGTCGCGCGCCCCGGCGGTGTCCACCGTGCCGCGCGCGAGCGCCGCCTTGATCACCAGCACCGCGAAGGTGGCGAGCTGGCCGGTGAAGGCCTTGGTCGAGGCCACGGCGATCTCGGGCCCTGCGTGGATCGCCAGCGCCACGTCGCTTTCGCGCGCGATCGAGCTTTCGGGCACATTGACCAGCGACAGCACCTTGTCCACCCTGCCGCTGGCGTAGCGCAGCGCGGCCAGCGTGTCGGCGGTCTCGCCCGACTGGCTGACGAACAGCCCCAGCGTGCCCGGCGCCACCGGCGGTTCGCGGTAGCGGAATTCGCTGGCGACGTCGATCTCAACCGGCAGCCGGGCATATTGCTCGAACCAGTATTTCGCCACCATCCCGGCATAGAAAGCGGTGCCGCAGGCGACGATGCTGATCCGCTCGAGCGCGGCAAGGTCGATCCCCGGCAGATCCAGCGTCACGCCTTCGGGGCCGGTGTAAGCGTCGAGCACCTGCTGCACCACGCCGGGCTGTTCGGCGATCTCCTTGGCCATGAAATGCCGGTAGCCGCCCTTCTCGATCCGCGCCGCGTCGAGCCGGACCTTGCGGAGCGGGCGCTCCACGACCGCCCCGGTGGCGTCGCGGATGGTGGCGCCCGCGCGGGTGATCACCGCCCAGTCGCCCTCTTCGAGATAGGTGATCCGGTCGGTCATCGGCGCCAGCGCGATGGCGTCGGAGCCGACATACATCTCGCCGTCGCCATGCCCGATGGCCAGCGGGCTGCCCTTGCGCGCGGCGATCATCAGATCACCCTCGCCGTCGAACAGGAACAACAGCGCAAAGGCGCCTTCGAGCCGGGCGAGGGTGGCCCCGACCGCCTCTGCCGGGGTCAGCCCGGTGTCGAGCAGGCTCTGGGTGAGCATCGCCACGATTTCGGTATCGGTCTCGGTTTCCTGTGTCACACCCCCGGCGGCCAGGTCGTCGCGCAGTGCGGCGAAGTTTTCGATGATGCCGTTATGCACCACCGCCACACGGCCCGCGCGGTGCGGATGCGCGTTGGCCTCGGTGGCGGCGCCATGGGTCGCCCAGCGGGTGTGGCCGATCCCGGCGCGGCCCGCGAGCGGCGCGTGCACCAGATGGTCCGACAGGTTGACGAGCTTGCCCACCGCGCGCCGCCGGTCGAGCCGGCCGGCGTCGTTCACCGTGGCAATGCCGGCGCTGTCATAGCCCCGGTATTCCAGCCGCTTCAGCCCTTCGACGATCAGCGGCGCCACCTCGTGTTCACCCAGAACCCCGACGATACCGCACATGTTGCCTGTCCCTTTTCAACAATTCCACAGTCCGACCGGCCAATGCGCCGCTACCGGTCCTGCTTTTTCAACTTCGCCTTGCGCGCCTTCATCTTTTCGTACATCCGCGTCCAGAGCCCGTCACGAACCTCCATCGGCACCCGGGCGATCCCCATCGCCCCGTCCGGCACGTCGCCGGTGACCACCGTGCCGGTGGCGGTCATCGCCCCGTCGCCGACCTTCACCGGGGCGACCAGCAGGGTGTTGGAGCCGATGAAACTCTGCGCCCCGATATGGGTGTGATGCTTGAACACGCCGTCATAATTGCAGGTGATGGTGCCGGCGCCGACATTGGCTCCGGCGCCCACGAAAGCGTCGCCCACATAGCTCAGATGGTTGACCTTGGCGCCCTCATCGAGCCGGGCATTCTTGATCTCGACGAAATTGCCGACCTTCGCCCCCCCGGCGAGTTCTGCCCCGGGGCGCAGCCGGGCATAGGGGCCGACCACCGCGCCCTGGCTCACATGGCAGCCTTCGAGATGCGAAAACGCCCGGATCCGCGCCCCGGTCTCCACCGTGACCCCGGGCCCGAAGACCACATTGGGCTCGACCAGCGCATCGCGGCCGATGAATGTGTCCTGGGCGAAAAACACCGTCTCGGGGGCCACCAGCGTCACCCCGTTGGCCATCGCCTCGGCGCGGGCACGGGACTGGAAGGCGGCTTCGGCGGCGGCAAGCTCGGCGCGGGTGTTGATGCCGAGGGTCTCGGCCTCGGGACAGCTCACGGCCTTTGCCACCAGCCCCTGCGCACGCGCCACTTCAACGATGTCGGTGAGGTAGTATTCGCCCGCGGCATTGTCGTTGCCGACCCGGTCGATGCAGCCGAACAGCGTCGCGGCCGAGGCCATCACCACGCCGGAATTGCACAGGGTGATCGCGCGTTCGGCCTCGGTCGCGTCCTTGAACTCGACGATCCGGGTCAGCGCGCCGCCCTCGACCACCAGCCGTCCGTAACGGCCCGGGTCTTCGGCCTCGAAGCCGAGCACCACGATGTCGGCCCCCGCCTCGCGCGCCTCACGCATGGCGGTCAGGGTTTCGGGGCGGATGAAAGGCGTGTCGCCGTAGAGCACCACCACATCGCCCACGAAGCCGTCGAGCGCGGGGGCGGCCTGGGCGACCGCATGGGCGGTGCCGAGCTGTTCGGCCTGTTGCACCACCCGGATCTCGTCGTCGAGGGCTTTCGCCACCTTCTCGACCGCGGCAAAGCCGTGTCCGCCGACGACCACCACGCGTTCGGGCTCCAGCGCCCGGCCGCTCGCCACCGCATGGGCGAACAACGGCACGCCGCCAAGCTCGTGAAGCACTTTCGGCAGGTCCGACTGCATGCGCGTTCCCTGGCCCGCGGCCAGAACAATGAGGCTTGCTGACATGATCTCTCTTCCAAATCCGGTTGTCCCGTTTTAACCGGGGCCTGTCAGGCTGCAAGCCCCATGGCAAGAACAGCACGTTTCGGCGGAGAGGACCCATGCGCACGGTAGTATTCGATCTCGACGGCACGCTGGCGGACACCTCCGCCGATCTGATCGCCGCCGCCAATGCCTGTTTCCGGGCCCGCGGCCTTGGCGATCTGCTTGACCCGCGGGCCGATGCCCATACCGCCTTTCGCGGTGCCCGCGCCATGCTGGCGCTTGGCTTTGCCCGCAGCGGCGCTGGCGGTGCGGCCGAGGTTGAGGCGGATTATCCGCGTCTGCTCGAGGCTTACGCGGGCGCGCTCGATACCCACAGCCGGCTCTATCCCGGCGCCCGCGAGGCGGTGGAGCGGCTGGTGCGGGGGGGCTATGCCACTGCCGTTTGCACCAACAAGCCCGAGGGGCTGGCCGACAAGCTGCTGGAACGGCTCGGGGTCCGGTCGTTGTTCCATGGGCTGGTCGGGGCCGAGACCCTGCCGGTCCGCAAGCCCGACCCGGCGCCGTTCCGGCTGGCGGTGGAGCGGGCCGGGGGGGCCGTCGGGCGCGCGCTGCTGGTCGGCGACACCGAGACCGACCGCGAAACCGCGCGCGCCGCGGGGGTGCCCTCGGTGCTGGTGAGCTTCGGCCCGGACGGGCGCGGGGTCGAGGCGCTGGGCCCGGAGGCGGTGCTCGACAGCTATGCCGATCTCGATGCGGTGGTGGCGCGGCTCATCGGGTGACCGGTTGATCGGTTGACCTGAACGGCCGGCCGGACCAGTGTCGCGGGACGCCCGTTCGGGGCCGCGACAGGAGAATGGCGTGCGCGAAGACGTCTTTACCGGCAGTTTCACCCGGCAGGAGCCCCTGCCCGAAGCGGCGATCGCCGCGGCCGTGAGGGTGATGCAATCGGGCCGGCTGCACCGCTACGACACCGCCCCCGGCGAGGTGAGCGAAACCGCGCTGCTGGAACAGGAATTTGCCGCGTTCATGGGCGCGAAATACGCGCTCGCGGTGGCCTCCGGCGGCTATGCGCTGGCGACGGCGTTGCGCGCGGTCGGCGTCACCCCCGGCGAACAGGTGCTCACCAACGCCTTCACCCTCGCGCCGGTTCCGGGCGCGATTGCCTCCGTGGGGGCGGTGCCGGTTTTCGTCGGGGTGACCGAAGGGCTGGTGATCGACCTCGACGACCTTGGACAGAAGGCGGGGTCGGCGCGGGTGCTGCTGCTTTCGCATATGCGCGGCCATATCGCCGATATGGATGCGCTGATGCGGATCGCCGATCGGGCCGGCCTCGTGGTGATCGAGGATTGTGCCCATACCCTGGGGGCGCGCTGGAACGGGGTGCGCTCGGGGCGGCACGGGCGGATCGGCGCCTATTCGACCCAGAGCTACAAGCATCTCAACTCGGGCGAGGGCGGGTTGCTGATCACCGACGATGCCGAGGTCGCGGCGAAAATGACCCTGCTGTCAGGCTCTTACATGCTCTACGACCGCCACCTTGCGGCGCCGGACGGGGCGGTTTTCGAAGCGCTGAAATACACCACGCCCAACATCTCGGGCCGGATGGACAATCTGCGTGCGGCGCTGCTGCGCCCGCAACTGGCCGAGCTGGACGCCCGATGCGCCCGGTGGAACGCGCGCTATCGCATCGTCGAGGACGGTCTGCGCGGCACGCCGGGGCTGACGCTGATCGCGCGGCCGGAGCGGGAAGACTATGTGATGTCGTCCTTCCAGTTTCTGCTGCTGGACTGGCCGGCGGAGAAGATTGGCGAGGTGGTGGCGCGTTCTGCGGCGTGGGGGGTCGAACTCAAATGGTTCGGGGGGGCGGAGCCGCAGGGTTTCACCTCGCGCTATGACAGCTGGCGCTATGCGCCGAGCACGCCGATGCCGCGGAGCGACAGGGTGTTGGCGGGGATTGTCGATCTGCGGTTGCCGCTGAGCTTCTCGGCGGAGGATTGCGCGCTGATCGCGCGGATCGTGAGGAAAGAGGTGGCCCGGGAGTTTCAGGCGGGCTGAGCCGCGGCCGGATTCCGGCCAGACTTCGGCAGGACAGTCTTCGGCGCTTCGAAGCGCCTCAGCCCCGCGCCGTCACCACCATTTCGTCGAGAATTTCGCTGAGCGCCCAGTCGGCGTCGTGGATTACGGGGCGTTCGGGCGCGCGGCATTCGTCGCGCGGGCGGGGCGGCAGCCGCCGCGGATTGGCCAGAGCGCTGAACGGGGAGGGGCGGTTGGTGCGGGTGGAGAGGATCATGGGGTGGCTTTCGTGAGGGCTGCTTGCAGGTGAGCAGGTTAGCCGAACAGGGTTAACGCCGGTTGAACGGCGGGAAAAAGACCGGGCCGGGGCGTGGTGCCCCGGCCCGGCCGGTTCAGTGCCGGTCAGATCAGCCCTTCTTGCGGGCCTCGGCTTCGGCGACGTTGTCTTTCACGTCGAGGAAGCTGTCGGGCGTGACCGAGATCGTGTCGATGCCGGCTTCGACCAGCAGGATCACGTTGGCCGGGATTTCGCACATCACATAGACTTCCAGACCGTTTTCGCCGCGGCGCAGGCCGTAGTCGCCCAGCACTTCCAGAACCTGGTCGGCCTCCTCGAGCGAGCGGCAGAACGGGATCATGATGGTGACATTGTCAAAGCCCATCTTCTCGCGCAGCCGCTTGATCGCCTTGCATTCGAGGCCGAAGGCTTCGCGGTATTCCGGCGAGTAGTAGCGCGAGGCGCCCCGGTAGCCGATCATCGGGTTTTCTTCGTTCGGCTCGAACTGGCGACCGCCCACGAGGCCGGCATATTCGTTGGTCTTGAGGTCCGACATGCGGACGATGACCTTCTTCGGATACACCAGAGCGGCGATACGGCTGAGCCCGCGCGACAGCTTGTCGATGAAA
>PDWJ01000676.1_pt1 | contig 78295 bp, 82 predicted proteins | sample 1430881 | NCBI WGS metagenome assembly PDWJ01 (sample SAMN01162460, study PRJNA174530) | Oral metagenome, whole genome shotgun sequencing project. | biome: Marine environment; feature: Marine mammal; material: Swab sample of the gingival sulcus; isolation source: swab sample of gingival sulcus...
CAAAATGCTGGATGACGTATCCCGTGGTATACTGACGCAATTGACGCCGCCGCTGCAAAATGTTAGCTGGACCCGCAACGCCTTAGAAGAGCTGGCCACACAGGTGGCCGCAGACAATGGAGCCAAATTTGGCAAGATTGCAGGGCCTCTTCGGGCGGCACTGGCCGGGCGTACCGCCTGCCCTAGTGTTTTCGACATGATGCTGGTTATCGGGCGGGATGAAACCATTGCCCGCCTGACTGATGCCATTGGCTAGGGCGCTTTTGCCTTGGCAACCAAGACAACCGCATTCTGGCGGCATTCACTGCTGGCCGGACAACGATAGGAAAAAAGAACAAACATGACCGACAGCAAGAAAACGGCCACCCTGAGCTTTAACGGCAAGACCCTGGAATTGCCGATCTATTCGCCCACCGAGGGGCCGGATGTCATTGATATCCGTAAACTTTATAGCGATGGCGATGTTTTTACCTATGATCCGGGTTTTACCTCGACCGCGTCTTGTGATTCTTCGATCACCTATATTGACGGCGAGGCCGGGATTTTGCTGCACCGCGGTTATTCAATCGGCGAGCTGACCGAAAAATCGCATTATCTTGAGGTCTGCTATCTGCTGCTTTACGGTAATTTGCCTTCGGAGACCGAGCTGGAAGACTTCGAGCATTGTGTCACCAATCACACCATGGTGCATGAGCAGATGAAAGAATTCTTCAACGGATTCCGCCGCGATGCGCATCCGATGGCGATCATGACCGGGGTGATTGGCGCGATGTCGGCGTTTTATCACGATTCGCTGGATGTGAATGATCCGCATCAGCGCGAGGTCGCTTCGATCCGCATGATCGCCAAAATGCCCACCATCGCAGCGATGGCGTTCAAATATTCGCAAGGCCAGCCCTTTGTGTCGCCGCGCAATGATATGGACTATGCCGCCAATTTCCTGCGCATGTGTTTTTCGGTTCCGACCGAGGATTACGAGGTTGATCCCATTCTGGCCCGTGCCATGGATCGCATCTTTACCCTGCACGCCGATCACGAGCAAAACGCCTCGACCTCGACCGTGCGGCTGGCCGGGTCTTCCGGGGCCAACCCGTTTGCCTGTATCGCCGCCGGGATCGCCTGTTTGTGGGGTCCGGCGCATGGCGGGGCCAATCAGGCCTGTCTTGAGATGCTTGAAGAAATCGGCTCGGTCGATCGCATCCCGGAATTTATCGCCCGTGCCAAGGATAAGAATGATCCGTTCCGCCTGATGGGCTTTGGCCACCGGGTTTACAAAAACTTTGACCCGCGTGCCACGGTGCTGAAACAGAGCGCGGATGAGGTGCTGGACCTGCTGGGAATTGAGAACAACCCGAAATTGCAGGTGGCCAAGGCGCTGGAAGCCGCGGCACTGGAAGATCCGTATTTCAAAGAGAAAAAGCTGTTCCCGAATGTGGATTTCTATTCCGGCATCATTCTGGAAGCGATGGGGTTCCCAACCTCGATGTTCACGCCGATCTTTGCGCTTAGCCGCACGGTGGGCTGGATTGCGCAGTGGAAAGAAATGCTGGACGATCCCCATCAGAAAATCGGCCGTCCGCGTCAGCTGTATCAGGGCGAACGCGCACGCGCTTATGTGGATGTCAAAGACCGCTGATCTCGCGGCCCATTCAATGCTCAAAGCCCTGCAAACTGCGGTTTGCGGGGCTTTTTTGTGGCGGGTGGGAACACAGCCCCCAAGACCTCTGCATGGAGCCTCGCCCCTTTTCATCATTCCGCCCGGCCGTTAGGCCCGGCAGGACAGTTCAAAAGTGCGCAGCCTTATGCAGAGGCCTTCTCCCGAATGTAATCCACCAGCATCCGGGTCGAACCATCCTTGCCCTGAGCCAAGCCTTCACCGCTCAGCAGCGGCTGCATCTGCTTGGCCAGCTCTTTGCCCAGCTCCACCCCCCATTGATCAAACGAGTTCAGCCCCAAAATCACCCCTTCAACGAACACCCGATGTTCGTAAAGCGCGATGATCTGGCCCAGAACGAACGGAGTCAGCCTTGGGTAAATCAGCGTGGTTGAGGGCCGGTTGCCGGGAAAAACCCGGTGGCGGGCCTGCGTTTCCAACGCGTCCCCGGTCAGCCCCCGATCCGCCATGATCTGACGCGCCTGATCCAGCGAACGGCCGCGCATCAACGCTTCGGATTGCGCCAGACAGTTGGCCAGCAACAACTGATGTTGCCCGGCAAGATCGGCCTCATGCCCGTTGGCGGCCACCATGAATTCACACGGCACCACCTGCGTACCCTGATGGATCAGCTGATAAAAGGCGTGCTGGCCATTGGTGCCCGGCTCGCCCCAGACCAGCGGCCCGCCGCCATGCGCCAGAGGCTGGCCATCCATCGCCACCGATTTGCCGTTGCTCTCCATTTCCAGCTGTTGCAGATAGGCTGGCAGGCGTTGCAGGCGCTGATCATAGGGCAGCACGGCGCGGCTGGCATAACCGCAGATCTGATGATGCCAGATCCCCACCAGCGCCAGCAGCATCGGCATGTTCTGATCCTCGGGCGCGGTGCGGAAATGGTCATCCATCGCCTGCCCGCCGGTCAGAAACGCGCGAAAACGCTCCGGCCCGATCGCCAGCATCAGCGACAGCCCGATCGGCCCCCACAGCGAATAGCGCCCCCCGACCCAATCGGCAAAGCCGAACACCCGCGCCGGATCAATGCCAAAGGCGGCGGTTTTATCCAGCGCCGAGGACAACGCCGCGAATTGGCGGGCCGGGTCGGCGACTTTGGCGGCCATCCAGCGCTGCGCGGTGTGCGCGTTGGTCATGGTTTCGATGGTGGTGAAGGTCTTGGACGCGACGATGATCAGCGTGGTTTCCGGGTTAAGACCCTGTAATGTATCATGAATATCCGCCCCATCCACATTTGAAACAAAATGCGTGGCCGGGCCGTCATGGTAAGGGGCCAGCGCCCGGCAGGCCATGGCAGGGCCGAGATCAGAGCCGCCGATGCCGATATTGACCACATCGGTGATCGCCCCGCCCTGCCCCTGATACCGGCCGCTGCGCACCGCTTCGGCGAAATCCTGCATCCGGTGCAACGTGTCCAGAACCTCGGGCATCACATCGGTGCCATCGACAAAAACGGGGGTGCCCTCGAGATTGCGCAGCGCACTGTGCAGCACGGCACGGTTTTCGGTGCGGTTGATTTTCGCGCCGGTAAACATTGCCTCCCGCGCCCCGGCAATATCGGCCTGCGCCAGCAATTGCAGCAACAAAGCGCGGCTGTCGGCATCAATGCTCGTTTTGGAATAATCAAACAGCATCTCGCCGCAATGACAGGAGAAATCTGCCGCCCGCTCGCCGGGGGGGGAGTGGTTGTCAAACAGCGACAGGATTGGCTGCGTTTCACCGCATTTTCGGGCCGCCTGCAGCGCACGCCAAACCGGCATTATGGAGTCCAATGCACGGTTGCACCTCTCAGAAACGCGGAAATCGGCGCTTTCAGCGGATCATTCAGCTTGCGCGCGGTTTTCAGCACTTTCTTTTTGGTTTTGCCAGTGAACAGGATATGGGTGATCGTGGCCCCCATCAACACCGGCGCCGTCAGGGTCAGGCGGGTGTCCTTGGCGCTGGGGCTGCGCATGGGCATCAGGATCGGGGCGTGCGGATCAAATGCGGCCTCCAGCCGGTCGCCATCCGGGAACAACGAAGCGGTGTGCATATCCCGCCCCATCCCCAGCAGCAGCACATCAATCGGCAAAAGCGGCTCGATCACCTGCGCCAGTTCCTCCACAACCTCTTCGGGCTGTTCAGCCGGTTGATAGAGCGGGATCAGCCGGGCATTGGCGGCTTGATCCACCAGCAGGCGTTCACGCAACATGCGGGTGTTGGAACGCGACGAGTCCTCTCCCACCCAGCGTTCATCACAGAGCAGCACATCCACCCGCTCCCAATCCAGAGACACCCCGGACAGGACATCAAAAACCGGCCCCGGCGTGCGCCCCCCGGGCACCACGAAGGTGACCCGCTCTTTTTCACTCAGACAACGGCCCAGCTGGTTGGCCAGATCGGTGGCCAGATCCATGGCCATCATTTCGGCATCAGGATATTTAATTATTTTCATCAGGAAATCTCCCTCCAACGGCGTCCATCTTTATGCATGAGCATCAGCGAATCTGCGGGCCCGGCGCTGCCCGCATCATAAGGTTGGGGCACATCCGCGCGCGCCTGCCAAGCGGCAATCAGCGGATCGACCCAAGCCCAAGCGGCCTCGACCTCATCGCCGCGCATGAACAGGGTCTGATCGCCGCGGATCACATCCATCACCAGGCGTTCATACGCATCGGTGATGGCATCGGCGGCCTCCCCCAGCGCATCGGCAAAGCTCATATCCAGCGGCACATCCATCAGGCGCATCCCGCCGGGGCCGGGCTCTTTGATCGTGACCCGCAAATCCATGCCCTCATCGGGTTGCAGATGGATCAGCAATTCGTTGCTGAGGTGATCAGGCTGATCCTTGAAGATCATATGCGGCGGGGATTTGAACGCCACCGCGATTTCGCTTTTGCGGGCCCGCAGGCGTTTGCCGGTGCGCAGGTAAAATGGCGTTCCATTCCAGCGCCAATTCGACAAATGCAACTTTATGGCCAAAAAGCTTTCGGTGGTGCTGTCGGGGTTTTCGCAATCCTCCAGATAAGAATTGCTTCCATCCCCGGCCCGATATTGCCCGCGCACGATGTCCTCAGGGGCGACCTGATCAAGCGCCCGGATGACTTTGAGCTTCTCATCACGCACTGCATCCGGGGTAAACTGGGCGGGGGGCTCCATCGCGATCAGACAGAGAAGCTGCATCAGGTGGTTCTGCACCATATCGCGCATCGCGCCGGATTTGTCATAATAAGCTCCGCGCCCGTCAATCCCAACGGTTTCGGCCACGGTGATCTGGATATGGTCCACATATTGTGCGTTCCAAAGAGGTTCGAACAAGATATTGGCAAAACGCACCGCCATCAGGTTTTGCACGGTTTCTTTGCCCAGATAGTGATCAATGCGGTAAATCTGATGTTCATCAAAGGATTGCGCCAACACCCGGTTCAGCTCTTGCGCTGTTTGCAGATCATGGCCAAAGGGTTTTTCCACCACGATACGCGCCTGGGGGCCGGAGATTTCGTATTTGCTCAGCCGCTCGGCCAGCGGGCCAAACAGGCTGGGGCCGACCGAAAAATAGAACGCCTGCACCACATCGCGGCGTATGGTTTTGGCCAGCGCGGCCCAGCCGGTAGACCCCAGCGCGTCGATTTTCAGATAGCTGAGCATGGCCAGAAAGGCTTTGAGCTTGCTGGCGTTTTGAGTGCTGTCCTCGGTGTGTTCAGTGATCGCCTGTTTCGCCAGTTTGCGAAAGCTGGTATCGTCCAGATCGGAACGGGCGGCGGCGATGATGCGCGCGCCTTCGGGAATCTGGCCAGCAACAAAGCGTTGATACAGCGCCGGAATCACCTTGCGCCGGGCCAGATCTCCGGTGCCGCCGAAAATGACCAGGTCGAAAATCTCAACCGGAATAACGCGTGTTGCCATTATGCTTACCTTTTCCAGCCCAAGGGGTTGGACTGCTGCGCAAATCTTGCCCCGTGCAACCCCATCATGCCTTAATTTGGCCGATAGAGCAAAACAAAGATGGCCAGAGCACCCCGATAACCGCTTCTGGTGTCGCACAACGGCGGGAACCAGCCAAAAATCTTACAAGATTTTTGGCAAGGATTTTAAAAAATCCTTACATGCCAGACTGTTACGCCCTATTCCTAAGAAATATTCAGTTTTTCCCGCATAAACGCCACAGCAACACTCAGCCCATCCGGGGCGATGCCATGTGCGGTGCCTTCCATGATATGAGCATAAACCTGAAATCCGGCCAAGGTTAACGCATCCCCAGCCTCATTCAAGGACTGCACCGGCACCACATCATCCTGATCGCCATGCACCAAAATCACCGGCGGTTTCGAAACCATTTCATCTTGCAGCAATTCGGGCGACATCAACCGGCCCGAAAACCCGACCACGCCCGCAAATTGCGCTTTGCGCCGCGGGGCCACATGCAACGCCATCATTGTGCCTTGGGAAAATCCAAACAAAACCGTGTTCTCGGCCCCAATCCCCTCCTCAGCCATCACCTGATCCAGATAGGCGTTCAGATCATCGACCGCACGCTGCATCCCAGCCGCCGCATCCTGCTCGCTCGAGCCATCAATCCACGGGATCGGAAACCACTGAAACCCCATCGGATTGCCGGCGCATTTTTCCGGCGCATCCGGGGCAACGAAAACCGTATCCGGCATATGTGGTGCCAGAATTTCGCCCAACCCCAACAGATCCTGCCCGTCAGCGCCATAGCCATGCAGGAAAATCACCAGAGATTTCGCCTTGCCCGAAGCCGGAGCCCGGCGTTTGCTGTCCAGAGTGCGTGTCATTTCGGGTCTCCTTCAATGCCCAGTTTTTCGCGCATGAATCCAGCTGCGACACTTAAGCCATCGCTGCTGATGCCATGCCCTGTATTTTGCATGATATAGGGGTAAATCTCAAAGCCCAGCGTCGAAAGGGCAAATTCCGCTTTGTTCAACGCCTCGGGCGTCACCACATCGTCTTTTTCCCCGTGCAGAAGTAGCACCGGCGGGAAAGAGATCACCTCATCACGCAACTCATCAGGCAACATCAGACGGCCCGAAAACCCGACCACAGCAGCAAAGACTTCATCGCGGCGCGGAGCCAGTTGCAGGGCCATCATTGTTCCTTGGGAAAAACCAAAAAGGACGGTATTCTCGATAGTTACGCCTTCTTCCTCAACCACTTTATCAATATAGGCATTCAAATCCATCACCGATTGGCGCATCCCCCGAACCGCGTCCTCTTCGCTGCTCTGGTCAATCCAGGGCACCGAAAACCACTGCCGACCGCCCGCATCACCGGCGCAAAGCTCTGGTGCATCAGGTGAAACAAAAACCGTATCCGGCATATAAGGGGCCAACGGCTTGGCCAGCCCCATCAAATCATCACCATCTGCACCATAGCCATGCAGAAAAATCAGCATCGAACGGGCCTTGCCCGAGGCCGCGCCCTGACGCATGCCGCTAAGGTCACGTATCATCTTATGCCTTCCCTTTGTTTTTCCAGCCGGTAATACGCCCACAACAGCCGGGCTGCAACCGCCCTCCACGGGCTCCAATCCTGTGCCATTTGCCGTAGTTGGCGTTCAGTGGGGCGCGTTTCCAGCCCAAACAGCAGCCGCGCCGCCTCTTGCAGCGCCAGATCATTGGCGGCGAACACATCCGCATGACCCAGCGAAAACATCGCGTAAATCTCTGCGGTCCAGCGGCCAATGCCTGGCAGTTCGGTTAAGGTCGAGACCACCTGATCGCTGGGCGCATGGCGCAGTGCCGGATAGTCGATATCCGCCACCGCCAGCGCCCTTGCATAGCGGATTTTCGGACGCGACAAGCCACAGCCGCGCAAGACCTCATCGCTGGCCCGCGCAATTGCGCCCGGCTCAGTCAGGCCAGCCCCCTGCATCCGTTCCCAAATTGCCGAGGCCGCCGCCACCGAGATCTGCTGACTCACAATCGCCTGCAACAGCGCGGCAAACCCGTCCGGGCGCAGCCGCAAAGGCAGCGGACCGGTCTGGGCCAGAACCTCGAAAAATTTCGGCTCCCGAGCGGCCAGAAAATCGGCCCCCTCGGCCACGCAATCCGCACCGGTGATGATCCGCATCATAGCCCCCTGACCCAGCTCAGCGCCGCCTGCACCGTTTCAACCCTTGCGCAATCCGGCGCGGGCGGGCGGTTGATCAGCAGCACCGGAATCCCCAGCGCCCGCGCCGCCAGCAATTTGCTCTGGCTCATCTGCCCCCCGGCGTTTTTCACCACCAGCCAATCAATGCCGCGCTGTTTGAACAACCGGATTTCCTGGTCCACTGAAAAGGGCGGGCGTCCAATCAGGTATTCGCCGTTTTCATGCGGGAACGCCCCCTTTGGCGCCCTGATCTGACGGCAAATCAGATGGCGATCCGGCATATTGTCAAACCGGTGCAGGCTCTGGCTGCCCGTGGCCAACAGCACGGTGGCCCCGGAGGGGATATGCTCGGCGGCCTGACCTTCATGGTCAATGAAATGCCAATCATCCCCGGGCCTGGGTCGCCAGGGCGGGCGCAGGAGTTGCAGATGCGGCAAACCCATTTCCCGAGCCACCTCGGCACAGCGTTGGCTGATTTTCGCCGCAAAAGGATGGGTCGCATCCAGCAGCGCCTCAATCCCTTCCCGGTGCAGATATTCAACAAAAGCGGCCCGCCCGCCAAAACGGCCGATCCGGGTAGGGATGGGCAAAGGTTCTGGTTGGCGGGTGACCCCGGCCAGCGAGGCGATTGCCGTCACCCGGCGCTCTTGTGCCAAAAGCGCGGCCAACTGCCGGGCCTCATGGGTTCCGGCCAGCAATAACAGCTTCATTCTGCGGCCTGCGCAATGATCCGGCCAGCGCGGTCAATGATGATGATGTCCGGGGAAATCCGGGCATCGCGCAACTGCTTGCGCACAGTCATCAAAGCCCGGTTTGCCACCAGATCAGCCATCTTTTCCCCAGCTATTTCATAGGCTTGCAGGGCAGTGTTCACCTTGGCAATCCGAGGATCACCCAGCCAATCGGCCAGCTTTTCAAAATCCACCTGCGAGCGTTTTGAATGCAGGTCCACCGCGCCCTGCGCCAGCTTGGTCATTTTGCCGATGCCTCCGCCAATGGTCAGCCGTGGCACCGGGTGGCGGCGCAGATATTTCAGCAATCCGCCAACAAAATCGCCCATATCCAGCATCGCCTGTTCCGGCAGGCCATGATGCGCCTGCACCACCGCCTGACTGGTCGCCCCGGTGCAGCCGGCAACATGTGGGCACTGCATCGCCCGCGCCACATCCACCCCGCGCTGGATAGAGGCAATCCAGGCCGAACAGGAAAACGGGCGCACGATGCCGGTGGTGCCCAACACCGACAGCCCCCCGACAATGCCAAGGCGGGGGTTCCAGGTGCGCTTGGCCAGCTTATCGCCATTTATGATGGAAATACAAATGCTTACATTGGGTTCTTCATGGTATTTCTCAGCCAACTCCCGCACCACGCCACACATCAGCTCGCGCGGTTTCGGGTTGATCGCCGGTTGCCCCACTGCAATCGGCAGCCCGGGACGGGTGACGGTGCCCACCCCGGTTCCGGCCCGAAACTGCACACCGGCAGAGCCCACCTCAACGCTGACCCGCACCCTGACTTCGCAGCCATGGGTCACATCGGGGTCGTCCCCGGCATCCTTGATGATGCCCACCTCGGCCCAGCCGGGGCCGGAGCGGGGGCGGATCACCGCGAAAATGGGCCGCTCACCCCGGGGCAAGGTGATCGAGACCAGCTGCGGAAACGCGCCCCCCCACAAGCCGATCAGCGCTGCCTTGGTGGCAGCACTGGCACAGGCTCCGGTGGTCCAGCCCCGGCGTAATCTTGTGGGTTGCGCATCGCTCATAACCTCCCGTTTATGGCGTTCAAAACCCGGATCGGCAAGCCCAGCATCGGCAAGATCGGCTTTTGCGCCGCCCAAACTCAAGGCATAAGGGAAAGCGAATCTGCAAGGAGCGCCATCATGGGCCATGCCATCATCCTGTCGGCTCCGGCTTCGGGGGCCGGAAAAACCACTCTGACGCTGGGGCTGTTGCGTGCGCTTTATCGCCGGGGCGTGGCGGTGGCCGGGGCGAAATCTGGGCCGGATTATATCGACCCGCGTTTTCATCAGGCGGCGTGCCAGCGCCCCTGCCCCAATCTGGATGGTTGGGCGATGAAGCCCGAACGGATCAAGGCGCTGGCCGCCGGGGCCGAGGCCGAGCTGCTGCTGGTTGAGGGCGCGATGGGCCTGTTTGACGGAGCCCCCCCCGATGGCCAAGGCGCCACCGCCGATCTGGCGCGGATCCTGCGCCTGCCGGTGGTGCTGATCATTGACGCGGCCCGCATGGCGCAATCGGTGGCGCCTCTGCTGGCCGGGTTCGCGCGTTTTCGCGATGATGTGACGGTGGGCGGGGTGATCCTGAACAATGTCGGCTCGCCCCGCCATGCGGCGATGCTGAAACGAGCGCTGGTGCCGCTGGGCATTCCGGTGCTGGGCGTGATGCAGCGGCAAGCGGGGCTGGCGCATCCCTCGCGCCATCTGGGCCTGATGCAGGCCAGCGAGCATCCCGATCTACCCGCCTATCTGGACCGGGTCGCCGATGCCGTCGAAGCCGCCATTGATCTGGATACCCTGACCACGCTGGCCCGCCCCCTACCCGATGCGCCAACCTTTCCTGCGCCGCCGCCGCCAGCGCAGCGCATCGCCATTGCTCAGGATCACGCTTTTGCCTTTGCCTATCCGCATCATCTGGCCGATTGGCGCGCCGCCGGGGCCAGCTTGCAGTTTTTTTCGCCGCTTCGGGGTCAACCCGCCCCCAAAGACGCCGAGCTGATTTTTCTACCCGGCGGATACCCCGAGCTTTACGCCGGGCAACTGGCCGCGGCGGCGCAGTTCAAAGCCTCGATGCAGGACGCCGCCCGGCGTGGGGTGCAGATTTATGGCGAATGCGGCGGCTATATGGTGCTGGGCGAAACCATGGTGGATGCCAAAGGCCACAGCCATCAGATGCTAGGGTTGTTGGATGTGCAGACTTCGTTTGCCAACCCGCAGTTGCATCTGGGCTATCGGCAGGTGGTCAGCACAGATGGCCCCTTTGCCGGAACCTATCGGGCGCATGAATTCCACTATGCCCGCACCATCAGCGCCCAAGGGGAGCCGCTGTTTCACGCCCGGGATGCCGAAGGCAATGATCTGGGACCGATGGGGCTGGTGCGGGGCTCGGTCTGTGGCTCGTTCATTCATTTGCTGGACAAACAATCGCAGCAATAAGGGCTTCCCCCCTCACCGCTTCCCGGTTAAAGAATGCGTATGGAAACGCAAATCCTCACCCCGGTTGCCAAACGCAACGTTGCCCTTCTGGTGCTGGCCCAGTCCTTTCTGGGGGCCCAGATGCCGATCTTTTTCACCCTGAGCGGCCTGGCCGGGCTGAGTATGGCCAGCAATGCCTGCTTTGCCACCCTGCCGATCACCATGATCATTCTGGGCAATGTGGTGGCGGCCACGCCGCTTTCGGCCTTCATGCACCGCTTTGGCCGGCGCATTGGCTTTATCACCGGGGCCGGGTTTGGCTGCCTTGGGGCGATCACCAGCGCCTATGCAATTTACGAGCAATCCTTTTATCTGCTGCTGCTGGGGTCGTTTTCTACCGGGGTTTATGCCTCAGCGCAGGCGTTTTACCGCTTTGCCGCCGCCGATGCGGTGCCGACATGGTTTCAACCCAAAGCGATTTCCTATGTGCTGGCCGGAGGGCTGATCGCCGCGATCATCGGCCCCCAGCTGGTCAAGCTGACCGTGGATGCCATGGTGTTCCCGTTTCTGGGGGCGTATCTGGCGGCGATTGCCATCAATCTTGTCGGCAGTTTGCTGTTTCTGTTTCTCGACATCCCGCTGACCCATGACACCCATCACGATGCGCCCAAAGGCCGCAGCCGGATGGAGCTGCTGAAAACCCCGGTGATTGCCGTATCAATCATCTGTGGCATGGTATCTTATGCGCTGATGACGCTGGTGATGACGTCGACACCGCTGGCCGTGGTCGGCTGCGGATTTGAAACCAGTAACGCGGCCAATATCGTTTCGGCGCATGTGCTGGCGATGTATGGGCCTTCGTTTTTCACCGGCCATCTGATTGCCCGGCTGGGCGCGGTGCGGGTGATTTCCATCGGGCTGGTGATTTTGGCCTCGGCCGGGCTGGTGTCAATGACCGGGGTCGAGCTGGAGCAATTTTACATCGCGCTGATCCTGTTGGGGGTTGGCTGGAATTTTGGCTATATCGGCAGCACCACCATGCTGGCAGCATCCTATGACCCGACCGAGCGTGGCCGGGTGCAAGGGCTGAATGATATGCTGGTGTTTGGCGGAGTGGCGCTGGCATCACTGGCTTCGGGCGGGTTGATGAATTGCTCGGGCGGGGATGCTGAGGCTGGCTGGCAATCGGTCAATCTGGCGATGATCCCGTTTTTGACCTTGGCCGGAGCGGCCCTGATCTGGCTGGTGCTGCGCCCGGATCGGGCCTATGAGTAACAGCCTGCCATAGCGGATTTGCGTTTTATTTAAACAGGTTGCAAGGCAAAGCTGCTACGCCCGCCCCAGTTTTTGCAACCGTGCGGCCCGCAGCTGGGCGAAATCATCACCGGCGTGATGGGACGAACGCGTCAGTGGCGATGCCGAGACCATCAGGAATTTCTTGGCATAAGCCGCCTTCTTATAGGTCTCGAATTCCTCCGGCGTTACAAAACGCGCCACGGCGGCGTGTTTCGGGGTGGGCTGCATATACTGGCCGATGGTCAGAAAATCCACATCGGCTGAGCGCATATCGTCCATCACCTGACGCACCTCGCCTGCTTCTTCGCCCATGCCGACCATGATACCGGTTTTGGTGAACATCTCGGGGTCAATCTCCTTGACCCGCTGCAACACCCGCAGCGAATAGAAATAGCGCGAGCCGGGGCAAATGCTGGGGTAAAGCCGCGGCACGGTTTCGATATTGTGGTTAAACACATCGGGCTTGGCGGCCACCACCTCTTCCAGTGCGGAATCGGGGCAGCGCAGGAAATCGGGGGTCAGAACCTCGATCGTGGTGCCGGGGCTGCGGTGGCGGATGGCGCGGATGGTCTGGGCGAAATGCGCCGCCCCCCCATCCTTCAGGTCATCCCGATCCACCGAAGTAATCACCACATGGTTCAGCGACAGTTTCTTGACCGCCAGCGCAATGCGCCCGGGCTCGAACGGGTCCAGCGCATCGGGGCGGCCGGTGGCGACATTGCAAAAATTACAGGCCCGAGTGCAGACCTCGCCCATGATCATCATCGCCGCATGGCCCTGAGACCAGCATTCCGAAGCATTCGGGCAACCGGCCTCTTCGCACACTGTCACCAGCTTGTTGTCGCGCATGATCTTGCGGGTTTCGCCATACTCCTTGCCGCCGGGGGCTTTGACCCTGATCCAGCTGGGCTTTTTCGGCTGCGCATTATCGGGCTTGCGCGCCTTCTCGGGGTGGCGTTGCGCCGGTATTTTCAGGTCTCGCATCCGATCATCCCTTGAAGTTGTCGCAGATTCCAAACCACTTTATCGCAAATTTTTCCCGCGGGAACAAGGCCAGCCCGCAACCACAGCAGCACGGGGCATTCGCCGATTACGGGCATTGGCGATTGCTTACAGTTTAGAATCATACTAAACTGCAAACAAGAAGCAATCTTTACCCTCAAAGCAAAGGACTATGCGATGAAAACCGGCGTTACCCTGCCCCAAATCACCTTTCACACCCGTGTGCGCGATGACAGCATCGGCGGCGACAACCCCTTTAAATGGGAAGACAAAACCACCGATGATTATTTCAAAGGCAAGCGCGTAGTGCTGTTTTCGCTGCCCGGCGCGTTTACCCCGACTTGCTCGACTTATCAGCTGCCCGGCTATGAAAATGGTGCCGCTGACTTCGCCGCGCTTGGGATTGATGAAATTTACTGTATGTCGGTCAATGACAGCTTTGTGATGAACAAATGGGCGCAGAATCAGGAGCTGAAAAACGTCAAAGTGATCCCGGATGGCGCGGGTGAATTTACCCGTCTGATGGGGATGCTGGTGGACAAATCCAATATCGGTTTCGGGATGCGTTCGTGGCGCTATGCGGCTGTGGTCAAAGATGGCGTGGTCGAAGCCTGGTTCGAAGAGCCCGGGCGTGAGGACAATCACGGTGCGGACCCTTACGGTGAGTCTTCGCCTGAAACCGTTCTGGCTTGGTTGAAAGCCAACGCATAAAATAAGCGATTTCAAGACGTTAAAGCCCGGCCTTCATGTGCCGGGCTTTTTGTTTTTCCTAGCCAATCATCGGCCCATGCGGCCCGTAGCGCTCATCATAATGGCGCTTCAGACGCTGCAACGCGATCCGCAGCACCACCTTGCCAGAGCGCGCCGACCAGCCCATGCGCCGCTCGGCCGCCTCCATGCCTTCCAGATAGCAACAGCAGCGCAACACCACATCACCCAGCCCCGGCCCCAGATCATTGAGCGCCTTGGACACCCGTTCCCGCGCTCCGCTGGGCCCATCGCCCACCCCGCTGTCATTGGCAAAGCCACCGCGCCCGCCGCCGGTCAGGAAACGCTCCCAGTTCTGCGCCACCCGCGGCCCCATCTGCGCCAGCTCGAAATCTTCGCGCAACCGCTCACCAGCCGCGACCAGGTCATCCGACAGAAACGGCTTGCCGGTTTTATCCTTGCGCCGCGCCAAAATAGTTAACGGAGATTCTGCCGCATTGTAGCGCACCGCCCGGCGCACCCCGTGTTCATTAACCATTTTTGCGCCAAAATCCCGGTGTTGATCAGCAAAGGGGGCCTGCGCTTCGGCAAAACCAGCACGCGCATTTTCGGCCTCGGCCAGCAGCCTTTTCAACGCCGAACGCCCGGTTGAAGTGATCGAATAGCGTGCGATTCGGCCATTTTTTCGGCAAGAAATCCAGTCTTTCAGCGCCATCGCCTGCGCAATATGTTGATCCACAACCGCGGTGCGGGTGGTCTTGCCGCCGGGCAATTCCCGCACCACCACGGCCTTTTCCATATCCGGCGCAATCGCCAGCACCGCGCCATTTTCCGACAGCCGCCGCAAAATACGCCGACCCTCGGTTTTGAGTGTCGCATCATCAGTTTTCAGTTCAGAATGCCGGATTGGTGCAGTCATATTATTACGATCCTTGTGGTTTTTCTGGTGTTTCAATGCAAAATGCTGCTGCCCGAGGGTGTTTAACGCCTGATCAATCAATGGGTCATCGCGCATATTTTCAAAGCGTCTGATTTGGCGCAGCACGGTTGAGGCATGACATCCCGCCTCGCGCGCCACCGCCCGGATCGAGGTGCCTTGCAACGTATGGCGCAGATAGCGCCAGGCCTCTTGCGGCACCCAACTGGGAACAGAATTTACCGATTGTGCCAACTGCGCTGCCATCAAAGGTCTCCTTTTTTGCTTTCTTTACCGTCTCCGAATTTTTCGGAGGCCATAATTTTGCCCCTAATTGTTTCCAGTTAGTTAACAAAATAGGATATTGTTAATCATTGTTGCTAAAACATAAACATTTATGAAAGCAGCGAACGGCATTAACCATTTTGCGCAACGCACGGCATAATTGTGTTTTAATTGTGGCACACACCTTAGGAGATAGCAAAATGACTGATCTGATGAGCCTGCTCAAATCCCTGCAACGCCCGCGCATGCTGATCCGCGCCGCCCGGTTTGGCATTTCCGATTATAACCGCAGTCGCGATTTGCGCCACCTGTTGCGCAGCGCGGTGCCACCTTCGCCAGGGCAAGCGATTGTCCGGCTGGTGAATGAAGAACGCCTGTTGGAAGAAAAACGCAAAGCCGGGGACGCCAGCTATAGCATCACCCGCCATGTTATGGTGCTGATTGCGATGATGGGAGAAGCCCGCCTGTTGCAGGCCACCAACAAACAGGCCAATGCGCTGACCTGAATCCGCGATACGGCCTCTTGCATGAAACCCGCCCGGCCCTGATCGCCGGGCGGATTTGTGTTTCAAGCCCGTCTGTTAATAAGACGCATCCGGCATCGCGGCCTTTTTATCCTTGATATATTGTTCAAGTTTGGCAGCAATTTCCGGATCCAGCGGCGGTTGCTGATAGTCATTCAACAGCTTGGCCACCCGCGCCTTGGCCAGCGCCTCGGTGTCATGGGCCCCCTCTTCCTCCCAGGTTTCGAAGGGCTTGTAATCCAGCAGATCAGTGCGCCAGAACGCATCCTTGAAATTGTTCTGCGTGTGCTGACAGCCCAGAAAATGCCCGCCCGGCCCGACCTCGCGGATCGCATCCATAGCTTGCGCATTTTCATCGCTCTTCACCCCGGCTGCCAGACGGTGCAAAATCCCCAGCTGATCGGCATCCATGACGAATTTTTCAAAGCTCGCCACCAGCCCGCCTTCCAGCCAGCCACAGGAATGCAGCATGAAATTCACCCCGCCCAACAGCGCCGCATTATGGGTATGCGCGGTTTCAAACGCGGCCTGCGCATCGGGCAGTTTCGAACCACACAGCCCGCCACCCGAGCGAAACGGCAGATTCATCCGCCGCGCCAGCTGTCCAGCGCCGTTCAGAATCTGAGTCGCCTCGGGCGTGCCAAAGGTCGGTGCCCCCGAATTCATATCAATCGAGGTCACAAAGCAGCCGAAAATCACCGGCGCCCCAGGGCGAATCAGCTGGTTATAGGCGATCCCGGCCAGAACTTCGGCCAGCACCTGCGTCAGCGTGCCCACCACCGACACCGGGGCCATGGCTCCGCCAACGATAAAAGGCGACACGATACAGGCTTGGCCAGCGCGGGCGTAATGCTCCATCGCGCCCATCATGATACTGTCAAATGTCAGGGGCGAGTTGATGTTGATCAGCGAGGTCATCACACTGTTTTGCTGCACGAATTCCTTGCCAAACAAAATCTCGCACATCTCGATCGAATCAAGCGCCCGCGATGGTTCGGTGACCGAGCCCATAAACGGCTTGTCCGAATAGACCATATGCGCATGCAGCATATCCAGATGGCGTTTATTCACCGGAATATCCGTGGGTTCGCACACCGTGCCGCCGGAATGGTGCAGATATTTCGACATATAGCCCAGTTTGACGAATTTGATAAAATCATCCATCACCGCATAGCGCCGCCCACCATCGGCATCGCGCACAAAGGGCGGGCCGTAAACCGGAGCCAGCACCATGGTATTGCCGCCGATCTCGACATTATGCGCCGGGTTGCGGGCGTGCTGGGTGAATTTGGCCGGAGCGGTCGCGCACAGCTTGCGCGCCAGACCGCGGGGGATTCGCACCCGCTCGTCATCAATGATGGCACCGGCTTTGCGCCAAACCTCAAGCGCTTCGGGGTTGTCGACGAAATTCACCCCGACCTCTTCCAGCACGGTTTCGGCGTTGTGTTCAATGATCTCCAGCGTTTCCTGATCCAGCATCTCGTAATTGGGGATCTGGCGCTCGATATATTTCGCGGTTTCGATTTTCACCGCGGTGCGTCGTGCGCGCCGGGCGGCCCCTCCGCCGCCTCGGCCGCGCCGTTTTGGCTGTTCTGTCATCAAACATCCCCTCAAAAATTTGCTGTCTTGGGCCGTTATACGTCATGATTTCACCCTGTCACGGGTAAAATCCGGCCTTTGCGGGGCGAAAGCGACATTGCAACGCTTGATCATTTCATCAATGCACCCTTGTGGCCCAATAGGAAGATTCCAGCCTATACAGACAACCGCCCCGGGCTTCCCCTAAAACTTGCGCGTTTTTTCTGCTATAGTGAGCGCAGCGGGCGAAAGAATTTTTCCGTGAGTTGATCGTTGTTTGGAGGAATTGTCATGAAACTCAATTCGGGCTTAATAGCACTTTCTGTTCTGGCCCTTACGGCACCAGCCCTTGCGGGCAATTTGGCGCCTGCGCCCAGTCCGCAGGTGCTTCCGTCGATTGCGCCCGATTGGGGCGGTTTCTATGCCGGTTTGACCGGGATGAAAGCGGCTGGCAGCTATGATGGAACCTTCAGCTTTACGGGAAACTCTTTCCCGGGTGACGGCAAAGGCGATCTGGATGGCCATGGCTTTGGGCTCCTTCTGGGCTGGAATGGTCAGAGAGGCAACATGGTTTACGGCGCTGAACTGAGCTATCAGAAAACCGACATCACCGGGATAGAGCCCTGCCCCAACAGCTCATGGGATTGCGGTGCTGATATTGATAATCTGGCCTCGCTGCGTGGGCGCATTGGCTGGCTGGCCGGTGGTAACACGCTGTTCTATGGCACTGCCGGGGTCGCGGGGGCCAAGATGATGGGGTATACTGTAAGCTCTGGGGGGACTGTTTATCCTGACAAACACACGCTGAACGGATATGTTGTTGGTCTGGGGCTGGAACGCAAAGTGAGCGACCGGGTCAATCTGCGTGCTGCGCTGATGCATTATGACTTTGCCGGCAAAGACTATACGGTTGATACTCCTTTTATTGTCCAAGACCTGCAGGCCGACGTCACCACTCTGGAACTGGGCGTGATCTTCAAGTTCTGATTGCCACACAGGGCATTGCAGCGCGGACCCGGAGGGCGCTTCGGGTCCGCGTTCTTGAGCTCCCCTGCGGTTGCGTGACAGGCTGCGCGGTGTTGGCCGGCCCGCCATCGAATTTACCCTTGCAATTTGCGGCCTTGCGCCATTGATACGCCACGATTTTTTCCCTGCTGCGACCCTTGCGGGGCGAAAGCGCCATCGCAACGCTGGAACATTTCATCAAAGCACCCTTGTTGGCTCAATAGGAGGATTCCAGCCTATACAGACAGCCGCCCTAGGCTCCCCCTAATATTTGCGTATTTTTCTTGCTATACCGAGATCCAGCGAGCGAAAATTTTCTTGTAAGCTGGTCATTGTGTGGAGGAATTATCATGAAACTCAATTCGAACTTGATGGCGCTTTCTTTTATGGCCCTCGCGGCACCAGCTCTTGCCGGCAATCCTGCACCCGCGCCCGTACCACCGCCCATTGCTTCGGTCGCGATGTTCGATTGGTCCGGCTGGTATGGTGGCGTAAACTTGGGCTATGGCAGCGGCAGCTATGATCAGGGCGTCAGCGCCGTGAACGAAGATGGCCCGACCGTCGATGTGGACGGGGCCATGCTTGGCCTGCAATTCGGGCGCAATTTCCAAAATGGCAACAAGGTGTACGGGTTTGATTTGGGCGTGAGTTCCGGTATTGATGGCATCGTCCCACAAGGTGCCCCTCTGTCGACGATGTGGTCCTGTAACACGGGCGACTGTAATATCGACATCAAGGCCTTGGTCACCCTGCGCGGTCGTTATGGCGTGACCTCGGCCAGTGGGGCCACCCTGTTCTATGGTGCGGCCGGTCTGGCGGGCGCACGCTATGAGGGCGGGATTAACAACAGCGTTCAACAGGGCGATACCGAAACCAACTTTGGCTACACCGTCGGTATCGGGATCGAACATATGACGCGCCCCAACATGTCGATTTTCGCTGAGGCGAATTATGTCGATCTGGGTGATTTGGATTTCGGTAGAGGCGGGGCGCCAGGCGAGGTATATGATGGTCAGGGCGATTTCGCGACCGTAAAGCTCGGGATCAACTTCCACTTCTGATCCGCATATCATACGCGTTCGTGCAGACCCGGAAGTGCGTCGGGTCTGCCATTTTCATTTCCCCTTCCCCGCCCCTTTGCGGCTTGCACCCCGCTTGGCAAAAGCCTATCGTGCCGCCATGGAACAAATCGCACATGACCGCCTTTTAATCATCGACTTTGGTAGCCAGGTAACGCAGCTGATTGCGCGGCGTCTGCGCGAGCTGAATGTCTATTGCGAAATTCACCCCTTCAACAATGTCACCGCCGGGTTTCTGGCCGAATTCGCGCCCAAAGCGGTGATCTTGTCTGGTGGCCCGGCCAGTGTCACCGATGACAACGCCCCACGCCCCCCGGTCGAAGTTTTCAATCTGGGAGTGCCGGTGCTGGGCATTTGCTATGGCCAACAGGTGATGATGCATATGCTGGGCGGCAAGGTCGAGAGCGGCCATGGCACTGCCGAGTTTGGCCGCGCCTATGTGACGCCCACCGTGGCGCATCTGGATCTGCTGGCCGGCTGGTTCACCAATGATGCCGACAAGGAACAGGTCTGGATGAGCCATGGCGATCATGTCTCGGAAATCGCGCCGGGTTTTGAGGTCTATGGCACCTCGCCCAACGCGCCCTTTGCCATCACCGCCGACACCAGCCGCCATTTCTACGCGGTGCAGTTTCACCCCGAAGTCCACCACACCCCGCATGGGGCCAAGCTGTTTGAAAACTTCATCAAAATGGCCGGGTTCAGCGGTGACTGGACCATGGGCGCTTATCGCGAAGAAGCCATCCGCAAAATCCGTGAACAGGTCGGCAATGCCAAGGTGATCTGCGGGCTGTCCGGCGGGGTTGATAGCTCGGTCGCGGCGGTGCTGATTCACGAAGCGATCGGTGATCAGTTGACCTGTGTGTTTGTCGATCACGGGCTGTTGCGGCAAAACGAAGCCGAAGAAGTGGTCGAGATGTTCCGCGACCATTACAACATGCCGCTGATCCATGCCGATGAAAAAGAGCTGTTTTTAGGCGCGCTGGATGGTCAATCCGACCCGGAAACAAAACGCAAAATCATCGGCAAGCTGTTCATCGACGTGTTTCAGAAACATGCGGGCGAGGTCGGCGGCGCGAAATATCTGGCTCAGGGCACGCTCTACCCCGATGTGATCGAATCGGTCAGCTTTTCCGGTGGCCCTTCGGTAACGATCAAAAGCCACCACAATGTCGGCGGTCTGCCGGAAAAGATGGGGCTGAAGCTGGTCGAACCCCTGCGCGAGCTGTTCAAGGATGAGGTTCGCGCCCTTGGGGTTGAGCTGGGTCTGCCGCCCTCTTTCATTGGTCGCCATCCCTTCCCGGGCCCCGGTCTGGCGATCCGCTGCCCCGGAGAAATCACTCGCGAAAAGCTCGACATCCTGCGTCATGCCGATGCGGTTTACATTGATCAGATCCGCAAGCACGGGCTGTATGATGACATCTGGCAAGCCTTTGTGGCAATTTTGCCGGTGCGCACGGTTGGGGTGATGGGCGATGGCCGCACCTATGATTACGCCTGTGCGCTGCGGGCAGTGACCTCGGTGGATGGGATGACGGCGGATTATTATCCGTTCAGCCACGAATTTCTGGGCGAAACCGCCACCCGGATCATCAACGAAGTCGAGGGCATCAACCGGGTGACCTATGACATCACCAGCAAACCTCCGGGCACGATTGAGTGGGAGTGATGGTTAATCCATAGACTTAATTCACCCCCCTAACTAACTGTTATACATCATAAAAGCGCTGCGCCTGAGGAATGCATTTTCCGCAATCGCTCTGGGGTATCAAGGCTCTCATCAGCCCGGATTGGTGCATCCTTCGGGAATCACCTTGGACAGCTTACTGACCTTCCCAACCTTCAGGATCGCCATAAAATTCATGGACTCTGCTTGTGCCGGGTCGCTGGGATGCAGCGTGCCGGTAACCTCGACATAGAGCTGCCCATAATTCTGTTCCCTGAACTTCTGCCGGCTCAACGCCTGCACCCGGGCGGCGTCATCCTCAGACAAGATGGTCCAATAGGCCACCCCTGACCCACAGGGCTGAATGAACTGACCTTTGTCGTAGAGCGAATAGCGCCCGGCGATTGAAACTTGTTTGCCATAGTCTGGCTGCGGCTCTGATGAGGCTTCCATGCAGCCGCCAAGCAATGCCGTCATACCCGCAAAAGCGATGGATTTCACAATAATCTGTTTGTTCATTATTCTTACTCCCACTCAATCATTTCTGAAAATTCCGGCCAATCCAGAACCAGCATATAGCACGCCCCGCGCCCAATCCACAAATTGGGCGGCTGTTTCCTGCCGACTCTGTTCTTTGGAAACAACCGGTTGATTAGCACATCCACCACATGTTTTGCGCCCAATCTGGCCCCATGGACAAGATGAAGAAAAAACTTCAACTCATTGATATATCTATGTTTTGCAACAAACCGCAACTCGCTGCCAGCATTGCTTTGAGCTCATGACTCTGCGCCGGCGCGTTCTTGCACCTCCCGGTCTGGCTGCCCGCATAGTTTCGGGAGCGTCTTTGACACCTTGCTGATCTTTTCAACCTTCAGGATAGCGTCATAATTGGCTGCAAAACCTTCTGCCTCGGCGCTGGGTTGCAACATGCCGGTGACCTCAAGATAAACCGGCTGATACGGGCGGCCCTCTTGTTTTGCCTTTTGCAGGCTGAGCGCATTGAGCCGCTCAACCTCGGAGGACGGCAGCACGGCCCAATAGGCCAACGACGAATTGCAGGGCTGAAAACTCTGAACCTCGTGCCCATAGCTATACCCGCCAACAAAGCGCGCCAGCTGGTTATAGGCCACGGGCAGATCAGACATGCTGGTGCAACCGCCACCCAGCAGAATCGCGGAACAACTCAGAGCAACTGATTTCACAATTTTATTCATTTTCAATCCTCTATATTGCATTGCTAAAGTATCATATCCACAACTAATCCGGGGCCAGCATATAGCCCGCCCCGCGCACGGTCTGCAGATAGCGCGGCTGTTTCGGATCGACCTCGATCTTGCGCCGCAGCCGGTTGATCTGCACATCCACCGCACGTTTTTGCGCCTGACCTATGTCACGACCCAGATCCTCAACCAGCTTTTCCCGGCTGACCGGATTGTTTTGCGCCGCGGCAAAAATCTTCATCAGCGCCGATTCCGTGGCCGTCAGATGCACCGGATCCGCCCCGTTCCACAGCTCGCCCCGTTCGACATTATAACGCATCGGCCCAAGGCAGAGCAGCTTGGGCCCGTCAGTCGCCCCCGCCGCCATTGGCGCCCGGCGCAGAATCGCGTTGATCCGCAGCAACAGCTCTTTGGGTTCAAACGGCTTGGCCAGATAATCGTCGGCCCCGGCCTCAAGCCCGGCAATGCGGTCCTCGGTTTCACCTCTGGCGGTCAGCAGCAGGATCGGCGTGCCCAGCCCCTGATCGCGCAGCTGCCGGGTAAAGCTGATGCCGTCCTGCCCGGGCATCATCACATCCATCACGATCAGGTCAAACTCAAGCCCCGACAGCACCCGCCCCGCATGTTCCGCATCCCGCGCCGCCGACACCAGAAACCCCTGACGCGCCAGAAATTTCTGCAACAGCCCGCGGATGCGCTCATCATCATCGACAATCAGCAGATGGGAATCAATCAGATCGCTCATTTTTCGCCCCCCTTGAAGGTGGCGAAATGGGTGTGCAGATCAGGGTCCATCATCGCCTCCAACACGCTGTGAAACCCCGCCACCGCCTGCGGGCCGACCTGCTGATACGCCCGGCGCATCCGCTGGCATTGCACCTCGGACAGTGCCCGTTCCAGCTTTTCCCCAGGTGCGGTCAAAAACAAATGCCGCTCGCGCCGGTCCCGCGCCCCGATGCGGCTTTCCACCAGCTGATCGTCAATCAGACTGCGCAGCACCCGGTTCAGAGATTGCTTGGTCACCCCCAAAATCGTGAGCAGATTATTCACCGTGGTGCCCGGCCGGCGCTTGATGAAATGCAGCGCCCGGTGATGCGCACGGCCATAGCCCTGTTCGCTCAAAATCCGGTCCGGGTCAGCGGTGAAGCCGCGATAGGCAAAGAACATCGCCTCAATCCCCTGCAACAGCTCGTGATCGGCGAAATCCGGCGCTGCTGTCGTTTTCTGATCCATCCCGGCCTCTTATCCCATGATTGGCTGTTTCGGGCCTGATTTTATGTCAGTGTTATTGACTTTCCAAGAATCAATTCGTAACAATTCATAGATTTTGCGTAATTTTATGACCGGATCGGACCTGTTTTGCGCAATTTTCGCAAAACGGCCCCGGGTGCGGAACAATAAAAAAGGAGACTGACATGGCTGATGCATATGACGATCGCGATGGCGTGATCTGGATGGATGGCGAAATGATTGATTGGCGCGCGGCCAATGTGCATGTCCTGACCCACGCCATGCATTATGCCTCGTCGGTGTTTGAGGGCGAACGCGCCTATAACGGCAAGATTTTCAAAAGCCGCGAGCATTCGATCCGCCTGCGCAAATCCGCCGAGATGATTGATTTCGAAATCCCCTACACCGTGGATGAAATCGAAGCCGCCAAGCAGCTGGTTCTGACCCGCTCGGGCCTGAAAGACGCTTATGTGCGGGCGATTGCCTGGCGTGGGGCTGGGCCGGATATGGGGGTGGCCTCGTCCCGCAACCCGGTGCGCATGGCGATTGCGGCTTGGGAATGGGGTGCCTATTACGGCGATGCCAAATTCAAGGGGGCCAAGCTGGACATTTCACAATGGAAACGCCCCAGCCCCGAGACCATCCCCTGCCATGCCAAAGCCGCCGGTCTTTATATGATCTGCACCATGTCCAAACACGCCGCCGAGGCCAAGGGCTGTTCCGATGCGATGATGTTTGACTATCGCGGCTATGTGGCCGAGGCCACCGGGGCCAACATTTTCTTTGTCAAGGATGGCGAGGTTCACACCCCTACCCCGGATTGTTTCCTCAACGGCCTGACCCGGCAAACCGTGATCGGGATGTTGAAAGACAAGAACATCAAAGTGCATGAGCGCCACATCATGCCCGAAGAGCTGGAAAGCTTTGAGCAATGTTGGCTGACCGGCACCGCGGCCGAGGTGACTCCGGTCGGGCAGATCGGAGATTACAATTTCGAGGTGGGCGCATTGACCCGCAGCATTGCCGAAGACTATGAACAGCTGGTGCGCCGCTAGGGCGCGCCAAAGGGGTTAGGATGATACGCCATATCGTATTTTTCAATGTCAAGGACAGCGCCGATTATGATCAGGCGCTGGCCGGGCTGTCGCTGCTGAAACAGAACCCCCACGCGCTGCGGCTTGAGGTGCAACCCAATTTGCGCCGCGATCAGCTCTCGGGCGAGATTGATCTGGTGGTCTATGGCGAATTCACCGATACCGAGGCTCTGGCCGCCTACAAGGCCCATCCCAGCTATCAACACGCCATCGACCTGGTGCGCCCGATCCGCGATATGCGTATCGCCGCGGATATTGAGGCCGGATAAACCCGCTCTTTTTTGCCTGTATTCACGAAATCGCAACCCTTGGGCCTTAGGGCTGCGGGTTATGGCAAAGAGAAACAACACGGCAATTATCATCAGCCTGGTCCTGGCTGTGGCGGCACCGGCGGTGTTTTCGCTGACCATGCATTATTTCACGCAAAACCCCACCTGGTTGCCGCTGGCGCGCACCGAAAATGATGAAGAAATCTATAACGGGGCAATCATCGTTAACAGAATCTATGCCGAGGTGACATGGCCGACCCGACGCAAACGCAATTTCACCAAAAAGGATCTGAACCGGGTGATCAAAAAGGCGTTCCGGGTGCATAACGCCCCGGTGATCATTCTGTTTCGGGATGTGGACAAGAATGAGAACGTGCAGATCGTTTATAAAATCGGCGCGAACGAGCTGGGGCCGGTGACGGTGTTACGCGCTGCCGATGGTATCAAGGGCGCGGTGGCGGCTTATCGGATGTATCAGATGCTCAGACCCAGGGCCTGATGGGGGCCGTGTTCCGGGCGTGTTCTGGTCGTTTATAGCGTTTGACGAAATACCTGAAACATAGAGCATCACTTAACGCGTTGAAATCTATGATTTCAGGCAGCGTTAAGTGATTCAGGTTTTTCGCATAACGCTCTAACCGAAGGCCTGTCCTCTGCCCTGAAAGGCAGCGCTCACTGCGGCAAGCGCGCCACGGCCCAACGGGCGGCATCGGCCACCACGGCATCCTCATCCTCCACCAAACGCTGCGCCACCTGCCGCAGAGCCGGATCGCCGGAATTGCCAATCGCATATAGCACATTGCGCACAAACCGACCGCGTTTGATGCGCTTGATCGGGCTGCCGGAAAACAGCTGCCGAAACGCCGCATCATCCAGCAGCGCCAGATCGGCCAGCTTGGGGCTTTTTAGTTCTTCCCGGGCAACAAAACGCATCTCGCGCGCCTCTTGGGCAAATTTGTTCCACGGGCACACCGCTAGGCAGTCATCGCACCCATAAATTCGATTGCCCAGCAACGGGCGGAATTCCTCATCCACCGGGCCGTCCAGCTCGATCGTCAGATAAGAAATGCAGCGCCGCGCATCCAGCTGATACGGGGCCGGAAACGCATCTGTCGGGCAAGCGTCCAGACAGGCGGTGCAGCTGCCACAACTGCCCCGACCCCGGCCATCGACCGGCAGTTCGATGGTGGTGAAAATCGAACCCAGAAAAAACCAACTGCCCAGATCGCGCCCCACCAGATTGGTATGCTTGCCCTGCCAGCCCAACCCAGCAGCCGCCGCCAGCGGCTTTTCCATCACCGGCGCGGTGTCGACAAAAACCTTGATCTGCTCCTGAGGGCATTGTTCCAGCAACCAGCGCCCCACCCGTTTCAAGCGCTTCTTAACGATCTCATGGTAATCCTTGTTCTGCGCATACACCGAAATCGCCGCACGATCCGGCATTTTGATCACCTGCATCGGGTCATGTTTCGGGGTATAGGGCTCGGCCAGCATGATCACCGAGCGGCATTCGGGCCACAATTCCTGAGGGTCTCCGCGCCAATGCATCCGCTCGGCCATCCATTTCATCGTGCCATGGCGGCCCTCTTCCACATAGGTTTTCAACCGCTCAGCGATCTGAGGCACATCCGTGGGGCGGCACACCCCCATATTGCTGAACCCGGCCTCAATCGCATAATCTTTCAGGCGCGCTTTCAGCTCGGCCGTCAAAAATCCAGATCCGTATAATGGCGCGGCGGCGGAAAGCCTGACACCTGATCCGCCAGAATCGAGCGAAACGCCGGGCGCGATTTGATCTTGGCATACCACTCACGCACATTCTGATTGCGGTTCCAATCCACATCACAAATATAATCCAGCGCCGATAAATGCGCCGCAGCGGCGAAATCGGCCAGACTCATCTGCGCCCCCGCCAGCCAACGGCGCTGATCCAGCAGCCAACCCATATAATCCAGATGATATTTGATCTGCCGCGCCCCGGTCTTGATCTTGCCACTGTCGGGATAGCCCTGAGACATCATCTTTTTATTCACCCGCTCATAAAGCAGATTGGCGGTGACGTCGTGATGGAATTTGTCATCAAACCAGCCGACCAGGCGGCGCACCTCCAGACGTTCTTTGGCGCCGTTGGGCAGCAGCGGCGGGTTGGGGCAGACCTCCTCCAGATATTCGCAAATCGCCGAGGAGTCGGACATCGTCACGCCATCCATCTTTAAAACCGGCACCTTGCCCGCCGGGTTGCGCCGCATGAAATCAGCCTCGCGCCGCCAGTATTTTTCCTCAACCAGCTCGACCTCGATCTTTTTCTCGGCCAGAGACAGCCGCACCTTGCGGCAAAACGGGGAAAGCGGCACGTGGTATAGTCGGTTCATGGTCAGATCACCTGATTTTGGGGGCTGTCCTCTCTTAGCCGCAGATGCCCCCCTATTTCAACCGCCCATTGTTATCCTTCGAAACAGGCCGAGCGCCCATCCGCCAAAATCGTATCCGCCCCGCTGAGAATCGCCCGGCTGCGTTTGCGCAAGTTGCGGCTGGGTTTGGAGGCCGAGCGTTTTTTCGGGTTGGGCAAAACTGCGGCCAGACGGGCGGCTTGTGTGGGGGTGAGCGCTTCGGGGCCAACGCCAAAATAATGCCGGGCGGCGGCTTCGACGCCAAACACCCCTTCGTCAAATTCGGCCACATTCAAATAGACCTCAAGAATGCGCCGCTTGGTCCAGACTGCCTCGACCATCGGGGTCATCACCGCTTCCAGCACTTTACGCACCCAGCTGCGGCCCTGCCACAGATAGACATTCTTGACCACCTGCTGGCTGATGGTCGAGCCGCCGCGCTTACCGCCTGCCGCAATCGCGGCCCGGATCGCGACCATGTCAAAGCCCCAGTGATTGCAGAAATTGGCATCTTCGGCCGCCACCACCGCCCGCACCATGCGCGGCGAGACCTCTTCAATCGACACCCAGCTGTGATCCACCCCGCCCAGACGCCGGGATTCAGCGATCATATAAGGCGTGGTCGGTGGGTTGACGAACGCAAACAGCACCACCAGCCCCAGCACCAGCACCACTGCGCCCAAGGCCAGCCGAAGCACCCATCGACGCAGCCAGACAAACGGCCGAAATCGGGGCCGTTTCGGCCGCAGGTTTTTGGTTTCTTTACCAGTTTCTGTTTTATGTTTGCTTTTCTTGGCCACGCAAAACCTTAGCCACGGCGACCGGGGCAAGGTCAACCCCTGCCCGCGCCATTTGTGTCTTTATCCCCCCAGAGTTGACCGGCCTAGCGCATCACATGCACAGCGCAGCGCGAATACCGCACCACCCGCGCAGCGGTCGAGCCCAAAAAGAAGTCCTGCAAGCCTGGTTTGTGCGATGCGATCACGATCAGATCCGAGTTCTTTTCCCTGGCATAATCGACAATGGTGCTGCCCGGATGGCCTTTGACCACGGCAACTTTGATATTCTTGTAGTCGCCGATTTCCTGCTTAAGGCCGTCCTCAATCTCATGCAGGTTTCTTTCAAGCTGACCCTTGGGCAAATAGCTGGCAACGTAACCGGCCACCGGCTCAACCACCGTCATCAGAGTGATCTTGCCCCCCTCGCTCAACAGCTTTTCGGCAATCTCAATGGCTTGGCTGGTCTCATGTTTGTGGTCCAGCGCAACGGGAACTAGGATATTGGAATACACAGCGTTGTCTCCTTTAATAAATGCGGATGCAGGTCCAAACTTGCGCCATGATGGATAGCATGACCCATGTCAAGGATCATAAAATATAGCATTGATGGCTTTTATTAACCAGGTATTTACCATTTTCATACCAATTTTATGTAAATTGAAAGGGATTTTGCGTTTTGCGAGTATGGGTTGTGATACTGTTGTGGCTGTTGCCGTTGGCAGGGCATTGCGGAGCGTGGCCTCAGGAAAAGCGGGCTTTGTTTCTGGCTTATTCCAATGGCATCTCGGCCGCCTCGGACAACCGCTATGCCACCAACACCTCTCTTTATCTGGAATATGGGCTGACCCCGCGCATGACTCTTGGCATTGATGGCTATCTGGGCCCGCGCGGCACGGGGCAGGAAGGCTATGTGTTTCTGCGCTTTCCCATCGCGCAACATCTGCAAAAGGACAAGCTGGCGGTGACGCTGGCGCTGGGGCGCAAGACCATCCCCAACCCGTGGGGGGCGGCGATTGATCAGCCGCAGGCGAAAATCGGTCTGTCCTGGGGGCGCGGGCTGAAACGCGGTTGGCTGGCGGTGGATGCGTTTGCCATTGTGCCGTTTAACAAGCAGGTTTCCCCCGCAGCCCCGGCCTTTACCGGCCATCACAACCCGCATTTCAGCATCGATTTCACTTGGGGATTCAAGCCTCATAAACGGCTGATGCTGATCACCCAGCTGCAAACCGGCCAGCCCGCCAATGGAAAGTTCTATGCCAAGCTGGCCCCCTCGCTGGTCTGGGCAATGGACAAAGAGGGACACTCGCAAATTGAGATCGGGCTGGTCAAAGGGCTGGTCGGGGATCGCAGCGAGCAGGTCAAAATCGGTATGTGGCGGCGGTTCTAGAGCCGCCACAGGGGTTATTTCTTGCGGCTTTCCAGCTCGGAATTAAACAAGCGTAGGCGGTGGGTCAGGTTGTCACCATCCATCACGCTGTTGAAATTCTCAAACAGAAAAGACAGCGCCTCGCCCTCATCCAGGCCCGCCTCTTGGGCGAATTGGCGCAGTTTGCGATAGCCATCCTCGGTCATGGCGACCGGAAAGCGGCGGGTCAGGCGGAGGCGTTTGGGCATGGTATCTTCCTGTCTGCTTGCAATGCTCTAAAAATCCTGACTGTCCAGCGCCATCACCGGATCGGCTCCGCTTAGGATCCGCGCCAGATGCATGTTCTGATAAAATGCCGTATCCGTTGCCCCCGCGGCCAGCGCATCATTGGCCGCCTTGGCCATCCGCGCCCAGATCAGCCCCAGGCAGGTATGGCCGAACAGATGCATGAAATCATACGATCCGGCCAAGGCGTTATTGGGGTTGGTCATGCCGTTTTGCATGAAATACATCCCCGCCGCCTGCAAATCCTTGCTGGCCTGTTTCAGCGGATCGAGGAAATCTTCCTTCAGCGCCGCATCATCGGCGTTGTCTTTGATAAAGCCCTTCACCATTTCGAAAAACGCCATCACATGCTTGCCGCCCTCACTGGCCAGCTTGCGCCCCACCAGATCAAGCGCCTGCACCCCATTGGCGCCCTCATAGATCTGAGTGATCCGGGCATCGCGCACGAACTGGCTCATCCCGTGTTCTTCGATATAGCCATGCCCGCCAAACACTTGCTGCGCCGCCACGGTCATGTCAAAGCCCTTATCGGTCAGGAACCCCTTGACCACCGGGGTCAACAGCGACACCAGCCCATCGGCGTCCTTATCGCCGCTGCGATGCGCCTGATCAATCATCTGTGCGCTCCACAGCAAAAAGGCGCGCCCGCCCTCAACAAAGCTTTTCTGATCCATCAGATTGCGGCGGATATCGGCGTGAACGATGATCGGATCGGCCGGGCCATCGGGGTTTATACGCCGCCGAAGCCTGCGCCAGCCCCTGCATCCCGACCCCGATCCGGGCTTCGTTCATCATGGTGAACATGGCGCGCATCCCCTTATGCTCCTGCCCCAGCAGATAGCCGGTGGACTGGTCATAATGCATCACGCAAGTCGAATTGCCGTGGATACCCATCTTTTCCTCGATGCTGCCGACCGACACGTTATTGTCAGCCCCCAGCGCGCCATCCTCATTCACCAGAAATTTCGGCACGATGAACAGCGACACACCCTTGATGCCCTCCGGCCCGCCCGGGATTTTCGCCAGCACCAGATGGATGGTGTTTTCCGCCAGATCGTGATCGCCCGCCGAGATAAAGATCTTTTCGCCGGTAATCTTGTAGCTGCCATCGGCCTGAGGCTCGGCCTTGCTGCGCATCAGCCCCAGATCGGTGCCGCAATGGGCTTCGGTCAGGTTCATGGTGCCGGTCCAGTCACAAGACACCATTTTGGGCAGGAATGTCGCCTTTTGCGCTTCGCTGCCATGGGCATGGATCGCGGAATACGCCCCATGAGTCAGCCCCTGATACATGGTAAAAGCCTGATTGGCGCTGGAAAACAGCTCGCCCACCGCCGTGCCCAGCACACAGGGCATGTTCTGGCCGCCATAATCGGCATCACAATCCAGACCGGTCCAACCGCCCTGTTTCATCACCTCAAACGCCTCTTTAAAGCCCTTGGGAGTGCGGATTTTACCATTTTCAAAATAGCACCCTTCGGCATCGCCGGTTTTGTTGAGCGGGGCCAGAACCTCGCTGGCGACCTTGCCGGCTTCTTCCAAAACGGCGGCGGTGAAATCGGGCTCCATCTCGCCATAGCCGGGGGTGGCGTTTTCAGAGACCCGCAGCAGATCGTGCAGCACAAACTGGATGTCTTTGACCGGGGCGGTATAGCTGGGCATGGGCGTGGTTCTCCTGATAGGTTACAGCCTTTGCGGGCAAGCATATAGCACATCAAAAGGTTGCGCATCTGTTAAGCGGGGAAAAATTGCAGTTTTTGTCCCCGATGGGCCGCGCTTTGCCCCTCCGGCCCCGCCGTGACGGAGGTTATTTCGGAGTCAGAAACAGCTCGATCCGCCGGTTGATCGCCAGATCGGCCTCGCTTTTGACCGGCCGGATCGGTTGATATTGCCCAAACCCATTGGCCGCCAGATGCTGAGGTGCGATCTTATGCTGCGAAATCAGATATTTGACCACCGCGAGCGAACGTGCCTGGCTCAGCTGCCAGTTATCACGAAACCCGCTATTGGAGGAAAACGGTTTGTCATCTGTGTGCCCATCCACCCGCAGCACCCAATCCACATCCGCCGGGATGGTCTTGATGGTCTGCTTCAGCACCGCCGCCATCTGGTCCAACTCTTTGCGCCCCTCCGCCCCCAGATCCGCAGCACCCGAGGAAAACAACACCTCAGAGGGCAGCGCGAACCGGTCGCTGGTGGGGTCGGTGGTGGCCGAGATGCCCAGCTTTTCGCGCAGCATGTCAGAAAAAGCGGCGTTAACCTCGGCCAGCACCACCGCGTTGCGCCGGGCGCGGCGTTTGCGCAGAGCGCTCAGCTCGGCCGCAGCCACATCGAAACTTTCCTGCGCTGCTGCAACTTCGTCGCTGACCACATCATATTTGGATTTGGCCACATTCAGCGCCTCGCGCGCCTCGGCCAACTTGGTGATCGCCTGTTGATTCACCAGCTTTTTCTGCTGCAAATCATCGCTGGCCGCCTGATGCGCCGCCTGCGCCGCTTTTAACGCCTTTGCCGCCGCTTTCTGATCCTTTTGCAGCCGGTTCACCTGCTTTTGCAAATCATTCATATGCGCGGTGGCCTTATCCAGCTCGGCCTTGGCCGCGTTATACTTTTCTTCGTGTTCCGCCTCGATTTCCGAAGCCTCCACCAGCTTGGCTTCCCCCGTGGCCAATGCTTCTGAGGCGATTTCAACCGAGCGTTCTGCCCCGCTGATCTGCGGCTGACTCTCGCTGAACAGGTTAAACGTCAGCCGCGCCAGCAGCGAAGAATTCTCGGATTCTTCGCCTTCATTTTCAGCAATCATCCGCCCCGCTGAACTGGCTGCGGCCAGCGCCGCTTCAGAAGCCTCCATCGCCGCCACAGCCGCCTCAGTCGCGCGGCCCAACTGCTCAACAGTTTGTTCCATCTGTTTGAAATCGGCCCGAGCTGCATCCAGATCGGCCTGACGAGCCTGTAAGCGGCCCTGATCGGCCTCGACCTGAACCTTGGCCTGTTGCAAACGCGCGGGCAGATCGGACTGACTGAGCGTGGCAACCCTCTGATCGGCCTCCTCCAGCGCCCGCTGCGCCTGATCTTTACCCTCAATGCTGCTGGCCAAGTCCTGTTCGGTCAGCTTCAGCGCCTTCTCCAGCACGGTCACGCCGGTTTGCGCCTTATCCTTTTGGTCGGTGGCCGCGGATTGACGCGCACGGCTGGCATTGAGCGTATTATAGGCCGCGCTCCAGCCATCAACCACTTCGGAATAGACCAGCGGGTCAATCGGGGCAAACTGGGCCTCGAGCGAGGGTTCGTTCAGGTAATAACGCGCAATCTGCGCCCCCCAGAGCCGGTGGATCATGAAAATCACCAACACCAGCAACAGCCCCAGCAGAGCAAAGCGAATCAGACCGGTGCTGGTTTTCGCAGGCGGCACCGGCGTTTCGGTATCGGGCTCGCCAGCAGGTTCCAGCCCATCGGAATAGCCATCCTCATCAGTGGTGGCAAACACATGGACTTCGAAATCTTCCTCTTTCAGATCGTCTTTGTTCTGGCTCATCCCGTCCACCCCAAGGCCACGGGGCGCGGGTGGCATTCTGCCCCCTTTTGCGCCAAACGGATCAAAGCAATCATCAACACCCGGTATATGCCCATATCTTCCCCGCCTGCCGGGCAATCCGACAGGTCAATTATCTCGTGTTATGAATGTATTTGGGGAATAAAACAAGCCACCTTGCACCCTGCCCAACGGGGAATAAAACAAAAAAAGCAGCACAACCGGGCGTAGGCGTGACCAGATCACTCGCCTATATCGAAAACGAAGTTCCACAGCCACAGCCGCTGGTGGCATTGGGGTTGTCAATGATAAAACGCGCCCCGATCAGCTCATCGACAAAATCAATGGTGGCATCAGCCAGAAACGGCAGCGAAACCGGATCAACCGCCACTACCTGCCCGCCACCCTTGAGCAACAGATCATCGGCCTGCGCCTCATCCAGCCGGATGTCATACTGAAACCCCGAACAGCCACCACCCTCAACCGCCACCCGCAGCACTTTGCCAGCTGCGGCGGCGTCAATTTCGGCCAGACGGGCAAAGGCGCGCTCTGTCACCTTGGGGGGCAATGTTATTTCCATATCCAGACCATTGTTGCGTTTCACTTTTCCTGTCGCTTTGACTATAAGCATGATTGACAACAGGCAACAACAGGCAATGCAATGCTCAAACCCTATGCGTGTGACCCGGCCGCATCGCGCGGGCGGCTGTTCCCGGAACCCGTCAGCACGTTTCGGTCGTGCTTTCAGCGTGATCGTGACCGGATCATTCATTCTTCGGCCTTTCGGCGGCTGAAACACAAAACGCAGGTGTTCGTCGAACATGAGGGCGATTATTTCCGCACCCGGCTGACCCATTCGATTGAGGTGGCGCAGGTGGCCCGCACCATCGCCGGAGTACTGGGCCTGAACAGTGCCCTGACCGAAGCGGTGGCATTGGCGCATGATCTGGGTCACACACCGTTTGGCCATACCGGAGAGGATGCTTTGGCCGCTGAAATGGCCAGGTTCGGAGGCTTTGACCACAATGCCCAGACCATTCGCATCGTCACGTCGCTTGAGCGCCACTATGCCGAATGGGACGGGCTGAACCTGACCTGGGAGGCTCTGGAAGCGCTGGCCAAACATAACGGCCCCGTCACCGGCGATCTGCCCTATGCGCTGGCTGGATATAACGCCCGCCATGACCTTGAGCTGGACAGCTATGCTTCGGCAGAAGCGCAGGTTGCGGCGCTGTCTGATGACATTGCCTATAACAGCCACGATCTGCAGGACGGGTTGCGCGCCGGGCTGTTCAGCGATGCCGAGATTTGCGATCTGCCGATTATTGGCACCTGTTATCAACAGGTTGACCGCGCCTATCCGGGGCTCGATCCTGACCGGCGCCGCCACGAAGCGCTGCGCCGGGTATTCGGAGTGCTGGTCGAAGATCTGATCGGCGAAAGCCAGCGTCTGATCACCGAACTGGCCCCAGCATCGGTGCAGGACATCCGCTATGCCCCCTCCCCGGTGATCCGGTTTTCACCCGTCCTATGGGCCGATCTGAAACAAATCCGCCGTTTTTTGTTTGCCCGCATGTATCGTGCGCCTTCGGTGGTGGAAATGCGCGAAAAAGTCACCGGCGTGGTGCGCGATCTGTTCCCGTTTTACCTGAATGCGCCGCAGGAACTGCCCCGCCATTGGCAGGACGATCTGGCCAAAATCACCGACCAGACCACCTTGGCCCGGCTGGTGGCGGATTACATCGCCGGCATGACCGACCGCTTTGCCTTGCAGGAACATCAGCGGCTGTTTGGTTAGCCCCGGAGACAGAAGGATTTGACTTAAAGTTTAAACAGAAAGTCTGGCCATCGTCGCATATTCGGCCTCTGTTTCTTTAAATCCCCATGCTTTGTTCTCTTTTTTGACACAATTCGCCAGCAATACTGACCGAGATTCACTCATTCGGACGAATCCGTTCTGCGATTTGTCCGAATCGTACTGTTGAAAGGAAGCATTGTCATGCGGCTTATTTTTGGATTGGTTCTGATTGTGGGAGTGGCACTGGCCGGTTTTGCGGTTTATATGACCAAGGGGTATTTTCAGAGCTATCAGGCCGAGGCCGCCCGTCTGCAAGAGCTGGCGAAACATCAGGTGCCGACGGTGCAGGTCTTTGTCGCCGCCCGCAAAGTGATGTATGGCGAACAGCTGGAAAAAAAGGCTGTGAAACTGGTCAGATGGCCGATCAACTCGCTGCCCGAAGGGATTTTCACCTATGAGGCAGATAACGTTGAAGGGTTTGAACCCGGCGAAGACCTGTTCCCCGAAAACAGCGACAAGCTGCGTTCAGTTCTGCGCACCATGGAAATCGGCGAGCCGATCATCGCCGTCAAAGTGACCAAGCCGGGCATGGCCGCTGGCATCAGTTCGCGGCTCAACCCGGGAATGCGCGCCTTTGCGATCAAGGTCGATGCCACCAGCGGGGTTTCCGGCTTTTTGCGCCCCGGCCATCAGGTGGATGTGTATTGGACAGGCAAACCGCCCAGAAACTCGAATACCGGCCCGCAGCAAAGCAAAATCACTAAGCTAATTGAAAGCGGCATGACGCTGGTTGCGATTGACCAATCGGCCAATGACGATATCTCTGGGGCCAACGTCGCCCGCACCGTCACAGTCGAAGCGACCCCCCGTCAAGTTGCCGCCTTGGCACAGGCACAAAGCTCGGGCCGCTTGTCGCTCTCGCTGGTCGGGGTCGGAGATGCCAGCGCGATTGATCCGATTGAGATAAGCCAGCTGGATCTGCTGGGCATCGAAGCCAACGAAGCGCCGGTGGTTCAGGAAAAGCAGGTTTGCACCATCAAGACCCGCAAGGGGGGTAAGATGGAGGTCATCGAGATCCCCTGCACGCAATAACCTACTGACATAAAACACAAAACAGGGGCGTTCGATCAGATACGCCCCTGTTTTGCTTTTAAGCCCGGCCCGGACATCACCCTGCCCGTCCGGCTTTGCCCCGCATCATATCGGTTGCACTCCACCGTTTCCTTTCCGGCCCGCCATCGCTAAGCTGTGGACATGACATATCCTGTTTCCTCTATCCGCAATCTTGGCCCAGCCTCAGACGCCGCCTATGCCGCAGCGGGCATTCACAGCGCCGATCAGCTGCGCCATCTTGGGGCAGATGCGGCCTATGAAAAACTGCTGCACTCCGGCGTCAGGCCGCATTTCATCGCTTATTACGCCATGGTGATGGGATTACAGGGGCGGCCATGGAATGATTGTCAGGGCAAGGAAAAACAACAGCTACGCCAGCGTTTTGACGCGATCAGGGCGCGGGTTGCAAAACAGCCGGGTGCACAAGATAAGGGCCGCTCCGAACTGGAAGCGGCCCTTGATCAGATTGGAGTCATCAAAGCCAAGCGGCGCGGCGCTTAGGCCCTTATAATCTAATCAATATGGACCACAGCTTGATTAGATTACGAACCCGCTATGCGTAGGTGTCCACTTTCAGGGTGCCATCGGCGCGATACTCAGCCGTTCGGCCATCACCGATCGAGCGCATAATCGGTTCACCGCCATAGTTCAGATCGAAGGAACAAATTTTCACTTGGCCGTCCTTTACCTCGAACAAAGGCTCATCAATGCTAAAGCTCTTGGACATGATTTCCGATTCAATAATCAGGTTCATTCGGGACATGGCCAGATGATCCTTCGCCATATCGTGGAGCTCCTGGAACTCTGGCACCTATTTGCGGTCTTCAGCCCGGAACGGGCTGTCAAATTTGCCATTCAGCGAAATGTCGCCGCCACCTGAGCGGTTGATTGTATCCGCAAAGGTGTTGAGGTTCATCATAATTGTGGACGCATGTTTTATCGCATCTTCTTTGGTTTTGAAGCTGAACGCATTTATGCTCCCGGCCTTGGCGCTTGCATAAAGTGACTTCATCGCAGCGTTTGCGCGTGGCTTGAATGGTTCTGCGGGGTTTGCGGCTCGATGAGCTTGAGCCATAGCTGCACTCGCCACGAGCCCTCCCAGTTTTGCTTTGAGCTCATTGGTTTTTGCAGGGTCCTGCGCAGCCTTCATTGCCTCAATATCAAGAGTCTGAACGTTTCTCATCATATGGCTCGGTATATGCATGATTGGAATCCCTTCAGTTCACTAAAAGGCTACGGGAGCAGCTGTGAAAAATCACTTAAAACGAGAGGTTGGAGGAAAAAGTTTTACATCCAAATTTACATGTTTTTAAGGGCGAATACCTAATTTTGAAATGCCCCCTACCACCACAAAAAAGGAAATTTTTTTGGCGGTTGTTCACGGCACTACTGGCAACGACCACATCACAGCCAGCTACAAAAATGGCCCATGGTATTACTCAGATACCGTGTATCTCTCCGCTGGGGATGACCACATCGATACCAGCCTCGGAGATGACTACATCAATGCGGGATCAGGTAATGACGAAGTGGACGCTGGTGACGGCAATGACCACATCTATGACGGCGCGGGTTCAGACCCATTGAAGGGCGACCTCGGCAATGACGTCACTCATGGTGCTGCCGTTGATGATATCATCAACGGCAGCATGGGCGACGACGTGCTGTATAGCAATGGTGGCGACGATTTTTTCGTTCACACCGGTATTGACGGATGGGGCCGCTACGATGGCGGCACGGACACCATTACCATTAACAGTTCAGGCGATTAGCCGACCAGTTCAAGCCCGGAAAAGAAATAGGCGATCTCAACCGCCGCCGTTTCCGGCGCATCAGAACCGTGGATCGAGTTTTCACCCAAAGACAGCGCGAATTCCTTGCGGATGGTGCCTTCGGCAGCTTCGGCCGGGTTGGTCGCACCCATGACTTCGCGGTTGCGGGCAATGGCGTTTTCACCTTCCAGAACCTGCACAACGATCGGCTCGGACGTCATGAATTCGCACAGCTCGTCAAAGAAGGGGCGCTCTTTATGCACACCGTAAAACTCCTGAGCCTGTTCCAAGGTCAGACGGATGCGCTTGCTGGCGACAACGCGCAGGCCGGCCTCTTCCAGTTTCGCGGTGATCGCCCCGGTCAGGTTGCGTTTGGTGGCATCGGGCTTGATGATGCTGAAAGTGCGTTCTAGTGCCATGTTCGATCTCTCTTACTGCTGTGGGCCGGGACTGCCCCCGCCCTGTGATGATTTCGCCGCCCCGATAACATGCCGTCACGCCATTGAAAAGCGGTGATTGACCTTGGCCGCCACATAGGCCAAACCACCGCCTATGTTACGCATCCATGATTTGAATTACGCCATTCAGGGCAAATCCCTGTTCGAAAGCGCCTCGGCCACCATTCCCACCGGTCACAAGGTTGGGCTGATTGGCCGCAATGGCGCGGGCAAAACCACGCTGTTCAACCTGATCCGCGGCAATATCCCCACCGAACACGGCACCATATCGCTGCCCGCCAAGGCACGCATCGGTGGTGTCAGTCAGGAAGTGCCCGGCAACGAGGTTTCGCTGCTGGACACGGTTCTGGCCGCCGATACCGAACGCGCCGCGCTGCTGGTCGAATCCGAAAGCGCGCAAGACCCGGCCCGCATCGCCGATATCCACACCCGCCTGGCCGATATTGACGCCTATTCCGCCGAAGCCCGGGCCTCGGCGATTCTGGGTGGTCTGGGGTTTGAACCCGAAGAACAACTGCGCCCCTGTTCCGATTTCTCGGGCGGCTGGCGGATGCGGGTGGCACTGGCGGCGGTGCTGTTCAGCCAGCCCGATTACCTGCTGCTGGACGAACCGACCAACTATCTCGATCTGGAAGGCGCGCTGTGGCTGGAAGCCTATCTGGTGAAATACCCCCATACCGTGCTGATCATCAGCCATGACCGCGAATTGCTGAACCGCTCGGTCGGGGCGATTTTGCACCTTGAGGGCAAAAAACTCACGCTTTATTCCGGCCCTTACGATCAATTCGTGCGCCAACGCGCCGCCCAACGCGAGGTGCAGTCCGCAGCCGCCAAGAAACAGGAAACCCAGCGGGCGCATTTGCAAAGCTTTGTGGACCGCTTTAAGGCCAAAGCCTCGAAGGCAAAACAGGCGCAATCCCGGGTCAAAATGCTGGAAAAGATGCAGATCATCCGCGCACCCGAGGATGCGGCCCGCACGGTTTTCACCTTCCCCGAACCCGAAGAGCTGTCACCGCCGATCATCAGCTGCGAAGGCGCTGCGGTCGGCTATGACGGCACGCCGGTTCTCAAGCGGCTGAACCTGCGCATTGATCAGGATGACCGCATCGCGCTGCTGGGCAAGAACGGTCAGGGAAAATCCACTCTGGCCAAGCTGTTATCGGGCAGACTTGAACCCCTTTCCGGCCAGATCAGCACCGCCCGCAAACTGCGCATCGGCTTTTTCGCCCAGCATCAGGTGGATGAGCTGTTCATCGACGAAACCCCGCTGCAACATCTGGCCCGTGAGCGCCCGGATGAAGGCGAGGCCCGGCTACGCGCCCGGCTGGCGGGTTTTGGTCTGGGGCCGGATCAGGCGGAAACCGAAGTCGGGCGGCTGTCGGGTGGACAAAAGGCGCGACTGTCGCTGCTGCTGGCCACCCTGCCCGCGCCGCATCTGCTGATTCTGGACGAGCCCACCAACCATCTGGATATCGAAAGCCGCGAAGCGTTGGTTGAAGCGCTGAGCGCCTATCGCGGGGCCGTGATTCTGATCAGCCATGACATGCATCTGCTGTCGCTGGTGGCGGATCGGCTGTGGCTGGTCAAGGACGGGCAGGTCTCGGTCTGGCAAGAGGATCTGGCCGCCTATCGCAAGCATCTGCTGACCAAAGACGTCAGCGACAAGCCGAAAAAACCCAAACCCGCCGTCAAACGCGCCAGCCGGGATCAGCTGCTGGCCCTGCGCAGCGAGGTGCGCAAATGCGAAGAGCGGGTGAGCAAGCTCAATGAAATGCGCGACAAGCTGGCGACAAAGCTGGCCGACCCCGCGCTTTATGACGAAGAGGCCGGCAATCAGGCCGAGCCGTGGCAGCGCAAGTATTCGGAAGTGATGGAAGCAATTGACCGGGCCGATGATCTGTGGATCAGGGCGCTGGAAAAACTGGAAGCTGCGGAAAAAGGATAACGGATGGAAACTGCGCAACTGATCACCGCTTTTGTGTCGCTGTTTGTGGTCATTGACCCGATCGCGCTGACCCCGCTGTTTATCACCCTGACCAAGGGGATGCCCAAACAGCAGCGCCGCGCCATTGCTTTGCGGGCCTGTCTGATTGCGATGGGGCTGCTCACCCTGTTCGGGCTGCTGGGGGAAACCTTGCTGGGGTTCATCGGCATTTCGCTGCCAGCCTTTCAGATCGCCGGAGGAATTTTGCTGTTTCTGACCGCGCTGGAAATGCTGTTTGAACGGCGCACGGTGCGGCGCAAGGGGCAGGCCAATATGGCCGATGACCCTTCGGTTTTCCCGCTGGCCACCCCGCTGATCGGCGGCCCCGGCGCGATTGCCACCATGATTTTGCTCACTGGTCAGGCCGACGGCGATTGGAGCGCAACTATACAGGTGCTGTTGGTGATGGTAGCGGTGCTGACCGTGGTGTTCAGCTTTTTCTCACTCGCCGGTCTGGTTGAACGCCTGTTGGGGCCGACCGGCACCAATGTCACCAGCCGCTTGTTGGGGATGTTGCTGGCGGCACTTTCGGTGCAATTTGTGATCAATGGCATCACCGCGACCAACTGGTTTGGCACATAGGGCTTTTCCCGCCCCTGCCACGCCATTATAGTTAAGCCCATGGATACGGACCAAACCGCAAGACTGATTTATCTGATATTGCTGGGCGCGATGCTGGTCAGCTGGTTCGTGGTGCAAAATCGCCAGAGCCTGGGCAAGACCGCGCAACATGCCACGCTTTGGGGGCTGATCTTTGTGGCGGTGATTGCCGCTGCCGGGCTGTGGTCGGATATTCGCGATGATGTGCTACAAAGCCAGAGCTATAGCGACGATCAATCCCGCATCGAGGTGCCCCGGCGTCTGGATGGGCATTACCACCTGACGCTGGAAATTGACGGCACCGAAATAGAGTTTGTCATCGACACCGGCGCCACCGATGTGGTGCTGAACAAGACGGATGCAAGCGCCATCGGCATTGATGTGGACAATCTGTTTTTCAACGAAATCGCCCATACCGCCAATGGCGAGGTCAAAACCGCCCGGGTGCGGCTGAAAAATGTGCGGCTGGGGCCGATTTTTGACCCTCAGCTGCGGGCTTCGGTCAATGACGGTGAGCTGTCGACTTCGCTGTTGGGCATGGCGTATTTGCAGCGTTTTTCGAAAATTGAGATCAGCAATGGCAAGATGGTGCTGCATCGGTAAGCGGACGACCCGAGCAGATGCCAAGAATTCTGCATATCATCGTTAAGACCAATAAATGAGGGCTGCGCCTTGCCTGGGCGGGCGCGAATGCGCCTGCCGGGGGCAGGCAGGCCTAAGGACGGCCCATCGGTCGGGCGGGACAGTGAGAAGGGGCAGCGCATTTGGCAAAGCCTGCCCCGCTCCCCTATCGCTGCGCCTTCATCTCCCACGCCCCGCTTTCCTGAGACCAATACTGCGCCGCACAGCCCGCCGCCGTCAGCTCTTTCCACTGCTGACGCGCCCGATCCAGCGCCGCCGGGTCATTGCCGTCAAAAATGATACTGACCCGCTGCATCTGCTCTACCTCATCGGCCTCAACCGCGCTGCCATCAATCGCCAGCACGCAATCGGGCTGGTTCGCGGCATCCGCCTGATCCGTCAGCAAAATCGGCTGCATCGCATCATGGCTGCCCCCGGCCAGCCCATGCGGCAAAAAGCTGTCATCGCTCAGCAGCCACAGCTTTTCATCCAGCCATTGCAGCCGCTGCCGATCCGGGCCGCGCACCGCCACCCGCCACCCGGCTTGCAGCGATTTCTGCGCCAATACGGGCAGCACCTGCTCCAGCGGCTCGCGGGTGAGATGATAAAAGTAAACCGCCCCCATCAATCGCCTTCCTGAAGGTCGCGGATCAGCCGATCCAGCGACATCACCCCCCAGCCGGTCGCGCCTTTGGGGGCCAGAGTAGACTCGGTTTTCAGCAAAGCCGTGCCGGCAATGTCCAGATGAATCCATGGCATATCCGCGCCGATAAAACGTTGCAGAAACTTCGCCGCCGTGATCGAACCGGCCGGCCGGCCGCCGCTGTTTTTCATATCGGCAATGCGCGACTCAATCAGCTTATCATAGCTGTCATCCAGCGGCATCCGCCACGCGCCCTCGCCCTGAGACTTGGCCGCCTTCAAAAACGCATTGCACAGCGCGTTGTCATTGGAAAACACCCCGGTATTGTCATGGCCCAACCCGATGATCACCGCCCCGGTCAGAGTGGCCAGATTGATCACGCCGCTGGGCTCAAAGCGCTGCTGCGCATACCACAGCACATCGGCCAGCACCAAACGGCCCTCGGCATCGGTGTTGATCACCTCGATCGTGTCGCCCTTCATCGAGCGCACCACATCCCCGGGACGGCTGGCCTGCCCATCGGGCATATTTTCAACCAGCCCGATCAGCCCGACCACATTGGCCTCGGCCTTGCGCAGCGCCAGAGTGCGCATCACCCCGGCCACCACGCCAGCACCGCCCATATCCATGGTCATATCCTCCATGCCGGCGGCCGGTTTCAACGAAATGCCGCCAGTGTCAAACACCACGCCTTTGCCCACCAGCGCCAGCGGTTTGTCATCCTTTTTGCTGCCATTCCACTGCATCACCACCACTTTCGAAGGGCTGACCGAGCCCTGCCCGACCGACAAAAGCGCGCCCATGCCCAGCTTTTTCAGCTGTGTTTCTTCCAGCACCTCAACCTTGAGCCCCAGCTCTTTCATCGCTTCCAGCCGGGCGGCAAAATCGCTTGTTGTCAACACATTAGCGGGCTCATTGACCAGATCGCGGGTAAAGATCACCCCCTCGGCCACCGCCGCGACCGACCCGGCCTGTTCGGTGGCTTCTTCGGGTTTGCTGACCATGATTTTCAGGGAACCGAACGGATCAGCCTGTTTGCTTTTGTGGCGGTCAAACCCATAGCTGCGCAGCGCCAACCCCAAAGCCAGCTCGGTCAGCTGCCCCAAATTGCCGGCCAGAACCAGCAGATCAGAACGCCCGGCGGCCTTGGCAATCGCCGCCCCGGCCTTGCGGGCATCCAGCGATTGCGGGCGGCGTTTCAGCTTGATCACCTGCACCGCGTCACAGGCCATGCCAGCGGGGAAGCTCAGATCACGGCCCTGCCCCATTTTCAGCTTGTCGTAAGCCTCTGACTCCACAAACCGTTTCAACGCCCCCTTGCACAACCGATTGACCCGGCGCGCGCATTGATCCAGCTGCCCTTCCGGCCCGACAAACACCGCAATGCGCCCGGTGGCGGCGGCGATCTGATCCAGATCAACGGCGATAAAATCCACAGGGCGCGGGGCGGTGGCAGGCGTGGGTTGCGAAACGGTTTTGGTAGAGGTCATGGGGTATCCTTTACTGACTTCAAAGCGGGCAATGTTTTGCCTTACTTAGCCCCGCCGCTGCCAAAAAGCCAGATAGCAGTTTATTCGCCCGGCAATATCGGCTAATCTGGCGCGTAAGATTTGGCAGTTTGCAAGGGGCGTGTTCGAGTGGGCAGATTCGACAGATATTTACTGTCGCAACTGATGGTGTTTTTCGGCTTTTTTGCGCTGATTCTGGTGCTGGTCTATTGGACCAACCAGGCGGTGCGGCTGTTTGACCGGCTGATTGCCGATGGCCAGTCCGCCACCGTGTTTCTGGAATTCAGCGCCCTGGCCCTGCCCGGCGTGATCCGGGTGGTGCTGCCGATTGCGGCCTTTGTGGCGGTGGTTTACACCACCAACCGACTGAGTTCGGAAAGCGAGCTGGTGGTGGTGCAGGCCAGCGGTTTCAGCGGATTTCGTCTGGCGCGGCCGGTGCTGGCTTTCGGCCTGATCGTGGCGCTGCTGACCGCCATTCTGGCGCATTTTCTGGTGCCCGCCGCCAACCGGATGCTGGCAATCCGCAGCGTTGAGATTTCACAAAACATCACCGCTCGTTTCCTGACCGAAGGCTCATTCCTGCACCCCACCGATGGGGTGACGTTTTATATCCGCGAAATTGATGCCTCGGGCCGTCTGCTGGATGTGTTTCTGTCCGACATCCGCAAACCGGATTCCCAGATCACCTACACCGCCAAAACCGCCTATCTGGTGCGTCAGGACGGCGGTGCAAAGCTGGTGATGCTGGATGGCATCGCCCAGAGCCTGAATGAAAAGGGCCGCCTTTCGACCACGGGTTTTTCTGATTTTTCCTATGATATCAGCAACTTGGTCCGTCTTAACAAGGATAAGCGGCGCAGCTATGATGAGCTCTCTACATTTCAGCTTTTGACCGCCGGTGAACAGATCATGCGCGAAACCGGTGCCTCTCACCCCATGTTGATCTATGCCGCGCATAAGCGGTTTTCCCATTCCCTGATGGCGATCGTCGCCGCATTGATCGGATTTTCCTGCCTGATTGTGGGCGGTTTCAGCCGCTTTGGGGTGGCGCGGCAAATCGTGGCGGCGATCGTTTTGCTGATCCTGATCAAGACGGTGGATAATGTGGTCGCCGATTATGCCCAGCAAGGGCTGATCCGCTGGCCGCTGATCTATCTGGCCCCGGCGGTGGGGATCAGCATTTCCACGGCATTGCTGTGGCTATCGTCCAAGCCCGGCCTGCTGCGCCGCCTGTTCACCCGCAGGAGGCAGGCCGTATGATCCTTTACCGCTATTTCGCCCTGAAGTTTCTCAAAGCCTTTGGCATCGTGTTTGGCGGCTTTGCTGTGCTGACGCTGATGATCAATCTGGTGGATATGATCAACAAATTCGGCGGCACTGAGGCACGGTTTCCTGATATTTTCGCGCTGGCTGCGCTGCATATGCCCGGCGCGCTCTACCCGGTCCTGCCACTGATCATGCTGCTGGCCACCATCATGCTGTTTTTAAGCCTGTCGCGCAGCTCGGAACTGGTGGTGGCGCGGGCTTCGGGCCGGGGCGGCGTGCGCAATTTGCTGGCACCGATGCTGGTGGCCCTTGTGCTGGGGGGGCTGGCAGTGGCCGGGTTCAACCCGATTGTGGCGGCGACCTCGAAGAAATACGAGGCCAAAGCCAGCCATTACCTCAGCGGCGAAGCCAGCGTGTTGTCGGTGTCGCAGGAAGGGCTGTGGCTGCGTCAGGGCAGCAAGGCGGGGCAAACCGTGATCCATGCCAGGGGCTCAAATTTGAACGGCACGCGTCTGGTCGGGGTCAGTTTTTACCGCTTCGCCCCCGACGGCACCCCGCTGACCCGGATCAGAGCCGACAGCGCCGAGCTGACCAGCAAAGGCTGGCAGCTGCAACAGGTCAAGACCTGGCCGCTGACAGACAGCCAGAACCCCGAACGGGACGCCCGGCACAGTGACGAGCTGCTGGTGCCCAGCAATCTGACGGCCGAGCAAATCCGTGACAGTTTCGGCACTCCCAGCTCAATTGCGATCTGGGATCTGCCCAAATTTATCCAGCGGCTGGACAATGCCGGCTTTTCGGCGCGGCGGCATCAGGTCTGGTTCCAGTCCGAGCTGGCGCTGCCGCTGCTGATGGTGGCAATGGTGCTGATCGGCGCGGGTTTTACCATGCGCCACACCCGCATGGGCGGCACCGGACAAATGGTGATGGCGGCGATCCTGATGGGGTTTGCGCTGTTTTTTATCCGCAATTTTGCGCAAGTTTTAGGTGAAAATGGCCAGCTGCCGGTGTATCTGGCAGCATGGAGTCCGTCAGTGGCGGCGATCCTGATGGCTTTGGCGCTGATTTTGCATTTGGAGGATGGCTGATGTTGCGCAACACTCTGGCAGCTTTGGCATTTGCGGTGGCATTCCTGCCCACCGCCCCCGGCGCTCAGAACGCGCCCATGGCCAGTTTGGTGGCCGATAAGATCGAATTGCAGCCCAACCGGCAGCTGATCGCCCAAGGCAATCTGGAAATCCTCTATGGCAGCACCCGGATCAAGGCGCGGCGGATCGTCTATTCCGGCCCCGATGGCGCGCTGCAGATTGACGGCCCGATCACCCTGATTGAAGGCGATCAGATCATCCTGTTGGCCAGCAGCGCCGAAATGGATCGGGAATTACGCAACGGCATTTTGCGCAGCGCCCGCATGGTGCTGAACCAACAGCTGCAATTGGCCGCGGCGGAAATTCACCGGATTGATGGGCGCTATACCCAGCTTTATAAAACCGTAGCCTCCAGCTGTCATGTCTGCGACAGACGCCCGACCCCGCTGTGGCAAATCCGGGCCAAACGCATCATCCATGATCAACAAGAACGCCAGCTTTATTTCGACAATGCCCAGCTGCGGGTGCTGGATGTGCCGGTGTTTTACCTGCCCCGGCTGCGCCTGCCCGACCCCAGCCTGAAACGCGCCACCGGCTTTCTGGTGCCGACCTTCAAAAGCACCTCCAAGCTCAGCTGGGGTTTGAAACTGCCCTATTTCATCACGCTGGGCGATCACGCCGACATCACCCTGACCCCTTATCTGAGCGGCACCACCAAAACGCTGGAGCTGCGTTTCCGCCGCGCCTTTCGCAACGGCGAGCTGTCTTTTGATACCGCATTTTCCGATGACGACATCCGCACGGGCCAGAAACGCAACTATTTTTTCGGCCGCGGCAAATTTGACCTGAAGCATGATTTCACCCTGGAATTTGACGTTGAGAGCACCTCGGACCCGGCTTACCTGCTGGATTACGGCTATTCCGGCAAAGACCGGCTGGACAGCGCCATCCGCCTGAGCCGCGCCCGACGCGATGATCTGTTTTTGGCCGAGCTGATCCACTACCACTCGCTGCGCAGCACCGAAAATAACGATACCATCCCCAGCTGGGTCGGGCAGATCAGCTATCAGAAACGCTTTGAACCGGCGTTTCTCGGCGGAGAAGCCGGCTTTCGGCTGGAAACACAGGGCTTTTACCGCAGTTCTGATACCCCGGGCAATGCCGGGCGCGACCGGATGCGCGCCACGGCGCAGCTGGATTGGCGGCGCAGCTGGATCTGGCGCAATGGCATGGTGGGCAGTGTGCAGGGGCAGCTCAATGCCGATTTCTATAACCCGCATCAGGGTGCCCCCGGGGAAATGAAGGGCAGCCACATCACCCCGGCGCTGCTGGCCGAATTGCGCTGGCCTCTGGTCAAGACCGGGCGCAGCGGTGCCAGCCATGTGCTGGAACCCGTGCTGCAACTGATCTGGAGCGGTGAAAGTGCCACCAATGTCGCCGATGAAGACAGCCGTCTGGTCGAGTTTGACGAAGCCAATCTGTTTTCCCTGTCGCGTTTCCCCGGAGCGGACCGGCGCGAAAGCGGCTGGCGTGGCCATATCGGCCTGAGCTGGGCCCGCTATGACCCTGCCGGCTGGTCCTCGACCCTGAGCGTGGGGCGGATATTGCGCACCGATTCCGCCACCGCGTTCCAAAACAGCACCGGATTGGCCGGGCGCAGCTCAGACTGGCTGGCGGTCTGGCAGCTGACCTTGCCCAACCGGTTGCGCTTTATCAATCGCGCGGTTTTTGATGACAATTTCAACCTGTCGAAAAGCGAAGCCCGGCTGTCCTGGAAAAACAACACGGTCTCTGTGGCTTCAAGCTATATCTGGATGCCGGCCGAACCCTATGAAGGCCGCCCACGCAGCACATCCGAATGGAGTTTTGACGGCCGTTATCGGTTTTCGCCCAACTGGCTGGGCAAAATGGATTGGCGCTATGATTTCACCACCGGCGACGCCGCCTATGCCGGGCTGGGGCTGGAATACCGAAATGAATGCGTCAAGGTTGACCTTTCGCTCTCGCGGCGCTTTACTTCATCGGGTAGTCTGGCCCCGACCACCGATTTCGGGTTAACCGTTTCCCTGACCGGATTCGGAACCCGGCCCAGTAATGGTGCCCGCTTAAGCAACTGCACAAGATATAATTAGAAAGTGAACGGATATGATCATTCTACGTTTGTTTGGCCTGATTTTGCCGCTGGTGGCGGCGCTGGCACTGCCCGCAGCGGCTGATAATCCGTTTGCTCCGGTGGCACGGGTCAATGAGCAGGTCGTCACCGGATACGAGCTGCAACAGCGGGCGCGTTTCATGACATTGCTGCGCGCACCGGGCGATCCGCAGAAAGAGGCGCTCAAGGCGCTGATTGATGAGCGTCTGCAATCCGCCGTCGCACGGACCGCCGGGATTACCCTCAGCCCCGAGCAGATCAAGACCGGGATGGAAGAATTTGCCGCCCGCGCCAAGCTGAGCGCCGATGAATTTATCAAAGCGCTGGCCCAGGCCGGGGTCGATGCCGAAACCTTCCGCGATTTTGTCAAGGCCGGGCTGTCCTGGCGCGAGGTGGTGCGCTCGAAATTCGCCTCGCGCACCCAGATCACCGAGGTCGAAATCGACCGCGCCATTGCCCAGAGCAGCAAAAAGAACGGGCTGAAAGTGTTGTTGAGCGAGATCATCCTGCCGGCCCACACCCCGGCCGCCAAAGCCCAGAGCGAAAAGCGCGCCCAGCGGATCAGCAAGATCAAAAGCTTTGCCGGATTTTCGGCGCAGGCCCGCAAATACTCGGCCTCAGGTTCGCGCGGGCGCGGCGGGCGGCTGAACTGGATGCCGCTATCCAACCTGCCACCGCAGCTGCGCGGTCAGGTGATGGCGCTCAGCGTCGGTCAGGTCTCGCCGCCGATCCCGATCCCCAACGGCATCGTGCTGTTTCAGATGCGCGGCATTGAGGAAACCGGCATTGAGCAGCCCAAGGATGTGTCGCTGGAATATGCCAGCTATCTGATCCCCGGCGGGCGCAGCGCGTCGGCGCTGAAGCAAGCCGAAAAGATCAAGGGCAAGGTGGATGTGTGCGACGATCTTTACGGTGTGGCCAAGGGCCAGCCCGAAGAGGTGTTGCAGATCACCACACTCCCGATGGACCAGATCCCCGGCGATATCGCGCTTGAGCTGGCCAAGCTGGACCCCGGCGAGGTTTCGACCCGTCTGACCCGCGCCAATGGCCAGACCCTGCTGTTTCTGATGCTGTGCGGACGCACCGCCGAGCTGGGTGAAGATGTCTCGCGCGAGGCAATCCGCGAGCGTCTGGTCAATGCCCGGCTGCAATCCTATGCTGACAGCTACCTGGCCGATCTGCGTGCAGACGCCACCATCACCTATCCATGAGCGCCGCCCCGATTGCGCTCAGCTGCGGTGAACCCGCCGGCATCGGGCCCGAGCTGGCGGCGCTGGCTTGGCAACAGCTGGGCCCGGAGCTGCCGTTTTTCCTGATCGGCGATCCCCGGCACCTGCCCGCGGCAACCCCGATCATCGAAATCTCGGACCCCGGCGAAACCGCCGCGGCCACCCGCCATGGCCTGCCGGTGCTGCCTCATGTTTTTGCCGCCCCTGCCGTGGCCGGCCAACCCGATCCGGCCAATGCCAAGGGCGTGATCGAAGTCATCCGGCGCGGAGTTCAGCTGGTGCAATCCGGCGCGGCTTCGGCACTTTGCACCGCGCCGATCCACAAAAAAGCCCTCAAGGACGGGGCCGATTTCGCCTTTCCCGGCCATACCGAATTTCTGGCCCATCTGGCCGGAGTCAAACGGGTGGTGATGATGCTGGCCTCGGATCAGCTGCGGGTGGTGCCGGTAACGATTCACATTGCCATTGCCGATGTTCCCGCCGCACTCAGCCCCGATCTGATCCGCGACACGATCTGCATCACTCACCGGGCGCTGCAGCAGGATTTCGGCCTGACGCAACCGCGCATCGCCGTGGCCGGACTCAACCCCCATGCCGGCGAAGGCGGCACCATGGGCGGCGAAGAAATCAGCCTGATCACCCCGGTGCTGGACGCCTTGCGCACCGAAGGGCTGACCATCAACGGCCCGCTTTCCGCCGATACCCTGTTTCACGCCAGCGCCCGGCAGGCTTACGATGTGGCGATTTGCATGTATCACGATCAGGCGCTGATCCCGATCAAGACCCTTGATTTCGATCGCGGGGTGAATGTGACGCTGGGGCTGCCCTTCATCCGCACCTCGCCCGATCATGGCACCGCCTTTGACATCGCCGGGCGCGGCATCGCCCGGCCCGATAGCCTGATCCATGCGCTGAAAATGGCCGCCGATATGGCCCGCGCCCGGAGGCAGAGCGGATGATCGACACCCTGCCGCCGCTGCGCGATGTGATCGCCCGTTATGAGCTGCAACCGAAAAAGGCGCTGGGGCAAAATTTTCTGCTGGATTTGAACCTGACCAGCAAGATCGCGCGTCAGGCGGGGGATCTCAGCGGCCATGACGTGCTGGAAATCGGCCCCGGCCCCGGAGGGCTGACCCGTGGTCTGCTGGCCGAGGGCGCCCGCCGGGTGCTGGCAGTGGAAAAGGACACACGCTGCCTGCCCGCCCTGGCCGAAATTGCTGATGCTTATCCCGGGCGCTTGCAGGTGATCAACGCCGATGCGCTGGATCTGGAGGTCAGCAAGCACCTGACCCCGCCGATCCGCATCGTCGCCAATCTGCCCTATAATGTCGGCACCGAGCTGCTGGTGCGCTGGCTGACCCCGCAAAACTGGCCGCCTTATTGGGACAGCCTGACCCTGATGTTTCAAAAAGAAGTCGCCGAGCGGATCGTGGCCCAGCCGGGCAGCAAAGCCTATGGGCGTCTGGCCATTCTGGCGCAATGGCGCTGCGAAGCGCGGATGGTGCTGCGCCTGCCCCCGGCGGCCTTTACTCCGCCGCCCAAAGTGCATTCGGCGGTGGTGCATCTAAAGTGTCTGCCCGCCCCACGTTTCGCAGCGGATGCGCAGATCCTGTCCCGGGTGGTGGCGGCGGCGTTCAATCAGCGGCGCAAAATGCTGCGCTCGTCTTTAAAGGGGGTCGCGGTGGATATCGAAAGCCATCTGCAAGCGGCCGGGATCAAACCCACCGAACGCGCCGAGCGGATTTCTTTGCAACAATTCTGCGCCCTTGCCCGCCAGATCGAGGCCGCAGGCAAAAGCTAATCTGTTCCAAAACGGTGGCCCGCCTAAGCCGTGTCAGCCTCTGGCTGAGGGCTGGGTTCAGCCTGCGCGGCCGGTTGTTCAGCGGCAGGTTTTGCCTGTGGCTCTTTCTTCACCCTTGGCTTGCGCACACGCTTGCGCGGGGCCGGTTTGCTTTCGGGGGTGTCCACCAGACCGTGATCGGTTGCCTCAGCCACCGGATCAGCATCCATCCCCGGCTGCGGTGCCGAAGCCGGATCCATCGGAACGGTCTTTTGTTGCTCTTGCTGGCGCTCAGCACGCTGCTGACGCTCCAGCCGCTCGGCTTCGCGCTTTTGCTGGCGCTCGCGGTTCAGTTCTTCCTGCTGCTCGCGCTTGGCCTCAGCCTCGCGCTGCGCTTCGGCCAGAATCCGGGTGTAATGCTCGGCATGTTGCTGAAAGTTCTCCACCGCCACGCGGTCATTTGCCAACACCGCATCACGCGCCAGTTGGTTATATTTATCAATGATTTGCTGCGGTGTGCCGCGCACCTTGCCCTCGGGGCCCGAGCTGTCAAAAACCCGGTTCTGGTTGTTGCCACCGGGTTGACGATTGCGATTCTTGTTATTCCGCGAGCGGGATTTTGATGGTCTCATGATTAAATTGTATCCAGCCTAATTGGGGCTATTCACTTTGGCCACAACCGCGCCTCTTGCGTGGGGTTATTCAAACCGGACCGTATGCGATTTATGGTTACGTGCAAAACAGCCTGTCCTGATGACCGCTGTCATATTGCAGGAAAATAATTAACAGATGCTTGGCCCGAGGCAAGCGAAAAGCACTGTAATGGCCTGAAAACAGTGGGGTTTGCGCAACAGACCGCCCAAAAACCGTTAAAAATCAACCGATCTGGCCCAAAACCACCCGGTCATGGCCGTTCAAATCCTTCAGGCAGGTGATTCCGTGAAACCCGTTGGCCTGAAAAAGATCACAAACATCCGCCCCCTGCTGATGGCCGATTTCAACCATCAGACGGCCTTTGGGGTTCAGGAATCGCGGCGCGGTTTGGGTCAGAACCCGATAAGCGACCAGCCCATCGCCGCCGGGGCTCAGGGCGATCTGAGGCTCCCAGTCGCGCAACTCCGGGGCCAAAGTGGGCATCTCATCGGCCGCGATGTAAGGCGGGTTGGATACGATCAGATCAAAGCGCCCGCTCAGCTGTGAAAACCAATCTGACTGCAGCAATTCACAACGCAGCGACACCCCCAGATGCTGCGCGTTTTTGTTGCAAATGGATAAGGCGGCGGCGCTAATATCGGCCCCGACACCGCGACAATGTTGTTTTTCCGCAAGCAGCGTCAGCAGGATACAGCCCGACCCAGTACCCAGATCCAGCACGGTTTCGAACGGAAAACGCAAGGCGGTTTCAATCAGCAGCTCGGTTTCCGGGCGCGGGTCGAGCACATCCGGCGTTACGAAAAAATCACGACCATAAAAGGAACGTTGGCCGATGATTTGCGCCACCGGCTGCCGATTGCAGCGGGCAGCAATCGAGGTCTGAAAGCGAGCTTGAGCGCTGGCCGGCAGGTCCTGATCCAGATGCAAAATCAACCGACTACGCTCAATTTCCAGCGCATGGGCCAGCAGGATGCGCGCGTCATTGGCCGCATCCGCCACCCCGGCCCGTTGCAAAAGCTCAACCGCCGCGGCCAGAACCTGGGCCGCAATCACCCGTCCATCTCGGCCAACAGGCTGGCCTGAGCATCGGCGGTCAGCGCATCAATGATTTCGTCCAGATCCCCCTGCATCACCTGATCCAGCTTATACAGAGTCAGATTGATGCGGTGATCCGACACCCGCCCCTGCGGGAAATTATAGGTGCGGATCCGCTCCGAACGATCGCCCGAGCCCACTTGGCTTTTGCGATTGGCGCTGCGTTCATCCTCAACCCGCTGGCGTTCCAGATCATAGAGCCGGGTTTTCATCACCTGCATGGCGATCTCGCGGTTGCGATGCTGGGATTTTTCCGAGCTGACCACGATGATGCCGGTCGGGATGTGCAAAATCCGCACCGCGGAATCGGTGGTGTTGACGTGCTGCCCACCCGCCCCTGAGGCGCGCATGGTATCAATCCGCAAATCCGCGGGGTCGATCTGAATATCCACATCTTCGGCTTCGGGCAGCACCGCCACGGTGGCGGCTGATGTATGCACCCGCCCGCCAGATTCGGTGGTCGGCACCCGTTGCACCCGATGCACACCGCTCTCATATTTCAACCGGGCAAATACCCCCTGCCCCTGCACATGGGCAGTAACCTCTTTGATGCCGCCCAACTCGGTGATGCTCTGGGCCAGAATCTCGAATTTCCAGCCCTTTTCCTCGGCATAGCGCTGATACATCCGCAGCAGATCGGCGGCAAATAGCGCCGCTTCGTCGCCGCCGGTGCCGGGGCGGATTTCGATCATGGCCGGACGCGCATCGGCGGCGTCTTTGGGTAACAGCGCCAGTTGCAGAGCTTCTTCGATCCCGGGCAGTTTTTCGCGCAAAGTCGGCAGCTCTTCTTCGGCCAGTTCTTTCAGATCGGGGTCTTGCAGCATCGCTTCGGCTTCGTCCAGATCGGCCAGCAGCTGACGGTATTGCTGCACTTGCTCAACCACCGGCTTTAGATCGGAATACTCGCGCGCCAGCACGGCAATATCGGCCCCGGCATCGCCCTGGGCCATTTTAGCTTCGAGGAACTCGAAACGCTCGGTGATCTGCTGTAATTTTTCTAATGGAACCATGGCGCTGTCTTGCCCGCTTGTGCCGGATTGGTCAAGGGCGGTTTTATGGCCGGGCGGCGTCAATCGCCGCTGTGATCGCCGCCAGCCAGTCGCGCAAGCGAGCCTCATTGACACCGGAATCGGAATAGCCAAAGCGCAAACGGCTGAACATCACCACCCGGCTACCGGCCCCGTCTGGTTGCACCAAAACCGTGATGTAATCGGGAAAGCCAAACACCAAAGAGCGGCTGACATAGCTGACCATGCCCTCTTCCGGGCTGCCGGCCAGTTGTTTGGTGCGCGGGGCGTTCAGCACAACCTGTTGAATATGCGGCCAGAGATCCTGAGGCGGCAGGCTGAATTCAGCCACAAACAAAGCACTGCCCGGGCCGATCAAGGGCTGATCAACCGTGGCTCCGGCGGACGGGACCAAGTGAATTTCGGCCAGATTATCCGGGGCAAGGCGCACATAGACCAGCCCGGACAGGGCGATCATCACCAGCAGCCAGATCGTATTTACTATGAATTGTCGCATCTGTTTTACTTGGCTCTCATCACTCCAAGGGCATATTGACCTGACTTTGGCCAGTTTGCACCCATCTTTATTACGATTCCGCTAATGGCTGCTGCATTTCCACCAGACGGGCAAAAAACGAAGCCCCCAGCGGCGCGATCTCGTCATTGAAATCATAGGCCGGATGGTGCAGCGCCGCGCCGGGGCCCTGACCCAGAAACAGATAGGCTCCGGGGCGTTTTTCCAGCATGAAGCTGAAATCCTCGGCCCCCATTTCACGGGCCTGATCGGTGATCACCTGATCGGCCCCCACCACGTCACCCGCCGCCGCTGCCGCAATCGCAACCCCGTTGGCGTCATTGATGGTGGGGGGATAATCGGTCTGATAATTCAGATCAACTTTCACCCCATAACTGCCTGATATTCCGTCACATATCTGCTGCATCCGCTCCTGCACCATCGCCTGCACCGCCTTGTCGAAACTGCGCACCGTGCCGCTGATCGAAGCGGTTTCCGGGATGATATTGGTGGCCGAGCCCGCCTGAATCTGAGTAACCGACAGCACCAGCTGATGCGCCGCATCAATGTTGCGCGTCACGATGGTCTGAAGCGCCGTCACCAGCGCCACCGCCGCCGGGATCGGGTCGATGGTCTCTTGCGGGAACGCCCCATGCCCCCCCTTTCCGGTGACGGTGATGAAAAAATCATCCGCCGCCGCCATGATCGGCCCCGGCGTGGTCGAAAACACCCCCAGCGGCAAATCGGGCAGGTTGTGCAGGGCGTAAACCTGAGCAATGTCAAAACGCTCCATGATGCCTTCGTCACACATCACCTTGCCCCCGGCCCCGCCCTCTTCGGCCGGTTGGAAAATCAGCGCCACGCGGCCAGAAAACTTGCGAGTCTCGGCCAGATACCGCGCCGCCCCCAGCAGCATGGTGGTGTGCCCGTCATGGCCGCAAGCGTGCATTTTCCCGGCATAGGTCGAGGCATGATCCAGCCCTGTAGCCTCATCCATCGGCAGAGCATCCATATCGGCGCGCAAGCCAATGGTCGGCCCCGCGCCGTGGCCGTTGATGATCGCCACCAGCCCGGTCTGGGCAATGCCGGTATGGAGCTCGTCCACCCCAAAAGACCGCAGCTGCCGGGCGACAAAATCCGCAGTTTCGTGGCAGTCAAAGCCGATCTCGGGATGGGCGTGCAAATGCCGACGCCATGTTTTCATATCTTGTGCAAAAGCAGCGATGCGGTTGATCACGGCCATTTTGATGGACTCCTGCGCCAAATTGGGATGTAACAGAGCGCACAGTTCCTCAAATCCGGTGCCAGTGCAATGACAAAAACCGACCCGCTGCTTGACCACACCGATTCCGGCATCCCCCGGCTGCTCGAGATCATGCGCCGTTTGCGCGATCCTGACACCGGCTGCCCTTGGGATATCGAGCAGGATTTTGACTCGATCGCGCCTTATACGATTGAAGAGGCCTATGAGGTCGCCGATGCCATCCAGCGCGGCGATATGGCCGATCTGGAGGGCGAGCTGGGCGATTTGCTGCTGCAAACCGTCTATCACGCCGCCATCGGGGCCGAGGCCGGGCATTTTGATTTTGCCAGCATCACCCGCAAGATTTCCGACAAGATGATTGCCCGCCATCCACATGTGTTCGGCGATGAAAGCCGCGATAAATCCGCCGCGCAACAGGTTGAGGATTGGGAGGCGATCAAGGCTGCGGAACGGGCCCGGCGCCGGGAAACCGGCGCTCTGGATGGGGTGGCGGTGGGGCTGCCGGCGCTGCTGCGGGCCAGCAAGCTGCAAAAACGCGCCGCGCGGGTCGGGTTTGACTGGCCCTCGACCGATCAGGTGGTCGACAAAATCGCCGAAGAAGCCCGCGAGCTGGCGCAGGCACGGGATCAGCTGTCTCAGGCCGAAATCGAAGAGGAATTCGGCGATTTGCTGTTTGTCATGGCCAATCTGGCGCGGCATCTGAAGGTGAATCCGGAAACCGCGCTACGCAACGCCAATGCCAAATTCTGCCGCCGTTTTGCCGCAGTCGAACAGAAACTGGCGCAGATCGGCAAGAGCCCGGCCCAGTCGGATCTGGCGGAAATGGACGCGCTATGGGATCAGGTCAAGGCCGAGGAATAACCGGGGCATAACCGGCGGCAGTTATCCGAGTATTTTAATCAATCATTGACCCGACAATTCCAGTCAGGTTAAAAGCCAGCATATTGATTGAACACATCAGGAGACGTTTCATGTTCACAAAATTGCGCACTTCGCTGTTTGCCACTGCCGCTTTGGCCGTTGCCACGCCGGTTCTGGCCGACGAGGTCAATGTTTATTCCTATCGTCAGCCCGAGCTGATCGACCACTTGACCGCCAAGTTTACCGAAGAAACCGGCATCAAGGTCAACACTGCTTTTCTGAAAAAAGGCATGGTCGAAAAAATGGACGCCGAGGGCGACCGCTCACCGGCTGATCTGATTTTCACCGTTGATATTTCGCGCCTGAATGCGGCTGTTGAGGCCGGTCATACACAGGCTGTGGATTCCGAAGTTCTCAAGGCCAACATCCCGGCCGCTTTGCGCGATCCGGCTGGCCAGTGGTTCGGCCTGACCACCCGCGCCCGGGTTGTGTTTGCCTCGAAAGAGCGCGTTCAGAACCCGCCCAAGACTTATAACGAGCTGGCCGATCCAAAATGGAAGGGCAAGATCTGCACCCGCTCCGGCACCCACGCCTATAACGTGTCGCTGGTGGCAGCTGCGATTTATCACATGGGCAATGACGGCGCCAAAGCCTGGCTGAAAGGTGTCAAAGACAATCTGGGCCGCAAGCCTCAGGGCAATGACCGCGCTCAGGTCAAAGCCGTTTATGCCGGTGAATGCGATCTGGCGATCGGCAACACCTATTACATGGGTAAAATGCAGAACAACACCAAAAACCCTGAGCAAAAAGACTGGGCCGCCAGCGTGAATGTTGTGTTCCCTGCCTTTGAAGGCGGCGGCACCCATGTGAACATTTCCGGTATGGCGCTGGCCAAACATGCTCCGAACAAGGCAAACGCCATCAAGCTGATGGAATTCCTGGCTTCGGCCGAGGCCCAGAGCATGTATGCTGAGAAAAACTACGAATATCCGGTTGCGCCGGGCACCAAGCCATCCGAACAGGTTGCCAGCTGGGGTACGTTCACACCGGATACAGTCAACCTGGTTGAAATCGCCAAACTGCGCCCTGCTGCGTTGAAACTGATCGAAGAAGTCGACTTCAACAAATAAGCCGGGCCTGTTCACAGGTAATAGCGCCCCGTCAGCCGATTGGCTGGCGGGGTTTTTCGTGGCGACGTCGCGCTTGTGCGGCCCACATCGCCTTGACGGGCGGGGACAAACCCCCGATAGCTGGGATTTATATACGACCAGCCCAAAGGACACCCCCATGAGCGCAGCCCTCTATCTGGCCAATGCCGATGACCTGACTGTTTTGCAAAAACTGGTCGCGGATTATCACGCCGAAATCGGCCTCGAGCAAAGCGAAGACACCTGCCAGAATGCATTGCTGCCCTTGCTGCAAGACTCGTCTCTGGGCGCGATCTATCTGATCGGCCCGCGCCGCGGCCCGGTGGGTTATCTGATTTTGTCTTTTATCTATTCGGTGAAAATGGGCGGTGTCTCGGGTGTGATCGACGAATTCTTTATCCGCCCCAATGTGCGCGGTCGCGGCGTGGCCTCTGAAGTGCTGCACAAGCTGATCCCGGCGCTGGCCAGTTCGGGGTTGCAAGCCTTGCAACTGGAAATCGGCAAAGACCACAGCGCGGCCCAGCGGCTCTATGCCCGGATGGGGTTTCGCGCCCATGAAGACTGCCATCTGCTCAGCCGGCAGCTCTAGCATGGTCGGGTTTGCCTTTGACAACAGCTATGCCCGCCTGCCGGATCGGTTTTACAGCCGCATCGGCACCAGCCCGGTGGTTGCACCCTCTCTGATCGCGCTCAATGGCCCCTTGGCCCAAGAGCTGGGGCTAAATCCTGAGCATCTGCGCAGCCCCGCCGGCCTTGCCGTGCTGTCGGGCAGCGCAGTGCCGGACGGGGCCGCGCCGATTGCGCAGGTCTATGCCGGACACCAGTTTGGCGGCTTTTCACCCCAGCTGGGCGATGGCCGGGCGATGCTGTTGGGCGAAGTGATCGACCGGCATGGCGAGCGTCAGGATATTCAGCTCAAGGGCTCGGGCCGCACCCCCTATTCGCGCAACGGCGATGGGCGGGCCTGGCTGGGGCCGGTGTTGCGGGAATATCTGGTCAGCGAAGCCATGCACGCGCTTGGCATCCCCACCACCCGGGCGCTGGCGGCGGTGGGAACCGGGCAAAAGGTGCAACGCGAAACCGCCCTGCCCGGCGCGGTTCTGACCCGGGTCGCCAGCAGCCATATCCGCATCGGCAGCTTTGAATATTTCGCCGCCCGTCGCGATCTGGAGGCGCTGAAGACCCTGACCGATTACACCCTCGCCCGCCATTTCCCCGCATTACAGGACAGTGAAAACCAAGCCCTCGCCCTGCTCGCCGCCACCGCCGGGGCGCAGGCCAAGCTGATTGCCCGCTGGCTGGGGGTGGGCTTTATCCATGGGGTGATGAACACCGATAACAGCCATGTCGCCGGGCTGACCATTGATTACGGCCCCTGTGCCTTTATGGATGCCTATCATCCGATGCAGGTCTACAGCGCGATTGACCGGCAGGGGCGCTATGCTTATGGCCGCCAGCCCGAGATCATGGCTTGGAACCTGGCACAATTCGCCTCGGCCCTGATCCCGCTGATGGGGGCAGATCAGGCCGATGCGGTCCGGGCCGCGAGTGAGGTGTTGCAGGATTTCCCCGAGCAATACCATCAGGCCTGGCTGGCCGAGTTCCGCGCCAAGCTGGGGCTGTTGGATAAGCAGGCCGAAGACGAAGCCCTGATCCATGACCTGCTGCGGATCATGGCTGTGGAAAAAGCGGATTTTACCAATACATTCCGCAGGTTAGGAGGCAAAGCTGCCGTGGATAACTTCCAGAATCCGGCTGCGTTTCTGGAGTGGCAACAGCGCTGGCAGGCTCGGGTGAATAATCAAGACCCCGAGCAAACCCGCGCCTTGATCACATCCCATTCGCCGGCGATCATTCCGCGCAATCACCGGATTGAGCAAGCCATCAGTGCTGCGGTTGCCGGGGATCTCGGCCCGTTTGAGCGCCTGCACGCCGCACTTGCCAGCCCCTATGCGCCGGACGCGCAATATGACGATCTGCGCTTGCCGCCAGAGCCGGAAGAGATCGTGCATCGGACCTTTTGCGGCACTTGAGGGACATCAGACCAAACGCCCCGCCCTCTCTACTGCCCCGCCCGGCCGACAGGCCGGGCTGCGCCTGCCTGCCCCTCGGCAGGCGCATTCTGCGCCTACCCAGGCAGTCGCAGCCCTACACGCATGACCTCGTGCAACGCTCTTGAGCAAATTGTCAGGATATCACCTCTCCCGGACGGCTGAGGGTGCCGCCCCCCACGGCGGCGGCGACTCCGGTGGTTGAGGGCGCAGAAGTCGGCAACCCCCGCAGCACCCGCACCGCCAGATAGGCAAAAGCCTGTGCCTCGAGCATATCGCCATCCAGCCCCAGCTGCTCGACCGGCCCCACCGGGCACTCCAGCAGTGCCGCCAGCATCGCCATCAACACCGGATTTTTCCGACCGCCGCCGCAAACCAACAGCTTGCCCGGCGGCTGCGGGCAATGCTCAAATCCCTTGGCGACACATGCCGCTGCGAGCGCGGTCAGAGTGGCAGCGGCAGCGGCATCCTCATGCGCTGCAACCAATCCCAGCAAATCAGGAAAATCGTTTCTATCCAAAGATTTGGGCGGTATTTTGTGGAAATAGCCACGCTGCAAAAACGCCTCGATCAAAGCTTCGTCCACATCGCCAACAGCGGCCAGCGCCCCGTCCTGATCACAGCTCAGCCCCCGTCGCGCCATCAGCAGATCATTGATCGGCGCATTGGCCGGGCCGGTGTCAAAGGCCAGCAAGGCTCCGGCGTCCTCCGGGCACGATTTGCACGGGTCGATCCATGTCAGATTGCCCACCCCGCCCAGATTGAGAAACGCCAAAGGCGCGGTTTCCCCGGCCCATTTGGCGCAGGCAAAGTGGAAAAACGGCGCCAAAGGCGCACCCTGCCCGCCCATTTCAACATCCGCGCTGCGAAAATCCCAGACCACCGGGCGTTGCAGCACCTCGGCCAGCACCCGGCCATCTCCGGCCTGATGGGTGCGCTGATTGGCCGGATCATGCGCCAGAGTCTGGCCGTGAAACCCCACCAGATCCACATCTTCAAACCTGCTGAGCAACCGAGCGTGGGCGGTTTCTACCAGCTCGGCCGCGGCCTCCACCCCCGGCCCGCCGGGCCATTGGCCAAAGGCGGCGGCGATCAGGGCGCGCTCATCCGGCGTATAGGGCTGATAGGCGCTGTCGCCAAATGCCAAAATCCGCTCGCCATCGGTGTGCAGCATCGCCGCATCCACCCCATCCAGCGATGTCCCCGACATCGCCCCAAGCGCCCAGACCGGATCGGTTGTCAACATGGTCTTTCCTTTCTGCAACGGGGCCGATATATCAGGGCGCAGTTCAGATGAGAATGGAAAATTAATCATGACCTATCATGCAAAATCGGAATTCATGCGCACCATGCTGGAACGTGGCTTTGTGGCGGACTGCACCGATTATCAGGCGCTGGATCAGGCGCTGGTTGATGGGGTCGTGCCCGCCTATATCGGCTTTGACGCCACGGCAAAATCGCTGCATGTGGGCAGCCTGATTCAGATCATGATGCTGCGCTGGTTGCAGAAAACCGGCCATAAGCCGATCGTGCTGATGGGCGGAGGCACCACCAAGGTGGGGGATCCATCCTTCCGCGCCGATGAGCGCCCCTTGCTGGATGATGCCGCGATCAATGAAAACATCGCCGGGATCAAGGCGGTGTTTTCGAATTATGTCACCTTTGGCGAGGGCAAGACCGATGCGATCATGGTCAATAATGCCGAATGGCTGGACGGGCTGAATTATCTGTCATTCTTGCGCGATATCGGGCGGCATTTTTCGGTAAACCGGATGCTGGCCTTTGAATCGGTAAAATCCCGGCTGGATCGCGAGCAATCGCTATCCTTTCTGGAATTCAACTATATGATCCTGCAAGCCTATGATTTTCTTGAGTTAAATCGCCGCTATGGCTGTTTGCTGCAAATCGGGGGCTCGGATCAGTGGGGCAATATCGTCAACGGGATTGACCTGACCCGGCGGATTTCCGAAACCCAGATTTTCGGGCTGACCACGCCGCTGCTGGAAACTTCGGATGGCAAAAAGATGGGCAAATCCGCCGCCGGGGCGGTGTGGCTGAATGCGGATATGCGCTCGCCCTATGAGTTCTGGCAATTCTGGCGCAACACCACCGATGCGGATGTCGGGCGGTTTTTAAAGCTCTACACCGAATTGCCGGTTGCGGAATGCGAGCGGCTGGGGGCTCTGGACGGGGCCGAGATCAACGAGGCCAAGATCCGGCTAGCCAATGAGGTCACCACTTTGGCGCATGGGACCGAAGCCGCCGCCGCCGCCGAAGCCACCGCCCGCGAGGTGTTTGAAAAGGGCGGCGTCGGCGATGATCTGCCGCGGCTGAGCCTGAAGGCAGGTGAGATTGGCGATGGCATTTCGGTCGTGCAGCTGTTTGTGCGCAGCGGGCTGGCGAAATCGGGGAAGGATGCCAAGCGTCTGATCAAGGAAAACGGGGCGCGGCTGAATGATGCGCCGCTGAACAACCCCGGTCAGGTGATCACGGCGGATGATCTGGGTGAACCGTTGAAGCTGTCGGCGGGGAAGAAACGCCATGCGCTGGTGGCTTTGGAGCCGTAAAGCCCGTGCCTTAGCATGACACAAAGAACGCCGGGCTGCGTCTGCTTGGGTGGGCGCATCCCGGCCTATCGGCCGGGGGCGAGACAGTTTAAAGGGGGATGCTATTTAGCATAGGTCTTTGCCCCCAACAACACATTTCCCCTTGACCTCCGGCGTCCAACTGTCAAAACCACCCCCATGGGAACCGCGCATTTAACAATCGACCTCGACGCCATCGCCGCCAACTGGCGTGCCTTGGATGGAATGACCAACTGCCAGACCGCCGCCGTGGTCAAAGCCGATGCCTATGGGCTGGGCGTTGACCGCGTTGCCAAAGTGCTGGCCAAGGCCGGGGCGCGGCAATTCTTTGTCGCTCAGGCCGAAGAAGGTGCGGCGCTGCGTCAGGCCTTGGGCGAAGGCGTTGAGATTTGCGTATTCAGCGGCCATATGCGCGGCGACACCGATATGATCCATGATCTGCGCCTGACCCCGATGCTCAATTCGCTGGATCAGCTCACCCGCCATTTTGAAGCTCTGCCCAACGCCCCTTTCGGCATCCAACTGGATAGCGGCATGAACCGGCTGGGGATGGAGCCCATCGAATGGGCCGCCGTGCGCGACATTGTGCTGACGCAAAACCCGGCGCTGATCATGAGCCATCTGGCTTGCGCCGATGAGCCCGATCACGCGATGAACGAACAACAGCTGACCCGTTTCCGGCAAATGACCCAAGACATCGACGCCCCGCTGTCGCTGTCTGCCACCGGAGGCATCCTGCTGGGCCAGAAATACCATTTCGACCTGACCCGCCCGGGCATCGGCCTCTATGGCGGGCTGCCTTTTGAGCAAGCCCGGCCCGTGGTCAGCCTGTCGCTGCCCGTGATCCAGAGCCGCGATCTGGAGCCCGGCGAAACTGTGGGCTATGGCAACAGCTGGGTGGCGCACAGCACCAGCTGCATCGCCACCGTGGCCGGCGGCTATGCCGATGGGCTGCTACGGGCGCTGTCAAACGGGGCGGCGCTGTGGGCGGATGATGTGACCTGTCCGCTGGTGGGGCGGGTGTCGATGGACCTGATCACGGTGGATATCAGCCATCTGCACCGGGTGCCTGATCATCTGGACATCCTCGGCCCCGAACAAAGCGTCGACGATCTGGCCAAAGCCGCCGGCACCATCGGCTATGAGATCCTCACCGCGCTGGGCCCGCGTTACAGCCGCCGCTATGCCAACGGGTATTTCAAATGACACCGCTTCTGGCCCCCATTGCCAGCCTTGGCCGCAACACGATCCGGCTTATGGGTGCAGTCGGCAAAATCAGCCTGTTTTTCGCCGATACGTTGCGGCATCTTCTCAGCCCGCCTTTTTACATCAAAGAGTTCCTGCATGCCCTTCTGACCATTGGATATTTCAGCCTGCCGGTGGTGGGGCTGACCGCCTTTTTCACCGGCGGAGCGCTGGCCTTGCAGATCTATGCCGGCGGCGCACGGTTTAACGCCGAATCGGTGGTGCCCTCGATCGTGGCGATCGGCATGGCGCGCGAGCTGGGGCCGGTGCTGGGCGGGCTGATGGTGGCGGCGCGGGTGGCATCCTCAATCGCCGCTGAAATCGGCACCATGAAAGTGACCGAACAAATCGACGCTCTGGTCACCCTGTCCACCCACCCGATGAAATATCTGACCGTGCCGCGCGTGCTCGCCGCCACGGTGGCGGTCCCGGTGCTGATTGCGGTGGGCGATTGCATCGGCATCATGGGCGGCTATATCGTCGGCATCACCCGGCTTGACTTTAACCCCGCCGTCTATCTGCATAATACCATTGACTTTCTTGAAAGCTGGGATGTGGTTTCCGGGCTGATCAAAGGCGCGGTATTCGGCTTTATCGTAGCGCTGATGGGCTGCTATTACGGGATGCGCTCGGGCCGCGGTGCGCAAGGCGTGGGCCGGGCGACCAAAACCGCAGTGGTGGCGGCCTCTATCATGATCCTTGCCTCTAACTATTTGCTGACAGAGTTGTTTTTTTCCGCATGATCACACTTGAGAACGTCCATAAAGCATTCGGGGCCAACAAGGTTCTGCAAGGGGTCAATCTGGCGGTTGAGCGTGGGCAGTCCATGGTGATCATCGGCGGTTCAGGCACCGGCAAATCGGTGACGCTCAAGGCCATTCTGGGGCTGGTGACGCCGGATCAGGGCCGGATCACCGTGGATGGGCAAGACGTGACCCGGGCCGAACGTGACGCCTTTCTGGCCCGCTTTGGTATGCTGTTTCAGGGCGGTGCGCTGTTTGACAGCCTGACGGTGTGGCAGAATGTGGCGTTTCGGCTGTTGCGCGGTCGGCTGAAGCGGCCCAGATCCGAAGCCCGCGAGATCGCCATTGAAAAGCTGCGCCGGGTGGGGCTGAAACCCGAGGTCGCCGATCTGTTTCCGGCGGAGCTTTCGGGCGGGATGCAAAAGCGCGTCGGGCTGGCCCGCTCCATCGCCGCCGACCCCGAGATCATCTTTTTCGACGAACCCACCACCGGGCTGGACCCGATCATGGCCGGGGTGATCAACGAGTTGATCCGCGAAATCGTGGTGGAAATGGGGGCCACCGCCATGACCATCACCCACGACATGAGCAGCGTGCGCGCCATTGCCGACCGGGTGGCGATGCTGCATGACGGAGTGATCCAATGGAGCGGGCCGGTTCAGGACATGGATGCCAGCGGTGACCCTTATCTGGATCAGTTCATCCATGGCCGGGCCGAAGGGCCAATCAATCCGGTGCGTTAAAACCGAGCCAAAAGGACTATCGTTTTGACGGCCTGATGCGGCGATATTGTTTCCAATTTGCGAACAATGCCCGGTGCCTGCCGGTGATTAACCAAAATACACCCTCTTAACTTCTGCGACATTTTGTCTTAGAGTTAACAAATGTTAAAGACTGACGACCCTCGGCCATTCAGCTGCCGCTCGGCTTCAGGGGGGAGTGACTGGGGGGAAATATGACACAACATCACGCGCCCGTTTGGGCCGGCTTTCGGCGTTTTACACAAAGGCTGGTGCAACTGACCATCGCCGCTTTGGCCCTTGGCATGATCGGCCTGTGCCTTGGCGCGGCGTTTGGATATTGGCCGTGGCTGGAAATTCAGGCCAGCATCGGTGACCATCAGATCGCCCATGCCGGGATGATCCTGCAAATCGGCTTTGCCCTGTTCTGTCTGGCCCTGCTGCTGTTCCTGCCCAGCCATGCCCGCATCATGCAGCTGGAAAAATCTCACCGCGATTTCCAGATCACCATGCAGGATGTGGCCAAAGCCTATGCCATCAGCCATCAGGCCGACCGCGATGGGCTGTTTCACCTACGTTCGGAATTTGATTCGGTGCGGGAACGCATCCAGCATCTGCGCGACCATCCCAGCTTGGAATTGCTCGAGCCCGCCGTGCTGGAAGTCGCCGCCCAGATGAGCCACGAGGCCCGCAAGCTGGCGGATGTTTACAACAGCGAAAAGGTCAAGCGGGCCAAGACGTTTCTGAAACAGCGTCAACAAGAGGTCGACCGCTTTGAGGAGAAGCTCAAAGTTGCACAGCACACCACGGATGAGCTGAAAAACTGGCTGTTGCAGATCGAAACCGATGAGACACTGATCGAACGCCAGCTGGACACACTGGAGGCCGATCTGTTTGAGATCCTGCCCGAGCTGGGCTTTGATCTGGAATATGAACAGCCCGCCAGACGCAATGAAAAGGTTGTGCCGATGACTGCCAAACAGGTCAAACCCGTTAAGCCTGTCAAACCGGTCAGGCCGGCCAAGCCCGCGAAATAGCCGCAAGGGGCATTTACCCATTGCGGCAGGCCCGCTCTACGCCTATCTGTCAGGAAAGGCGCAGGGATACGCCATTAAAGCATAAGGTGAAGGATGCGGGCCAGCTTATTGAAATATAGCAACTTATTACTGCTATTCCTTTTCCCGGTATCGTGGTTTGCCCCCATGTTGCGGGCCGGGATCATGGGCGGGATGATGCCTTATTTCTTTGACCTGAACGAAATCTCGGTCATCACCGGGCTGCAATCCTTGTGGGAAAGCGATGTGTTTCTGGCACTGTTGGTCACCTTTTTCGCCATTTTCGCCCCCTATCTGAAAACCCTCGGCTTGGCCCTGATCCATTTCCACCTGCTGCATCGCAAAGTGTTGCCGGTCTTGCATCTGCTGGGCAAGCTGGCCATGGCCGATATTTTCCTGATCGCGCTTTATCTGGTGCTGGCCAAGGGCGCGGGCGTGGGCACGGTTGAAACCGCCTGGGGGCTCTATTTGTTCACCGGCTGCATTCTGGCTTCATTGGCGATTTCGCTGGCCTCGGCAAAACCCAAAGCGCGTGCTTGATATAGCCGGCCAGCTGGGGCAAAAGAGCCTATGGCAAAAGCAAACTCCTTTACCTGCACTGAATGCGGCGCCTCAGCCAGCAAATGGTCTGGCCGTTGCGACAGCTGTGGTGCGTGGAATTCGATGGTGGAGGAAGCGCCGCTCTCTGCCGGTCCGGCCAGCAAATCGCTGGGGGCCAAGCGCGGGCGGCCCGTCAAGCTGACCGATCTGGCCAGCACCGAAACCCCGCCCCCGCGCACCAATTCCGGCATTGCCGAGCTGGACCGGGCGTTTGGCGGCGGGCTGGTGGCGGCTTCGGCCGTGCTGGTCGGGGGCGATCCGGGCATTGGTAAATCCACTTTGTTGTTGCAGGCTGCGGCCAGTTTTGCCCAACAGGGGCTGAAAGTGATTTATGTCTCGGGCGAGGAAGCCAGCGCGCAGGTGCGGCTGCGGGCCGATCGTCTGGGGTTGCGCAATGCGCCGGTGCAGCTGGCCAATGACACCAATCTGCGCGATATCCTGACCACTCTGGCCCGCGAAAAACCCGATCTGGCAATCATTGATTCGATCCAGACCATGTGGGCCGATCATGTCGACAGCGCGCCCGGCTCGGTCTCGCAGGTGCGCGCGGCGGCGCATGAGCTGACCACGTTTGCCAAACGTCAGGGCATGTCGGTGATTCTGGTCGGCCATGTCACCAAAGAAGGCCAGATCGCCGGGCCGCGGGTGATCGAGCATATGGTGGATACCGTGCTGTATTTCGAAGGCGAGCGCGGCCATCAGTTTCGCATTTTGCGGGCGGTGAAAAACCGTTTTGGCCCAGCCGATGAAATCGGTGTGTTCGAAATGACCGGCGCGGGGCTGTCCGAGGTCGGCAACCCTTCGGCGCTGTTTTTGTCCGAACGCGCCAAACCCGCCCCCGGCTCGGTGGTGTTCGCCGGGATCGAGGGCACCCGCCCGGTGTTGTGCGAATTGCAAGCACTGGTCGCCCCATCGCCGCACAGCCAAGCACGGCGGGCAGTGGTGGGCTGGGATAGCGGCCGGCTGGCGATGATTCTGGCGGTGCTGGAGGCACGTTGCGGCATCCCCTTTACCGGGCTGGATGTCTACCTGAATGTGGCCGGCGGCATGCGGATCACCGAACCCGCCGCCGATCTGGCCGTGGCCGCCGCGCTTTTGTCAGCGCGGGAAGACGCCGCCCTGCCCGCCGATACGGTGGTTTTTGGCGAAATCAGCCTCTCCGGGGCGCTGCGAGCGGTCAGCCAGACGGAAAATCGCTTGAAAGAAGCGGAAAAACTTGGTTTTTCAGGTGCAATTATTCCTGCAGATAGTAAAACAGCTGCGAAGAGCGGGTTAACGCTGCGACATATCTCTGATCTGACGGGATTTGTCGGTGATATTTTTGGAGCCGGATAACGGCCCATACAGGCCAGGAGAAGCGACATGGAAGGTTTTACAATTATTGACGGCGTTGTTGCCGTTATCATTATCATCTCGGCCATGCTGGCCTATTCGCGCGGCCTGGTGCGGGAAGTTCTGGCAATCGGCGGCTGGATCGTCGCCGGGATTGTGGCGTTTTTGTTTGCCGATCAGGCTGAACCCCTGATGCGCGAATTGCCGGTTGTCGGCGAATTCCTGCGTGACAGCTGCGAATTGGCCCGCATTGCCGCCTTTGCCGGCGTGTTTGCCCTGGCGCTGATCGTGATGTCGCTGATCACGCCGCTGTTTGCCTCATTGGTGCAGCACAGCGCATTGGGCGGCATTGATCAGGGTCTGGGCTTTTTGTTCGGTGCCGCGCGAGGCATTTTGCTGGTGGGCATTGCCCTGCTGATTTACGATCGGGTGATCACCGATCAGGCTTTTCCGATCGTTGATGACAGCCGCAGCGCCCGGGTCTTTGCCCGGATGCAGGACAAGCTGAGCGACAGCGTGCCATCGGATGCGCCGGGCTGGATCACCGAACAGTATCAAAAACTGGTGGGCGATTGCGTCCAACCTGCCCCGGAATAAATAAAAACACGGGCGCGGCAGCACAAAGCGCATCTGACTTGGTGACAGGGCCGGATTTTGCCCTTATGTAGAGCGCAGATGGCCACGACAATCGGAGCGACTGCTGAAATGCAACACCTGCTGCCCGCCCAGACTTCCCCCGCCCATGATCAATCTGATGATCCTTTTTACGATGATGACAAGCTGAAAGAGGAATGCGGCGTTTTTGGCGTGATTGGCGTGCCCGAAGCCGCCAGCTTTACCGCCCTCGGCCTGCACGCCTTGCAGCATCGCGGGCAAGAGGCTTGCGGCATTGTCAGCTATGAGGCAGAACAGGGCTTTAACTCGGCCCGGCGCTTTGGACTGGTGCGTGACAATTTCACCAAATCCAGCGTGCTCGATACCCTGCCCGGCAGCATCGCCATTGGCCATGTGCGCTATTCCACTGCCGGCAAAAAAGGCGGCGTGATCCGCGATGTGCAGCCGTTTTTCGGCGAGTTCTCATTAGGTGGCGCTGCGGTGGCGCATAACGGCAATCTGACCAATGCGGTCGCCCTGCGCCGCGAATTGATCGAAAAGGGTGCGATTTTTCAATCCGGTTCGGACAGCGAATGCATCATCCACCTGATTGCCCGCAGTTTTCAGAACTCGATTCCTGAGCGCGTCAAGGATGCGCTGCGCCGGGTCGAGGGCGCGTTTTCCATCGTCGCCATGACCCGCACCAAGCTGATCGGGGTGCGCGATGCTCTGGGCATCCGGCCGCTGGTGCTGGGCAAAATCGGTGATGGCGGTTATGCGCTGGCCTCGGAGACCTGTGCGCTGGACATCATCGGTGCCGAATTCATCCGCGAAATTGAGGCCGGTGAAATGGTGGTGATCACCAAGGACGGGGTTGAAAGCCACCGCCCCTTTGCCCCTGCCCCGGCCCGGCCCTGCATTTTCGAGCTGGTCTATTTCTCTCGCCCCGACAGCATCGTTCAGGGGCGCTCGGTCTATGAGATCCGCCGACAGATCGGCGTTGAGCTGGCCAAAGAACACCCGATTGAGGCCGACATCGTCTGCCCGGTACCCGATAGCGGCACCCCCGCGGCGATCGGTTTTGCCCAGCAGAGCAACATCCCCTTTGAGCTGGGCATCGTGCGCAACCAATATACCGGCCGCACCTTTATCGAACCCACCGCCAGCATCCGCAATATGGGGGTGCTGCTGAAACTGAACGTGAACAAAGCGCTGATCAAGGGCAAGCGCGTGGTGCTGGTGGATGACAGCGTGGTGCGCGGCACTACTTCGCGCAAGATCAAGGATATGATCCTGAATGCCGGCGCGGCCGAGGTGCATTTCCGGGTGGCTTCGCCGCCGGTGATGTGGCCGGATTTCTATGGCGTCGATACCCCCGACCGCGAACAGCTGATGGCCGCCACCATGTCGGTAGAGGAAATGGGCAAACAGCTGGGGCTGGACAGTCTGCGCTTTATCTCGCTGGACGGGCTCTATCGCGCCGCCGGCTATCCTGAGGGGCGCGACAATGAAAACCCGCAATATACCGATTCCAGCTTTTCCGGCGATTACCCGATCCGGCCCAGCGATATGATCGACAAAGGCTTTCAGCTCCGGGATGCCGAATAACCGCATGACCCCGCCAGCGGTGGCGTTTCGCCCGCATCATTTCCTGTGTTCGCTGGGCTATGCGGGCAAGGGTTACTCGCCCGAATTCACCGCCAATATGACGGCCATCGTGCAACACCGGCTGCGTGCGACGGGCGGGGAACACACCCTGATCCGGGTGGTGGCGGCAGCCGATGACATCTGTGCGGCCTGCCCGAAACGCCGCGAGGATCGCTGCGTCAATCAGGCCGAGATCCTCGACATCGACGCCCGCCACGCGGCTGCTTTGGGGCTGAAACCCGGTGATCTGCTCACCTGGGGGCAAGCGCTGGAGCGCATCCGAACCCGCATCGCCCCTAAGGATCTGGAGACCGTCTGCAAAGGCTGCCAATGGCTGAAGCTCGGGCTGTGCCAACAGGCGGTGGCGCAGCTGCGCACCCAAAGCCCGAAGTATAAAAAAACGCCGCCCCGGTTCGGGACGGCGTAATTGTTTCGCTTGGTAAGGGGCGCGGCTTAGGCGTCCTTGCGGCTTTTCACAGCCTGCCAACCGCCGACAACGACCAGCGCCGCCAGGAAGGATTTGACCACATCGCCCACCAGGAACGGGTAAACACCAGCGTTCAGCGCACCGTTCAGATCAAGCGTTGGCACCACAGCCCACAGCACCAGTGCGCCGGGAACGAACAGCAGCGTGGCCGGCACAAAAGCGGCGATGAACAGGCGTACGAGCCCGCGCGACAGGCCGCGCTCGACCATCCAGCCGGTCATGAAGGCCATGGCAACAAAGCCCCACAGATAGCCCGAAGTCGGCCCCACCAGCTTGGCCAGACCCGCGCTGCCACCGGCAAAGACCGGCAGACCAGCTGCCCCTTCGGCCAGATAGGCCAGCAGGGTCAGACCTGCCATACGGGCACCAAATGTCAGACCGATCACCGAGATCACCAATGTTTGCAGGGTCATCGGCACCGGGAACATCGGCACTTCGATTTGCGCCGCTGCGCCAACCGCCAATGAGCCAAACACGACCATTGCCAGTTTCTTCAGCAGGCTGTCCGAGCCCAGTATTGCCTTTGAGAGTGTCGCTTCGCGCATTTTTTAATCCTCTTTCGTTTTTCGTTAGGGTGGTTTTCCTTTGCCACGGCCCCAAAGTCAAGCCAAAGAGCTTGATTCTGCGCCCGCAACCTGACATTCCATGGCCCATGACTGATCAGACCCCCGAAAAAACCGCCCTCATCACCGGGGCCTCGCGTGGCCTTGGCGCTGCCTTGGCCGAGGCCCTGGCCCCGCAATACCATATCATCGCCGTGGCCCGCACCACCGGAGGGCTCGAGGATCTGGATGACCGCATTAACGCCAAAGGCGGCAAAGCCACGCTGGCCCCGATGGATGTGACCGATGACAAGGCGATGCAGCATCTGTGCCGCTCGATCTATGACCGCTGGGGGCAGCTGGATTTGTGGATACATACCGCCATTCACGATGCGCCGCTTTCGCCTGCGCCGCATATCGGGGATGGCGATTGGGATAAATCCATCGCGCTGAATGTCCGCGCCGCTGGGATCTTGATTTCCTATGTCGCCCCGCTGCTGGGACAAGACGGCATGGCGGTGTTTTTTGATGACCCAACCGCGGTGGGCAAGGAATTTTTCGGCGCTTATGGCGCCACCAAAGCCGCCCAGATTGCGCTGGCCCGCAGCTGGCAGGCCGAAAGCGTGAAAATCGGCCCCAAGGTGAAAATCATCACCCCCAGCCCGATGCCCACCGCTTTGCGGGCCCGATTTTTCCCCGGCGAAGACAAAACCAACCTGTCCCGCCCCGAAGAACAGGCCGCGAAAATCATTCAGCAACTGTAAGGCGGTCAGACACCCCACATTTCCCCGGCCAGAATTAGGACAGTCCCATGACCCTCTTGCAAATCGCCTCATTACTGATTGTGCTGGCCGGCGCGTTCGGAGCCTTCAACTATCTGGTCCTGAAACTGCCCAGCTCGATCGGCATCCTGATCGTCGCCTTTCTGGCCTCATTGGCGGTGCTGGGGGTGGATTATCTGCTGCCACATTGGGGCATGGCCGATGTGGTGCGCAGTCAGGTGGCGCGGTTTGAGTTTTCCTCGGCTCTGCTGGAGGGCATGTTGGGCCTGCTGCTGTTTGCCGGCGCGCTGCATGTAAAACTGCCTGATCTGCGGCGCGAATGGGTGCTGGTAGCGCTGATGGCCACCATCGGGGTGGGCTTATCCACCGCGATCATCGGCGTGGGCTTTAGCTGGCTGACCGGCCTGCCCTTGCTGGTGGCGCTGGTGTTTGGCGCTCTGGCCTCGCCCACCGACCCGGTGGCGGTGCTGGGGGTATTGCGCGCCGCCAATCTGAAAAAATCCATGGAGACCAAAATCGCCGGCGAAAGCCTGTTTAATGACGGCGTGGCCTATGTGGTATTTCTGGTGCTGGTCGGGCTGGCCTTTCCCAGCGGCCACGATGCCCATGGCGCGGGCCTGCTTGATGCGCTGAAACTGTTTGGACAAGAAGCCATCGGCGGCGCGGTTCTGGGCGGCGTTCTGGGCTGGCTGACCTTCCGGGTGATGCGGCTGATTGATGATTACGCGCTTGAGGTGCTGATCACGCTGGGGCTGGCCTTTGGCGGCTATGAGCTGGCGGTTTACCTGCATCTCTCGGCCCCGATCATGGCGGTGGTGGCGGGGCTGTTCATCGGCGAAGTCGGCATGAAACACGGCATGTCCGAAGAAACCCGCAAATATGTCGATGCGTTCTGGAAACTGATCGACGAAATCCTGAATGCCGTGCTGTTTTTGATGATCGGGTTCGAGGTTTTCGCCGTTGCGTTCAACGCAGATGCCATCGTCGCCGGGGTTGGCGCGATTGGCCTGTCGCTGCTGGGCCGGTTGCTGGCGGTGCTGGTGCCGGTGCTGGCGCTGAAACCCTTTCGCGATTTTTCCCGCGGGGTGGTGCCGATCATGACTTGGGGCGGGCTCAAAGGCGGGATCTCGGTCGCGCTGGCGCTGTCCCTGCCCGACAGCGAATATAAACCGCTGATCCTGGCCGCCACCTATATTCTGGTAATGTTCTCGATCATCGTGCAGGGCCTGACCATCGCGCCGCTGGCCCGCCAGGTGGGACGCGAGCCCGAGCTGATGTAGCCAAAAAGCGGTTTATAACCAGACCATTTTGCCCTAAACCGGTGGCGAGCGATTCAGGGAAGTTTCATGCCAGATACAATCATCGCCAAATGCGAACGCAAAGGTCTGCGAATGACCGAACAACGCCGGGTTATTGCCCGGGTTTTGCAGGATGCCACCGATCACCCGGATGTCGAGGAGCTCTATAGCCGGGCCTCGAAAATTGACGCGCATATCTCGATTGCCACGGTTTACCGCACCGTCAAGCTGTTCGAAGAGGCCGGCATACTGGACAAGCACGAATTCGGTGATGGCCGCGCCCGTTACGAGGCCGCCGATCGCGAACATCACGACCATCTGATTGATCTGAACACCGGCACAGTCATCGAGTTTTACGATGCCGATATCGAGCAGTTGCAGAAAAAAATTGCCCAAAAGCTGGGCTATAGCCTGAAAGGCCACCGGCTGGAGCTCTACGGCGTGCCGCTGCGCGACCCCGATTAACCCCCTTTCTTGCCCCATCAAAACCGGGTAACACATCCCCAACTCTTATTCAGTCAAAGGACTTCTGACATGAGCATCATCATCGACATTTTCGCCCGCGAGATTCTGGACAGCCGCGGCAACCCGACGGTTGAGGTTGACGTGGTGTTAGAGGATGGCACCATGGGCCGCGCCGCAGTGCCTTCAGGCGCGTCCACCGGTGCCTATGAAGCTGTCGAGATCCGCGATGGCGACAAATCACGCTATGGCGGCAAGGGGGTTCTCAGGGCCGTGGCGGCCGTCAATGGCGAGATCGCCGAAGAGCTGATCGGCATGGACAGCCACGAACAGGAAGCGATTGATGCCGCCATGTGCGAGCTGGACGGCACCGAAAACAAATCCCGTCTGGGGGCCAATGCCATTTTGGGGGTCTCGCTGGCGGTGGCCAAGGCCGCGGCCGATGACGCGGCGCAACCGCTTTTCCGTTATGTCGGCGGCACGGCCGCGCGGGTGCTGCCGGTGCCGATGATGAACATCATCAATGGCGGCGAACATGCCGATAACCCGATCGACATTCAGGAATTCATGATCATGCCGGTTTCGGCGGATAACATCCGCGAGGCCGTGCGCATGGGGGCCGAAGTGTTCCACACCCTGAAAGGCGAGCTGACCGCCGCCGGGCTGTCCACCGGGATCGGTGATGAGGGCGGCTTTGCACCCAACTTGAACTCCACCCGCGATGCCCTTGATTTGATTGTAAAATCCATTGAAAAAGCAGGCTATAAGCCCGGCCATGACATCTATCTGGCGCTGGATTGCGCCGCCACCGAATACTATGTGGATGGCAAATACGAGATGAAGGGCGAAGGCAAATCGCTCAGCTCGGCGGAAAATGTTGCCTATTTGCAGGGGCTGGTGGCGGATTATCCGATCATCAGCATCGAGGATGGGATGTCCGAAGATGACTGGGACGGCTGGGCCGCGCTGACCGCCGCGCTGGGGGACAAGGTGCAGCTGGTAGGCGATGATCTTTATGTCACCAACCCCAAGCGTCTGGCGCAGGGGATCGAGCAAAAAGCGGGCAACTCGATGCTGGTAAAAGTCAATCAAATCGGTAGCTTGAGCGAAACTCTTAAAGCGGTCGAGATGGCGCATCGCGCCGGGATGAGCTGTGTGATGTCGCATCGCTCGGGCGAAACCGAGGATGCCACCATCGCCGATCTGGCGGTGGCGACGAATTGCGGCCAGATCAAAACCGGCTCTCTGGCCCGCACCGACCGTCTGGCAAAATACAACCAGTTGATCCGTATCGAGGAAATGCTGGGCCAGAGCGCTGAATATGCCGGGCGCTCGATCCTGAAATAGTGCTTTTGGCGGGAAGAGCAACAGACAAGAACTCTGCATTCCCTGCACTGAGATAAAGAACGCCGGGTTGCGCCTGCCGGTCGATAGGCAGGCGCAACCCGGCCTATCGACCGGGCGGGACAGATTGAAGTCTCTCCCCCCGCAAAATACCTGCCCGATTACCAATCTGTGCGCTTTACCTGTATGCCCGGCTGCACTAGAGTTACGCGCAACGACCCTCACAACCCAGCAGGCAGATCATGCGCATTCTGATCACCAATGATGACGGCATCAACGCCCCCGGGCTGCTGACCCTTCTGAACATCGCCAATGACATCGCCGGAGCCGATGGCGAAGTCTGGACCGTCGCCCCCGCCTTTGAGCAATCCGGCGTGGGCCATTGCATCTCCTACACCCATCCGATGATGCTGGCCCAGCTGGGGCCGCACCGCTTTGCCGCCGAGGGCTCACCGGCTGATTGCGTTTTGGCCGGGTTGCATGATGTGATGAAAGACAACCCGCCTGATCTGGTGCTCTCTGGCGTCAATCGGGGCAATAACTCGGCCGAAAATGCGCTTTATTCCGGCACCATTGGCGGCGCGATGGAGGCCGCGCTGCAAAACATCCCCGCCATTGCCTTATCGCAATATCTTGGGCAGGAAACCGCCGATCTGGAAGACCCGTTTGAGGCCGCCGCCCGTTATGGTGCCTCGGTCGTACGGACCATTCTGGACGCCCCGCAACCCGACTCCGATGATTACCGCCTGTTTTACAGCGTCAATTTCCCGCCCGTACCCGCGGCCAAAGTCAAGGGTATCCGGGCCGTGGCTCAGGGGCGCAGGCAGGGGGTGAATTTCAGCACCGAGCCGCATTTCGCCCCCTCCGGGCGCAAGTTCCTCTGGATCCGGGGCGGCTCGCAAACCGCCGACTCCCGGGCCGGCACCGATGTGGCCGCCAATCTTGACGGCTATATCTCAGTCACCCCGATGCGCGCCGATCTGACCGCCCATGACGCGCTGCAAAATCTACAAGCAAAGTTTTGCGAATGAAGGATGCGCAGCAAAAGATGCAGTTCCTTTTTGCCTTGCGTTCCAAGGGGGTAACCGATGCGCGGGTGCTGTCGGCGATGGAAAAAATCGACCGTGGATATTTCGTCAAGGGGCTGTTTGAAAACCGCACCTATGAGGATATGCCCCTGCCCATTGGCTGCGGTCAGACCATCAGCCAGCCCTCGGTGGTGGGGCTGATGACACAGGCGCTCAAGGTCGAGCCCCGGCACAAAGTTTTGGAGGTCGGCACCGGGTCGGGATATCAGGCGGCCATCCTCAGCCAGCTGGCGCGGCGGGTCTATACGGTTGACCGTTTCGCCCGGCTGGTGCGCGATGCCACAGCGCGATTTCGCAAGTTGGACCTGACCAATGTCACCGCCATCACCGCCGATGGCAGCCACGGCCTGCCCGAACAAGCGCCCTTTGACCGTATCCTTGTCACCGCAGCGGCCGAGGATCCGCCCGGCCCCCTCTTGGCTCAATTGCAAATTGGCGGTATCATGGTGTTGCCGGTGGGCCGCGATCAGGCGGTTCAGAGCCTGATTTCCGTCACACGCCTTGAAAAAGGCTATGATTACGCTGAAATCAGACCGGTGCGCTTTGTCCCTCTGTTAGAGGGGCTGGGCAAAGAGTGAGATTTTATAAAAAGGCCCGGCAAACGGGTTGATGTGTTGAGGATAGAGCAAATGGCAAACCGTTCCCCCCTGATCCGCGCCCTGCTTGCAGGTGCTGCTATTGGTGTTTTGGGCCTGCTATCGGGCTGTGATAATTTCGATCTGGATTTCCGCAATAATTTCGGCAATGCCGATGACACTTCGGATGCAGTGCGCAAAGCCACTCAGGCCCGGCCAAAGCCGGATAATCGCGGGGTGATTTCCTATCCCAACTACCAGGTCGCGGTGGCGCGCCGGGGCGACACCGTCACGGATGTGGCCGATCGCGTGGGGCTGAAAGCCGGCGAGCTGGCGCGTTATAATGGCATCACGGCGAATACGCCGCTGCGCAAAGGCGAGGTCATCGCCCTGCCCCGCCGGGTCAGCGAACCCAGCGCCGCCACAGGGGCCGTCAACACCAGCCCGCTGGCCACCGAAACCGTAGATATCAGCACTCTGGCCGGCAACGCGATTGACAGCGCCAGCACCGGGGCCAAACCCAACAAACCCGCCCCCAGCCAGGATGCCGAACCCGTGCGCCACAAGGTTGAGCGCGGCGAAACCGCTTATACCATCTCGCGGCTTTACAATGTCTCGGTGCGTTCGCTGGCCGAATGGAACGGGCTGGGGGCCAATCTGTCGGTGCGCGAGGGGCAATATCTGCTGATTCCGCTGGCCCGTGAAACGCGGGTAGCGTCGGCGGTGCCGGTGAACACGCCGGGCACCAGCTCGGCCACGCCAATCCCGCCCAGCTCGACCAAGCCTTTGCCCGCCGAAAAGCCGATCAAACCGGCCAGCGTCAAGCCACCTTCGCCCGATCTGGGCGCACAAGCGGCCAGCAGCGGCAAGCTGCTTTACCCGGTCAGTGGCAAGATCATCCGCGCCTATTCCAAGAAAAGCGACGGGATCGACATTTCCGCCAAGGCTGGCAGCCCGGTCAAGGCCGCCGACAAAGGCACCGTGGCCGCGATCACCCGCGACACCGAACAAGTGCCGATTCTGGTGCTGCGCCATTCCGGCAATCTGTTGACGATTTACGCCAATATCGCCGATATCAAGGTGAAAAAGGGCGACAAAATCAGCCGCGGTCAGGTGATTGCCAAAGTGCGCAAGGCCAGCCCCGCTTTCGTGCATTTCGAAGTGCGCAAGGATTTCGACAGCGTCGATCCGATGCCCTATCTGGAATAGCCGGCGGGCAACCGTGCTGTTTAGCCTGTCGCAAACCAGAGTTGTGGTCATGCGGCGAGAGTCGTCGCCTGCGGCTTTATACTCGCGGTTGTTGCGGGCCACTTGATCCTGCCTGATAACTCGCCCGACACCGGCCTTTCCGGTCGTTGAGCTTGACCTTTTGGCGAATTTGGTACACTACCTGCCGCAGAGTAAAATGTAGGATTCTCATCAAACTACCCCTTATAGATTAT